>Ga0209162_1000046_pt1 | contig 110956 bp, 101 predicted proteins | sample YNPNPMetaG_FD_187121 | JGI IMG/M metagenome (GOLD analysis project Ga0209162, IMG submission 187121) | Anoxygenic and chlorotrophic microbial mat microbial communities from Yellowstone National Park, USA - YNP NP MetaG (SPAdes) (version 2) ...
AAAACATGCCTCCCCTGTGAGGGGGAGGTTGAGAGGGGGCACAGAAAAGCCCTCCCCACACCCCTCCCTGTCCCGCCAAGGCGGGATCTGCGACAGAGGGGGCTGAAAAAAAACAGGCCTCCCCTGACAGGGGGAGGTTTGGTGGGGGCACAGAAAAGCCCTCCCCACACCCCTCCCTGTCCCGCCAAGGCGGGATCTGCGACAGAGGGGGCTGAAAAAAACATGCCTCCCCTGTGAGGGGGAGGTTTGGTGGGGGCAAAGAAAAGCCCTCCCCACACCCCTCCCTGTCAGGAGGGGCTGAAAAAATAAAGCACCCCTCCCTCACCGGAGGGGCTTAAGAACAAAATCATCAGAGACGAGAAAGCAACATGATACCGGTTACCTTTATCATAGACCCCTTTATTGTGTGAAGCGGTAATTAGGTGTTTGGCATGCGCCGCGGGGTGTGTGGTGGCTGGGCACGAAACAGTTCACGGTCTATTTTGTCAGGATTGCCCGCATTCAACTGCACCAGCCGCTTCAGGTGGGAAAAGGCATCTTCATCCATGCTGGTAAAATACAAGGCTGCTTCGCGTTTTGTTGCGCGAACGATGGTAGTGCTGATCAGAAATCGAACACCGGCGGCGAGCACAAACTCAACGGTGCACGAAGCGCCCTTGCTGAACAGCTCATGCCCCGAACATTTCATTCCTCGCATGCTCACATCCAGGGTGGTTACTGGAATTTTTCTGCGCTTGATGCGGATGAATGCATCGAACATGACCGGAACCCGGGTGTGCTGACGCCGCTCTCTTACCATAACAACCTCGCAGTATGCGTTGTTTGTTGTTTGCGTATCGTGCAGGAAACGATCACAAGTTATGTCCCACGCCTTTCGACACAACCATAGCGAAGCCATGTCTGAGAATCAAGCAAAAAAGTACCATAACACCGCTGCACCGCACTGGGTGTTAAGCGCACTTTTTTTCTTCACGGGTGCTCATGCCATTACTACCCAGATGTACTGCGTGCGGGAACTGCTGGTGGTGTTCTTCGGCAATGAACTGTGTCTGGGAATTCTGTTTGGGTGCTGGTTCCTTGGTATTGGCATAGGCTCGTACTATGGTGCGCGGCTCCGCATGCAAGGCACTGCCCTGATGACAACACTGACCACAGGGGTGCTGGTGCTCGGGCTGGTATCATGGGGAGCTATTGTGGTAGCACGGTTGCTGCGGTATGTCATCGCCATCCCCCTTGGCGGCAGTGCATCGGTTGCGCATATGGCAGAAGGGAGTTTTCTTACCGCATTCCCGCCGGGTGTTGTGATCGGGCTTATATTCCCTCTTGCGTGTGCGGTGCTTCAGGAGCGCGATAGTGCTGGCAGGACGATTGGCTGGGTTTATTTGTGGGAATCACTGGGAAGTCTTGGTGCAGGTGTCGGGGTATCGTTTATTGCTGTGCCTACCTATGTCTCGCTGACGGTGGTAAGTTTTTGTGCACTGCCACTGTTTGCGACCGCTGGCATTGCCGCACTGCTGCATCGAACAAGTCGTGCACTCATCAGGCTTGGATACGGTGCCCTCCTGCTTGCTGCGCTTGACGCAGTCTGTTTGAGTACCGGCATGGTGTACCGCTTTGATAGCCTGATCAGAGAACTGCAGTGGCAAACGCTTAAAAACGGACTTGCACGGGTTGCTGAACAGGATTCCCGTTACCAGCGGATCACCCTTGCTGAAGCTGGCGGACAGTACAGTGTTTTTTTGAACGGCACGTTCTGGCGTGCTTACCCGAATGCTTATCAGCAGTCTCTGAGTGCACATATGCTCGCAACCCAACATCCTGCGCCTCGTCAGGTACTGCTGCTCGGTGCCGGTAGTGCTGGTATGCTTGCCGAACTGCTCAAACACCCTGTCGCTACAGTGGATTGCGTAAGCCTTGATCCGGTGCTTGACCAGATACTGGAGCCTGTCCTGGTGCCGGTAGACCGTGCTGCGGTGCGAGATCAACGAACCACGATGCACTATCAGGACAGTCGTCTGTTTGTAAAACAGACCCCGCAGCACTATGAGCTCATTATCGTTGATGCGCCTGATCCCTCTACCGCGTTTCTCAACCGGCTGTACACCGTTGATTTTTTTGACGAACTCCGGCGTATCCTTACCGACAACGGCATGATTGCCATCGGGCTTTCTTCTGAGCAGGAGTACTTCAGCAAGGTTTGCGCGCTGTATCATAATTCGCTCTACCAAAGCCTCAGACAGGTGTTTCCGCACGTGATGATTATTCCCGGAGAGCGGAACTATTTTTTTGCGGCGATGCGTTCTGACCTGTTTACCGAGGATGCGGCTCTTCTGGCACGGCGCTATGAGCAGCGGGGTGTTGTCTCTGAGTATTTTTCAGCTGCTCTGTTCCCGTTTTTAGTGCAACGTGAGAAAATTACTTTTATGCAGACTGCGCTTGACGCTCAGACAGGCACCGTGAAACTCAATACCGACCTGCAGCCGGTCACCTATTTTTACAATCTTGTGCTCTGGGACATCATGGCAGGCAGCGCAGTGCTTGCACCGGTACTGCTGTGGCTGCGCGAACAAGGGCAACCAATGCTGCTGGCAATAATGACGGCTCTCGTCCTGGCAGGGGTGCTCTGCCGGGCACGGGGCGAGCGGTTTGTGTACCGAACGGTTGTTCTGCTGATCATAACCACCGGTGCTGCGGTCATGGCACTTGAAATAGTGCTCGTGTATCAGTTTCAGAATGCCTTTGGGTACGTTTATGAAAAAATCGGTGCTATTGTCGCCCTGTGTATGGTAGGGCTTGCCTGTGGCGCGGGCATTGCCCGAAGGATGCTGAGGTGGTGTGCAAACAACGTAAGAGCGCTGCGGAATGCGATGCTCGTGGTGGCTGGTCTTTTGATGACAGTTGCCCTGCTGACCCCATTGCTGGTCAGTACCAGCAGTGGGAATCAGTACGTTTATTGTTGCTTGGTCTTTTTGCTCGGGCTGCTCGGCGGCGCGCAGTTTCCCTGTGCCTGCCAGATGCTTGTTGCGCGGGGCTGGCACAGCTCATCGGTAGCAGGGTGGCTCAATGCAGGTGATCATCTGGGCGCCTGTTGCGGTGCGGTGCTGACGGGAACCATACTGATGCCGGTGCTCGGCGTTGCAGCAACCTGCACCATGATCGGTGCGGCGCTGGGTACCGGGATAGCACTGTTTACGTGGAGTGTACGAACCTGAGGGTGCACCGTCGCTGGTGACCGCATAAACCCAGTGCGCAGAGAGTGCGACACGGCAGGCTGCAGGAATTTTAGTGAATTATTTTTCCAAGACGCTGCCACCTGAAATTGCGAAACGGACGTTCCCATGACCAGTAGATAATGAATGCCTTGCCTTTAACTTTGTGCACGTTCACAAAGCCCCAAAACCTGCTGTCATAACTGTTGTCCCGATTATCGCCCATGACAAACACACAGTTTGGTGGCACGGTCACGGGTCCGTAATTGTCGCGGTTTGTTGCGAGTGGCGCCTGATTGAATACGTTTGGGGTGCTGTAATGACCATGTTCGTCGTTGACCGGCGCACCGTTTATATAGATTTTTTTATTTTTTATCTGAATCGTATCACCTTCAATGGCAATGACCCGTTTAATGAAGTCTTTGCTCGGGTCCACGGGATAGACAAAAACGACCACGTCACCACGGCAGGGCTTTTTAAACTGAAAAAACTTTCGTTCCACAAATGGCAGATTGATGCCATAGATAAACTTGTTGACCAAAATATGATCCCCGATGAGCAGGGTTGGTTCCATAGATCCTGATGGTATTTTGAATGCTTGCACGACAAATGCACGAATAAACAACGCTAAGATGACTGCGATAAGGATCGCTTCTATGTTGTCGCGGTTCACAAACGACGCAACAATGCTTCGTTGAGGAATGGCTTTGGTTTTCTGTTTCATAGCGTTTTTGAGAGCATCACACCACTGGTGCGAAGTGGATAGTAACGACGATGTAAAGGCATCCTTATATCACATTTTTTTGTGAATGCAAAAAAAAGATTGACAGAAATTGACGAGTTAGTATAATTTTAAGACGTTTTATGCGGGCATAGCTCAGCTGGTAGAGTACAAGCTTCCCAAGCTTGGTGTCGCGGGTTCGAATCCCGTTGCCCGCTCCACTGGATAGCGCTGAACTAATGTTTGTTGACCGTCGAAGGTGGGCACTGCCCACTTTTTTGTTTTCAAGGAAAGGAAAGGACGAACAAGACGAGAACTACAATGCCGAGCCTTGAGCGCACTATCATTGCACGGGTTGAACCGCTGGTGCGGGACGTGGTCGAGCACGAAGGCATGGAGCTCGTGGATGTGACGTATCAGCGAGAGCCGCACGGATGGGTGCTTCGCGTTTTCATTGACCGCCAGGGTGGCGTAACCGTGGAAGACTGCGGTGTTGTCAGTAGCCAACTGGGCGATATTCTTGATGTGCACGATGTCATACCGCATCGCTACCGGCTTGAAGTATCCTCACCCGGCGTGAACCGACCGCTGAAAACAGCACGTGATTTTAATCGGTTTCTGGGTTCAGCCGTACGGGTGACAACCGGAGTAGCCATCGAAAACCGCAGGCATTTCAAGGGACTCCTGTGCGCCTGTGACGGAGCAACCATAACCCTTGCAATTGACGGAAAGGACTGGCAGATCCCGTTACGGGATGTGCGCAAGGCATGCCTTGACGGAGACGGTGCCGGTGTGCAGGCATGAGCGATTGACCACAGCCGTATGCATGGCTATAGAGAAAGAAGGAAAGAACCATGCTTTCAGAATTAAATAAAGTACTTGACGAAATTCAAAAAGACCGAGGGATTGATAAAGAGGTGCTCATCAGCGCGCTGGAAAATGCTTTGGTGAAGGCAGCGCACAACAAATACGGTCATAGCCTTGACATTGAGGCGCGCTACAACGAAGATCTCGGAGAAGTGGAACTGTTTCAGTTCAAAATTGTCACCAGCAGTGTAAGCAATATCGCCAAGGAAATATCCCTTGAAGAAGCGCGGGCTATTGATCCTGAGGCGCAGGAAGGCGATGAGATCGGTGTCAAGATGGACACCTCACAGTTTGGAAGAATCGCTGCCCAGACCGCGAAACAGGTTATTATGCAGAACCTTCGCGATGCTGAACGTCAAAGCATCTATAGTGACTACAAGGATAAAAAGAACGAGCTGGTGACGGGATTTGTGCACCGTTTTGAAAAGAATAATATTATTGTTATGCTGAGCAAGCATGAGGCACTGCTGCCAGTACAGGAACAGATACCCGGCGAGCTGTTTTCGTTGCGGGACAGGATTACCGGCTATGTCCTTGACGTCAAGAAGAATGCAAAGGGACCGCAGATCATTATTTCCCGCACCCATCCCGGTTTTTTGGTGAAGCTGTTTGAGCGTGAAGTTCCGGAAATTACCGAGGGCATTGTGAGGATACGCGGGGTAGCACGAGAACCCGGGAGTCGTTCAAAAATTGCTGTGGAATCGCTTGATCCGAAAGTAGATCCTGTGGGAGCCTGTGTCGGGAACCGCGGGGCACGGGTACAGAATATCGTCAATGAGCTCCACGGAGAAAAGATTGATATCATCCCGTGGACTGATGATTTTATGAAATTTGTCTGCGCAGCGCTTGCCCCTGCTGAAATCTCAGAAATCATTGTTGATGAGCAGAACCGGAGCATGGAGGCAATCGTTGACGAAAAGCAGCTGTCGCTGGCGATTGGCAAGAAGGGTCAGAATGTGCGTTTGGCAGCAAAACTTACCAACTGGAAGATCGACATTCGCACCCGGTCAAGTTATGACGAGGAAGCGAAAAAGTCTGGAGATACGGCGCAGCAATGAGAGTCTATGAGCTGGCAAAAGAATTGCAAATGGAATGCAAGGCGCTGATGGAGCATCTTGCATCGTTAGGTATTGCGGTCAAGATGCACTCAAGCGGATTGACCGACGAACAAGTTGCCGCAGTGCGCCGTTCGTTGCAGTCCGGAGGGGGGCGGGAGGTGTGTCCGGTAAAAAAGGCAGCGTCGCAGCCAGCAGCTCCCCCGGTTGCTGAACCGTCGGAAGTTGTTGAAGAAACGGTTAGAGGCGATTTGGTGGAGCGACGCATCAGTGGGTCGGTGATTCGGCGGCGCAAAAAAATTGAACCCGTCGCCCCAGAACCTGAGGCGCCACCTCAGGAAGTTGTGGTTCCAGAAATGCCCCCTGCTGCTGAGCAGCCAACAGAGGCTGAGACGCTGTCGGCGCCGCAGCCTGAACCCGTAGTCCCAACAACCGAGGAACCAGCACCTGCGCTTGAGCCTGAGGTAACCGTTGAGCCTGCACCAGCTTCTGTCCCACCTGAGCCACAACCAAAACCGAAAAAAATACGTATCAATGAAGTTGAAAAGACCCCTGCGCGGGTTATTTCCCATATTGATCTGAGCGGACGTCTCAGCCGTGCTGAGCAGGAAGAACCGACCATTGCTCCTCCCGAAATACCGGTGCCGATTGCACCGTTGACCCGTGAGCAGGAAGAGACACAGGAGCGGATCAAAAAAGCATTTAAGGACAAGGAACGGGCAGGGCGCAAGAAATTTCGGTGGCAGGAGGAGCTTGAGGACGATGAAGAACTTGACAAGCCTGCGCTTCCGTTTCCCCCGCACCGGGTACGCTATAAAATAAAGGAAAAACCAGCGGCCAAGGTAAAAAAGCACCGCGGCGAGGTCATCCCTTTTGCTGAAAAGAAAGAGCCAGAAAAAACCGTTCCCAAAGCCATCAAGCGGAAAATACGCATACAGGATGGTATTACCGTCAACGATCTCGCGCGGCGCATGGGGGTGAAAGCAACCGAGGTTATCAAAAAACTCATCGCGCTTGGTATTATGGCAACGGTAAATCAGGTGCTGGATGCTGATACGGCAACGCTGGCTGCTGCAGATTTTGGGTATGAAGTCGAAACAGTCGTGATCGAAGAAGAAACAGTGTTTGAAGAGCCGGTCGCCGAAGCTTCAGGTGAACGACAACCGCGCCGTCCGGTCGTGACGGTCATGGGACATGTTGACCATGGGAAGACAACGCTGCTTGATGCGATTCGTCAAACCAATGTCGCAGAAGGAGAGAAGGGCGGCATTACGCAGCATATCGGCGCCTACCGGGTCACCACGCCACACGGTGAGATTACCTTTATTGATACACCCGGTCATGAAGCGTTTACCACCATGCGTGCCCGTGGCGCCAAGGTCACTGATATTGTTATTTTAGTGGTTGCTGCAGAGGAAGGTGTGAAGCCGCAGACCATTGAGGCAATTAATCATGCTACCGCAGCGGGCGTACCGATTATTGTTGCAGTTAATAAAGTTGACAAGCCCGATGCCAATCCTGATAAGGTGCGTCAGGAGCTTGCACAGTACGGGCTTGTGTCTGAGGAGTGGGGTGGCGAAACGATTTTTGTGAATGTTTCTGCCAAAAAACAGCAGAACATTGATAAGCTGCTCGAGATGGTGCTTCTGCAGGCTGAGATGATGGAATTGACCGCTGACCCGAGCTGCCCGGCACGGGGCATCATCATCGAGGCACGACTTGACCGCGGCAGAGGTCCGATCGCGACGGTGCTGGTGCAGGAAGGCACGCTCCGGCTTGGGGATTCATTTGTTTCCCGGCACAATTTCGGCAAGGTGCGGGCACTGATTGACGATACGGGGACGAGCATACGCGAGGCAGGTCCTGCAACACCGGTTGAGGTTATCGGGTTTGCAAGCGTGCCTGAGGCGGGTGATAAATTCGTGGTAATCGAAGAGAAGAAGGCGCGGCAGGTAAGCCTGTACTGGCAGGAAAAACGCCGACAAGAAGACCTGCGCAAGGATGTCAAGGTGTCACTTGAAAATTTTTACAGCACGTTGGCTGATGCCAATATCAAAGAACTGCGACTGATTGTTAAAGCTGACGTGCAGGGTTCAGTGGAAGCGCTCAAACAGTCTCTGGAAAACCTTAGCACTGAGGAAATCAGGGTGAAGGTTATTCACGCCTCAGTTGGTGCGATCAGCCTGAACGACATTATGCTTGCTGCAGCGTCACAGGCAATTGTCATCGGATTTAACGTCAAAACCGAGCCCAAAGTTGACGATGTAGCTGCCAGAGAACAGGTGGATGTGCGCCTCTATGGAATCATTTATGACGTCGTTGATGATGTCAAGAACGCGATGAGTGGTCTGCTGACGCCCACCGTGGTTGAAAAACCCATCGGCAAAGCGGAAGTCCGGCAAGTATTTACGGTATCAAAGATCGGCACGGTTGCCGGCTGTTTTGTTCTTGAAGGTCGTATCGCAAACGATGCACATGCTCGTGTGCTGCGTGGCTCAGACCTTGTTTATGAGGGCAGTATTGTCTCACTGAAACGTTTTAAGGATGATGTCCGTGAAGTGCTTGCCGGACAGGAATGCGGCATTGCCCTGAGCGATTTCAAGCAGTTTGAGATCGGCGACATCATTGAATGTTCTGTGCGTGAAGAGGTTAAGCGGAAGCTGTAGGGTATGGTTGTCGGCGTCTGCCAGTTGCAGCTCATGCTGCAGGATGTCTTTTCACTCAAGCAGAAGCGGAGCATTGTCAAGCGACTGACTAGAAGGGTTCGGGAGAAATTCCCGGTGTCCATCGCCGAGGTTGGTGATAATGACGTCTGGCAGCGCTCCTGTATCGGCTTTGCCGTGGTCGGCAACGACCGGGCATTTGTGAACGAAGCGATTGATAAAATTATAGATGCTATTGAGTGTATGTATCTGGCAGATATTGTTGACCAGCAGATTGAAATCATCAGTTTCAATTTTTAGCGCACCCGTATGCGACAGGGCTATTTCCGAGCAGACCGTGTTTCAGACAGCATAAAACGTGAGGTTGCTGATATTTTGAACCGTCACGTCAAAGATCCACGGCTTGCGTTTATGACTATCACCCACGTTCACGTTGCCCGTGATTTGAAATATGCCCGCATTTATTTTACCAGTATGCGGGAGGGCGCTGAACTGGATGCTGTCCAGCAAGGGCTGGAACGCGCGGCGGGGTTTGTGCAGCGCAAGCTGGGTGAGCGGCTCCACCTGCGGCATACGCCGCATCTGTGCTTTACCTATGATACCGCAGTCGAACGCGGTTTGCGCATGAACCGGCTCTTAACCGAACTTGAGGGCGAACGCGTCGATGATGACAGCCAGTAGCAGATCGGTGCACGGCGGCATTTTTGTCATCAATAAAAGGCAGGGCATGACCTCGCATGACGTCTGCGCAGCGGTGAAACGGTACTTTCGTTTCAAAAAGGTGGGGCATGTCGGAACGCTTGATCCGCTTGCCACGGGCGTTTTGCCGATATGTGTCAACGAAGCAACCAAGCTGGTGCAGTTTTTGATTCATCAGGACAAGGAATACTGCTGCACGATGCAGCTGGGGGTTTCCACCGACACCCATGACAGCCACGGAACAATCTGTGAGCACGGTGACCCCCTTCCGCGTGATCCGGAACTGATTCGCCAGACGATTGATGCCTTTCGCGGTGAGCTCTGGCAGACACCGCCGATGTTTTCGGCAGTGAAACGCAACGGTGTGCCACTCTACCGACTTGCACGGACCGGGGCAACGGTTGAGCGAAAGCCGCGACGGATTATGGTGAAGGATATTGAGATTCTTGCCATCGAGCTGCCCCAGGTCATCTTCCGTGTGGTGTGCTCAGCAGGAACGTATGTGCGGACGCTCTGCCATGATATTGGTCAGCGTCTTGGCTGTGGCGCACACATGACTGCGCTGGAACGGATTCGGAACGGCTCTTTTCACCTCAGCAAAGCGGTTTCTCTTGAACAGCTTATAGCAGTGCCTCGCGAGCAGGCGATTGAGCAGTATCTTCTTCCCATGACCATGGCGTTGTGCGGACTCCCGGAGGTGACGGTCAGCGACGCCGTTGCCCATAAGCTGCGCACCGGTGCGCCGGTGACGGTTGGTGATATTCGAGAGCTTTGCATCCCTCAGGTCACTGACGGACAGAAACTGAAGGTTGTATCGTGCCACGGACAACTTATTGGTATTGTGGCACCGCTTCCCCCGTATGAGGATGACGGCATGCCGGCATGGAAAACACTGAGGGTGTTTGCCGGATAGGAGATGCCGCTGCACAAGAACCCTATAATGGACAAAACCACTACAGCAAGGAGACAGACAGCGTATGGTATTACAATCAGCACAAAAACAACAGATTATTGCGAAGTTCCGGACCCATGAGAACGACACTGGCTCTACCGAAGTGCAAATCGCATTGCTGACTGAGCGCATTAATTATCTGACTGAGCATTTCAAAACCCATAAAAAAGATTTTCATTCACGGCGTGGGCTTCTGAAAATCGTCAATCAACGTCGTAAGCTTCTTGAGTATTTGAAGAACCGGAACTATGAGCACTACAAAAATTTGATTCAGCAGCTGAACATTCGAAAATAACGCACACCGCTCACAGCGCAGTGCGCTGTAGTGGGTGCACGACAGGAAAGGTTGTCGAGCATGAAAGAAGTTGTTGCAGTAAACTGGGGTGGACGAACCCTGTCCTTGGAAACAGGTCACCTGGCAAAGCAGGCAAATGGATCGGTGCTGGTACGCTATGGCGAAAGTGCGGTGCTGGTAACTGCCAGCGCTGCAAAGGCACCGCGCGAAGGCATTGATTTTTTCCCGCTGTCCGTTGACTATCTTGAAATGACCTATGCGGCAGGAAAAATCCCCGGTGGCTTTTTCAAGCGAGAAGGCAGACCGAGTGAACGCGAGGTGCTGATTTCTCGGTTTATTGACCGACCGTTGCGACCGCTGTTCCCTGACCATTTTATGAACGATGTCCAGATTATTGCAACGGTGCTGTCCGCAGACGATGAAAACGATCCGGACGTCGTCGCAATAGCCGGAGCATCAGCAGCGCTTGAAATTTCTGATATTCCGTTCAATGGCCCGATTGCCGGCGTGCGGGTGGGAAGGATTGATGGCCAGTTTTTGATCAATCCGCCCCTCAGCATGATGAAAGACAGCGAGCTGGATATTATCGTTGCCGGCAGTCAGGATGCTGTGGTCATGGTCGAAGGCAGTGCACGCAGTGTACCTGAAGAGGTAGTGCTGGAAGCAATCATGTTCGGTCATCGCCAACTTCAGGATATTATTCAGGTACAGCGCGATCTCCGGGCAAAAGTAGGGAAACCGAAAATGCAGGTGACGGTACCGAGCATCGAGCCCGAACTTGTTGCTGCGGTTCGGCAGCGGGCTGAGCCGGGGCTTCGGGCAGCACTCTCGCTGCCGGTTAAACAGGAACGCAGCCTCGCAGTCAGGACACTGGTGAGTGAAATAACCGAGGAGTTTACCCAAACCGCGGGTGAAAATATTTCAGCGCAGGTCCGCTCAATTCTGGGAACGCTGCAGGAAGAAATAATCCGAGAAGGCATTATCCGCGAGGGCAAACGCATTGATGGCAGGTCACCGACGGATATCCGTCCGATAAGCTGCGAGGTCGGTGTGCTCCCGCGGACGCATGGATCAGCCTTGTTTACCCGAGGGGAGACGCAGGTTATGGCCACGACCACGCTCGGCACGGCACAGGATGAGCAGCGCATTGACTCTCTGCTTGGTGAAAGCTCGAAGGCATTTATGCTGCACTACAATTTCCCACCGTTTAGTGTCGGTGAGGTCAGACCACTGCGGGCACCCAGCCGTCGCGAAATTGGGCACGGCAACCTTGCTGAACGGGCGATTAGTTATGTATTGCCTGCAGCAGAAGTGTTTCCGTACACCATTCGGATTGTCTCCGAAGTGCTTGAATCCAATGGTTCTTCATCCATGGCAACAGTCTGCGGCAGTATTCTGTCGCTGATGGATGCCGGCGTGCCAATCAAGGAACCCGTGGCAGGTATTGCTATGGGGCTTATCAAGGAGGGGGACCGTTTTGTAGTGCTTTCTGATATTTTGGGCGATGAAGACCATGTCGGCGATATGGATTTTAAAGTCGCCGGTACCCGCAGCGGCGTAACGGCGATCCAAATGGACATAAAAATTTCCGGTCTTTCACGTGATATCCTTGCGCAGGCATTAGCGCAGGCTCGCGCCGGACGGCTTTACATACTTGATATTATGAGCACAACCATTGCAGCGCCGCGGTCTGAGATTTCTCCACGTGCACCTCGTATTGTTACCTTGCAGGTGAAACCCGATAAGGTGAGCACGATTATTGGTCCCGGTGGCAAGACTATCAAGAATATTATTGCACAGACCGGCGTTAAGATAGATGTTGAGGATGATGGTAGAGTCATGGTTGCCTCACCGGACAAAAACTCAATTGAGGAGGCAGTGAAACTCATCCGCGGTCTTGTCGAAGAAGCTGAGATCGGCAAGACCTATGTTGGGAAGGTCAGAAAAATTACTGACTTTGGAGCTTTTGTCGAAATACTGCCCGGTGTTGACGGTCTGGTGCATATTTCGCAGCTTGATACCAAGCGCGTGAACAATGTGCGGGATATTCTAAAAGAAGGCGATGAGGTCTTGGTCAAGGTGCTTGAAATAGATCCCCAGGGGAAAATCCGTCTCAGCAGAAAAGCTGCCCTTGCTGACACGACCCGTTCCTGAGTGTTCCTGCTTCTGCTCAAATCAGTGACCGCGCTTTGCACGAGCAACGGCACGTTTCTTGGGTTGAGGATTCTTGACGCCGTGCTGTTTGTCCTCTGCCGCCCGGTCAGAAGGTGAAAGTTCGATGATTCAGAAAACGGTACTCAGTAACGGTGTACGTATTGTTACGGAAACGATGCCCGACGTGCATTCGGTTGCCGTGGGCATTTGGATTGCAACCGGTTCTCGGCATGAACAGGATCATGAAAACGGTCTTGCCCATTTTATTGAACACATGCTGTTCAAAGGGACAGAACGCTACACTGCCGGAGATATCGCACGCATGGTGGACTCAGTCGGGGGGATATTCAACGCGTTTACAGCGAAAGAATATACCTGCGTGTATATCAAGGTGCTCCATCAGCACCTTGACCTAGCCTGTGCGGTGTTGTGCGATATATTTTTTCACTCTGTGTTCCAACCTGAGGAGATCGAGAAAGAGCGCAACGTCATATTACAAGAAATCAGTATGGTCAGGGACACGCCTGATGACTATGTGCATGATTTACTTGGGCATGCCTATTTTGGACGACATCCTCTCGGCAGGGCGGTATTGGGAGACCGGGAACGTGTCCAGTCATTTTCACGGCAGCAGCTTGTTGATTTTTATGCCCGGGAATATCTGGTGCCTGACCGCATTATTATTGCTGCGGCAGGAAGGATTGACCATGACCGGCTGCTCAGCAGATTTCAGGGCTGCTTTGAAAAACTTACCGGTGCTGGTTCTGCTTGCCCACAAGCACCTGCGCCGCACTACCGCACTGCATTCCATTACCGTAAACTTGAGCAGGTACATGTTTGCATCGGGTTTCCCGGTGTCTCCCAGCTGCATCCGGGGCGCTATGCCTTTGTTGCGGCAAATGCAATTCTTGGCGGCAGCATGAGCTCGCGGCTGTTTCAAGAGATACGCGAAAACCGCGGGCTTGCCTATTCAGTCTATTCCTTTACCGCATCGTTTTACGATACCGGACTGCTCGGCATCTATATTGGCGTGCCGCGGCATGCACTGACAGAGGCACTTTCCGTGGTGCGTCAGGAGCTTCTCCGCATGCGCGATATACCGGTTACGCCTGAGGAGCTGCGGAGCGCACAAGAGCAGCTCAAGGGGAATTTGCTCCTTGGGCTTGAAAGCACGGACAGCCGCATGAGCCGCCTCGCACAGTGCGAGTTATACTATCGAACCCATATCAGCGTTGAGGACGTCATCGCACAGATTGATGCACTCACTGCCACTGATCTCAATGTGCTGATGCGCGATCTCATTGGATCTTGGCGGTGTGCCTGCGTGTTGTTAGGGCCGGTGCGAAAAAAGGACGGCGATGCTGCTTTCCTGCTGGCGGGATAATGCAGTGTCGCTCATATAGAAACGACCGGCAGGGCTACGAACTGTCCGTGGCTGTTGCATAGATAAAAAATTCCCGGTTCCCTTTTCTGCCGGGGAGTGGTGATTCGATGATACCGACAATAACCATGCCCAGTCGGGCAAGTAAATGCACGACCTCCTGCACCACCTCTTGATACCGGTTTTTATCCCGAACAATTCCACCCACCGGAACTGCCTGAGACGGCAGTTCAAATTGCGGTTTTACAAGACACACCACATGCGCTGGCGGCACCGTCAGGCTCAGGACATGAGGGAGCAGCCTCGTGAGCGAGGTAAACGACGCATCAATGACTGCAAGTTCTGGTCGAGGATCGAAATCATTGGGCGAGAGATTATGGATATTGGTTCGATCATAGCGTACGACCCGGGGGTTTATTTGGAGTTTCCACGCAAGCTGACCGTAGCCCACATCAACCGCATACACCAGCCGTGCGCCATGCTGCAGCAAACAATCAGTAAAACCACCGGTTGACGCTCCAACATCCAAGGCAACGATGCCCTTGACGGGAACATTGAATACGGCAATCGGTCGCTCGAGCTTCATGCCGCCTCTGCCGACATACGGTGCCGGAGGATGCTTGATGCGTATCGGAGCAGTGACAGGGACCGGTGTGCCGGGTTTGTCAACCAGGTGATCGCCCACAACGACCTGACCCGCCATAATCAAAGAACGTGCATGGTGGAGCGATGGGGCATAACCACGTTGCACGAGCAGATTATCGAGCCGCTCGCAGGAGCTCTGTGCCACGGAAGGATCCCTGGGTTCTCAAGAAGTTGTGAACAGTGGCTACAATGCCATCAGCATCAATGTGGTACTGCGCACGGAGTTGTTTCTGCGATCCATGCTCAACAAAGACATCAGGAATACCGAGGCGGATGACGGGCGGTTGTAACCCCTGTGCTGCAAGGGTTTCAAGCACCGCTGAGCCAAAACCGCCGGAGAGCACATGTTCTTCGATGGTCACGAGGAGTTGCGTAGTGGCAACACAGTCACGCAGTGTCTGTACATCAAGCGGTTTAATGAATCTGCTGTTGACCACCGTGCAGGTGATGCCTTCCGCAGCCAAGCGCTCAGCAGCTTCGCGTGCAGGCGCAACCGTATTGCCAATGGCAACCAGTGTTGCATGGCTGCCGTGCCGGAGCACCTCGGCAACGCCGACCGGAAGTGATGAAAACTCCTGATCTATCGGAACCCCAAGACCTGAACCACGCGGATAGCGTATCGCAACCGGTTGTTCAAGCTGCAGTGCGGTATACAGCATGTGCTGTAATTCGTTCTCGTCTTTTGGTGCCATAAAGACGAGGTTGGGGATTGAACGGAGGTAGGCAATATCAAACAGACCATGATGCGTTGCACCATCTTCTCCAACGATGCCAGCTCGGTCGAGCACAAAGACGACGGGGAGGTTTTGGAGACACACATCATGCAAAACTTGGTCGTAGGAGCGTTGCAAAAAGGTAGAATAAATTGCAGCAACCGGTCGGAGCCCTGCTGCTGCCATGCCAGCAGCAAAAGTAATGGCATGCTGTTCGGCAATGCCTACATCAAAAAAACGCTCGGGGAATGAGCGCGCGAACCGGTCAAGACCTGTGCCGCTGGTCATGCCTGCAGTAATCGCCACGACCAGCGAATTTTGGGCAGCGATTCGGGTGAGTGCATCGCCAAAAATCTCCGTATAGGAAGGAGATTTTGAAGTGGTCTGCGGCAGTCCTGTGGCTTTGTCGAATGGCCCGACACCATGAAAGTAGATTGGATTCTGTTCTGCAGGCGCATATCCTTTGCCTTTTTTGGTGACCACGTGGAGGAGTACAGGACCATGGAGGTTTTTTATGTTTTTGAGATCCTCCACCAAGAGCTCGATTTTGTGACCGAGCACCGGCCCGATGTATTTGAATCCCAATTCGTCAAAGAGGAGTCCGGGAACGAAAAGGTTTTTAAAAAAATCTTCTGAATGACGCGCGACCCGGTATGCTGATTGCCCGACCAACGGCATGTTTTTGAGGAAGGTCTTGAGTTCTTCGCGAAATTTGTTGTAGGTCTGCCCTGAAATCAGTCGTGAGAGATATGAGGACAGTGCGCCGACATTGGGAGAGATTGACATCTCGTTATCGTTCAGAATGACGATCAAGTCCTCTTTGATATGCCCTGCATGGTTGAGCCCTTCAAACGCTATACCCGCGGTCAGTGATCCATCGCCGATAACTGCAATTACCTTGTACTGTTCATTGCGGAGCGCCCGTGACCGTGCTATGCCCAGTGCCGCAGAAATCGAGGTGCTGCTGTGGCCAGTGTTGAAACAGTCATAGGGGCTCTCTTCGCGCTTAGGGAAACCACTCAAACCACCGTACTGCCGCAGCGTGTGAAACAGATGCCGTCTCCCCGTAAGGATTTTATGAGCATAGGTTTGGTGACCAACATCCCAGATTATTTTGTCACGCGGGGTATCAAAGACATAATGCAGCGCAATGGTCAGCTCAACCACGCCAAGACTTGCTGCAAGGTGCCCGCCGGTCCGTGAAACCGTATCAATGATAAGCTCGCGAATCTCATGAGCAAGGGGGGCGAGGTCTTTCATGGACAGTCGCCGCAGATCATCGGGTGTGGCTATGGTGTCAAGCAGTGTCGGCATAGTACCCCATGCTCCTATGATGAGCGCTCGATGATGATACGGGCGATGTAGCGCAAGGGATCTGCTTGTTCTCCAAATTCTGCAAGTGCGTCAAGCGCTTTTTGGTAGAGCTGTGCCTGTGTTTTGCGAGCTTCTTCCAGTCCGAGCACAGCAGGGTAGGTCGCTTTGCCTCGTTTTTCATCGGCACCAGCGGTTTTTCCCAGCTTATCAGAGGTGCTGGTGACGTCAAGAATGTCATCGGTAATCTGAAAGGCAAGTCCGATCGCGGTGCCATAGGTTTGGAGCGCTGTCAGCTGTGCAGGTGGTGTTCGATCGGTACGAGCAAGCAGTGCACCCAGCATAACCGATGCCGTGATCAGACACCCAGTTTTATGGCTGTGAATGTACTCAAGCGTTTCCCGGGTTACGGGTTTTCCCTCTGAGAGAAGGTCAACCACCTGCCCACCCACAATGCCCCGTGGACCGCAGGCTTCGGCGAGGAGATGAATAACTTGGATCAGTGCTGCAGGAGTATGGCGGGTGCTGCTGGCAAGTACTGCAAATGCTTCTGCCTGCAGCGCGTCGCCAGCGAGAATGGCAAGTGCTTCGCCATATACGGTGTGTGCGGTTGGCTTGCCACGCCGCATATCATCGTTATCCATGGACGGAAGGTCATCGTGAATAAGCGTGTAGGTGTGCAGGAGCTCAAGTGCGCATGCCTCACAGAGAACCGCCTCAGGTTGGCTGCCAAGTGCTTCAGCAGCAGCAATCGCCAAAACAGGACGGAGACGTTTCCCCCCTGCAAACAAACAGTACCGGATTGCCTCATGCAGTACAGGTGGTGTCTGGTCAGCTTGCGATAGCAGCCGCTCAAGCTCTGCATCCACCATCTGTTTTCGATTGAGAAGATAGTTAGTGCAGTCCATACCGAGCTTATGGTTCTGTGTCAGCAAACGGCTGTTCGTATGGATTGCCTTGGTCGTCTTTGAGCAGCAGAGAGACCTTTTTTTCAGCTTCCTCGAGCCGGGCAGCGCAGAAGTGGGAGAGTTTGATACCTTCTTCAAACAGCGTGATTGCCTCATCGAGCGACAGCTGCTCATTTTCAAGCCGCCGCACGATCGCTTCAAGTTCAGTGAGGGCATCCTCAAACTTTTTTTTTGCCATACCGCAATTGCCGCGACAAGTTTTTACGAATCCTGAGGTTTGATAACATTATTTAACACTCTTTTTACGCAGCAGTCAATGCCTCCCCGGAAAAAAGTTACCCGAACCATGTCTCCTGGCTGAACGGCATCAGAGGAGGTAATAAGTGACAGCGAAGGGAGCAGTCGTGTTATGCTGAAACCTCGTTCCAAAACCGCTGTTGGACTCAGGGCATTGAGCCGTGCGCCAATGCCGACAAGCTGGTGTTTCCGAGTCCGGATGAGTGATTGCATCGCACTGCACAGACTGCGAATGCAGTGCTCGAGTGCGGTTCTGCGGGTTGTGCAGGTCGTGCGGGGAGACAACGACCAAAGAATGCGGTGAACAGCACTGAGCCGAATTTTTTCCCGAACAAACATGCTCCGTAGACTTCGACCAAGGCGCGCGTGCAGGTCATCCTGGAGCAACAGCAGGTCGGTAAGTCGCTTTGGCCATCGGCGGAGCACGGCAGTCTGCGTGATTAGGGTATCGCGGTATCTGCCCAGATGTTGCTTGGTAGCAGTTCCCACCCGTGCGTGCAGTGTCATGATTGCATATGCCAGCTCGTTTTTTTCCCTGACGACCAACTCTGCGGCAGCAGACGGTGTCGGTGCACGCACATCAGCAACAAAATCTGCAATCGTGATGTCTGTCTCATGCCCGACAGCAGCAATAACCGGCAGCGCGGAGGCGGCGATGGCACGAGCCACTTTCTCTGTGTTAAAAGGTTGCAAATCCTCAAGCGACCCACCGCCACGGGCAAGGATAATGACATCGGCAGCGTGGAGGCGATTGACGGTTTCACATGCCTGTACAATTTCATCCGCTGCTTCTTCGCCCTGTACCCGCACTGGCAAGATGACAATACTGACCGAAGGAAAACGGCGATGCACGATACGGATGATATCATGCACCACCGCACCGGTCGGTGAACTGATCACGGCGATTTTTTTTGGTAAAAATGGCAGCGGTTTTTTTCGTGCCGGATCAAATAACCCTTCCTGTGCAAGCTTTTGCTTCAATTGTTCAAAGGCAAGCTGCAGTGCGCCGATGCCATGCGGCTCAAGGGAAGCTACAATAATTTGATATTCGCCGCGGGGCTCATACACGCTGAGACTTCCGCGGCAGAGCACCTTACAGCCGTCTTCAGGCATAAAACCAATGAGTTTGGCTTGGGTGCGAAACAGCACGGCTCTGATTTGAGCCGAATCATCTTTGAGCGTAAAATAACAATGACCCGATGACGGGATACGCACGTTGGATATTTCGCCTTCGACCCAAATGTCACAATACACAGGCTCGAGCGATTGTTTGATATGGCGATTTAATTCGGATACCGTGAAAATCATTTTATGGTGCATCGCAACACCCTGCATTTCCGTAAACTCTGTGCACCGTACCATATTCATAAACATCAGTTCAAATGAAAATTCAAAAACCCTGCTCTGTAAAAAAACACCCCGCGCTGTTTCTGCCTCTTGACAATCAAAAAATACGTTCTATATTTGAGACAGGAAGGAGGTGGACAAGAGCTCAATAGAACTTGAGCACCACAAGGATTACCAGAATAAAAGCCCGACGTTATTACCATGAATACCTGGGAAAGGTAGGTTAAATTTTTAAGTTGTGGCAAAAAAACATAGGCATGTTCAATCCTCCTCCTTCCTTTTTTATACATTAAATATCTGGAGTGTGCGAGCGACGTCATTACGGGCAAAATCCATCATAAATACAGATGTAAGCTCTTTGGTCACTGCGACCCGTTGTAGAGCTAAGACCCAGAGGGTCTATTACATAGGTTAGGGTTTTTTGCCACATGACGCATCGGCATTCTGGATTGTTCAAAAGCCCTTGAGGATTTATCCTCAAGGGCTTTTGTTGTATGTGCGGGTGACGTATGGTTATCTCTTTTTATTCTGATCGTTGAAAACGTTTGACCCTTCTTAATCCTCACGGTGCTGGTCACGACAGTGTATTTTTTTTCTGAAACACAACAATCATAATTACCCTATCGCAGCAGGTTGGCTCTCTTGATAGGTTGGTAGTGATACTAACCTGATCCTGCACTGCCAGCTTTTTAAAATCTGCACGATATGGAGTAGTTAACACTCTTTTGTTGAAATTTTTACCCGCAGGTCATATGATGCAAAACACCAGGTGCAGGTAACGGTGCTGCTTGTCGCCAGAAGCTGGTGTTATGAATTTGAGTGTTTTTTGCAATTGTGAGTGGCAAATCCCTTGTCTCGCCGATGCATAATCCTGATACACAAACATCGTGGTGGTCGGTACTCCTCCGGTGGTACGTTGCATCCATGCGCCTGCTTTTCTGGGCAGGGATGGTTGGACTGATTGCCTATGAAATAAAGACTTCTCGACTGCAGGCAGAATATTTCGCACACCTGGGACGCAGTCTTATGTTTTGGATGGGGCAGGGAGAAAGTTCTGCACTCCGTTTCCCTGCAACAGGTCCCTCGGATGAACGTCGTGGGTACACCCGTATTCCTCAGATGGTGCGATCCCTCAAAGAGCGTGGTTACCACGTTGTTGCTCAAGCCCGGTTCTCACCTCTTTTAACCCACGTGACTGATATGGGTTTTTTTACCCCCTACCATGAAAAGGATCAGGCAGGGCTGCAGCTTTATGACCGACGCTATCACAACCTCTTCACTTTCTTGTCCCCTGCGCGCGTGTATCCCTCGTTTGAGGCACTTCCACCGGTTGTTGTCAACACCCTTTTATTTATTGAAAACCGGGAATTGCTTGATCTGCGGTACCCATACCGTAATCCAGCGATCGAGTGGAAACGGCTCGGCACTGCCGTTCTCCAACGACTGACAACAGGTGGTAATGGCAGGGGACCTGGCGGAAGTACACTGGCAACGCAGATTGAGAAATTTCGGCATTCTCCTGAAGGCAGAACCCTTGGTGTCCGTGACAAACTGTTTCAGATGGGATCAGCCTCGCTCCGTGCCTATCTTGACGGTCCCTGCACCCTTGAGAGCCAGTGCCGTATCATACGCGAATATATTAATGCAATGCCACTGGGCGCATTCCCCGGCTATGGTGAAATAATTGGTTTAGGAGACGGTCTGTGGGCATGGTATGGTGCGGAATTTGACGCAGTGAACCAGTGTTTGGAAAATCGTCTCCAAGCGTCTGACGATCCCCGCCGTGCACCGTGGGGAAATGCTTTCAAACAGGTGCTCAGCCTGTTCATTGCGCAGCGGCGTCCCACACTGTATTTGCTTGAAAATCTTAATGCGCTTGAATCGCTCACCAATCAGTATATCCGCCTGCTGGAACAGAATGGTGTTATTACCACGGCTGAGCGGGATGCAGCGTTGCAGGCGCGGCTCCACCTGCGGCGCAGTACCCCCCGGCAGTACGAGGGGTCATTTCTTGAGCGCAAAACAGCCCATACGCTCAGATTGCGACTCCTGTCGTTGCTCGAGGTGCCTCAGTTCTATGAGCTTGACCGCCTCGACCTTTCAGCTATTACCAGCATTGACGCCCGCGTACAGGAGGATATCACGTGGGCGTTGCATCAGCTTAAGACGCCTGTAGGGGCACGGGATGCCGGCTTGTATGGTTTTCACCTGCTTGACGGCGACCAGGATCCCGGAAAAATCACGTATGCGTTTACGCTCTATGAGCGCACGCCGACGGCAAATGTTGTTCGTATTCAAACCGACAATTATGAGCAGCCACTTAACATCAATGAGGGCATTAAACTTGAACTTGGCTCAACCGCAAAACTCCGCACTTTGATTACCTATCTGGAAGTCATTGCAGAGTTATATCACACTTATGCGGGTAAGGATCCTGATGAGTTGGCGGTGCTGGGGAGCGGCGATGTTGATGAGTTGACCCGGTGGGCAACAAACTTCTTGGCGGTTCACCAAGCGGCATCGCTGAGTACCATGCTTGATGCAGCCCTTGACCGGGTGTACTCTGCAAGCCCTGCGGAAACATTTTTCACGGGTGGGGGGCTGCACCGGTTTGAAAATTTTAATAAAGATGATGACAATCGCATCATGACAGTGCGCGAAGCTTTTCATAATTCGGTTAATCTTGTGTTTATCCGGATCATGCGTGACCTCGTCCGCTACTATATTGTCCAACGTCATGCATCACTGCATGGTCCGCGGGCAAGCTCGACAGCACCGGAACGACAAGAGTATCTTGCCCGTTTTGCTGATCAGGAAGGTCAAAAATATCTTACGCGGTTTTACCAAAAATATCACTCCATGACGACCGATGCAGCGCTCAGTGCTCTCATCAGCACCATTAAAGCTTCGCCCGTCCGTCTCGCGGTCATTTTCAGGTCTGTGTTGCCTGAAGCTGATTACGCATCGTTCTGCACCTTTATGCAAGAGCAGTTACCGCAGTCTGACTTGTCAGCAAAGACCCTTGCAGCACTGTACCAACGCTATAGCGTTGACGCCTATTCACTGGTGGATCGTGGATTCCTTGCCCAGGTGCACCCCCTTGAACTCTGGATGATTGCCTATCTGCACCGTTTTCCCCGGGCAACGCTTGCCGATGCAATTCGGGACAGTGCACAAGAACGGCAGCGTGTGTATACGTGGCTGTTTAAAACCCGCAACAAACAGGTGCAAGATACCCGGATACAGATTGTCATGGAATACGAAGCGTTTCAGGAAATTCACCGCTCTTGGCGGCACTTGGGATATCCTTTTGAGTGGCTGGTCCCTTCATACGCGACAGCCATTGGCAGTTCAGCTGACCGTCCTGCTGCGCTGGCAGAGCTTATCGGCATTATTCAAAATGATGGTATCTCCCTCCCCTCGTTGTGCGTACAGAAGCTACATTTTGCTCGCGGGACACCTTATGAAACCGTCATGGCACCTGCAGAGCGGCAGGGGGAGCAGGTGCTTGACCCTGAGATTGCACGCGCAGTTCGGCGCGAGCTTGCCGGGGTGGTTGAAAAGGGTACCGCACGAAAATTGTACGGGGTTTTTCGTTCTCCGGAAGGAACGCCGTATGCTGTTGGCGGCAAAACCGGAACCGGCGACAACCGGTATGATGTGTACAATGCTGACGGCGTTCTCGTGCGATCCCGTGTGGTGAACCGAACGGCAACCTTTGTTTTTTTTATTGGAGAACGATTCTTTGGAACGATTACCGCATACGTCGCCGGGCAGGATGCTGCTGACTATAGTTTCACCAGCTCGTTGCCGGTGCAGGTCTTAAAAGTGCTTTCACCAAAACTTCTGCCACTGCTCTCAGAAAGTGCAGAGCATACACCTCGCTATGAAGGGGTACCCGGCGCTCTCCGTGAGCTGCGTTCAGGGATACAGAATTCAAGCACCAGCAGAACAAGTGCTGCTGCAATGAACCACTGAAAGCGTTCTTCCCAGCGCTTTGTCCGTGTCGAGGCAATCTCAGTGCGTTCCATGCCAGAGCGGATTGCCTCTCGGTAGATTTTTTCAAGATCAATATCGCCGGTCACTGAACGGACATACACGCCGCCGGTTTCCAGCGCTATTTTTTGGAGCAACTGCTCGTTCAGTTTGCTCATCACCACGTTGCCAGTGCGGTCTTTGAGGAACCCGCCACTTCCATCAGGCTGTGGCACGGGTGCTCCCGCGTCGCTTCCGATTCCGATCGTAAATATTTTAATCCCCAGTTTTTTTGCTTCCTGTACCGCATCAAGCGGGTTCCCCTCATGGTCTTCTCCGTCGGTAATCAGAATGAGCGCTTTTGACGTGCGCTCATGGCGATTGAACGAGCTGGTGGCTTTCCGGATGGCATCACCGATGGCAGTACCAGGGACGGGAATAAGATCTGGGGTGAGATAGTCGAGAAACATTGTAAACGTTCCATAATCAAGGGTCAGAGGACACTGAATAAAACTTGTTCCCGCAAAGGCAATAAGGCCGATGCGGTCACCCTCGAGCATGGCAACCAGGTCACGGACTTTGCGTTTTGCCCGCTCAAGGCGGCTGGGTTCAATGTCTTGGGCAAGCATGCTTTTGGAAACATCAATTGCCACCATGATATCAACACCCGTGCGTTTGAGGGTTTCCCAGCGAAACCCCCACTTTGGTCGGACGAGTGCTATAATCAGACACAACACTGCCATGATGAGCAGCATTGCTTTCACCTTGTGTCTGCTCCGGGTTTCTGTCGGCACAAGACGCGGATACAGGGTTTCGCCGCAAAAGGCTTTGAGGCAGGTTTCTTTTTTCAAAAAAGCATAGAGGTAGAAGAAGACGAGTAGGGGAATGAGCCACAGAAGATGTAAATAGGCAAGACTTCCGAATTCCATGGTGTGTCACCTCGGTCTCAGATATTGGCAACTCCTGACGAATGCCCGACTGTTTTCTATGGGATTTTTCTTAGCCGTGTGTTTGTAAGAATGATTTCTCCTATCACCAAGGCAAAACCCGGAAGAAGAAAGAAGGCAAACAGCTCATTATACTCCATGTGCTCGGTGACTTTGGCTTCTGTTTTTTCCAGTGCATCAATTTTTTGATAGATGGCTTCGAGTGCCTTTGTACTGGTTGCACGAAAATAAGTTCCGCCGGTTGTGGCAGCAATTTGGCGCAATGTTTCTTCATCAAGATCAACCTTCTGATAGACGTACTGCTTGCCAAACAGGGAATCAACCAGAAACGGTGCCTCACCTTCAGTCCCCACGCCGATTGTGTACACTTTGATTCCATAGGTTCGGGCAAGTTCAGCGGCGATTTTAGGACTGATACTTCCGGTATTGTTCCTCCCATCGGTGAGGAGCACCACGACTTTTGATTTTGCCGGCAGGTCTTTGAGCCGTTTCACACACAGTGCAAGCCCTGAGCCTATGGCAGTCGTGTCACCAGCCATGCCAACTTCAAGGCGGTCAAGAAAGCTCAGCAGAACACCGTAATCAAGGGTGAGCGGACACTGGGTAAAAGCTTCTTGACCAAAAACGACCATGCCGATTCGGTCATGTGAGCGTCCACGGATAAAATCAGCCACAACTCGTTTCACCACCTGCAGCCGCGTGACCCGTGTATCATTTTCTTTGAAGTCAAGTGCCTGCATACTGCCTGAGGTGTCAAGACACAGCATGATATCAATTCCCTCGGTGGTGATTTCGACGGACGTTTCTCCTGCCTGCGGACGGGCGAGTGCAACTATCAGCAAAGCAATCGCCAGGCAGCGCACCAGATAGAGCCATCGGCGTATCATGAGCAACCGGGAGAGTTGCAGCTGCCTGACAACTTCAAGCGAGGAGAAACGCACTGCGCTGCTGTGCTTGCGACGAAGTTCCCCGTAAACAAGAGCAGGGACCGCAAGGAGGAGGGAAAGCAGCCACGGGTCATGAAACCGAACCATCACAGCCCTCCTTGATGCTGGTTTTTTTGATGTTGCTGCACGTGCATCTCTGGTGCACTCTGCACAGTGTTCTTCGTAGTATGCTGCTGCTGGTCAGGGGGTGGTTCTATTTTTGTTGCGGCGATAATCTCAATGACTTTGTTGTAATGTTCGGTAATTTCTTGATCCGCAGGAAGATATTTGGCAAACTTGACCATATCTGCTTGAGTAAGCACTTCCCGCATCTGAGTCTTAATTTTGGGATGCGTGTCAAGGTTCATAATTTCAGGCAGCAACTCTTGTGTTGTCTGCTCAACTGCAGGCAGTGTGAACCGGTGTTCAATATAGCGCCTGAAAATGTCTGAAAGTCTGAAGTAATACTCCTGCACCAATCCCTGTTCGATCAGCTGTTCTTGCCTGAGCTTTTCAAGTGCTTCAAAGGCGATTTCATGTGCGGCTTTTTTGAGCTCGTTTTTCCGGCGCTGCATCCGACGCTTATAAAACAGGATCGCGCATCCACTTCCTGCGCTGAGCAGCACTGCACCTGCAGCCAGTGCCCACCAGGGGACCGCACGGGGAACCTCGACGGGTGGTTTGATGTCGCAAATATCAGCCTGCTCTGGTTTTGTCGGCGAACCACTGATTTCAATAAATATCTGCGGGGTGTGCACTTCATGCGGGGTAGCATTGTCCGGGGCACTCCAGAATACTGTCAGTGACGGAATAATATAGGAACCGGCAATATCACCCCGCAACGAAAACCATTTTACGTATTCTTTGCGGTTATCACTTTCCCGCGGCCCCTGTTCCCCAAAGTCAACGATGCGTAGCCCGGCAATACGGCTGCCAATTTCAGGTAGCTGCACGGTAATATCTGAGCGGTACAGAACCGTCAGGGTAAAGGTAATGGTTTGATTTGTTGTTGCCGTCGTTGGATCTGCTTTTGCTGAAACTTCAATCGGCAGAGTCTTCTGGTGTGCTGCCGTGGTGTGATCATTGCCGTGAGAACAGGAGCACAGGTAGAGCGCAGCACCATAGCACAGGAGCAGAAGCACGCTCAGAAGGTTGTGCGGGGGACGCACTGCTGGCATCGCTTCCCGATGGTGCTGATTATTTCTTGGTTGTGGTTTCAAAGCGTTCAAGATAGAGTTTGACCTCAGCGCTCTTGAGAGTCTGTTCCAAGAGTGACTGGTACCGGGCTTGTGCTTTGCGCAGGGCATAATCCTTTTTTACCCGATCTTTGACCTCGTCATAGGAGGGCATGCGGGCTGGTCTGTTTTCTTCGATCCGAAACACATACCATGCTGTGCCCACAGGGACCGGTCCGATGATGTCCCCCGGTTTTTTTCCAAACAGTGCTGCTGAAATCTCTGCCTCATTGCCGATACCCAAATCGTTTTCCCCTTTGCGAACCCAGCCCGGGAACCTGCCGCCATGGGGCGCGGTAGCAGTATCGCGCGACCGGTCACGTGCAAGCTGATGAAAGTCCTTGCCTGCGGTGACCTCGCGGATGATTTTTTCAGCAGCTTCCTTTTCGTCAACTTTGATGAGACTGACCTTGACCGCTTCTTTGTCTTCATACTCTGGGCGGTGAGCTTCAAAATAGGTTTTGACGTCGTACTCATCAATGGTCATATTGTCATGAACATCATGCTCAATCAATTTAGTGACGAGCAGCTCACGCTCAATATCTTTTTTCTTCTTGAGTAGTTCAGGATCCTTATCGTAGCCCAGTTTCAGTGCTTTCCGGTATAACAGCTCATCAGCAATATATTTTTTGGCAAACTCGCGACGGCTCTGCTGACTATCAAACTGGCTCCGCATCCAGGGAGGTAGCCGGTCGAGCGCTTCAGACACATCCTCTGCATAAATTTTGTCGCCGCTGATTTCGGCAATGACGGTTCCCTCTGGTCGCTCACGCTTTTGGTCAGGTGAGGTGCGCCGGCTGAGCGCATGCTCCGCAGCGCTGTACTTCCCCAGACGTTCAAGGCACGTGATGATAGCAGAACCAGTATCGTTTTTGAGCGATGTGCTCGGGTCAGCGATCTCGACACGATAGAGCCATGCGAGTGCTTTTTCATAATCACCAGCATCAAGGTACATTTTGCCAATGGTATAGCAGAGGGTGCCATAGGTCGGGCGGTCAAGATCTGCAGACTGCGCGTAGTGCTCATAGGCGGCGATTGCCTGGTGTGTCAGACCCGCACTTTTGAGCTTTGCTGCAAGTTCTCGTTGATTTTCAGGCGTCCACGCTGCTCCTGGTTTTGGTAGCAGGTTTACACCCTGTTGTTGATACAGCAGCACTGTTCCCCCTATGACGCAGCACAGGCATATGATGGTAATAAGGAGCACAAGTTTGTTCATAACCGATGTTCGCGCATTCTAAAAAAACGCATCAGTGGATCAATATACGGGCGGTCGGTACGAATATCAATCGCATCAATACCCGCAGCTTTGAACAACGCCCAGCGTTTCTGATGGATTTGTTCGGAAACGTGACGATAGCTTGAGCGCGTTGCAGCGTCGGTGGTATCCAGCAGCATCGTGCAGCCGCTTTCAGCGTCTTGCAGCTCGACAATACCGGCTGATGGTAGCTCGTGTTCCCGGGGATCGGTGACGTACACGGCAATGAGATCGTGCATGCGACCTGTGACGCGGAGTGCTGTCTCATAGCCATGACCGATAAAGTCAGAGATAAGAAACGCCACAGAACGGCGACGTGCAACCTGATTCAAATATCGCAGGGCTCCCGCGATATCGGTTTGCGTTGAGATCGGCTGGTGTTCCAGCACGTTTTTAATGACACGCCACACGTGATTTTTGCCCTTTTTGGGGGGGATGTATTTTTCTACATGATCGCTGAATATGATAAGCCCTACTTTGTCGTTGTTTTTTGTTGCTGCAAAGGCAAGAACGGCAGCAAGCTCGGCAGCAAGTTCCTGCTTGAAGCGTGTCACGGTGCCGAAAAAACACGATGAACTCACATCAACAACCAGCATGATGGTCAGTTCGCGTTCTTCACGATACACTTTTACAAACGGGCGACCAAACCGTGCCGTGACATTCCAATCAATGTCGCGGATATCATCACCAGGCGCATATTCGCGCACCTCCTCAAATTCCATGCCCCGACCGCGGAAAGCGCTTTCGTATTCGCCTGCAAACACATCATTAACGATATGATTGGTGCGGATGTGAATGCCTTTAATTTTTTTTAAAATATCTTTCGGTATCATTGCCGGTACTGAGCGCTCAGCTACCTTTATTCTCGGGTGTATGACTTTTATTAGGGGACCTCGACGTTCTCAAAAATTTTTGTGATGATATCATCAGCAGTAAGATCTTCAGCTTCAGCTTCGTAGCTGAGCAGCACGCGGTGTCGCAAGACGTCCATGCCAATGGTCTTGATGTCTTGGGGGATGACATAGCCTCTGCCCTGCAAGAATGCATATGCTTTTGCAGCCTGCGTCAGATAAATGGATGCGCGCGGCGATGCTCCGTACTGTATAAGTCCCTCGATGTCAATGCCACCGACGTTTGGTTCACGTGTTGCTGTTACAATGTTGACGATGTAATCCAGCAGCTTTTCATCAATATAAATGCTGTTGACTACCCTGCGTGCCTGCCGGATGTCATCAGGTGTGGCGACGGGATGTACCGCTTCTGCTGCACCGCCAGCGATACGCTTGATAATCTCTTTTTCTTCAGCCTTTGCCGGATATTTGATTTTTAATTTGAGCATAAACCGGTCAACCTGCGCCTCGGGGAGTGGGTAGGTTCCTTCCTGTTCAATTGGATTTTGGGTTGCCATGACCAGAAATGGATCACCCAACCCAAAGGTGGTTTCTCCGATCGTAACCTGCCGCTCTTGCATAGCTTCAAGCAGTGCGCTCTGCACTTTTGCCGGCGCTCGGTTTATTTCGTCGGCAAGGATGATGTTTGAAAACAGAGGCCCCTTTTTTATAGAAAACTGACCTGTTTTCGGATCATAGATCTGTGTACCGATGATGTCCGCGGGCAGTAAATCCGGGGTGAACTGGATCCGCTGGAAGTTCGTCGCGAGTGCGTGTGCCAGTGTTTTGACTGCAGTGGTTTTGGCAAGTCCCGGAACCCCTTCGACCAGTATGTGTCCATCGGCAAGCAAGCCGATGAGCAGACGTTCGATCAGATACTCCTGACCGACAATAATCTTTCTGACTTCTGCGGTAATCGTCTTGGTAATGGCGCTGTACTTTTCAACTTCTTTGGTTATTTCTTGGACATTCGGTTGCATGAATCCCTCCACCGGTTAATCAAAGTGTGTTCTCTGTTTTTTCTCTCTCATCGGTAGTGTCGCAGGTCACCTGAGATGGGAGCATGTCTCATCTGCGCAGGAGATGCATTGCGCTGGACAAGGTGCTGCTGCATGGCGTTCCTCCACGTATCGTGCTGGTCAGCATATGCTGGCAGCAGCCGTTGCAGTATTCTCCTACTTGTGGTTATTGCTCTACAGAAACGAGGGTGCCAAGCCATTACACCAACAGCAGAGATGTTGTGATGTCGGTAACACGCTGCTGTCAGGGGTATGCGACAGACAACCAGTGCTACCGGGTGAACATATTTTTTATAAAGCTTCTTTTGTCGGTACTTTCTTCATCAAGCTCTGCAAGCTGCCGGAACAGTTCTTCCTGTTGCCGCGAGAGCCTTGTCGGCGTTTTGACAATAATCTGTACGAGCTGGTCGCCTTTGCCCTTGCCATTCAGATAGGGAATGCCGGCGCCGCGAATGGTTAAAATATCCCCGGACTGGATGCCGCGGGGTACTTTCAGCTTCTCATCTCCATACAGCGTGGGGACCGTGATTTCAGCTCCCAGCGCTGCTTGCGAAAAAGAGATCGGCACCTGACAGACAATATCGTTGTTGTGGCGCTGGAAAAAGGAGTCATCCTCAACATGAATGAACACATACAAATCGCCCGGCGGTCCATTGCGCTCTCCCGGTTCTCCCTCCTGGCTGAGCCTCAGTTTCATGCCGGTTTCAACGCCAGCAGGAATTTTCACTTTGAGGGATTTTGTCTGCAGGGTACGACCGCTCCCTTTACACTGTTTACAGGGGGTTTTAATGATGGTGCCTGCGCCGCGACAGCGTGGGCAGGTAGTGGTGATACTGAAGAATCCCTGTTGCTGGACAACCTTGCCCGCGCCACGGCACGTGCTGCACGTTTCAGGGGTTGAACCCGGCGCTGCTCCCGTGCCGTTGCATGTCGAGCACAGAACCGTTTTGTCAACCTCAATGTTTTTTTCAACGCCGAAGGCTGCATCGCGAAGAGAAATCGTCAGATCAAAGCGGAGATCAGCACCGCGGCGGGGAGCGGTTCTGCTGCGCCGTCTGCCGCCGAATCCGGCAAAACCGAAAAAATCTTCAAAAATATCACTAAACGATGAGAAAATATCATCAAAGCCGGCAAACCCTGAAAAGCCGGAGTTACGCAAGCCGTCGTGCCCGAACTGGTCGTAGAGACTGCGTTTCTCAGGATCGCGCAACACCTCATAGGCTTCGCTTGCTTCTTTAAACTTTTCTTCGCATTCTTTATCCCCGGGGTTACGGTCAGGATGGTACTGCAGAGCAAGCTGGCGGTAGGCTTTTTTTATCTCATCTGCCGATGCAGTGCGCGGAACCCCAAGAATTTCATAGTAATCACGTTTCGTCATAGCGTTCTGGAGATGTACAGCGGCACGACAACCGCTTCTGTTGTGGAAATTTATAGTTTATAGAGTGGTAAATCAAGAATCCATTGTATATGGCAGAGCTCAGCAACGAAACCGATGCCGAGTAGCATGACATATGCTATGAGCACCGCCAGTGCGATTCGTGTGCTTTGTTTTTCAGATGCCTCTGGTATGCGTTGCATACTCAGGTTCATACGCATACAAAAATACGCTGTGAAATGTAATCATTTGGGGGCAAGGTGTCAAGAAAGCGTCTAAAAAATTAATCTTTTTTGGGCGACAGCAACTGGAAGCGTTTGAAATCTGGAAGCTGCTGTTCCATATACTGTTTGATTTTCCCAATCAGTCTGGTTTCAATCTGCCGTACGCGCTCTTTAGAAATACCATACTTGTCGCCGATAGCCTGCAGGGTAACGGGCGTATCTGAGAGAATACGGTTTTCAAGTATTTCCCGCTCCTTTTCCTCAAGCCCCTGCCTGAACTCTTTGAGCTTCTCAGTGAAAATTTGCTGCAGTTCATGGTCGGCGATGTTCACGTCAAACGTTTCTTTGTCCGAGGATAACAAATCGCCCCGTGTCTCACGCCAATCATCCCCTACAGGGTGGTCAAGCGACGGTTCCCAGTCGCCAAGGCGTTGCTCCATTTCAATGATTTTATCTTCATCGGTATCCAGTGCTTCAGCAAGCCGCGCTGGGCCCGGGTAAAAACCCATTTTTTCAAGTCGGGCTTTTTCTTTCTGGAGGTTAAAGAAGAGCTTGCGCTGCATTTGCGTGGTACCGATTTTTACCAGTCGCCAATTGTCCATGATAAATTTCAGGATATAGGCTTTAATCCAGTATGAGGCATAATAGGAAAGTTTCACACCGCGGTAAGGATCAAAGTTTTTTACTGCCTGCATGAGTCCGATATTGCCCTCCTGCACCAAATCCAGAAGGTTCAGCATCCACTGGCGCTGATACTCCAGAGCGATTTTCACGACAAGCCGCAGGTTGGCGGTAATCAGCCGGTAGGCTGCCTGCATATCGCCGGTTTCCCGGTAACGAAGAGCAAGTTCGCGTTCTTCGTCAGGGGTGAGCAGCGGAATTTTGCGAACCTCGGCAAGATATGCCTGCAGGGCGTCATAGGAGACGGGAAGCTGACTTTGGGCTTCTTCCTGACCCTCCGGCTCGATGTCGTCTGCGGAATCACGTTCGTTCAGGTAGTCATCCATAGGATAGGTTTGTGCAGTTAGCGGATTCATTATTCTTGTTTGGTTCGTGTTTGTCAATCGAGAAAACGTCCTTATACGCTGTGGACGGTCTGCAGCTCCAGTGCTGCCTTTTCAAGTCTGAAGATGCGGTCGCGCAGTTCTGCCGCTTTTTCAAACTCAAGCCGTTGTGCTGCTGCTGCCATCTGTTTTTTTAATTTCTTTATCTGCCGTTCAATGTCCTTGACGTTTCCGTACACCGCCTGCTCCTCGGCAGCGAGCGGCACGGTTACATAATCCTGTTCATAGATTGTATGCAGGATGCTGGAAATATTTTTTTTGATTGATTCAGGGGTGATGCCGTGTTGCTGATTGTACGCCTGCTGGATGTCGCGCCGGCGTTTGGATTCGCGAAGCGTGGCTTCAATACTACGGGTTATGACATCGGCATAGAGAATGACTCTGCCGTCACTATTGCGGGCAGCGCGTCCGCAGATCTGAATCAATGAGCGTTCGGATCGTAAAAAACCTTCTTTGTCAGCATCCAGGACTGCGACCAGCGACACCTCGGGCAAATCAAGTCCCTCGCGGAGCAGGTTGATGCCGATCAGGGTGTCAAACACTCCCAGACGCAGCTTGCGGAGAATTTCAAAACGCTGGAGTGTGTCAATTTCAGAATGCAAATATTCGACGCGGAGCCCCATGTCGCGAAAATGTTCGGTAAGGTCTTCAGCCATCCGTTTGGTGAGCGTGGTGACCAATGTCCGCTGACCCTGTGCAGCCTGTTTGCGAAGCTCACCATACAGATCATCTACTTGACCGGCAACCGGCCTGACCTCAATGACCGGATCTATAAGACCGGTCGGTCTGATCAACTGTTCCACAACGCGGCTCCCTGCTTTTTCAAGCTCATATTCAGCAGGTGTTGCAGAAACATAAATCACCTGGTTCACTTTTTTCTCAAACTCTTCAAAGCTCAGCGGTCGGTTGTCAAGCGCTGAAGGTAACCGGAACCCATACTCAACCAGGGTTGTCTTCCGTGATTGGTCGCCGTAGTACATACCGCGGATTTGGGGGACCGAGATATGGCTTTCGTCAATGAACAGGAGAAAATCCTCCGGGAAGTAATCAAGCAACACCCAGGGCGGTTCTCCCGGTTTCCTCCCATCAAGATGGCGTGAATAGTTTTCAATGCCATTGCAGTAGCCCATGGTTTCAATCATCTCAAGGTCAAACAGCGTGCGCTCCCTGATGCGCTGGGCTTCGATAAGACGGTTCTGTGACTGAAAGAAAGCAATACGCTCTCTGAGCTCTTCACGGATGTCCCTGGTGGCACGGGTAAGGTTATCACGGCTGGTCACATAGTGGCTGTTGGGATACACGTGGATATGTTTTGCCTGCCGTAGCACTGTTCCGGTCAGTGCATCAATTTCTGCGATCCGCTCAATCGTGTCACCAAAGAATTGTACGCGGACAGCGGTGCTCTCTTCATACGAGGGGAATATTTCAATGATATCGCCTCTGACGCGGAACGTACCGCGGTGAAAATCAAAGTCATTGCGTTCATACTGCATTTCAACAAGACGGGATAGAAAGACATCACGCGGCATATCTGCCCGGTCCTGAATCAAAAGGAGCATCCCGGAGTATTCTTTGGGTGAACCGAGTGCATAGATGCAGGAGACGCTGGCAACAACAATCACGTCCCTGCGCTGAAACAGGGATGCGGTAGCAGCATGCCGCATCCGGTCTATTTCCTCATTGATCGAAGAATCTTTTTCAATGTAGGTGTCGGTTGTCGGAATATAGGCTTCAGGCTGGTAATAATCATAGTAGCTGACAAAATATTCGACTGCATTCTGGGGAAACAGCTCTTTAAATTCTGCATAGAGCTGCGCAGCAAGGGTTTTGTTGGGAGCAAGCACCAGCGTCGGTTTTTGTACCTGTGCGATGACGTTTGCCATGGTAAAGGTTTTGCCTGATCCAGTTACCCCCAGCAGTACCTGATGCCGCGCACCGTCCCTGACGCCTTGCACAAGTTTTTCAATCGCCTGCGGCTGATCGCCTTGAGGGGTGTATGCTGAGGTTATGGCAAACTGCATGGCATAAGCGATGGGCGGTTGCGGACAGTTCAGGCTGCTGCACGCTTGGTGGTGACACCGGCAGTCTGGTGGGTTCTGGAAGTTGCACGCAAAGCAGCATTAACCATCCTGAAAGCTCCACTGGGTCCCCTGCGGTGTGTCTTTCAGAAGAATACCCTGCGCTGCGAGTTCATCGCGAATTTGATCTGCCCGCTGCCAGTTTTTTTCTCTGCGCGCCTGCGTACGTTCGGCAATGCGGCGTTCTATGTCTTCTTGTGAAATACCTCGCTGTTGCAGTGCCGACTCCCGCTGTCGTGCGAAATAGGCAGCAGGGTCTTCAGTAAACAGACCAAGCACTGCACCCGCATCGCGAAATACCGACTGCGCTACGGTAACGAAACTGCGGGGCAGAAACCGTGAGGGGTCTTTTTTGCATCCATCCACAAGGCTGTTGAGCATGCGGGTCAGTGCATGCAAGTGCCCGAGCGCTGCTGCGGTGTTGAAATCATCATCCATGGCATTTCTGAACTTTTCAGGAAACTGCTTCAGCTCCTGCAGGGCGGTGTGCACTGCAGGGTCATCGGAAGGAGCCTGTTTTCCCTCAGCAGGTATGCAGGACAAGTCGTGCAACAGGGCATAGAGCCGGTCAAGTCCGACTTTTGCCTCATTGAGGTTTTGGTCAGAGAAATCAACCGGGCTGCGATAGTGGTTCGAGAGCAGAAAAAGCCGTACCGCTTCAGGATGATAGCGTTTCAGAACCTCGCGGATGGTCAAAAAGTTTTTCAAAGACTTTGACATCTTTTCATGATTGATATTGACAAACCCGTTGTGCATCCAGTACCGCGCAAACGGTTTCCCGGTTGCAGCCTCGGACTGGGCAATCTCATTTTCATGGTGCGGAAAAATCAGATCCATACCGCCACCGTGTATGTCAAAGGTCTCGCCCAAGTATTTTTGACTCATGACTGAACATTCAATGTGCCAGCCCGGTCTGCCGTTGCCCCATGGACTTTCCCAAAATGGTTCGTTCTGCTTGCTTTTTTTCCACAGGGCAAAATCAAGCGGACTCTGTTTGCGCTCGTCTATCTCAACGCGCGCGCCAGCCATCAGCTCATCAAGGTTTTTACCCGACAGTTTTCCATAGCCCGGAAACCGCTTGACGCTAAAGTACACATCGCCATCAATTTCATAGGCAATACCTTTGGCGATGAGGGTTTGTATCAGCACAATCATATCACGGATATGTTCAGTTGCCCGCGGCGTGTAGGTAGGTGTCTGGACACCGAGCGCTGCCATGTCACGGTCAAATTCCGTAATGAAACGTTCGGCGATTTCGTTGAAGCCAACGCCTTCTTCATGGGCGCGGTTGATAATTTTATCGTCAATGTCGGTGTAGTTGCGCACAAAGACAACGTCGTATCCGCACCAGCGCAGGTACCGCTGTACCACATCAAAAACCACCATGGCGCGGGCATGACCGATGTGAGAAAAATCATAGACGGTCACGCCGCAGGCATAAATCCCGACCCTTCCTTCACGGAGCGGGACAAACTCTTCTTTGCGTCGCGTCATGGTATTGTAAATTTTTAAGCTCATGCGGGGATTCCTTATAAAGAGTACTGAGTGCTGAATAAATAGATTTTAGTCCATTTTGCGGAGCAGTGCTACTGCCTGTGCCGAGATGCCTTCTGAGCGACCTTCGAAGCCCATACCCTCAGTTGTGGTCGCCTTGATGTTCACGTCATCAGGGCTGAGGTGCAGGCAGGATGCTATGTTGGTGCGCATGACATCAATATAGGGAGCAAGGCGTGGGGACTGACAGACAATCACGGCATCAATGTTGATGCAGACATACCCGCTCTGCTGCACCATGTTCTGCACGCGCTCAAGAAGTTTGAGACTTGCAATGTCTTTGAATTCCGGATTTGTATCGGGAAAATGCCTGCCAATATCGCCCTTTCCCAGCGCACCGAGCACTGCATCGCATACTGCGTGCACCAGCACGTCAGCATCGGAGTGTCCAAACAGTCCTTTTACATACTCGATCGCCACGCCACCCAGTATCAGCGCTCTGCCCGGAACAAGCCGATGGGCATCATACCCAATGCCAATTTTCATAGTGCTCCCTGCTGCAAAAGTGCCTCTGCGATTAGCAAATCCTCAGGTGTTGTTATTTTTATGTTGGTATAGATGCCGGGCACGATTGCCACGGGAACGCCCAGCCGTGCAACGAGCGAGGCATCGTCTGTTCCGATATAACCTTCAGCACATGCCATGTGGTGCGCCTGCTGCAGCAGATCGCGGGTAAAGGTCTGGGGTGTTTGTACGCTATACAGTCGAGCACGATCAGGGAATTGCTCAATGATACGCTGCTCGGGATTTATCATGGCGATTGTGTCCTTCACCGGCACCGCTACCGTGGTTGCATGATATACCTGCGTTGCAGCAAGCGAGGCTTCAATGAGTGCGCGGGTCACCAGCGGTCGTGCTGCGTCATGCACGAGCACTATATCGCATTTGGCAGTTACTGCGGCAAGACCGTTGCGCACTGAATCTTGACGCTGGGCACCTCCGGTGACAATGGCTACCGGTGTCTGGAGCCCTGCTGGTTCGACCACCTCTTGCTGGCAGCGCTGCTCATCTCCCGGATGAACCGGAATAACAATCTGGGTGACTGCCGGTACCGCATCAAGGACGGCAAGCACCCATGCAAGCAACGGCTTGCCCTGCAGCAGCAGATATGGTTTCTTGCTGTGATGCTCCATGCGCCGGCCAGTGCCGGCTGCGGGAACGATTGCCGTAACGTTCATTGACGGCACGTTGGTTAAAACGTGGCAAAAAACAATAAGCAGGCCGTGACCCCAGCCTGCTTATCTGTCCTCTCACCTGACACAGCGGTCGCGTCAGTTTTCAAAAATCGAGGTGATGTTCTTCTCAACATGCTGTTCAGGAATTTTTTGTGCGATCGCCAGTTCCTTGACCAAAAGATTTTTTGCTATGTCCATCAGACGCCGTTCGCCAAAAGACAGTTCCTTACCGACCTTCAGCAGGAAAAGATCGCGCAACACTGATGCCACTTCGTACACTGATCCGCTTTTGATACGCTCCATGTACTCACGATACCGTCGGTTCCAGGTTTGGGTATCAGTAATTTTTGTCTTTTTATCTTTCAGGATTTTATAGACTTTCAGCGCTTCTTTGGTTGAAATGACGCTCCGGAGCCCGACCTGATCAACCTTGTCGGTAGGAATCATAATGGTCATTCCATTGCCCAGTATCCGCAGGACATAGAACTTCTGCTTCTGGTTTTTGCCAGCCAGATCACGCTCTTCAATTGCCTCAATGACGCCGACGCCATGTGTAGGATATACTGCTTTATCGCCGACTTTAAACATGCATACCTCCCCTTTTGCTGTGGATGATACGCTGCGATATGAAAAAAATCTGTGTGCGAGACCTCATAGTGCCTCGAAGGCATACCTGTATCTTGGGGTGAAGATACGGTTTCGGGATGAGCATCTTATATCAGAACTACAAATAAAATACAAGCATTTTGTTTGGTACGGCTGCGGTAGCCTCTGCTGAACCAGACAACGGCTCTTATCTCTCACAATAAAAAATTTGCCGTGCGTTAGCTTGTAATCAGCAGCGCGTCATGGTCAGAGCACTCTGTTTCTGCCGCCAGAAACCGGTGTGCGGGGTGTGTTGACTTGCTCGGGAATGTCTGATATTTATGGAGGTACCCATACCACAGACCGCAACGGGAGAATCAACGTTATGCAGAGAATCTCGCTTGATGCCGCACAGCCGGGCATGACGGTTGCGAAACCGGTTATGAATGAGGCTGGCGTGGTGCTGGTCGGCGCCGGTACCCAGCTTACTGAAGCGACGATAGAAAAATTAAAAAGTCTTGATATTGCCTCTATTATTGTCAAAGGAAGACCGATTGAAACAGGGGTTCCCGAAAAGCCGCTTGAACAAGTGTACGCTGAACTTGATGAGCGTTTATCGCTTGTTGCTGGTGATGCACTCTGCAACCAGATCAAGGAACACATTAAAAAAGATTTGCGCATTCGACGAGAAGAAGGCTCCTGAGGGGCGCTTCCTGCGACACCGAAACTGAGAGAGCAGCATGGATCTTGAAAAAGAAAAAATCCGTAGGAAAATAAGGTCAATTAAGAGTTTGCCGACATTGCCTGCCGTTGCTCAAAAGGTCAGCAAACTTGCTGAAAGCGATAAAACCTCAGCATCCCAACTCAGCACGATTATTTCCCAAGATCAGGCGTTGTCCGGCAGGGTGTTGCGGCTGGTGAATTCTTCTTTTTATGGCTTCCCGGGGAGGATTTCCAATATTTCAAACGCCATATTGCTGCTGGGGTTTGATGTGGTAAAAAGCTTGATTATCAGTGTTTCTGTCTTTGAGATGATGGAGAAAGGTATTATCGGTCTGTGGGAGCATTCGCTGGGCTGTGCTCTTGCTGCACGAATCATTGCGCGTCGCCTCAAGGACTGTGATCCTGAAGAACTGTCGGTTGCAGGACTGCTGCATGATATCGGAAAGGTCGTTGTCAGTATTCAACTGAGCGACAGCTATGAAGACATTAAACAGACCATTCGCGAGCAGAAAATAATTTTTTATGAAGCTGAAAAAAAGGTGCTTGAGTTCACCCATGAGGATATCGGCTCGTGGCTTGCCGAGTCGTGGAACCTGCCGGTAAACCTTTTGGAGCCGATTTCCTATCACCACCAGCCTCTCAAGGCACCGAAAGCAAAACTACAAACTGCCATAGTCCATGTTGCTGATTTTCTTACTCGTGCTGTTGGCTTTGGGTCCGGAGGCGATCCATGGACGCCGCCGCTCAACCATAAGGCATGGGAACGCAGCGGTCTCACGATCCAAACCTTTGATGAGGTTATCAGGGAATTTAATGACGAGCTGGAAACCCTTGAAGCACGAAGTATGTTTGAAGGTTTAAGCTCATGACCTCTGGCACGAGGGAAATTTTTCTCATTGCTCACGACGATCAGCTCACGTGGAAGATCACGAAAATTCTTGTTGATCGCGACTACCGTGTCAGTGCGAGCCGCACTGTTGCTGAGGGGCTCGGCAGGGTGTATGAAACTCCGCCACTGCTTATTATTATTCATGAACCTCTGGTGCGGGGGAAAGCGCTCAAACAGCTCAAGAACTTTAAAAAAGACAATCTTTTTTCCCATATCCCAGTCGTGCTCGTGGTGAGCCCTGAGTGGGAACAGCAATTGATTGATTGGGATGAGTATCCAGTCGAAGATTATCTGACCACCACCTTCCGCACCGATGAGCTCGTCAACAGGATTTCCCTGTGCCTCAACCGTTTTTTTCGCGCCCTTGATCCCAATCCCCTGACACGGCTTCCGGGCAACACCTCGATTTTGCGGCAGATTCAGCAGTGTCTCGACTTGGGGAAGAATGTGGCAATTGCCTATCTTGATATTGATAATTTTAAGGCATTCAATGACCGGTACGGTTTTTCCCGCGGCGATGAAGCGTTGCGGATGGCGGCACGGATTCTTTCAAACATTGTCAAGGATTACCGAAGTGAAGATTCGTTTGTCGGGCATGTCGGCGGCGATGATTTTGTATTCATTGTCCCTACCGAATCAATTGATGAGGTTTGTCGGCGCATCATCGCCAACTTTGATGCGATTATCCCCAGCCTGTACGAGGATGCGGAACGGAAAAAGGGGTGTATTGTCGCAAAGGATAGGAGCGGGAAAAAACAGATCTTTCCCCTGATGAGCGTGTCAATCGCTGTAGTTACGAACGAAGCCGGACGTCTTGCGCATTACGGCGAAGTCAGTGCACGCGCATCCCAGGTGAAAAAGCTTGTCAAAAAAATCTCCGGGAGTACGTATTTAGTAGACCGCAGAAAAAAAACCTCGCAGCCGTGATCGTTTTTTGTCAGCTCCTTGTGCGCAGAAGTTGTTGAACTAAGGAGAAAATTTTTGTTTTTGTGGTGAGGGTGGATAAGGTTTTTATTTCCGTGCCGTAACATTCTGGCACGCCTGCCGCAGTTTTTTAACTTCCCGATGCAGTTTAAGTCTCTGTATCACATCAAGAAGGTTTCCGATTACAACACCCACTAAAAACGGAGCAAAGATTAAAGACCACACCGGAAGTTCAAAGGCTTTGGAAGGATATATCTGAACTGACACGGTTTGCGCATTATGGGTTGCAAACCAGACAAGTGAAAATATGATAATAACAACCCCGCAGGTGTTGAGAAAAAGTCTCATGCAAATCCAATCGTTATTCAGAAAAACGTTATGTGTTTTAAACGCGCCAAGAGCTGATTATTGTTTGGGACCGCTGTTTTCTGAGCGTTGCTTGGAGATTATTTCGTAAATGTCTTCTTTTCTAAATCTCCATGAGTTGCCGACTCGAAAACCTGGTATCTGTCCTTTTTTTACCAGTTTATATACGGTAATTTTTGACAGCTTAAGGAATGCAGCCACCTCTTCAACAGTCATAATCTGAGCGGAATCTTTTTTTTCTTTAGTTTGTTCCATTTCAATTCCTCTATTTTTTTGTTTATTTATATTGGAAAAATTTTTTTTGTTATAGTGATAACAAAGCGCATTTATTTATATTATTAACATAGATAAAAATTATTTCAATAAAAATTAATAGTAAAGTCTAAAAAATTTTATTGGCAATAAGAAATTGTTTTTTAAAAGATTTTTTTAAAATTGTTGATTCATATCTTTGATAAAAAAGCATTATTAAACGAACCGCACAATTTACAGAATTGAACTGCTATATAGATATGAATTATATGTAGGGGTTTTGCGAATAGTTGGGCAGAAATTTTTTGAAAGGCAGAGGAAAAGAAAAATGTTCAATCAAGAAATGGTCGGGGCGAGAGGATTTGAACCTCCGACCCCTTGCGCCCAAGGCAAGTGCGCTACCAGGCTGCGCTACGCCCCGACTCAATGATGCGATGACTTTTTTACTATCATAATTAAGGGCAAAACTCAACGAGAAAGACGAGCGTTGTGAATTTGTGGTCAGGGGTAGGGAGTCATACTAAGAAATTCTGGGAGTATTTTTTTTAGCTCCTGCATTGCTCTGCCTCGATGGCTTATTTTGTTTTTAAGCTCTGCGCTCATTTCTGCAAAAGTAAGCCCTGAGTCTTCATCTAAAAACACCGGATCATAGCCAAAACCACCATTTCCCCGCGCAGCTTCTGTAATTCTGCCCCGGCATATGCCTTCAACTACCATTTCTTTGCCGCTGGGGGTAACTAGGGCAATCACGCAGCGAAATTGAGCACCGCGTTGCTCCCACGGTAGTTCCTCAAGTTCTTTAAGCAGTCGTGCGATATTACGTCGGGCATCTCCTTCTACCCCCGCATATCGGGATGAGTAAATGCCTGGAGCACCGTCAAGCGCGTCAACTTCAAGTCCCGAGTCATCAGCAAGAGCGATCTTCCCTGTTATGGCACATACAGCCCTTGCCTTTTTCAGGGCATTTTGTGCAAATGTGTTGCCGTCTTCTATGACAGCAGTTTCAGGGAAATTAGGAAAATCATCATAGCTTAGTATGCGGACAGGAATATCCCGAAGCAACTCCCTGAATTCCCTGACTTTATCATAATTACGGGTGGCAAGAACAATTTGTTTCATGCGGTTGTTATCCTCGACTGAGTGGTTTTATGAGGCAGCGGCGGTAAACCAAAAGTTTAATGCGGTATTTCTGGTGAGATAATGACACGGTCAATTTGGGATTCTCTGAGCTCCTGAGGAACTGAGGTGTTTTTATAAAAAATTGTATTGCCGCGACGTATCAGCAGCGTGGTCATCACAGGGTTGTCAAGGTAAAAGGTATAGTTGCGGCACTCTCTGCCGCACGGGAACACACCGATAAACCCTTTTTTGTCAGGTTTATCACAGTTTGCCACAAGGCAGAACCGCGTGGTGGTCACATACGCAAACGGAATATGCAGCGAAAGGTGGAGATCGCGGGGCACGTCGCTGACATCAATGCCCTGCAAGGGGTTGTCAAGGTCTGCACGCATGATTTTGTTTTCAAGGAGAAACTGCACATAACGTGGCACGCCCAAATTCGTACTCCGAAGATGCCGCAGCGCATCCGGCGGCATCCGGTCAAGGAAGTTCATAATGCGGGGACCGCGTTTTATTTTTGTCAGCAAACGACCCAGTACAGGGACAAGGTGCGAAAAGCGAGTTTTAATTGTTCGAAAGACTCCCCAGTCATTAAAGACAACCTCGGTCTCTTCAGGAAGCACCTTCATGAGTTTTTCTACGTGCTCGAGCCCTGCCTGCGTGACATACGGTGTCACCAGCGTGAATGCACGGCTCTGTCGGGTAACCTCAAGGATTACTTCTTTGAGAGCTTTTGGTGACGGCAGCAGGCGTTCACAAAATTCATCGCCGAAGTATACCCGCTGATACTCATCAGTCAAATACTTCAGGTTCTCTGGTACTGCAATAAAGAGGGCGCGTTCCCGCTCCATGAAAACTCCTGAATCTGTCCACGCTGTTTAGATGACATACTTCACCTCTGTTGTCAATGTTGTCTAAATACGAGATCGCCCGTTACGTCACGCTGTTCGTGACTCGCAATGATAGACAGATCATTGTTATTTCGAGGAGTGAAATAACAAAGCAATTTTTTTACCTAACCAGAGCGATTGTTGCTTTTATCGCATGCACGAAACGGTGTTTTTGTTTATGCTTGGCAGGCGTCCCTGCTTGCCTGCGCGGCATGCGGTGCCCTTCACCTTCCGGGTGAAGAGATCGCACCGCATGAAACCGCTCAACGCCATTGCGCGTATCCAGGGGCAGGAGTCTCCACCTGATATATTGCTTGATGCGGGCTGTAGATTTTTACCTATAACAGTCTGAGAAGTTATTTCTCAAAAAATTGTTGCTTTGCTTTAAATTTCCCCTAACTTATCTCTGAGGAGAATGTATCGCAATTATAGAAAAAGAGAGGGCAAGGAGCAAAGGTGAAAGCCTCCCTTGTCGTAGAATCCCGCTCTGCGGGACCAGGGGGAGGTGGGGTGGGGCACAGAAAAGCCCTCCCCGCACCCCTCCCTCACAGGAGGGGCTGAAAGAATGAAGCCTCCCTTGTCGTAGATCCCGCTCTGCGGGACCAGGGGGAGCTTAGGAGGGGGCAAAAAAAGCCCTCCCCGCACCCCTCCCTATCCCGCCAAGGCGGGATCTGCGACAGGAGGGCTTAAGAACAAAATCATCAGAGACAAGAAAGCAAAATGATACCGGTTACCTTTATCATAGACCCCTTTATTGTGTGGAGCGGTACTTAGGTAAAACCAAGATGCTCCTGCCGTATTTAGACAGGGATGATCCCTTGTAAAGTTTATTGTTGCTCCAGCTTCTGTGATATATTTATATAAGAAAGAGCGTAACTTTGCCGGTGCAGGAGGTTTTTATGCCCCACGTCATACTTGAAGGACCACTTGATCTCCAGCAGTTTTGTGCCACTTACAAGCCTGTGGTTAAGCAGCACGACGGTGAAATTTTGAAACTGCTCCAAGCCTATCTGAGTACTCGCGGCGATGAAGCGCTGATCGAAGCAATTGCCATACAGAACGGCTATCCTGTCCGCTTTTTGGTGCAGATTCTTTCACGTAATAATCGCACAACCGTCAAACTTTATCCGGGCACTGATCCAGAAAAAACCAATGGCGTAAAAAAGATAATCGGGATTGTTGCCCGGCAGCTGAAAGCGTGCAGCTCTGGTGTCCAGTATGGCGCCAACAATCTCGGAGAGTTTTTACTCGAATAGGGAGCTGCGTTTGCCTGCTTCAAGTGCGGTGAGTTCTTCCCATGCCTTTTGGGCAAAAACAGAGTGCTCTGGACTTTTGAGGCACAATTTATAGGCATATATTGCTTTAGTACGGTACTGTTCTGCGGTGCTCGCGTTGCGCACCTGCGGATAGGGAGAAAACTGGTAGATCTCATAGAGGATGCGGCAACGCCGCGCGATATGGTATAAAATTTCAGACCGCAGTGAGGTAGTCGGATATTTTTCAAGCACTGCTTCAAGCTGCGCAACGTCACCAGCAAGTGCTTTAGGATTTTGTGCCGCTTCGTCAGAGAGTGTGATCATCCGGTACTGTGCTTCATCAGCAATCGGGCTGTCGGGAAATTTTTCGACAATTATCCGATAGTGACTTTTGTCGTACCAAAGAGCACCGTCACGTTCAACCCAAACATTATATTTGCCGTACCGCTGCAGAAAGTCACGGGTAACCAGATCACGGGGCTCGCCGCGCTCGATTCTTCTCTGCCATTCCACGGCAAGGAGTCCCTCAAACGACTCACCCAGCCGCTGGAGCGCCCATGAGTATTTCGGGGATTTGGGAAACTGTTCAAGGAACAGATTGAATTTTTCAATAGCGTCTCCATAATCCCGTGCGTCGAGTGCTTTCTGTGCTTCCTGAAACAGCAGTGCATCATCGTCGCGGCGCTGATGGGGTATCGAGGGGGAGAGACATCCTGCAACAGCATACAAACCCAGTAGCGCTGCCATCACCCCTGCACGAGAATGCTTCATGAACTGCTGCATATTCCCCTACGTGTTAGATATAGGTGTGCCTGATAGTTGCAAGTGCCCGCAGCTGGTGCATGAGCTGCTCAAACTGCTCCGGGAAAAGGGATTGTGGACCGTCCGAGAGCGCATGTTTGGGGTCATGGTGTACCTCAACCATGATACCATCAGCACCCACTGCAATAGCTGCACGCGCCAGCGGGATAACCTGCTCGCGTTTTCCAGCAGCATGACTTGGGTCTACGATGATCGGGAGGTGACTGAGGTTCTTCACTGCAGGCACAGCGCTCAGATCCAGTGTATTGCGCGAATGATCGGCAAAGGTTCTTACCCCGCGTTCGCACAGAATGATGCGATGGTTGCCCGCAGCAGCGATGTATTCAGCAGCCATGAGAAATTCTTCAATGGTGGCTGACATGCCGCGTTTGAGAAGCACGGGTTTTGTGCTTCTGCCTGCTCTGCGCAGGAGAGAGAAATTTTGCATGTTGCGGGCGCCGATTTGTACTATATCAGCAACCTCCTCAACCTGTTCAAGCACTTCATGGTCAACTGCTTCAGTAACAATCGCAAGGCCGGTTTCCTGTCGTACCTGCGCCAAAATCTCAAGCCCCGGTGTGCCAAGCCCCTGAAAACTATAGGGTGAAGTTCGTGGCTTAAACGCTCCTGCTCTGAAAAACTGTGCGCCTGCTTTTTTGACTGCATGAGCAATTTTCAGGCACTGGTCAAGGCTTTCAACAGCGCAGGGACCGGCGATAATAGCTGGTTCAGTGCCGCCGATGCACCGGTCGCCGACTGCAATGACCGTATTTTCAGGCTTGACTTCCCTGCTGACCAGTTTGTACGGTTTTGAAACGCGGATCGCTTCTTTGACGCCGTCAAGGGCAAGAAATTGTGCTGGATCTAATGGTCCGGCATTGCCCAGAATACCGATTGCGGTGCGCTGTGAGCCGGGAATCGGCACCGGAGTAAACCCAAGCTCTCTGATGGTGGCAATGACATTCTCGATTTGATCATGAGAGGCATTTTGTTCCATGACAATGAGCATGGTGTGTTCTCCAGTCGTTCAATGTTTCCTGTGCAATGTTCAAGGTCACCAGACAACCCTGTTATGGTGCGCACTCTGATATGTAGGGCTCGAACTTTGACAAAGCCGTAAAAAATCAGTTTCCCCTCTCCCGTCGAGGGGAGGGAGCTTTTTAGACTTTTTACGGGATCATCAACTTTGAACCTTGAACTTCTGCTGCTGTATGTATCACGAACCGGATGTTTTTTCAAAGGGGTTCTTCAGGAGAGTTGTTTTTTACGGTGTGCAGATGCGGGTCGAGCGCTTTCTGAACAACTTCAAACACCTGTTGCATTTGGAACGGTTTGTTGAGTACAAAGTCAATGCCATGTGCAGCACGCTGTTCATCAGTAAGGGGGATCTGCCAGCCGGAAACAAGGCATACGGGAACGCAGGGCTTGGCTTTTTTAATTTCTTCAGCAACCTGATAGCCTGACATTCCCGGCATGCCTAAGTCAGTTATCACCATATCAAATGTTTTTTGTGCAAAAAGCTTTAACCCGTGCTGTCCTGATGAAGCAGCAACAGCTGTATGTCCCCCCATTTTCAAAATGTCCACGAGCATATCCCGAACATCTTTTTCATCGTCAATGACCAGAATGGATGCAGTACGTGTCTGAGGTGGCGATTCTCTCTTCTGCACTTCCGCTGCACTACTGCTTGCCACCGGAAGACGGATGACAAACGTGGTGCCCTCCCCCACTTTGCTCTCAAGGGTAATGGAGCCTTGGTGCCGGTTGATAATGCCATAGGAAACGCTCATCCCAAGACCGCTTGCCTGAGGACCTTTGGTGGTGAAAAACGGGTCGAAAATTTTTGTGCGGTATTCCTCGGGAATGCCACAGCCGGTGTCAGTGATAGTGATGAGCACATGGTTTGGTTGCGCAGCAGTCTGAATGGTGATATCGCCTCCCTCAGGCATAGCCTCGACAGCGTTTTTGATCATGTTGATAAAGACCTCGCGCAACTCGGTAGCACTCCCCCTGACCGGTGGTAGTGGCGTATCAAATTTGTTGATGCGCACTTTTATGCCTTTTGCCTCTGCCGCATCTTTCCAGAATGATCGGGTAAACTCTATGGCATCAGCGATGATCTCATTAATGTTCAGCGTGGTGAAGAGCCGGTCTTCATCCCGGGTGCGGGAAAATTCTTGAATGCGGCGCACGGTTTCTGCGGCATCAAGCGCTGCCTTCTCAATAATCCTCAGCCCTTTTTCTATTTCAATCCATGACGCACGACGCTCAGGCTTTTTGGTTGGTCGCTCAAGCAGTCTGAGCAGCAGTTGGGTTCGGCCAAGAATGGCAGCAAGGACGTTGTTGAAATCATGCGCTACGCCGCTGGCGAGTTCCCCGAGCGAGCGAAGTTTTTCTGCCTGCAGGAGCTGTCGTTCCATAGCGCGGCGCTGAGTGACATCACGGATGATGGCAACACCGGCGGTGTAGTTGCCGGAAACATCACGAATCAGCGATACATTCCATTCAAGTTCTACATAGTTGCCCCGAGTGGTTTTAAAAAATGATTCATAGCTGACAAAGCCGTTTTCCAAAAGCTCGCGCATGCGATCGCCGACCATCCGCCGCATCTCCCGGTCGTCAACCGTGAGCATGTCTACGTGCTTGCTGACGAGCGATTCGCGCGGCATACCGGTAATGCGTTCGATCGCCTTATTCGCCGAGAGTATTTCGCCGTTGAGGTTGGTGATAAGGATACCGTCTCGGCTGCTTTCAATGATATTTTCCATGAACTCTTTTGCTTCCCTGAGCTGCCGTTCTGCTTTCCGGCGCTCGGTGATGTCGCGCATGATGCCCACGGATCCGGCAATCTCACCGGTTATGGTCCTGTTGATGACGGCGCTGAGTTCAACCGGCACTACAATACCCTGTTTGGTGAATAGGTAGGTTTGCCAGTTGATGAGCTTGCTGGTTGCAAAAAGTTCTTCTACATGCTCTCTGGCATCCTTGAAATAGCTGTCATCTATGATGATTTCTTCATCGCTGCTCGTGTGGTAGGTTCCGGGAACAGCCACCATGAGGGCATTCAACGACTTGCCTATGATCTCTTTTTCATCGGTGATGCCGTATAGGTCGAGAAAATAGTGGTTGACCCGAACGATACGCCCGGTGCTGTCACAGGCAACGATCGCGTCCTGGCTGCTTTCAATGATGTTGTCAAGGGAGTCGCGCGCCTCGCGTAACTCCTGCAAGGTGCGCTGGCGGTCGGTGATGTCGCGCGACACACACACAACAGCACAGACCTGATTCTCTTCAACAAGAGGTGAGAAGCTGGTCTCAAAAAACTTTTGCGTACCGTCGCGACTGGTGAAAATATATTCGGCAGCAGTAATCCGCTCACCTGACAGCGCCCCACGCACGTGCTGTTCAAAATCACTTATGTAGTCAGTAGCTATGATACCAGTCGCAGCAATAGTTTTGCCGATAAGTTCTGACGGCTGATACCCCAGCAGGGTTGTGGCTGACGGCGACATGCTGGTGATGGTCAGGTCTGGTTGCACGGCATAGATAAGGTCAGAGACGTTTTCAAAGTGCAGACGGTAGTTGTGCTCCGAACGTTCAAGCTGGCTGACGATGAGCTGCAGGCGTTCAGACATTTCATTAAACGCTGCCGACAGCCTACCTACCTCATCGCGGGAGGTCACCGGAAGCCTGCGGCTGAAATTGCCGCGGGCAATTTGCAGGGCGGCATCAATGAGCTGATTCAAAGGACGGGTGATAAGCGTACCGATGAGTGCAAAAAAGAGGATCAATGCCGCAATCGTGGCGCTGCTTGCACCGGCTGCCACAAGAACGGTCTGCTGGACCATGTGGAGTATGTGGATGAGCGAGACACAGACGATCAGCTTGCCAAGAGTCGCTCCGCGGTATTGGATAGGCATGCTGATAAAAGCCCGATCTTGGTCAAGGGTAAAACCGTCAGCAAGTGTGTTCTGATGTTCAAGCATTTTTTCCGCAAGCGGCGCATTTACCGCAGCGACGATCTGTCCTTTATTATCATATACGATAGCAAACTGCAGGGTTCTATTTCTGCGCAGATCGTCTATTTTTTTTTGTACTTCGGCAAAATTTTTCGCTGCAAGGTCGGCGCGGATGGTGGCTGCAGCAAGTCCGACAACCTGCAGAGAAGCCTGACGGGTGATGTAGAGTATTTGCTGCTGGAGATGATAGGCAAAGAACAGCGTTATAAAGATACCAATGCCCACTGCAGCGACAGCAGTTGCGGCAAGAAGCTTTTTTCGGATACTCAGGTTTTTGAAAAAACCAAACATAGAACGGATTTCCAATCAACTTATTATCTGCTGTTTTTTCGGCTTGAAAGGTGTCGTTATTGAGGGTTATTTCTTCTCGCTCCCCAGTTTCCTGTTGCACCTGCAGCTTTGCCGGTATATATACTGAGACACAAGATGCATCTCGATCCACAGGGGGGCGAGTTATATGAAGATAAATGAGATACGGGCAAAGGCAAAGGGGCTTGGACTCAAAATAGCACTGGGCATGAAAAAAGCAGACATTATCAGGGCTATCCAAACGCGGGAGGGCAACACGCCCTGTTTCCAGACTGACCCCGAGCACTGCGGACAGACAGGATGTCTATGGCGCAAGGATTGTATGGACGCACTAAAAAAATAGGTGCCACGATCAAACGGTTACTGTTCCCGATAGGTTGTGTGGCGATTGCTGGGGGTGTCGTCTGTATGAGTGTAGTGTGCGTCGGGATGACCTCTATCGCTGCACAAGAACGGTCGGCTCATCCACAGGTTCTTCTTGAAACCAGCAAGGGTGTGATCACGCTTGAGCTCTATCCGGATAAGGCACCGGTTACGGTTGAGAATTTTTTAGCATACGTTGATTCGGGTTTTTACGACGGTACTGTTTTCCACCGCGTGATACCGAAGTTTATGATTCAAGGTGGTGGTTTTACGCCGGATATGCGCAAGAAGCAGACACGTCCGCCCATCAAAAACGAGGCTGGCAACGGCTTGCGCAACAGCCGCGGTACTATCGCTATGGCGCGCACCCAAGAGATTGACAGCGCCACCTCGCAATTTTTCATCAATATCGCTGACAACACTTTTCTTGATCACGGCGTGAGGGATTTTGGTTATGCGGTGTTTGGTAGCGTGATTGCCGGCATGGATGTTGTTGACCGTATTGCAGGGGTACGCACCGGCGTGCTCGGCAGGTATCAGGATGTGCCGCTTGAGCCGGTTGTTATTCTGAAGGCACGGCGGAAATAATACCAGTCGTGCCACGAACGACCTGTTTCGTCTGGGATTTCGTACACAACATACCTATGATAACACCACATCATTTGTTTGCGCCACTCAGCGAAGATATTGTCGAGAGTTTTCATCAAAGCCTTCCCAAACTTCTGGTTTTCGTCAACGATAAATTTCTCCTTGAAAACCGCTTTCAAGGAGGGCGCGGCAGCAGCCATAGCGAGACCATTGCCGAGTTTAACCACCGGTTCAGCGGTCTGTTGCTGGGTGTCTATGGTTTTGGGTTGTATGAACACCTCTTTGAAGAATTCCCAAACTCTATCGCCATGCTTATCGGTCGGGGCATACCCGCCGAGGCTCTCGGCTCACTGCTCAAAGCCTGGATTATCGGTATCCAGTGTCTGCTGCGGCGCCAGGTCGCGGAACAGCTTGTTCCGGCGCTTGAACATCTGCTTTCCCGTGTGGCAGTGCTTGCAGAAAAAGCTGCTGCTCCTGACCCACCGCTTACCGGTCAGGTACAGGAATTTTTCGATCTGCTGGCGGCACGGAATAGAAAATTTGCCGCAGAATATATTTTATCCCGCATCCGGACAGGCACGACCATCGAAGAAGCATATGCCACCATTCTTTTGCCGGCGCGTGAACGGATTAGACTGCTCTGGCTAAAAAACAGGCTCAGCGCGGCTGACGCTGCGACAGCACAGGACATCTGCCGTTATGTTATGTTTCGAGTTGTTGACAGTGTGTTTGGTGAACGTCGTTATCCGTTCAGGGCACTGGTCGCCTGCATGTACGGCGAGGAGGATGTGCTCAGTGCTGAGGTCTTTGCGAATTTTCTTGAAATCAAAGGCTGGTCGGCTTCCTTTTTGGGTCACGATGCATCAGAGGATGACATCGTGTATGCCGTCGGTACCAGCCGACCACAGGTTCTGGTGCTTGCAATTGCAACGGTTGCGCAGCTCTATGACGGACGCAGGTTGCTGGTGCAGCTCAGGGAAAAGTTCCCTGAGGTCAAAATTGTCGGTTGTGGTGCAGCGGTAATGCGCTCGGTACCGTACTTTGAGCCGCTTACCGATGCACTGGTTACCGGGTTTGAACAGGGTCATACGGTGATGCTCAATCTGGTGATACCCCATGCGTAGTTTAGTGGCATTGAGGATTTTACTCCACGACCGGGCGACGACCCTTGGCACGCTCATCGGTGTTATCGCCATTGTCTTTCTGGTTGGGCAGCAGCTTGCGGTGCTGTTTGGGCTGTTTACCTTCATGTCAGTACTGGTTGACCACAGCGGCGCTGACCTCTGGATTTGCTCAAAAAATACCACCAACGTCAACAGTGCCGGACTTATTCCAGAGCGCTATGTTGAACGGGTCACAGGGTTGCCGGAGGTGGCATGGGCAGAGCCGCTGCTGTTCGGCAATGCGACGTTTGTGACCACGCAGGGGACAAACGAATCCGTGCAGGTGGTGGGACTACGGCTGCCACGCGCTGCAGCAGGACCGTGGCGATTTGCTCAGGGCTCAGGTGTTGGTCTGCTCGACTATGACGGCGTTACGCTTGACCGGCTTGACCTGCGGATGTTCGGCAACCCTGAGCCTGAGCGGCTCTATGAAATCAGCAATGTCAGAGTCAAGGTGAGCGCTATAACCCAAAGCATCAAGGGTTTTGCCGGCAGGCTGGTGTTTACCAATCTGGTCAAGGCACGTGAGATTTTGAAAACCCCGCCGGGTCGCTGTCGCGCGGTGCTGGTGAAACTTGCTGATGGTGCTGACCGCGGTGCTGCAATCGTGAAACTCAAGAGCCTGTTTCCTGCTGCTGAGGTCATTGCTGCATCTGACCTGTCTGCTGCAACGCGTATCTACTATGTAAAAAACACGGGCATGGGCGGCAGCTTCGGGTTCTCGACGGTTGTCGGAGCGCTGGTCGGTATTATTATCATTACCCTCACCATGTACACTGCAGTGCTGCAGCGGCAAAAGGATTTTGCTGTGCTGCGGGCACTAGGTGCACGGAAAACCGACATTCTGATTATTGTTCTTTCGCAGTCGCTGATGATCGGTGTTGCAGGAATTTTTGTTGGATTTTTGCTGCTGTCGCTTTTTTTGCGAGCAACCCTAGATTCACCGCTGCCCAGTTATATGCCGGCAGGAGCTGCTCCGGTGCTTGCGCTGGGAACCCTGCTTCTGTGCGTGCTGGGGTCTGTGCTTGCTATGCGTAAGGCAGTCAGTATCGAACCGGCGTCGGTGTTTCGGTAAAATCAGTACTGAGTGCCCCGTGCTGAGTTTTAGTCTCTTATAATGTACAATACTCAGTGCTCAACACTCAGTACTTAGCACTATTTATCTATGTCTGATCCTATTTTACAACTTGAACGGGTGACCCGGGATTTTTACGACGGCAAGATTCAGCGTCGTGTGCTGCAGGCAACCGATCTTGCGCTCTATCCCGGCGAGCTGACGATTTTGGCAGGTCCTTCAGGAAGCGGCAAAACAACGCTGCTGACCATTATGGGGCTTGTCCTGAAGCCTTCTGAAGGTGATATTTTTGTCGCCGGGGAGCGGGTGACGGATTTTCCTGAAAACAAGCTGGCATCGGTTCGGCGTGCACGATACGGCTTTGTGTTTCAGCTTGCCGAGCTACTCCCGGCACTATCTGTTGTTGAAAATGTTATCGTCGCTGCCGGCATTCAGGGCAGCATGGTTCCTGCCTCTGTCCGTGCACGTGCACGGGAACTGCTTGAAAGTTTTGGGCTGAGTGACTGCCTTGGACTTAAGCCACTGCAACTTTCCGGCGGGCAGAAACAGCGTGTAGCGATTGCACGGGCGCTCATCAATGATCCGTCAATCATCCTCTGCGATGAGCCCACCTCAGCCCTTGATGCAGAATCAAGCGCCATTGTGCTTGATACCCTCAAACAAATTTCCAAAGACCCCCACCGGGCACTGCTCATGGTGACCCATGATCCGCGGGTTTTTCCGTATGCTGATCGTCTTTTGAAAATCGAAAACGGGCGCATCATATTTGATTCCCGACATTCAGTATCACAGGAGGTTGCATGAAACGTATACGTTTAGTGGTGTTGATGCTGCTTGGTGCCGCAGGGCTTTTCTTTATTCTGAGCAGTCTCAAGAAATCATCGGCACCGCCCCGCGTGGCAGAACCAGTCTCGCTGAGCCAATCACCGGTGCGGGTGTACGGTATGGTTGAACCAGCAGGCAGGGAGGTTGTGGTGAGCCCGCCGATGAGCCGTCGGGTTATCGGGGTGTTTGTCACGGAAGGTGACCGCGTCCATCCCGGGCAGCGGCTGTGTGAGCTTGAAAACAGCGTTGAACAGGCGCAGGTCGAGCTTGCTGAAGCACGGGTGGTCACCGCGCAGAAGTCGCTTGAAATCAGTTTTGATGAGCTGAACCGAAGCAGGCGGCTGTTTGCGCGGCAGGTTGATTCAGAGTATACATTCACACAGGCGCAGCTTCAGTACGACCTCGAGTTGCGACGGCTGAAAGCAGCCACGCGCGAACTTGAGGTTGCCAAGGCACAGTTTGAGCAGTGCGTGCTTCGCTCACCGATTGAAGGACTTGTCTATAAGTGTGATGTTCGCGTCGGTGAAACCCTGCAGGCAGGTGACAATACCCGTATCATTCTGGGGTCTCCCGACCTATGGGTTCGCTTGGCAGTGGAGTCATTCTGGAAAGACAGGGTTCGCGATAATGCAACCTGTGAGGTTTTTGATTCAGAAACTCGAGAAAGGATCGGCACCGGTGCGGTTCTTTCCCGTGTGCTGTACATGGGGAGGCGCAATTTCAGAACAGAGGATACGCAGGAGCGCTTTGACACAAAGTTTCAGGAAGTGGTCATTAGCCTGCAGCCGAGCACAAAACCGATCCCCCTCGGTTTGTCGGTTTTTGCTGAGTTCAAATGAAATGAACTGAGTTGAAGAAAGTGCAAAGCTGTTTTAATTTATTTCAATATAGGCTTTTGCCTTCAGGCTCTCAAGATATTCCCGCACTCTTTTTTCAAATTCAATCCCGTAGAGCGTTGATTTAATTTCCCGTGCCTGCTCCTGCCACGATGTGGCATTGTCGGTTGCCGTGTCGCGGTCAGTCACTTTGATAAGGTGAAATCCCAGAGAGGTTTTGATGACCGGGCTTACCTGCCCGGGTTCAAGATCAAAGACCACTGATTCGATTTCAGGCATCAGGTCACCCCGGTAAAAATATCCCAAATCCCCTCCCTGCTGTGCGCCCGCGCCCTGTGAATACGTGGCTGCAAGTTTTCCAAAATCCTCGCCAGCAAGAATTTTTTCCCGAATCGCCGCAGCGGTCTTTTCAATGTCTGCTGTTTTTTTCTGTCCGGCGTTCTCGGGCACGAGGAGAAGAATCTGCTGGATGCGGATCCGCGGTCCCCTCTTTTCCTGAGAACGCTTTGACTGTTGATAATAGTCTTGGATGTCCTTTTCAGTGATGTTGATTTTTGAATGCACCTGCCGACCGATGACATGTGATTGCATGATTTCATCGCGCAGCAGTTGGCGGTACATGGTAAGCGAGAGGTTCTGCTTGGCAAGCTCTTCCTGAAGCTGCTGCAGGGTAATGTTGTTATTTTTTAAAATGTCACTGAGCGCTGCATCAATTTCTTTGTCCTTGACCTCGATCTCGAGCTTTTTGCCATCCTGCAGAATCAGTTTGCGCTCAATCATGCTCTCCAGAAGCTGGCGGTCTGCCTCCCTGCCTGAAGGCTTTTCTTGAGCTCCAAAAAAGAGCATGGTTTTGTAGCGTTCAAACTCTGACTGGGTGATGATCTCGCCGTTTACGGTGGCAAGGATGCGGTCAATAACTTCTGATGCTGCCGGTGCCGACAGTACCGCACCGATGAGCAGCAACATCGCAGCCTGCGCAATTCTTTTTTTCATAAAATGTTTTCTCCGTTTATCAGGCGGATTGTATAGCATGATTGAGGAAGCAATGGGAAGCGTTTTTGTGGACAGTATCTCAGTGCCTGCAGGTGCTTTTATCAAGTGCGGTACGGACGGTAGCGCCGAGTTCAGCACGGTTAAACGGTTTGAAAATAAAGCCCGTAATGCCACAGGCGCGGGCTTTGTCCTCAGAAACGGTCTCGCTGTACCCGGTGCAGAGAATAATGGGCATACTGGGGCGGACCTCAAGGATCTTTTTTGCAAGTTCGTAGCCGGTCATGCCCGGCATGGTTTGATCAGTTATTACCAGGTCAAACCGCTCAGGATCCTGCAAGAATAACGAGAGAGCCTCGATGCTTGTTCGTGCGGCAGCAACCCGGTAGCCAAGCGACTCAAGCATGTGCAAAGATACTGTGCGCAGATCATCTTCATCATCAACGATCAGCACGGATTCATTGCCACCTGGAATAAAAACTTCCTGAACAGGCTCGTGCGGGTCGGTGTGGTATATGCGGGGAAATACGGCAAAAAATGAAGTTCCGTTGCCGGTCTGGCTTTCTACGCGAATTCCGCCGCCGTGGCTTTTCACAATACCATGCACCACCGCAAGCCCCATACCGCTTCCTTTGCCAACTTCTTTAGTGGTGAAAAACGGATCAAAAATGCGGTCAATGATGTCGGGGCTGATGCCGGTGCCTGTGTCAGTCACCTCAAGCATAACATAGTCACCGCAACCCACGTTGTAGAGGGCAGCCTGATCAAGGTCAAGCGATACGGGATTTACTGCTATGGTCAATGTACCGCCAGTTTCCTGCATGGCGTGGGCTGCATTGGTGCACAGGTTAATGAGCACCTGTTGTATCTGTGTTGCATCTCCCCTGATTGCAGCATCGCTGTCAGTGATATGGGTGTGTATCTCGATGGTTGAGGGCAGCGTCGGTCGCAGCAGCTTGAGTGCGTCGGTGATGGTTGCAGCAAAAGGTATTGGCTGGTGCCCCATCTGGCTTTTACGACTGAACGCAAGAATCTGCTGCACAAGATTTTTTGCACGGTCAGCGGCTTTCAGGACTTGCAGGAGGTTATGCCGGAGCTGTTCTGATTCTGGGAGCTGCTCGCAGGCGAGCTCAGTATAACCGATGATTGCGCTGAGAATATTGTTGAAGTCATGAGCAATACCGCCGGCAAGGGTTCCGATTGCCTCCATTTTCTGCGACTGCCTGAGCTGCTGTTCAAGGGCAAGCTCCCGGGTGATGTCTCGACCGTTTGAAATATAGCCGGTTATACCACCGTTGCTGTCACGGATTGGTGAAATCACTGCCTCAAGTTCATAGCGCTTGCCGTCTTTACTGATGTTGGTCATCTGCCCCTGCCATACACTGCCGCTGCGCAGAGTTTCCCAGACACTGCGGTAGAAATCCGAGCTGTATATGCCTTGTGTGGTAAAAAAAGGATTTTTGCCAACGACCTCTGCTTTGGTAAATCCAGTGAGCCGTTGGGTGGCAGGGTTCACGTATTGAATGGTGCCATCAGCCGCCATGATCATGACGGTCTCGGCAGCGTGCTCGATTGCAGCAGCAAAGCGTTCGAGCTGCTGCTGCATTTTTTTCCGCTCAGTGATATCGCGGCCGATTAAAATAAAGCATATACTGCGTCCGGTTATATTTTTAACCGGCGTTATGGACAGCTCAAGATCTATACTGGTTCCGTCCTTTTTATGTTCTTGCACGGTTCCATACCATGCTTCGCCCGCATTCAGGGTTTGCCAGATGTCTGCAATCATCTTTTTATTTTGTTCTTTCACGAGGTTCTGGGAACTGAAAAGAGGATTTTTGTACATGATTTCAGAAAATGGCCTATCAAGAAGGCTCAGTATGGCGGGGTTGGCGTACTCGATTACTCCAGTGGGAGACATGATTGCAATAGCATCATGGCTTTGCGCGATCGCGGTCAGCAGACGATTGCGCTCCTCCTCGGATTTCCGGCGCTCGGTGATGTCGCGCACAAACGCCCAGTAGCCGATGTGGTTGCCGTCGCGGTCTCTGCGGATATATGCCTGCAGCTCTATGGGGAAGATATGTCCGTCTTTGTGCCGGTATTCTTTTTCATAGAGCGATGAGTAGCCCTGTACCGCAACCTGCTCACGCAAGATGCGGCGCTCCATCTCATGCCACTGCGCCGGGGTAAGATCTTCATAGGACATATGCTGTAGCTCGTCAATCGTGTAGCCGGTAATGCGTTCAAACGCGGGATTGCACTCGGTGAATTTGCCTTGAAGGTCTATTGCGCAGCAGCCGTCGCGGACTTCCTGATAGAAGTGCCGATACCGTTCTTCGCTCTCGCGCAGGCTTTCTTCGCTTGCCTTGAGCTGTTGCAGGCTTGCGGTAAGCTCTTCATTCAGTGCAGTGAGCTCTTCTTCACGGGCAGAAAGCTCTGCATTTGCTTTTTGCAGCGCGATTTCAGCCAGTTTTCGCGTGGTGATGTCACGGACAAATTCTACAACGCCGACAATCGCGCCGGATGAATCATGAATCGGGTAGCTGTACAGTTCAAGCCACTTTGCAGGTGAGTCGGGAAGTCCGGGCACAACCTCAGATGCCATTGTCCCGGTTTGCAGACAGCGAAGTGTTGGGCAGGGATTACATGGCTGGTCAGCATGGTGGTAAGCCTGAAAACATTTTTTTCCTTCAAGAGGCAGGGAAGCTGCATACCAGTGCCGCATCGCATCGTTAACCCAGCGGATCGTGAGGTCTGCATCAAGTAGTGAAATACCGTCCTGAACGGCATTAAAGACGGTTTCAAACATTTTTTCATCCGGTGGGAAAAGCCATTGTGGCTGATGCTGAGCGCCGTGGTCTGAGGCAGCTTTTTCACAGACGTTGTGGGAATCCGGAGCCTGATGTTTGCGGTGCGGGGCTGTTGAAAATTTACCGGGTACTATCGGCTGACCAGCAGAAGATTGCAGTTTTGCAACAATGCTTCGAAGCTGGTTCAGTTCTTCAAGAAGCTGTGCTTTTGTTTTCCGCTGGTCTGCCATACAAGTATTTGTACGTGAGTGGTAATATAGCGGAAGTCTTTATTTGTAAGTTTATGTAAAAATCTTTCTGATTTCCACTAAAATATTTTTTTCAGCCTCTGGTGCGCATCGGACAACAAGGCGGTTGTCTGGAGAAAACCGAAACCGGCTGGGATCTGCAGCGACAAGGGCAAGGAGTTTATCAAGTTGGGTGCCTGCCTGTTCGTGGAACGTGAATATGAGCTGGTGCTTGGTTTGATCCACCGAAAGCACCATCCACGCACGCAACAGATTTTTAATCCGCGCGACTTCAAGCAGTGTTGCAACCTGCTCTGGCAGGGTGCCGAACCGGTCTTCGAGTTCATCAGCGATATCCTGCAGTTCATCATCATGAACGGCACCGGCAATCCGGCGATAGAGTACCAGCCGCTGATTGACATCAGAGACATACGTATCAGGAATATAGGCTTGAAGGCGAAGGTTTATTTCTGGCTCAATGCTCGGCGGTTTTGTTTCGCCTTTCAGGTTTGCAATCGCATCGCTCAGCAGTTCCAGATACAGCGTCATACCGACTGCAGCGACGTGACCGGATTGAGCATGACCCAGAATGTTGCCGGCACCGCGGATTTGCAGATCGCGGGTTGCAAGCCGGTACCCGGATCCAAGTTCGGTAAATTCCGAGAGCGCCTCAAGGCGTTTCTGGGCTTCGGGGTTGAGGATGTTTGAGCCCGGTACCAGTAGGTAGGCGTAGGCACGTATTTTTCCTCTGCCCACTCTACCGCGGAGCTGATACATCTGAGCAAGCCCCAAGCGGTGTGCGTTGTTGATGATGATAGTATTTGCAGTCGGAAAATCAAGACCTGATTCAATAATGGTAGTACACAGCAAAAGGTCTGTTTCGCGCTGAATAAACCGCATCATTGCCTGTTCAAGCTCGCGGGCACTCATCTGTCCGTGTGCCACCCCGAGCCGTGCTTCTGGCACAAGTTTTTTCAGATATCCCGCCATAGCATAAATCGAGCGTACCCGATCGTGGACGAAAAAGATTTGCCCGCCCCGCTTGAGCTCGCGCAGCACTGCGTCACGAATCACCATGTCATCAAACCGTGTGATGATGGTTCGTATTGCAAGCCGGTCTTCCGGCGGTGTTTCGATGAGCGAAAAATCTCTGATGCCGGATAAGGAGAGCTGCAGGGTGCGCGGGATCGGGGTTGCGGTCAGGGTCATGACATCAACAGTGGTGCGCAGTTTTTTGAGCTGCTCTTTGTTTTTAACCCCGAACCGGTGTTCTTCATCAATGACAATAAGCCCAAGGTCTTTAAAGACAACATCGGGCTGCAGGAGGCGGTGCGTTCCGATGATAATGTCAATAGTGCCGGCAGCAAGGTCGCGGAGGATTGCTTTTTGGTCTCGAGTACTGCGGAACCTGCTGAGAATGTCAACACGGACAGGATACTGCTGAAAACGCTCGGTAAAAGTTTGGTAGTGCTGCTGGGCAAGCACGGTTGTGGGCACCAGAACCGCAACCTGTTTTCCATCCATTGCGGCGCGGAATGCTGCTCTGAGCGCAACTTCGGTTTTGCCATAGCCGACATCACCGCAGATGAGTCGGTCCATGGGGACAGGGCTTGACATGTCGCGCATGACGTCCTGAATGGCTGCAAGCTGGTCGGGTGTTTCCTCATACGGGAAGGATGCTTCAAATTCCCGGTAGTAGTGGTCGGGTGGGGAAAAAGCATGACCTGAAAAAACCTTCCGGGCTGAGTAAAGCTCAATCAGGTCACGGGCAATTTTTTCAACCGCTTCTTTGACTCTCTTTTTCGTGTGCGCCCACGTTGTGCCGCCAAGTTTGTCGAGCCGTGGTTGGACATCTTCAGCATGAACGTACTTGTTGATCAGGTTAATGCGATCAACAGGAAGATACAGCTTGTCGCCGCCAAGATATTCAAGTTGGAGGTAATCAGCCCGTATGCCGCCAGCTTCAAGGGAAACCAGCCCACGATACCTGCCGATTCCGTTGTCACGGTGCACGACGTAGTCGCCTTCGGCAAGGTCGGTGAAATCTGAAATCGCCACTCCTTCACGCAATCGCGAGGCAGTGGCACGTTTTTTCTTCTCGCCAAAAATTTCCTCTTCAGTAATAAGCACCAACAGGCTGTCTTCGCAGCGAAAGCCGCGTGCGAGGTCTCCCTGAGCGATGATGAGGTGACCCGGAGCATCATCAGCGGATGGCAGGGCAGCGGTGTGTGGTGACTGGATTTCTGCGTCAAGATTATAGTCGGCAAGCAAGTTTTTCAGTCGTGCACACTGGTTAGCAGTGCGGCAGAACAAGAGCACCTGCATACCATCGCTCTGCCATGCATCAAGTTTATTGGCAAGCGAAGAAAGCACGCCGGAGCGCGAGTCGCAGGAGAGCAGCTCTGCCCGGATGTCTTCGTTGGAACGGGTAGCAAACACCACCTGCGGGACATCCGACCGCTGGATCTCCCAGCGCTCCATACCTATCTGCTGCGACGGCTGCGGCAGGTCGTTGATGGTTGTTGCCTGCACGAACAAGGCATCTGGCGGGGAGACCACCCGTCGCTCCCGGCACGCTTTTTCATAATGTTCAGCAATTTCGTGCATGAATTCAGCCATGGTGGTTTCAAGAGCCTGCCGGTCGCACCATACGGTTATGGTGTTTGGGGCAAGATACTCAGACAGGGTCACCAGCCGCGGATAGAGATACGACAGACAGTAATCACCACCTGATGGCAAAAATCCTTTGGTGATACACTCATACAATGTTTTACCTTTGCCATGGGCAAAGAGCTCAGCAAAGGGGCTGTCAAGTGTGCGAAGCTGGAAGTCTTCGATGACGGTGCTGCTCAGAATCAGCTCCCGGACCGGAACGATCGTTACCTCGTGTATTTCCTCCGAGGAGCGCTGGGTCGCAGGATCAAAAAACCGCAGTGATTCAATGGTGTCCCCAAAAAAATCAATGCGAATCGGTCGGTCATAGCCGGGCGGAAACACATCAAGAATTTCACCACGGATGCTGACATCTCCGCGGTCTTCCACCACACTGACTCGGGTATAGCCGCAGGCAATAAGGTCGCTGCAGAGTCGGTCACGGTCAAGGCTGTCTGCCTGCCTGATGGTGCGACAGGCATCAATCAGTATTTCAGGGGGCAGCAGTTTTTGGAGCAATGCCCGCACGCTGGTCACAATGATGCAGGGCTGGCGCAGGTCACAGAGCCGGTAGAGCGTCCAAAGCCGTTTAGCGCTGACATCAGCGTGGCTTAGAGCATCTTCATATGCCTGCGTTTCAAGCGCAGGGAAAAGGAGTATGTCATCAGAAGGTTTGAAAAAAAGAAGCTCGTTCCAGATTTCCTGTACCTCCTCACTTGTTGCTACGACCACCAGAAGCGAATTCTTGAGATGATGAAAAAGCTGAGCAGTGCACAAGGCAGGAGCCGAGCCCCTGAGCCCGGTGGCTGAAACGACAGGAGTGTGCGCCTTGAGCAGTTCAAGCAGGTTCTGAAACGGCTTGCTTTGGCTGAAGAGCGATGCGATTGGCAGTGTCATAGCAGAATTAACATTCCTTCGGCGATTATTTTCCATAATTGCCAAACCGTGCCTTCTCCCCATCGTGTTGTATGGGGAGCGTGGTTCGGTGTTTGTGAAGCGTGTTTGTTTTTTACATTTCACGAACCCCACGCCATAAATCACACTTTACGAAAATATCACCCTCACCTCCATCCTCCCCATCGAGGAGAAGAAGTTCCCCCTTTCCTGTTCATGACAAAGATTGAACACAGTCTCATATCAAAGGGTGAATAACTTTTCGTTCATACTTTGATACCTCAGCACAAGCGTTATTGCCCTATAAATACGAGCCCCCTTTATTTTGTGGGGGCGTACTGAGACTGACGCGCTTTACTTTGCATTACCATATCATATCGGGGAGGTAAAAAAAACGGCTCTCTCTGTCCTGCTGATACCGCTTTGATACTTTGCAAAAACAGAGCTGTCTGGTAGTATAGTGCTGAGAGACTGGTCCTTGCAGAGCAGCATATTGACGATGGACAAATGGGAGGAAACGTATCGAGCACGGCAGGCAGGCGAAATGCCGGAGCCGGCACAGCTTTTGCGCGACTATGAGCACCTTCTTACCGGCGGTACGGCACTTGACATTGCTGCGGGTGAAGGGCAGAACGGGATTTTTCTTGCGACGCGCGGCTATACCGTTACCTGCGTTGATCGCGCACCGTCTGCTATACCACTTATCCATGCGCACGCAGCACAGCACAGTGTGTCTGTTACAGCGGTTGCCGCAGATATATGTACCTATCCGATCAAAGAAAACTCTTATGATGCGATACTGAACTTTTATTTTCTTGAGCGCGAGCTTTTCCCTGTCATCAAAGCCGGGCTAAAAAAAAACGGGCTTCTTTTTTTTGAAACCTATACTGTCCACCAGCAGCAGTTTGACGGACCCCACCATCCAGAGTTTTTGCTCAAACCCAATGAACTCCTGACAGCATTTTTGGATTTATTTATTATTTTCTATCACGAGCGGATTGACGCGAGCGGACTCCGACCGCGTGCAGTGGCAAGCCTTGTCGCACAAAAAGTGTGAAGCGTAAAACGTGGCACGTGGCACATGGCTTGTAAACTGCAGAACCTAAAGTTTGGCTCACCTTAGTACGCCTCCACAAAATAAAGGGGGCGGTTATTATTTTGCCCTCTCTCCGCCATTTCAGTAAGCCTCCCCTGTCGTAGATCCCGCTCTGCGGGACCAGGGGGAGGTTGGGTGGGGACAGAAAAGCCCTCCCCGCACCCCTCCCTTGCCCCGCAGAGCGGGATCTGCGACAGGAGGGGCTTAAGAACAAAATCATCAGAGACAAGAAAGCAACATGATACCGGTTACCTTTATCATAGACCCCTTTATGGTGTGGAGCGGTACTAAGTCACTTGTAAATTTCCCGTGCTCTACACATTCCCTATCACGAATCACACTGATTCCACCGCTCCAGAACTGAGATGAGCAGGCGAACACCGGCGCCGGTCGCACCTTTTGGCGCGAGAGGGAGTGATTTTTTTGTCCATGCGGTTCCAGCAATATCAAGATGCGCCCAAGCGGTTGCGCCGGCAAAGTGTTTGAGAAAACATCCTGCAGTGATTGCACCGGCTGGACGACCACCTGCATTTTTAATGTCCGCAACGTCGCTCTTCAAGAGCTCATCGTATTCAGCCCACAGCGGTAGTTCCCAGACACGTTCACCGGTTGCATCAGCGGCGCTCATGATCATGCGCAGCAGTCTGTCATCAGTGCCCATGAGCCCTGCTGCCTCATTGCCCAAGGCGATTACGCATGCACCGGTCAGGGTTGCAATGTCAATAATGGCAGCCGGTTTATAGCGCTGCGCATAGGTGAGTGCATCGGCAAGCAGCAGGCGACCTTCAGCATCAGTGGTGATGATTTCAACGGTTGTTCCCGACATTGTGGTGATGATGTCACCGGGTTTGAGCGCATGACCACTGGGAAGGTTTTCTGCGGCAGGAATAAAACCGACAACCGGTATCGGGAGCGCAAGGTGTGCACATGCCTGTATGACCGCAAACACTGCAGCGCCGCCTGCCATGTCATTTTTCATTTCATCCATATCCTTGGCAGGCTTGAGCGATATGCCACCGCTGTCAAAGGTAACTGCTTTGCCAATCAACACGACTGGTTTAAGGTGTTTTTTTGTCCGCGGACGGTATTCAAGCACGATGAACTGTGGCGGCTCGTCGCTGCCGCGGGCAACGCTCAAAAAAGCATGCATGCCAAGCTGCTGAGCGTTTTTTGCATCAAGCACTTTACACCGGATGCCGGATGTTTTGGCAAGACTACGGGCTTGTGCAGCAAGAAAAGAAGGGGTCGCGACGTTGCTGGGCAGATTCACCAGGTCGCGTGCCAGACAGACTGCATCAGCGATTGTGCTGGCTTTTTTGACCTCATCCCGTATCTGTCTGTGTAGGTGTGCATCGCTCAGATAGATGGTGCACTGGTCGGGGTCGTTCGGTGAACTGACCTTGTTTTTAGTTTTGAACTGCTGGAAACGATAGAGTCCAAGTTGCACACCTTCAACATATGCCCGGATTCTATTCGGCAGCGGACAGGCAGGATGCACGGTAAAGTCACATGGCAGCGCAATCCGTCTGCCGGCATGGTCACGTACGGAACGCGCACCTGTAGCACAAGCACTGCGCAGCCGGTGAAGCGAAAACTCCTGTTCTTTCCCAAGCCCCACCAGCAGAACACGGCACGCTATTTCTTGCGGCACAGGGATGAGCGGAAGTGTTTGATTGAGTTTTGCAGAAAATTCACCGTTGCGCACCAGCGACGAGATCAAGCCGTTTGTCAGGGCGTCAAACCTTGCGGCAGCACCAGAGAGCGATGGTGCGTTTTCAAAAATACCAAGCAGGAGGGTTTCGTCGCGATAATGCGGTTGATTGATAGTGACGTTAAACTTCACGGTAACCTCCGTTACATCACGTTGTTCTCTATGTTGCTTGTTTAAACCATATCAGTGGCAAGAAATCAATGCCGCTTAAGATAGTGGCTGGTTCTGTAAGCGGAACAGGGCAATTGCCGATTAGTCAGTCCCGTACCGGGAGGTCTTTTCTGGCTCCCCCACACCTACTCTATAAAAGTGAACAGTGAGCAGTGAAGAGTGAACGGCAAAAAAAGTGCTGAATGCATAGCTTTTTTAACGCAGTACTAGGCAATCAGTACTTTTCATTTCTCAACTCCCACGTTTCCTACACGGATGGCTTCCTGTTTTGCCCCTTGCCCTATCTTTTCCTATAATTGCGACACATCCTCCTATCAGGAAAGGCTTACAGAAAATGGCGAAAAAGGGACAAAACAATAACAACCCCCTTTATTCTGTGAAGACGTACGGAGGTGCTTGAAATTATATGACTTCTTTTTGTTTCATGCTACAATACTGAACGTTGCAGTATGCAACCAAGGAGATTGCTATGAGACTTCCGTTTTTTAAGAAAAAAGAATCGCGGAACGAGGCTGCAGCAGCAATTGCCTCGTATCGTGAGGCGGCTGAAAAGAATCCGCAGGATCCACGGATACATACCAAACTTGCTGAGCTTTTGCTGAGCAGCGGACAACGAGCCGAGGCTATCGCAGCATACTGCGCTGCTGCAAAGGCATATGAAACAGCGGGCAAAAACCGTATTGTGACTGCCATCTACCAGCATGTGCTGTCGCTTGATCCCGGTAAGATTGAGGTTTATCAGTGGCTGGTTGATGCATTCATGAAGGAGTATCTGATCGGTGATGCTGTTGAGACGATGGTGCGTTTGGCAACCTATTACTATGATCACGATCGGCACTATGAAGCAGCGCAGACCATAAAAAAAATTACTGAAATTGATCCAGAGAACAAGTTTTACAAAACCAAAGTTGAACGTTTCTTAACTGAGCGCAACTTATCACCTGAAGCTGTTGAAAAAATAGGTCCTGCGGATAAATGGACACTGGTGCAGCATGAAGCACCGGCACCTGAACCTGCTCCCGCAGGTGTTCATGTTGATCTTGAGCGAATCCTTGATGAGTCTTCCATAAACTTTGAGCCTGAACAAATCCTCGAAGCTGAAGCAGATGGTGCTGTCCAGGGAACGCCTCGTTCCGTACTTGAACAGATCAGCTCGATTGTCGGCACTGATGCGGCGCAAGACACCCCTGATTTTCATTACAATCTGGGGCTTGCTTTTATGCAGAGTGGTGAATATGAGCCTGCATGTGACGAGTTTACGAAGGCTACTGACAGCAGTGCGCACCGTGCTGATGCATACCGCTGCCTTATTGTCTGCTGCAGGCAGCTTGGTCGGTATGAGGATGCGGAAAAGGCAGCAGATGCAGCTTTGAAATTGAAAGACCTCAGCGACGGCGACCGTCTTGCACTCCTTTTCGAACAGGCGCTTGTCTCCAAAAGCCGGGGCGATAGAAAACGAGCGCTCGCTATTTTTAAGAAAATATATGAGCAGGACAAAAACTTTAAATCGGTTATGCGCGAAATCAAGGAGCTGTCATAATACGGGGAGAGCACCATGCCCAATCAAGCAATTACTATCCATTTTGACCTTGACCATGAGGTTGACCGCAGGGTGTACGAAGCGTTGTGCCATTTACCCGAGTATTATGAAGAGACGGATATGTCACGGGCAATCATACGGTTCATTGACAGCCTCGTTACAGCAGTTGGCGAGTGTGAGGACAGAACTGCACAGTGCCAAGCGCTGCTGAGCAGTCTTTTGAGTGCAAACGGTGTCGAACGGAAGACATGGCAGTAAGTTGTTTTGCTGCAGTGTTGCCAAAACGCAGTGTTGTAATCGGGTACGCGTTGTTTGTTTTTTTTATCTGTGGCTGTGACGTACCCCTACAGCCGCTGCATTTTCCTCAGGATCACGGACCACACCTTGATGCCCGTAATGAATGGTGGTATTTCACAGGTACCGCGCTGACCGCCGACGGCGAAATCTTGGGCTTTGAAGTGACGCTGTTCAAGCGATTGGTTTCGCAGCGCAAAGGCATCGCAGGCGTCGGTCATGTTGCGGTGAGCATTCCCCAAACACACGAGCACCTGTATTCTGAAACCGTCACCTCGGCGCCGGTCACGGGTATCAGCGAGGGTGTGGCAGAGGTGACGCTTACCAATTTTCAGTTTCGTTTTTCAGAGCCAGGAATGATTACGGTAACCGGTAGCGGTGCTTTGTGTGCTGTAGATCTTGTGCTGACTGCATTGACTGAACCGGTGCTTCACGGCACGGACGGCATCATAGCGATGGGGGATGGAATGCCGTCTGCCTATTATTCATTTCCCAACCTCGCCATGTCGGGGACTATCAGCGTGCGCGAAAAAACCTATACTATTGTTACCGGTCGGTCATGGATGGACCATCAGTGGGGAAATTTTACGTTTGCCGGCATGCGCTGGGATTGGTTCTCACTTCGGTTTGACGATGGCGGCGCGCTGATGCTGTTTCGGTTCCGACAAGCGTTCGATATGGCTTCGCAAACCCTCTGGACCGTTATGACGGCAGATGGGGAGGTTATCCACGGAGAAAAAGCTGAAGTGGCGTCAGCACGTGTGTACGTGAATGACAACCAGACCTGTGCTTACCCTCTGGACTGGACAATTACTGTTCCGGATATTGACGGATTTTTTTCAGTGCAGCCACTGTTTGACGCTCAGGCACTCTACAGCGACGTGACACCTGACTACTGGGAGGGCTTGTGCGTGGTCAGCGGTAGGATGGGTGGCAGTGAGGTCTCTGGTTTTGCCTATACGGAACTTACCGGTTATTGCAAATGATTATCGGTTAGATAAGAGCAACGAACCATTGGGGAGGAAGACTTCTTATGCATGATGGAATCTGGAAACGCGGCTACCGATTGTTTATTACCCTGATCGTGTGCTGTTGGCTGAAGAGTGGCTGCACACCACCGCCGGTACAGCAGCATCCACCGGTTGACAACACCCGGGTTTTCAACGTCGCCTTTGATGAGGTATGGGCACATATGCTGTCAGCAGTCACCACCGGTGAGGAGACGCTGAGCTTTGTTGATAAAAATACCGGCATCATGACGTTTCAAAAGAACATTCCCGTCAAACAGCTTGACACCTATGCGTTTGATGACAGCGGCATGCTGATGAGCAATGCCACGGCAAATGTGGTGGTGCGCATTATTGCCGAGCAGCCCAACCGTACCCGTATCGTGATGCAGACAAAAATTACGGCAACCGGCAAGGATGTACTTGATGTTTTTCTATCCCGGCAGCGGCAGGTTGTTCTTGAGTCCAAAGGCTGGCTCGAGCGGGAATATTTTGACCGGATAACTGAGCACCTGAAGGCATCCCCAGCACATGCTCCGTAGCAAACCATATCAGCGTCCTCGGTCTGCTTCCACAATGAAAAAATTAATTTTAAAAAGACTTGATTTATCTTTTAGGTGTATTATTATTTTATTTAAATTGTATTGGCACCTCTTAACACAATATTTTTTCAGAAAGGAGAAGCGGTATGAAGGCAAAAGGATTGGTGGTTATGGTGCTTGCACTGTTTCTTGCAGCAGGCTGCTCGAGCATGAGCAAGCGGACAAAGTGCGCCTGTGTCGGCGCAGCTACGGGCGCAGCAGTCGGCGCAACTGCCGGCGCGGTCATCGGCGATATGGGCAAGACCCATGACAATCGTCTCGGCGGCGGCATTATCGGCGGTGCAGCAGGGGCTATTATCGGTGGTATCACCGGCTACCTCGTCTGCAAGGAAGAGCCAAAACCTGCTCCTCCAGTCAAGGAGCCTCCCAAGCCAGCTCCGGTTGCAGAAAAGATTGTGTTGAACGGGGTACAATTTGATTTCGACAAGGCGGTTATTAAACCTGAATATTATCCTGTGCTTGACGAGGCGGTGAGCGTGCTCAAGAAACATAGTGACAAAAACGTCCTGATTGAGGGACATACCTGTTCAATTGGCACCGAAAAATACAACCTGAAGCTGTCCGAGCGGCGTGCAGAAGCAGTGAAAAAGTATCTGGTACAAAAAGGCATCAGCGCCGCACGGCTTACTACCAAAGGGTATGGGGAGTCACGGCCGATTGCTGACAATAAGACCAAACAGGGGAGAATGATGAACCGCCGTGCAGAACTTAAGGTTGTCGAATAAGAGTGGGCTGTCCATGCCGCGATTGGTGCTCTGGTGCTGCTGTGTTGGAGGAGTATGGGTAGCGTTGTGCAGTAGCGCCGTAGCATCAGAACAAACCAAGGCTGAACAGACGTTTCAGGTGTTTTGCAAAAACTGGATTCAAACTCTGAATAGCTATGCACGGAACAATATCACGTGCGAACAGCACGGCGATTTGTTTGTTGCAGAGTACACCATTTCCGATGACGATATGAGTACCGAAGTAAAACAGGCGGGCAAATCGCCCGCCTGTTTTGTGGGTACGCTTCGCTATCGGGAAAAAACGTATCAAAGCTGTTCACAAGACCGCAGCAGAGCGCTGCAGGGTCCTTATCTCCTTGCGCGTGAGTCAAACGTAACCCAAATATTTCTTTACAAAAACGGCAGGTGGGAGTACTGACAACAAAACCTTCCTAAAAACCGCAGGCAAGCCTGTGGATAGTTTCAGGATATACCATACCACCCTGTCATTGACAGGGTGGTTTTTTTATGCCGGTTTACGCTTCGTGGTTATGTCAAAAGCGCAACCCATGCCAGCAGCACGAAAAGCGATAGTACAGTCACCGGCACACCCACCGTCGCGTGTTCTTTGAAGCCAATGCGGATGCCGTAGGGCAGGGCACTTTCAATGACAATAAGATTTGCAATACTGCCAATGGTGATGAGATTGCCGGCATAGGTGCCTGCCAGGGCAACAATGTACCATTGATGGAAAGCACTCGGAGTGAGAAACTTTACGAGCAGCATGGTTGCCGGCACGTTTGAGACAATGTTGCTGAGGACTGCCGTAACGATGGTGAGGGTTGCGGGATGGTGCAGGTTCAATCCGAGCCTCCGGAGCACGCCCATAAGGGATGCGGGGATGCCCATGGTTTCGATACCTGCAATGACGACAAACAAAGCACAGAAGAGCGTGATCAGATGCCAGTCCACAAGGCCAAGAATTGAGCGGGTTCGCATTTTTCTGCTGCACAGCAGCACGCCTGCAGTTGCGATACCTGAAACTTCGCGGGGTACTGGAGTAAAAAACATTCCCAGCATGAGCCCGGTGACCACTATGGCTTTGACCGCCTGATGGCGGTTGAACAACGGCCAATCATGGCGACGTTCCTGAACAGCGGGCATCTCCTCAAGGACAAAACGCTTTCGGTAGCGCAGCACAATGACTCCATAAGCTACGACAAGGCATGCACATGAGGGGATACTGCAGAATGCAGTGAAGTCAAGGAAGGGAAGCCTGCCGACTTGCCCCAGCAGCATGTTCTGCGGATTTCCGATAATCGTTGCTGCTGAGCCGATGTTGGATGCGCAGGCAATGCCGATAAGGAAGGGCACGGGATTGAGACGCGCCTGAAGCAGGGTGGTGCATAGGATCGGTGTAAAGGCAAGACAGATAATATCATTGGTGAGAATTGCTGATAGCAGTGCTGCAGCAAGCATGATCGCCGCGAGAAATGCCTGAGGAGTTTTCAAAAACCGGGTGATGAACAGTGCAGTTGCCGTGTAAAAACCACTCAACCTGAACTGCGCAGCGACCACCATCAGCGCGTACAAAAGCAAAATGGTCGGCATATCAATAGCAGCAAGTGCATGTTGTGGCTCAATAACACCTGCAACAACCATTGCAATAGCACCCAAGAGCGCGATGCCGGTACGGTCAAGAGCCATGCCCGGTATGCCACCGATGGCAACGCCGGTATAGGTAATGATGAAAATAATCAGTGAGATTTTTTCCATGCGGCAGGCACTGCAAAAAGCTGCACGAGGGATATACCGTAGTACGACTATAGAGATTTTTTATTATGCCTTCGCATTTCTGCAAGACCGATGATAAGACAGGTAAATGAAGCTCCAGTGCAAAAGGCGCTGAACAGCGCGCTTGAGAGCATAGTATCCTTTACTTCGTTCCAGTTATTGAGACGAGCGGTGACGTCTTTGGCAACAATACGGTATTGGGTACTGCTATTATCAAGAGCAAACAGCGTTCCTTCATCAAGGTGCTGCTCCAGGGGTTTATTGCTGATAAAGAGGACAAAGCTATTCTTGGTTTTTTCAAAGGGCAGTTTCTTATCATCTGGTGTCCACCAGATGTCCCGGGTTCCCCAGAATGCCTGAATAATCTGACCGGCAAAAATTGAACCGAAAATAAACATTCCGGTAATGCCAAAAGAAATAAGCGGGTTTATTCTGTTGTGCATAAAAACCTCGTTGAGGAGATAGGTGTCGAAGACAGTATATGCTCATGCGGCTATGAATTCAAATATATTTCTTATCAATGTTATCCAAAATACAAGATCGCCATGTCCTGGACTGCGGGACGACTAGCAATTTCAATAACCCCTATGCCTGAGATTGCTCCGCTCAGTACGCCTCCACAAAATAAAGGGGGCGGTTATTATTTTGCCCTCTCTCCGCCATTTCAGTAAGCCTCCCCGGTCGTAGATCCCGCTCTGCGGGACCAGGGGAGGTTGGGTGGGGGCAGAAAAGCCCTCCCCGCACCCCTCCCTTGCCCCGCAGAGCGGGATCTGCGACAGGAGGGGCTTAAGAACAAAATCATCAGAGACAAGAAAGCAAAATGATACTGGTTACCTTTATCATAGACCCCTTTATGGTGTGGAGCGGTACTAAGGCTTGCATTCAGCACATATCTGAACACATGATGGCGCTTGATTGCTGGGGCGAATAGGGAGGGTATCGGTACAGCAGGGTACACTTATAGGGTAGCGACCCGAAGGATTGTTTCTTGTGCCCGTGTTTGGCGTGGATATATATCTATAACCTTTACCCGTGGGTGCTTTTGTGGTTGGGGATGCCTGAACATCCTCTTTTCACATGTATTTACCACTGACTGATCGTATGTTTATTTTCCAAAAACCCGATGACGCAGGGTTTTGCATGGTGCTCTCAATCAGGCGGTCCCACGAGCCTGCAGGCATTCCCATCTGCTGCTCGCCTACGCGCACTGCCGTGGTTATCTCTGCACGGTCGGTCAGGTGTTCCAGCATGCCTTCGCAGATAACAGATTTCCAGGTCATTTTGGTCATGCTGAAATCAGGGGGCATCCAGTACACGACAAAGCAAGCATTGCGGTTGCGGGAAATGGAGTCCATTTTACGACCCGTCGGGCGCATCGTCAGATAGAGAGTATTGGCATCATAGGAATAGGCAAGCGGCACTGCATACGGCTTATCGCCACCAAGACACAGCAGTCCAACCCGCTGTGATTTTAAAAAAGCATCAATCTCTTGAGGCGTCATATCCTTTACCTCATGTTTCATAGGCTACTCCTTCTGCAAAGATGTTAGACGCACACTGAGAGGTGTGCGTGAATCTAAAAGAGCGCTTTGAGACTCAGTTCGGCAAGCTCTTTCCCTACTGCATGCTCAACCATAATGCCGCCGGGGTCTTTCTCCTGCATGTTTTTTCGGATTGCCTCACGACGCTCAATCAGTCGTTGCATATACGCTGGATCGCGCGGCTCGTCTTTCTCCCACAAACTGTGGTAAATGGTTAGATAGTCCAGTGTCAGCTTCAAGAGCCTGTCACGATGCTCTTTGGTGCTCGGGTGGAAATCTGCATTGATGTAGTACGGCGATACCATAGCACGAAACCAGTTGGGGTCACGGTGCGAAACGCCGGGGTAGTATTTTTTTGCTTCCGTATAGACTTCTTCAAGCGGTTCCAGATAGTGCTCCATATAGGGAATGTCGCAGATACAGTCTGCAGTCGGGTAAAAATCGAGAATAAAATAGCTCCCCTTTTCACTTTCAGCCCAGAACGAGCAAAAAATCGGGAGGGCATGCTCGTCGTCAGGCCAAATGTTCAATGCGTAGCACATGAGTTTATCTTTGAACGATTGTACGGTGACAGCGATTTTGTCAAGTTTGGGAACTGCGTACAGATATTTGTAACTCCATAAAATCGGACCACCTTTCAGATCCCACAGCGGTGTGACATCCATGCCCTTGTAATGGGTCATTTTGGTGCCGCCAAATTTTTCAATTATTTTTCCGACTTCTTCACCGTACGGTGGAAAGCTGTATGGTTTAGCCATTGATTATTCCTCCCTGCGTGGTTTGATAAGGTTTTACGTTGTTCTGGAGACTTTTGCCGCACTATAAGTTTATAATAAACTGTTCACACCCCGGCTTTACGGCAGCGCGATTCACGACCTCAAGAGTTCTGTTCTTCATCGCGGGGTTTTCAAGGGCATCAACGCATACGCGTGCAATTTGAGCACGCTTCACTCTGCCGGTAATTTTCCCTCCTTCGCCAAACGCTATTTCGTCTGGCAGTTCTTTTTCTGTATAGCCTCCGGGACGTATGATGGTATAGGAGATTCCACAGCTCCGTATATACTCCTCTGACTTTTCTTTGGCGCGCAGCACTGCATTCATTGAGAGTCGGTACAGCAGAGAAATAGTATTGCGGCTGTTACCCGTCCCTATCGAGGATATTATCACTATGTGTTCAAGCCCCTATGCCTGTGCAGCGCGGGCAAGATTCTGGTTGCCCATGTTATCAATTTTATCGTTTTCAGCTTTGCTGAACGGCTTTTTTGAGCCAATAGCACTGATAAGATACCGAACACCTTGCAAAGCCTTTTCAAGTGCATTAACCGACGTCAGATCGGTTTGAACAAACGTTATTCCCTCGCTGGGGAATCCCTCTGGATGTGGAGGATCGAACGGCGGTATCACCAGCGCCCTGACAGCATATCCTCGTTTAAGAAGTTCCTGCACGATAAGCCGTCCGGCTCTTCCGGTGGCTCCTGCGACCGCGACTGTTTTTGATGAGTTTGTCATAAAAGCACCTCCTTTGTTTTAAAAGTTATGCTACGTGTATCATACTTCAGTGTTTGCTGCAATGCAGCCTCCGCAACACGGTACTACATTCCCAGTTCCTTGCGGTATGCCTCAACAATCGCAGCGGTTACGCGCGTAGCGGATTGCCCCCGTGCGTAGTCTTCAGTACCCGAAACAGCCGCCTGCCTGAATGGTGCGGGCACCAGTTCGAGCATTTGCCTTGCTGCATCATCCCACGGGAGCGAATAGCTGAGGGACCCGATCGGTACGTCCTGCTCTTCATCATCACGTGGTGCTGTCTCAGTATCGGTGCCAAACACCGAAGAAAATTTCGCCTTGAACTTTGTCGGCGTGTATTTATCAGCAACCTCTTTAATGATTTCAAGGGTAACGGTGGATTTTTTCTCTTGTGCGCACTGTTCTGCAAGGCTATGGAGCTTTTTGAGCGCTGTTGCGCGGACAAAATGCGGAATCAGTTCTCCGATTTTAACCAGCGCCTCCTGCGCTGCTACATCCCACGGCACTGCACCGGTCGAGATTGGACCCATCATTTCGCCTTTGGTCTCAAGAAATATGCCCATGTAGACTTCATTGACCAGTGATTCGATGACATATTTTGCACCCATGAACCCCATGAACGGGCAGTTTTCGGTACTCAGATAGCCGATGGTCGGAATATCAGAAAAAATAAAATTTTTGAATCCCTGATCCATGCTCACTTTTTTGTCGTAAAAATTTCCATAAATGACCATCGGCCCCTTTTCTACAAATTTATCCCGCTTCACGTCAATGGTCGGGCATAGCAGGACTTCATCGCAGACCGAACGGAGACGTTCTGCAGCATCGGGGTTGGTGACCGAGGACAGGACAACGTGCACCCCGACTTCACGCGTGAGAAATTCGCTCAAACCAACGGCATAGGTATTGTGGTTTTCAAGGCAGAGCGCTGCAGTCATTTCAAACGTCACGGCAAAGACCATATTGGATTTAATAAATTCAAAGGCATTCTGGACAGCTTTTTTTAAAAAGCGGCGAGCATCTATCTTAAAGAAAGCTGCTATGTTTTCGACCCATGCAGCTGTATTCGCAAAACCGATCGGGATTATGTCAGCACGGTAGGGTATACCGAAGCGGCGCTCCATTTCCTGTGCTGTTGGTATGCCCCAGTCAAACGGATAGATGCAAAGATTGAGCTCTGCCTGTGCAGCTTTTTTGAGATCTGCAACAGAGGCGCCGGCGGTAAATACGGTATTGACCGTAATACCGATTTCGCGCAGTATGCGGGTCAATTCATAGACATCGGCACGCCAGTTAAAAGTTGAAAAGGTCGGACCAATAAGGTTGACCGAACGTTTCTTTTTTTTCGCAGGAGAAACTACCAGATCAAGCAACCGGATACAGGCACGGTCTTTGCCATCAGCGAGGGTACCGCCGATCGGCGGCCGAATAATAACCGTGTTTTTAAAGCCGATTTTTTTGACCACACCTTCAATGTCATCTCGGGTGACTTCAACGGTTGGTGCGGCAACGATGAAAATTGCTCGTGGCTTCTGTTTGGCAATAATTTTTCTCAGGGTTTCTTCCAGTCTGTCTTCAGCGCCTTGCATGATGTTGCCATAGGAGAGATTGGTTGAATACAGCTCAGCACTCCAGTCATTGACCAAGGCATTTACATGCTGATTGATGTAACAGCCGGGTGGTGAATGAAAAACGGTGATGCCGTCGGGTATGCCCATGACTGTCCAGAGTGCGCCTTCAAACGCAGAGGGCGTACCGATTTCCTGAAGTTTAAAACTCTGATCGCGGGTGAGCATATCCATAATCAGCCTCCATACTTTTTGACAAGCTGGTTCCAGGTCTCATATACAGGTTTATGCATGTTTTTGAAGAAATTGGTGCCTAAATCCAGTGCGTAGTCGTAGCCATATTCAACCAGATAGAGCATATTGATAAAGGTGGGGAGGAAGCGGGAAATGGTTTCGGGTTGTGCTTGGAATTCAACGGACACTGCAGTGGGTCGAATCTCATCTATGAGATCGCCGAGCAGGTCAAAATCCTCTTCAATAAATTTGATAGCGTACCGCTCCTGCAAAATCTTTTTTTCCTGCTGGTAAAATTTATTTTTCATGCACGGCACGATAAACACCTCTGCCCCGAATTCGGCAAGTATTTTGCCGATGGAGACTTCATTTGCCGGCCCTGTTACCAGCAGCATCCTTACTTTTTCACGCGCAAATTGCCGTTTGATATTTTCAAGCGTAGGGAGAACGCGGCATTCTTCTTGATCAACCAGATCATGGAGTTTTTGGCATTTTTCCCGGTCCGCGACGCTGCGCAAAAACCGTGAGGTTCCTTCAATGCCAGCAGGTATCTCGAGGTACTGAACTTCGCAGGAAAAAGCTTCGTTCAGGCGTTTGCAGGTAAGCCACGGAGTTATGTGGATCGGATAAAGGCGCTCCGCACGGACAATCTGTGCCATGGTGTCAATATGCGGTGTGGGAAACGAAAAGAACGGGATACCGGCTTTTTTGAAATACATCTCGATCGCTGCAAGGTTGCCTGCATCCTGTCCGGTCCTGCCGATGATGCCGATTGCGCCGGGGACTTTTTCTTGGGGGGTAAAGCTTTCAATGAGCGCGACCCATGCGGCGTCTGATCCGAGTGGCATGGAACGCGGATAATTAAATCCTGTTTTGCAGGTGGTGACGGAGAGCTCTGGGATGTCCTGCTTGAGCTCTGCAATCACTCCCTCGACATCTTCACCGATGAGCTGGGGAACGCAGGTGGTGATAATAACAATAACTTTGGGATGATATTTTTCATACAAGTTTTTTACCTGCTGCTTGAGGCTCGCTTCGCCACCAAAAATTACTTCGCTCTTATTAACCAGTGTTCCAGCAGTGACCAACTGTGCTGGTCGGCAGGACATTGAGGCGACTTGATTTTGATATAAACAGGGTTGTGGCCCATGCAGGAGCGGTATCACTCCTTCAACTTTTCCCAGGCTTGCCAGCGCCTGAACTGTTGAACAGCAGTGTTCATAATGTTTGAGTGGCATATCATGACCTCCGATTCAGTTACTGTGGTCTGCTTTTTGTTGTACAGCGTGCCGCAGGTTTCATGCTCCTTCGACGATGGATTGTTTTTTTGTTGTTATCCCTGATGATTGTGCCCACCACGCGTGTAGTTCCTCAAAGGTAAATGCTTTGGGGACCGACAGCTTGGTGTTAGTCCATATCGCATCAGCAAGTTTTCTGAACGCATCACATTCGGGCGTGTCAGGGTATGCTTGAAAGAGCGTTATGCCTTTACCTGAACATTCTTTTATTTTTTCACTATACGGAATGAAGCCAACCATGTGGCTGTTGATGCGACGTGAGAAATCGGAAAGGATTTTTTTCTCGTTTTTCAGCTCGCGACCGTTGCCAATAATGCCGCCAAGTTTTGCACCTGCCCGTGCGTTGAACCGTGCAACCGCTCTGCAGATGTTGGAAGCTGCAAACAAAACTTCAAGCTCACCGCTCGTGACGATGTAGATTTCTTCGGCATGGCCTTCACGGATCGGCATGGAGAATCCACCGCATACCACGTCACCGAGCACGTCGTACAGCACAACATCAAGCTGAAGTTCTTTGAAAACGTTGAGCTGCTTGAGCGCTTCAATTGCTTCGACCACTCCTTTACCGCCACATCCCAGCCCCGGCTCTGGGCCGCCGCTTTCCGCGCAGTAGATGGTACCGGCACACTCTGTAGTAAGGGGGCTTTCAAAAATAACTTCCTCGCGCACCAGTGCGGCTGCATTAAAATTTTTTTTTCGCAAGGTTCCTAGTACGGTGGGCGCCATTTTCCCATGCAGCAGCAGCCGGGTACTGTCATGCTTGGGGTCGCACCCAACATGCAGAACGTTTAGTCCTTTTGCGGCAAGGGCAAAGGTAATATGTGAGGAAACCATTGACTTACCGATGCCCCCTTTACCGTAGATTGCAAGTTGTCGCATACAAAAAGTCCTTTCTTATATCAGAGAAAACGGGGAGATGTGGTTAGTGCCGTTGTGTTGGCAAACCATGACCCCGGTTGCACTAAACTATGTAGTGTAGCCACCACGCATACAAGTCTTCAAACTCAATGGTGTTCGGAATAACAAGGTCTGTATTTTCAAAGACCCGTTGACCGATGTCTCGGTATATCTGTGCCTCAGCCGATTCAGGTGCTCCCCGAAAAACGGTCGAGCCTTGTCCGCCGCATTCTTTGACCATCTGACTGTAGGGAATGATACCAAGAATGTGGGTACCGATTTTTGCGGCAAAATCATGAACGATCTGGTGCTCGTTTTTTACCCGACGGAGGTTTACGATGATGCCGCCGAGTTTTGAGCCAGAGCGCGTTTCAAACCGTTTGATTGCTTTTGCAACATTGGTCACTTGATAGAGGGCTTCAAATTCACCGCTGGTGACAACATAGGTTTCTTGTGCAAATCCTTGGCGGATCGGGAGCGAAAAACCACCGCATACAACATCACCAAGGATATCATAGAGCACCACATCAATGGCGAGTGTTTTAAAAATATCGAGCCGGGTGAGTGTTTCTATTGCTTCGACCACCCCTTTACCGCCACAGCCGACGCCGGGCTCTGGACCGCCGCTTTCGGCGCAGTAAATTTTCCCGCCGTTGGGGAAGGTAAGCGGTGATTCGACAATAATGTCCGCAGGCTCGATGTCATCATACTGGAAGTCTCTTTGCCTAAGTATGTCTAGGATAGTCGGCGGGAAATCCGGCAGTAGCAGGTAGGTGCTATCGTTTTTAGGGCTGCATCCCACTTGCAGCACCTTCATGCCGCGTTCGGCAAAGGTATGTGATAGGTGTGATGCAACGGTTGATTTTCCAATACCTCCCTTTCCGTAGAGCGCAATTTGACGCATAGGAGAGTCCTTTCACTGCTGACACAATAAACGTAAAATCTGTTTTGGAAAAGAATATGTAAATTAATTAATAGTTCGGTATCTAATTAAAATAATAGATGGCAACGTGAGTTCTGTCAAGAAAAAATTTATATTTATGAAGAGATCGTAGTGAATTTAGCAGTTTTTCTTTGATAGCTGCGGAAGGGATGGAGGGAGACGGGCGCAGCATGCAGGCAGATACCGCACCTCAGTACAATCCGTTGCACGCTGCTATGGAAATTTTCATGAATAAAGAGGATGGTGGTTATGTGGTCTGCCTGGGTTGTCCTGAAGCCTTTTTTTCTTCGCCGTTTGTTATTTTCTTTAAAATGAGGGAGACTTGCCGAAGTGCAGTAACCAAGTCATTAAGGTCATGGCTGCTGAGTTGACCAAACAGTGTGCTCATTTCCTCCCGGCGTTTGCCAACCATTTTTGCATGTATCTTTTTGCCGCGTTCAGTGAGCGACACCTTGACCACTCGTCGGTCTTTTGTGTCGCGGATGCGCTTGAGGATGCCTTCTGCTTCAAGTCTGTCAACCATCTCGGTCATGCTCGGCATTTTCACCAAGGCATTTTTACTGAGTTCACTCATCGTATATTGCCGGTCTTCATGGAAGGCAGACAGCGCTTTCATCTGTGACATGCTAAAGGGAATTTCAGCAATTTTTTTATTGCCGCGCACCATTCTGTTGAATATCCGAACAAAGATATTCCGAATTTCAGTGAGATGTTCTTCTATTTCTTGTATTCTGTCTATCGCCATTTTGCTTTCCATAGGTTTCCCTCAAGAAAATTAATAAAAATTCGGATTTGAATAGTATGGTAGTATAACAGTAATGATATGTCAAGTCGTTTCCCACTTAGAACTCTCAACTCTGAGAACTTTTCGTTGTTGCCCACGCGGCATGTGGATAGGACGGTACATGCGATTTATTATGAAAAGAAATGATTTATAAAAAAAGAGGCGCAACCGATATAAGAATGACCCTGTTTATTCACATGATGCAGACATCCAATTAAGGTCTCTGTATTTTCAGGCTTTTAAAAAAAATAGGCGCTTCAGACAGTTTTATGAATACACACAAGTATAATTACAAACAACACTGGTCAAAGTCGAGATCGCCACGTCCCGCCTTGGGGACGACGAAGCAATCTCGTCTTTGAATTAATTCAGAAAAATTGAGCGCTTATAGTTTTTTATACACAGGGGCATTGGTTGAAAGCCGCTTTGTTTGATGCAAGATGCTTTTTATATCGTTCCGTTAAACAGGAATAATTGCGCACATGTTCTCATCTTCGAGATCACAACATATCAGCGCGTACTCATGAAAATGTCTGATGCGCCAAAAAATATTATCTGTAGTGGGCGCTATAGCAAGAAGGTTTTTCGAACGGTATATCAAGAGGGTTATCGCAAGTCCTGCTCAAAGCGAAATGACGTAATCTCAATGAGTTGAAAAAACGAATTGCCGTGTCGTCGCCTCCGCCGGACTTCCCGCAAAGATAGACAGCACTAAAAACAATTAAGCACCATTACCGATTACAGGAATTTTGAACCATGGGGAACAAAGTTTTTTTTACTGGAACTATCAAACGAAAGTATTTTTTTGTTGCTGCTTCATGCGTGGCGTATGTGGTCGGCTTTTTCATATTAAATTATTATCCCGGCCGTGCCATGGCAATCAGCGCGATTATTCCCGTGATGGCAATTGCCTGGCTTTTCGGCATGGTGCCGGGTATCTGCGCTGGGATTGTCAGCCTTCCAATCAATATGCTCATGTGCAGCCTGCTCATGGTTCCCGACTGGTGGACAAAAGTGGTCGTGCAGGGAGGCATTCCCGGCACGATCAGTCTCGCGTTGATCGGCGGCATTGTCGGACGCGTGCGCGACCTAAGCATCCGGCTGCGCAACAATATTAGGGAACTGGAGATGACATCTGCAGCGCTTGCATCGGCAAATCAACTCCTCAAGAAAGAAATTGAGCAGAAAAAGCAGGCAGCTGAAGAGCTGCGCCTCACGAAAGAAAACCTTGAGCGGCTTATCGAAATTTCTGTTGACCCGCTGATCATTATTGACGGTGCTGGCTGTATCAGTAATCCCAATAGAGCTCTTCTATCGCTTGTCGGCTATATGCGAGAAGAATTAATCGGCAAGCCTGTTGATATTCTTGGGGTTCGTGATGTCGGACAGTATGAGACTGTGTTTGGAGAACCTGTTACTATTGATGAGCAGTACATTGCAGAGGCACGAGAGCATTTTCAGCGTCTTGAGCAGACTGGGACCACTTCTAACTGGATGGCATATTATAAACACAAGGGGGGAAAGCTGATTCCGGTACAACAGAGCATCGCCTACCTGTACGATGCCGAGGGCAAAAGAGTGGCTGCGCTGGCATCGCTTCGGGACATAACCGAACAGCGCCGGCATGAGCTTGAGCTGATCGCATCGCGGAGGTTTCTGGAAAACCTGATTGACGCATGCCTTGATCCTATCGTGATCGGCGACGGTAAGGGCACAATGGTCAAACCAAACCGTGCTTTTTTGACTATGATCGGCTACAGCGAAGAAGAAATGGTCGGAAAAACAGCATATGACTTTGCGGTGCTGGAACAAGGGACTTATGCCTGTTCAACTGGCGATATGGTAACCATTGATGATGCTTTTCTAAACGAGCAAAAGGCAAAAATCGAAGAGCTTTTTCGTACAGGGAGCATTTCCAACTGGATGACCTATTACCGGGGAAAGAGTAATATCCTGATTCCGGTTATGCGTAGCATTGTGTTTCAGCGCAATGAAAAGAACGAACCAGTTGCAGCGTTTTCCGTAATACGTGATATTACCCAGCAGCTTAAGACAGAAAAAGAACTCACCCAAGCAAAGGAAGCAGCAGAGGAAGCAAATCGCTCCAAAAGCGCTTTTCTTGCTAATATGAGCCATGAAATCAGAACACCAATGAATGGGGTGATAGGGTTTGCTGATATGTTGCTTGACACACCACTTGACGCTGAGCAGCGGGAGTTTGCCCGTGCCATAAAACAGAGCGGGGAATCCCTTCTGTCCCTTATCAATGATATTCTTGATTTTTCAAAGATCGAAGCAGGAAAAATAACCCTTGAAACACTGGAGTTTGATCTTGAGGTGCTTGCCTATGATGTGTGTGATTTGATTCGCCCTCGGACCATAGAAAAACAGCTTGATCTTCTTTGTTGTATCGGCGATTCGCTTCCGTCAATGGTGAAAGGAGATCCCCACCGTTTCAGACAGGTGATCGTAAACCTTATGGGCAATGCAGTAAAATTCACCCATAGCGGTGAGATCGAACTTTCAATGGACGCAGAACAGGAAACAGAGGACAGAGTATTTATCCACACAACTGTGCGGGATACCGGCATCGGTATTCCTCGCAACAAACTGGAAGCGATTTTTGAGATGTTTCAGCAGGCAGACGAAACAACAACCAGGCGCTACGGCGGAACCGGCTTGGGATTGTCAATTTGCAGGAAGATTGCCCGTATTATGGGCGGAGATTGTTGGGCTGAAAGTGAGGTTGGTAAGGGGAGTGTATTTCATTTTACTGCGTGGCTGCAAAAAACTCCGCAGCGTCATGTCAAGCGCGTTCCGCCGGTGTCACTTGCAGGGAAGAAGGTGCTCATTACCGATGATAACAAAAGAAATCTTCAAATATTAACCCGCATTCTTGAGTCTGCACATATGCGCGTCAGTGGCTTTGCCCGTTGTCACGAAGCACTGTCGGTATTGCATGCGGCAGCGCAAAGTGGTGACCCCTATGATATTTGTGTCCTTGATATCAGAATGCCGGATATGAGTGGGTACGAGCTTGCTCACGAGATACGCACGCAGGTAAGCCCTACCATTCCACTGCTTGCTTTTACGTCGTCTCCGGAAGGTGGTGCCCGGCGGTGCATGGAGAGCGGTTTTAACGGGTTCCTGCCAAAGCCTATCAAACAATCAAAACTTTTTCGTATGCTTGAGTATTTACTGGGCGCTGAGTCTTGTGCGGCTGAAGGAGGACTTGGCGAGGACCAGATTGTCACCCAACACTCCCTGCGTGAGGATGTGAAACACTCTGCTTCTATTTTGCTTGTCGAAGATAATCCGGTTAATCAGCAGCTTGCAGTGAAACTACTCAGCAAAGCAGGATACACTGTCGAAGTTGCCAGCAACGGCAGAGAGGCAGTTGAGAAGTTTGCTGCACAACCCAACGCTTATGATATCATTTTTATGGATGTCCAAATGCCCGAGATGAACGGGCTTGATGCAACGCGGCTCCTCCGCTCGCTTGGCTTTGAATCGGTTCCCGTTATCGCGATGACGGCAAATGTGATTAAGGGGGATCGGGAAAAATGCCTTGAAGCAGGGATGAATGATTATATCCCCAAACCCATTAAACGTGATGTGGTTTTTGATATGCTGAAAAAATGGGTGATTGAAAAAAATACTCCATGATCAATGCAGCCACAGCTTCTTATCATCCATCAGGGTGCTATTGGTGATCTGATTCTCTCACTGCCGTCTTTATATGCGATTCGCACAACCTTCCGCGGATACCATATTGAGGCGCTTGGATATCCCCAAACGCTGAGTCTTCTTCATCAACGGTTTTACGTCGAGAGCATCACCTCTATTGACCGGGCGTTGTTTGCTGCGTTGTATCGAGACGAAAAAACAGACGATGCGGCGCTCATAAACTATTTTGAACGTTTTGAGCGCATTTTTTTGTTTGGGGGACGGAAACATGCTCGCGTCGCACGAATCATCAAGAGCTTAACATATGCCAGTGTTGTGCGGATAGATCCGTTCCCCGAGGATACTTCAATCCATGTCATAGATTATCAACTGAAGCAGGTGAAGCAAGGAGGCGTTCAACCCTCTCTAACGGTGCCGATGCTTTTCCCTACAGCAACTGATGTGGAGCAGGCCTCCTGTCTGCTTGCATCCCGTGGTGTTATCATCCCCGATGATATAGTTATCGCTGTTCATCCGGGTAGTGGGAGCAATAGAAAAAATATGCCAGCAGAACATTTTGTGGCTTGCCTGAAATACCTATCCGGTCAGCAGAAGTGCTGGGTGCTGCTTATCCAGGGGCCTGCTGATGAGGCGGAGTGCAGGCAGATAGAACAGTTATGTTCTGGAGTGCACCTGATTAAAGCAGATAAATTCGAACTCCCCCTGCTTGCTGCACTGATACAGCACTGTCATGTATATATTGGCAATGATTCAGGAATAACCCACATGGCAGCAGCCTTGGGTGTGCCGACGATCGCCCTGTTCGGTCCCACTGATCCAAGGGTTTGGGGTCCACGGGGCAAAGCAGTCTGTATTATGCAAGCAGAAAGCGATCACTGCGGACTGAGGTGGCCAATGTCTGACATGGTTGCAGAAAAAGCCATGACCTTCCTTGCCACAAACCAGTCATCGTTTCCAGCTCTCTCAGCACCTTCTGTTGACAAATCCTTCAACCTCCCTTAGGATTCAAGAAAGAGCTCTTATTCAAATTTTGAGGGAACAACGATGAAATACGTAGTGCTTCTTGGCGATGGTATGTCAGATTATCCTCTTCCCGATAACGGAGAGAAAACGCCGCTTGCTTTAAGCTTTACGCCTTTTATGGATATGCTTGCCCAGCGGGGCGAGATTGGTCTTGTGCAGACCATTCCTGCCGGGATGGATCCGGGCAGCGACGTGGCAAACCTTTCAGTGTTTGGATATGATCCCCGTCGTTTTTATTCAGGCAGAGCGCCGATCGAAGCTGCCAGTATTGGTGTGGAACTTGGAGCTGAGGATGTTGCATTTCGATGTAATCTGGTCACGTTTTCCGAGCATAACGGAAGCCTTTTTATGGAAGATTACAGTGCGGGGCATATTGCAACTGAGGATGCCGCCCTGATCATCAAGGCACTGAAAGAAGAACTTGATGCCCCTGACATTATTTTTTACCCCGGAGTAAGCTATCGGCATTTGATGGTCTGGAGGCACGGCTGTTCGTCAGTCAAAACCACGCCGCCACACGATATAACCGGTAAACCGATTGAACACTATCTCCCTCAGGGTGAAGGGGGAGAGAAACTGAGAGCGCTTATGGTGAGGAGCAGGGAAGTTCTTGCTGACCTTGCACTCAACCGTCGCCGATCGCACCCAGTGAGCAGTATTTGGCTGTGGGGACAGGGTAGGGCGATGAAACTGCCGTCGTTTGAAGATAAGTATCAGCTCTCAGGCAGTGTAATTTCTGCTGTTGATCTTATCAAGGGGCTTGGAATCTGTGCCGGGCTGCAGGTCATTAACGTGCCGGGAGCCACCGGCTATCTTGACACCAATTATGAAGGAAAGGCGAGTGCTGCACTTGATGCCCTTGCGACGGTTGATTTTGTGTATGTTCATGTTGAAGCTCCTGATGAGGCATCTCATCGAGGAAAACTCCAGGAAAAAATTCAGGCGATTGAGGATTTTGATGCACGGATTGTAAAACCTGTTTTTGAAGGCTTGGAGAAGCGTTTTGCCGACTATAGGCTTATGGTTTTACCTGACCATCCAACCCCACTTTCGCTCAAGACCCATGCTGCTGATCCGGTGCCTTATATTATCTATGCTTCCGCAGACCGCTCGCGACAGGCAATATCATGCCGTGGTTATACTGAGCAGGATGCAGCAGAGGGCGGCATATTTATTGAGAACGGCTGGGAGCTTATGGATAGGTTTATTTTGAAATGAATGAAAAAACGTCTGCACAGAAGGTTGCGTGGTGAAAAAACGGTTAGACCCGAAGAGATAGAGAAACAATACGCAGGAGAAGTTACATATAACGGTTATGAGACCTTTTACGACTGAATATCGCGTAATATATGGCGACTGCGATCCGTTTGATGTTGTCTATTACGCAAAGTATTTAGACCTTTTTGAACGTGGCAGAACCGAAATGTTCCGCGAACTTGGACTTGCATACCGTGTTATCGCAGAACAGGGTATTTACACGCCGGTTACTGAAGCGTGGTGTAAATACGTGCAGTCAGCCCGATATGATGACCTTTTGGTGATTGAAACAACCGTAGGGCAGCTTAAGCGAGTCAGCATACGTTTTGACTATAAAATTTACCGAAAAGACTCGCACGTTCTTCTTGCCGAAGGGTTTACGGTTCATGCCTTTGTTACGAAAGATAGAAAAATATGCAGAGTGCCTCCTGAAGTGGTTCAAGCCTTGAAAGATCTTATGGTATAAAGTGATTCTTTTTCTTGAAACGGCTGCTGAAAGTTTGTTTGGTTTAAGACAATGTCTCCGCTCCATTCATCATTCTTAAAAAAACTGGTTTCCGCTAACCGTGTCACCCAGCATTCGATTCACAATAACGATGTAGGCGCATCGATCGTGTTTGCGCTGATGCAGTTGCACAACATTGGAATATGTAACAAGCTGGGGGAACGGGAGCGGGGTGATTGTATCGAGGTCATTAAACAGGGGCACCTTATCACTTATCCACCCGGAACCACCATAGTGCAGTATGGTGATACCAGCGATTCATTGTATATCATCCTTGAGGGAAATGTCATTGTTCAGACGCCTGACGGACGCTCGATTTATCTTGAAAAAGGCAGTTTGGTTGGGCATATGGCAGCACTTACTGAACAGCCGCGCAATGCAACCGTGATTGCTGGCGATCACCTTGTTGCGGCGCTGGTTATCAGTAAAGAAACGCTTTTTGCAAATCCCTCAGTATACCGCTGTTTGCTTGGCAATGGGCTTGTCATTCAGGGTAAAACCGGATCATACGAACTAGGGCAGAAGCTTGGTGAAGGCATGACCTCAAAAGTTTATGCCCTTCATGACAGCAGGTATTGCGCAAAAGTATACAAAAACGTTCTTCGGTTTGAAGGCGATTATGTCGCAAAATTTATCGCTGAGAACTTTCTTGACCTCAAACATCCCCATATTGTCAATGTGTACGAGCTGATCGAAGCCTATGGTACGCATTTTCTCATCATGGACAGGGCACACGGTGTCAGACTTAAAAAAAAGACAGGGGAGATTGCTCTGTGTCTGACGCTACGGCATATGCTCAGTGTGTACGCAGAACAAGGGGAGCGGATACCGATAAACCTGTGCACCACCATGGTGGCAGATATCGGCAGTGCGCTTGCGCACACCCATCATCACGGATACGTGCACCGGGATGTCAAGCCCGAAAATATCTTTCTTGATGCCCGAGAGGGCACAGTTGTTTTTTTGCTTGCTGATTTTGGGCTTGCGCTCCCGATCGGTGCAACGCCGAATAAAATCGTCGGAACTCCGCACTACATGGCTCCTGAAGCAATAGCGATAGACACTTCTGCCACCCCCCTCAGTGGAGCAGCAGATTTTTATGCCCTGGCAGCGGTATGCTTTGAAATGCTGACCAGCAAAAAGCTTTTTACCGGTGCAACCATCCTTGAGGTGCTCGACCAGCACTGTTCTGCACCGCCAGACCTAACGCTGCTTCCGCACGACACCCCGGATAATCTTCGGGAATTTATCCGGAGCTGCCTCCACAAAAACCCTGCTGAACGTCTATCCCCCGAAGAGGTGCAGACATACGTGCGTCAGCAGTAAGTTTTCTACACACGGCAGGGTGCTGTCCCGTGGTATTGTGCGCTGCAGAGTTTTTATCCGCCAATCCCCAACATTGCATCTACGGCACGCCGTGCTTGTGCAGCGATATGATCTGGAACGCAGACCCGGTGTTCCATGCGTTGAAGCGACCAGAGCACTTTTTCAAGCGTTATCTTTTTCATGTTGGGGCACGTTGCAGCTTCAGATGCGGGATAAAATTTTTTCCCGGGATTTTCCAAACAGAGCCGGTAGAGAATGCCGGTTTCGGTCCCGACAATCAGCTCGGACACCTCATGCCTGCCTGCATACCGACACATGCCTCCCGTTGAGAGCACAGCATCAGCAAGTTGCACAACTGGCGCTGTGCATTCTGGGTGCACTACGACCCGGGCATGGGGATGTGCCTGCTTTTGCCGAAGAATGTCTTCGGGCTGAATTTTTACATGCGTCGGGCAATAGCCATGCCACAGAATGAGCTTTCGTCCAGTCTGTGCAGCAACAAACGTCCCGAGATACTTGTCCGGAACAAAAATAATTTCACGGCTTGGGTCAAGTGCATGAACCACCGCAACCGCATTAGACGAGGTGCAGCAGATATCGCTCTCAGCCTTGACCGCTGCTGATGAATTGACATAGGTTACCACCACTGCGCCGGGGTGCTCATGTTTAAACGCGCGAAGCTCTTCAGCAGTGATCATATTAGCCATGGGGCAACCAGCATCAGGATCAGGTATGAGCACGATTTTATCAGGTGAAAGCAGCGCAGCAGTCTCCGCCATAAAATGGACGCCGCAGAATACAATCACGCGGGCATCACTCTTTGCTGCAGCTCTGCTCAGTGCGAGTGAATCACCGGTAACATCAGCAATTGCTTGCACCTCATCACGCTGATAGTTGTGCGCTAAAATAAGAGCATGGTGTTCGCGCTTCAGCCGGTTGATGCTGTCAATTATTTTTTGGGTTTGAGCATCCATAATCCTCCTGAGCTTTCACGGTGTTGTATCAGATGAGCACTTCAAGTGCTTTGAACGGACAGACCGGAATGCACAGTTCGCAAGCAATACAGCGCTCTTTGGTGAATGAAACCTCCATGGTCGCGCGATCAACTGACATTGCCTGGGTCGGGCACGCAGTAATGCACGCGGTGCAGTGGGTGCATTTGTCCTCATGCCATTTAATATCCTGCGCCAGTGGCTGAACCTCCACGCCTAATGCCTTCATGTACGCGATACCATCTTCCACCTGCTTGCGCTGACCGGTGAGCTCAAGCACCAGCCTACCCTGTTCATTCGGCGTCACGGTTGCTCTCAGGATGTTGATCATCAGATCATAATCCTTCACCAGATGGTAGGTGATCGGCTGCCCGACAAGGCTTGGGGGGAACGTCAACACAACACGTTTTTTTTGCATGACCTTTGCTCCTTTGGTAACGATTACTTTTGTTTGACCGGTCGCTCGGTAAGCGCCTTCAACGTGATGCCTGCATCAACCGAAGGAATGGGCGCTACGGGTTCTGTGAGAAAGAACTGCTTTGCTAAGATGCGTTCTTTTAAAAGCCGCGCAATCATGCGCGCTCTACTGTAGCTTGAGATACCAGCGGTTGGTATTTTTTTACCCTCAATGGTGATAAAGCCGCTCTTGAGCTGTGCATAGTTCACCTCACCCAGACTGCCGGATATCAGTTCAGGATATCCTTTACTATAGTCAACAACTTGTGCAAAGATGTCTTCATCTCTGACTGCTGTATACTGGGCTATCTCTTCGTTCAGTAGCGGAATCGGAACCCCGATACCGACAGTCAGCGTACACCCGTATCCGGTAAAACTTGCTCCTTTCAGCCACGCAGGGCTCATCTGCTTCAAATCACCTATGACCGCAAGTGTACCTGCGCCCATCCGCGGGACACCATTCTCACCACGCTTGACACACGGATTGTGCTGAGTTCCCTGCCAGACAATATATCCCTCGCCACCCCCAAGAAATATTCGGGTACCAATGCCAATGGTTTTGTAATAAGGGTCATTGAGCAGCGGCGACAACTGTCCAGCACTGCAGTAATTGGCGTTCCCCAGCCGTGGCTGCAGCCGACCCATGTAGGTATAAATAACTTTGTCTGAAAGATTGACAGCGACATTGTAGTTCTGATAGCAGTTGCGTGGGTTAAAGAGCACTGCCTCATTCATGTCTTTGAGACTGATCCAAGTATCCAGCTCTTTGCGTGGATAGCAGTTGGTGCCGTAGGCGGTTGCCTTGAGCCGAACACTCTTCCCTGCGACAAGCTCTTCAATCACATGCCCGCCGCCGTACCTGAATGCACCGGGGAAAACTGTGTTGCGGGGATCAGAATCCGGAATCGCCGTGGCGCCCAAAAAAATATCCACGGCAGCAAGTCCGGTATAGCACGGAACATCATTGAGTGTGCAGGTGCCGCCGCCTATTTTTATGCGCGGTTTGGTGTGCCCCAGATTAAAATAGGCACCTGAGGAACACATCGGGCCAAAAGTCCCCGTGGTTACCACATCAACTTCGGCAGCGGCTTTTTTTGCTCCCTTTTTCTCAACAATATCTATTATTTCTTCTGCCGTAACAACCACTGCCTTACCGTTTTTGATTTTTTCATTGATCTCTTGAATTGTCTTTCCCATGAGCAACCTCTCCCTACTGTCATGCACTGTTTAAATGTTTGATACTTGTTATAAACAAGGGGTATCCTCCACTGTGCGTTATTGTCTTCGTCTCCGGAACCATAACGCATACCGAGGTATGAGCGGCTCAGGCAGCAACACGTCACCGCACAGAAACCATCACAGTTTTTGAAAGACCCATGTTGTCAAATAACGCTCACCCGTGTCAGGGACAATGACCACAATAAGTTTTCCTGCATGTTCAGGCCGGCGTGCTACCTGCACTGCAGCATGCACTGCAGCACCTGCAGAAATGCCAGCAAGGATGCCTTCCTCGCGCGCAAGGCGCTGTGCCATCTCACCCGCGTCAAGACTTTTAACCCTGATAATTTCATCCACCATCTTTAGGTTTAAAACATCAGGAACAAAGCCTGCACCGATTCCCTGAATTTTGTGCATCCCTGGTCTTCCACCCGAGAGAACTGGGGATTCTTCAGGTTCCACCGCGATTGCCAGAAAAGAAGGCTTCTTTGCTTTGATTACCTCACTGACACCGGTTATGGTGCCACCGGTACCAACCCCTGAGACCAGAATATCAACCTCGCCCTCAGTGTCATCCCAAATCTCACGGGCAGTAGTGAGCCGATGTATCTCAGGGTTTGCCTGATTTTTGAACTGCTGGAGCATGATACAGCGGGGGTCTTGGGCGCACAGCTCTTCTGCCTTGCGCACAGCCCCCGCCATACCCTCGCTCCCGGGCGTGAGAACAATTTCAGCACCGAACACGGAAACCAGTTGCCGACGTTCTATGCTCATAGTATCCGGCATTGTTATCACCAGACGATAGCCGCGCGCTGCACACACAAAAGCAAGCGCGATACCGGTGTTGCCGCTCGTGGGTTCGACAATGATACTCTCAGGTTTGAGCAACCCCTGCCGTTCTGCTTGCTCAATCATGCTGACCCCGATGCGGTCTTTGACGCTGGAACAGGGATTGAAAAATTCAAGCTTTGCAACAACGCGCGCCCCACATCCTCGGGTGACACTGTTGAGCTGCACCAAGGGTGTGTTGCCGATCAGTTTCGTGATGTCGGATGCTATTCTTTTTTTACCCATAACATGACCTTTCACTTTAGAAAACTCTTTGTCTAAATACAATACGTGTGTTGCTGCGCTGCACTGTTTTCACTGGTCTGGGCAAGCATTTCAAGCGTTGTTGCCTCAAGGACATCAAGCATCGCCTGCCTGAGTTTTTGCCATACCTCGCGTGTCGGACAGCTTGAGATTTTCGCACAGACAGCCGTATTCTCCAAACATTCCACCGGCACGAGCGGTCCTTCTACAGCTTCAGCAATGTCCTTCAGGGTTATCTGCGATGCTGGCAGCGCAAGCACATAGCCACCGCCTCTGCCTCTTATGTTTTTCAAAAGCCCAGCTCTGCGCAGCGCTGAAAGAATATGGTCAAGATATTTCGGGGCAATATCCTGCCGTGCTGCAATCTCTTTCATCAGGGTGGGACCCTGAGCCGTATGCAGCGCAATGTCAATCATTGCTCGTGTTCCGTAGCGAATTTTGGTTGACAGTTTCATAGCTCTATACTCCAGAGCACTACCTGTCCTGTCGGAGCCCGATGCCCGATATGCCACAGACAGGGCAATCAGGAAGTTTTTTCAGTTCAAGTTTTGTAAACTCCATTGTAGAGCCGTCCCATATCAGGAGTTGTCCTGTCAGGTTTGTGCCAACACCCGTCAGGTATTTGAGCGTTTCGAGCGCTTCAAGACATCCCATCGTACCTGCAGTAGCACCCACAATTGGAAACAGGGCGGCGGGAACCGAACCGGCGTGCATACACCACAAGCATGGTGTTTTTGGCGGATGAATAAACAAAAGCTGTCCGTGCATTCCATACACACCGGCATGTACCATTGGAAGATGCTTTTTTACTGCGTATCGGTTGAGGACATGCCGTGTATCAAAATTATCAAGACAGTCAACAAGAATATCAGCATCACCCACAAGTTCTGCAACTGTGGCATCGGTTATTCGTTCAGTAAGCGGCACAACCGTGATGTCAGGGTTAAGCCGGCATAGCGTCTGCTGTGCCGACAGTGCTTTGTTTTTTCCAATCCGCGTGTCATCGTGAAGTATTTGGCGGTTCAGGTTTGAAAGCTCTGGTTCTCCGCAGTCGCAAATTCGCAGCGTGCCCACTCCCGCAACCGCAAGATATATTGCGACCGGGCTACCAAGCCCGCCGGCTCCGGCAATAAACACCGTTGCATTTTTCAGCTTTTCCTGTCCCACTTCGCCCCAGTTGGGAATAAGCATCTGGCGGTGATAACGTTCTTTTTCTGAACCTTCAAGTCGTTTCATGGTTTGTCCTTCCTGAAGAACCTCACCGATTACTGATTATCGCCTGCTGCGCTGCACCGGAGATGAAAAAATCAGCAACAGCGTCTGCAGGCACCCACGAAGCAATGCTGCGCGCAAGCGCAGGAGTTCTCCCCATACCGCCACCGGTCAGAATTTGAAAACCTTCGGCTCTCCTGCCAGCAGTATCACGGCGTGTTTTGCCGATAAGCCCCATTGGTGCAACCGCAGAATGAACACAGCTATTGGGACAGCCTGAAATCCTTATTTCGGGAAGGTGCTGTGCAGACAATTTTTCTCGCAGCGTCCTTTCAAGGGTATGGGTATCCACGAGCGCATGGCGGCAAAAAGAGGTTCCTGGGCACGACACAATAGAGGCTCGGTTGACAAAAAGCTCAAAGATAGAGGGCAGGGTCAGCGCTGGGGTGTTTTTATGAACATAGATTGAAATGCGGTGGTGATTTTGCAACCGCACCGCGCACCCCGGTGTTGCACTTATTGTTGCAAGTGCGTCTGCATGTTCTGGTTTGATCTGCCCGCAGGGAGGGGTGAATTCAGCAAACAGATGCCAGCCATTTGCTACTGCCACTGGATTAGCAGAAATAGAAGATGTTTCTGCCCGCAAAAAAGCATCTCCAACGAGGTTGAGAAACGCTCTGTCACCAAACCGCTCACGAACATGGCGCAACCGGGCATGAGAACGATGCACCCGGTCCCCCTGCTGATGGAAAATGTTGAGCACCGTACGTGCAAACACTGCAACATCACGGGCAGGTAGTGATGGATTCAGGACAATACCGGTTGCAGGACGTGGACCTAATGAGCCAGCGCCAATCACCTGAAAAAACGTTCCGGAATCGCTGGGCACGGCGACAAAGCCAAGGTCATTAATCCATGGTTGACCACAAGCCTGTGGACAGGATGAAAAACTAATTTTAAACTTTCTCGGCAGCTCAAAAATAAAGGGGGTTTCTTCAATCTCTGCCCTGACTGCAGCAGCGATATCAGTTAAATCAGGTGTGCCAGTACAAAGTCCGTTACCCGGGCACAGGGTTATCGTGCGCACAGTATCCCCGCAGGCTCCCTGTCCCGTGAGTCCGGCATCTGCAAGTTTCTGCTGCAGAAGAGGAAGAACTGACGTGGGGACATTATGAAACTCAATATCCTGTCGCGTGGTGAGCGCCAGCGGCGTGTGAGGGGTGAGCTCCGCACAGAGCTGTGCAAGGGTTCGCCATTGCGCGCTGGTCAGAATACCGCCCTGAACTTTAATGCGCTGCATCCACAGCCCGCTCTGGCGCTGGGGATATACCCCGAGCAGTTTCAGTGACTCTAAATTCTCGGGCAGTTGGACACAGGGGAAGGTTAGGTGTTCCATGATTGATCACTCTGTTCTATTTTGTATCTTATAGGTGCTGATGACAGCACCCGTGGCATCACACAACGTCCAGAGACACTGCATGCGGGTTATACGTGCTAACAGCCGGTTACGGGTCTCAGATATCTGAAACGGCAGTTCAATCCACAGCGCATTTCTTGGACACGCTTTCACACAGGCAAAGCAATCCCAGCACTCCTCAGGAGTGCGCACCGATGCTTTCCCGTCAACACGGATAAACAGATCTCCCGGGCACACCTCTTCACAGCAGGCTTCCTGCCGTCGGGGACATCCATTGCAACGCTCAAAGGAAATACGGACGGTCACAAACAGTCTCCACTACTGGATATGGGGGTTTCAGGCTTCGCTTCATGATCAGAATACGATCTTTGTCCAATCGGGAATTAATAAAGACTTTATACTCAAGGTCATTGCGCGTCGGAAAATCAAGGCGCGACTGATAACATGGCCAGCGTGTTTCATTCCGAGCAAGCAAATGCTCAACCAAAATGCGTGCAAGAACAATCCGGTCGCAGGCGTCATGTGCCCGGCTCAAGGTATGACCATCTTCAGCACTGATCTCGGATACGTGTCCGGCGAGCGTTTCCAAAAAACTTCGCGCTAAACGGAGCTTGTCTGCACTACACTCATAGTTTTGTGTGCTTCCGCCAGCATATTCTTCCATGATTTTTTGGAGTCGCTCTTCTGCTTCCACATACGTCAAGCCACTGGTACTAAGAAGCGGCGCCATTGCCTCGTGAACGGCTTGACGTTCAGTTTCTGGATCAGGCACGGGGAACTCGTCTACAGCACAGCGTTTGAGTGCAGCAGCCACAGCAATTTCTGCTTCTGCAATGCAGCCACTGACGTATTTTTTGGGAGCTCCACCTGCCACGTCACCGATTGCGTACAAACCTGGAAGCGTGGTTTGACGATCCGTGTCAACCCAAAACCCTGCCATCCCGTGGCCACCATTGATATATGGTTCTGAACCACAGATTTCAATATGCGTTTTTGGCTGCGCAGGATTTTGCAATAGATCAAGCACAATTGAAGGCGACATATTCAAATAACTCTCGATTAATTCCTGATACTGCTGGCTGCTCAGACCGCTCACATCCATAAAGCAGGGACCTGCACCGCGGCGGTGCTCCTCAAGGGTGTAGAACAATCGTTCGGCTGTTGTGAGTTTTCTGCCCAACATCTGCTCGCGATGATGAAGATATTCCTCGCCACGAGCATTGCAATGCGGCACCTTCATTCCAAGTGCCAATGTCCCTGTCGGCGCGATGACATCCTTTGTCCTGAGCGCAACAAAACGCATTTCAAACGAGGTCATCTCAGCACCAGCACGCCAACCCATTGCAAGACCGCTGCCAGCATTGTAGGGGCAGTACCAGGTTTTGGTTCTGGCAAGCCCGGGATTAGATGGACGATAGATTCCGCTTGCCCCTCCTGTTGCGATGAGCACTGCGCGGGCGTGGATAATGAGAAATTCACGGGAGCGAGTATCGCAGGCAACAGCGCCGCAGATACGCTGCCCGGTTTTGTCTTTGAGAAGCCGCAGGACAGGGGTCCTATTGCGCACTACAACGCCATGGGCACAAACCGCTCGTGCAAGGAGCGGCTTGATATGCTCACCCAGCATCACGATGGAGCGTGGTGACCTTGTTCGATAATTGCCTTGTTCATCACGGGGAAACGGTACACCAAGGCTCTCAATAAACTCGACCATGCGATTCAATCGCTCACCGATTGACAGCACCAAATCCTCACGGCAGATGCCGTGGTTATCCGTGCGCACATACTGCAAATAGTCTTCAGGAGAGGCATCTCCGAGGTACGCGTTCACTGCGTTCAGTCCCATCGCCAGACATCCTGAGCGGCTGATATGTGCCTTTTCAAGTATCACCACAGAAAGTTCAGGCTGTACACGTTTGGCAAACACCGCAGCAGCACAGCCTGCAGCGCCGGCACCGATAATCAAAAGATCCGCTGTCAAGCGCTGGACCGGCCAGGCAGTGGTTTCACGATAGTGTTGCGATATGTTCATCGGTCGTATGATCTTTGCTCACCATTCAGGGGGGTCACCTATGAGCATGCTTAAATACCGCTCGCCAGTATCAGGTAAAATAGCAACAACTAAGCTTTTGGTATCCTCATTGCCTTGAGCATATGCAAGCGCTGCATGGACAACTGCACCTGATGATGGTCCGCAGATAATTCCCTCAAAGCGCATAAGCTTTTGCATCATGTGAAATGCAGCAGCATCGTCAACCTGAATGATTTCATCAACAACGGTTCTGTCAAAAATCGGTGGAACAAAACCTGCGCCGATACCCTGAATCTGATGCTTCCCAGGTTGACCACCGGAAAGCACTGCTGATGATGCCGGTTCTACAGCAATGATTTTTATGTCGGGTTTTAAGTTTTTCAAAGTCTTCCCAATACCTGTTACCGTGCCACCGGTACCGACCCCTGCAACGACAACATTTACCATTCCCTCGGTATCGTTCCATATCTCCTGTGCTGTGGTTCGTGCATGTGCCCCTGGGTTTGCCGGATTTTCAAACTGCATAGGAATAAACGCATTACCGATTTTTTTGGCAAGTGAGCGTGCTTTTTTTATTGCGCCTTCCATACCCTGCTGTGCATCAGTAAGGATTACTGTTGCACCAAGTGCTTCAAGAAGTTTCCTGCGCTCCGGTGTCATCTCCTCAGGCATGGTAAGTATAAGCCGGTAGCCCTTGATCGCAGCAATCCAAGCCAGTGCAATGCCGGTGTTTCCGCTTGTGGGTTCGATAATCGTCGTTCGCTGGTCTATAAGACCCTGCTGTTCTGCCTCCTCGATCATGCTCAAGGCGATCCTGTCTTTAAGGCTGCCACCTGGATTGCGCGATTCTATCTTTGCAGCAATTTGTTTATGGGTGATACGGCTAAGCCATACCAGAGGTGTTGAGCCAACAAGATCAATGAGTGAATGAGCTATGTGCATCAAAACTATACCCTATTTGAATTTTATCAATTTTAATACAAAACTTGCAGTGCACAAAACAGGGTACCAAAAATATTAATCTATAAATCTATAAATATTATAGATTTAATTTCATTGTGTGTCAACAAAAAATAGATTTTTTTAATTTTTATGGCTTATTGAACTCTTCTTTAGTGCGGTTAAAATATCCAAACTTTAAGCGAGGGAATTCTTTCTGGAGTATTTTTTTTAGGTTTCCAATCCCAATACCCGGCACAGAAGGCTTGCCAAGCGCTGCAAGATAAAAAGCAGGGTCAATGTTAAGATTTTTAAAATGAATTAGATGAGGGTTTGTTTTTTGTATTAGATCGCACAGCGCCTCAACTTCATGCTTTTGATCAGTTATCCCCGGAAAGATAAGATAATTGATCATAGTAAAAACGCCGTGGTCGCTTGCGCACTTGAGCGAGGTGACAACATCTTCAAAATCGTATCCCTTGGGACGGTAATAGCGCAGGTATAACTCCTTTCGGGAACTGTTGAGGCTAATGCGGATGCTGTCAAGACCACTGGTGCACAGCGCCTTGACAGAATGTGGGACGCTGCCATTTGTGTTGAGATTTATCGTACCGCGGTCGGTTGCTGAACGCATTGCCTGAAGTGCACTACGGATTCTTTTCCATTGCAAGAGCGGTTCACCTTCACAGCCTTGACCGAAACTGACAATGGCATCCTCTGCCTCCCTGAGATGTTTGATAAACGGTCTGGCTATTTCCTCAAGATCAGGAACAAAACTGATACGCTCTTGAGGCGCAAGACAGGAGCCGTCCGGCTGGAGAGAAATGCACCCAAGACAGCCAGAATTGCAGGTAGGGCTCGTCGGAATAGGTGCTTCCCATCGCCGGTAAAAAAAATTTTTTGCAGCAAAACAGTGGTACTGCTCAGCACACCGCCGCAGATGGCGAACGAGCCGATTTTGGGGATACTCACGTACCCGTTTTTGTATCGCAGATGGTAAGGTACGGTCGTCAAAATGTTTCGGATCCCATCGGGGATTGTCATCAATTTGAAATGCAGGGGCATAATACCTGCCATTGGCAAAGCCGACTGCACTATACGCCCACAGCGGGAGGACTCCGCTTCCCCGAGGCGAGTCCATTGCCGGCAACAGCAGTCGCACCCAGCCCTGCTGGAGAAAGGCTGAAACAGCATGACACTGAACAGTTTTTTTGCCGATCCGCGCACGGGGCACTACGACAATCTTTTTTTTGACAGGATCATAGCCATACGGCGGACACTTGAGGTGAAAATAGAGCTTGCTCATGCTTGGAAGCGGCACCAGCTCTGAGGGGTTAGGTTGGACAATGAAGTGCGCGCTTGCACCGACCATCTCAAAAAACGGATGGTCATAAATGGTTCCCTGTTCATCTGCAAAAAGAAGCTTTGGACGGACACGCATAGTCGTCAGGCGTCAGAAGACAGAGGGCACCCTCTTTGCCTGCGGTCTTCTGCCCCTTGTATTCCTCTCGTGTTGCTGTCAGGTTACCTTTTTCTTGAACCTCACCAGACTTAAAACAAAGATTGAAAGTCCGATCGCAAGAAGACATAGCCCCTGATCCCATAAAACTTCAAGACCGACACCTTTCAAAAAAAGGCTGCGAACAATAACTGCAAAATACCGGAGCGGTATCCCGTAGGTAAAAAACTGAACCAGCGGCGGCATGTTCTCAATAGGGAAGATGATGCCTGAGAGCAATACCATCGTCAGGATGAAGAAAAAGGTTATGACCATGGACTGCTCCTGCGTATGCGTAATCGTAGAAATAAAGAGGCCGAGTCCAAGGGTTGTAAAAAGGAAAAAACCAGAAAAGAGGAATAACAGAAAGATGCTGCCCTTGATCGGAACCGCAAAAATAAGTTTTGCTGCACCGATGATAAGCAGCACATCACAAAAACCGATGATGATAAACGGTGTGAGCTTTCCAAGAATCAGCTCAACCCGGGTTGCCGGTGAAACAAGCAATTGCTCAATCGTACCGATTTCTTTTTCTTTTACCCAGCTGATTGCAGTCAGATTGGTGGTTACAATGAGCAGGATCATGCAGATCACACCGGGCACAAAAAAGTATTTGCTGAGCAGCGCCGGATTGTACCACATTCGCACCGCATCATCCATGATCATCGCTTTCCCGATATCCCTGCGCCACGTGCCGAGGAAATCGCCCGCAGCAAATGATGCCGTGTCAATGCTTTGCAAAATAAGCCGTGAAGAAAAGCGTTGGGAGATAATGTTGGCATAGGCAAGAGCAATGGTTGCGCTGTTTGATTCAGTGCCATCAATAAAAATTTGAACCTGTGCATGCGCCCCTTTTTTGAGGGAGCGCTGAAAATCAACCGGGATATCAAACCCAATCTTTATCATGCCACGATCAAGCAGCCGACAGAGTTCCTCACGGCTCCCGACCCGGTAGCGCACGTCAAAATATTCGGTATGGGCAAACGTCTCAAGGTAGCGTCTGCTGGTGTAGGTTTGATCAGCATCATAGACGCCTGCAGGGATATGTTTTGTATCAAAGTTAGCTGCATACCCCAGAATAATAAGCTGCAGCATCGGTGCAAAAAAAAGAATCGGGTACATCTTTTTGTCCCGCTTTAGCTGATGGAGCTCTTTGATGGTAATAGCAAGAATACGCCGCAGGTGCATGTCATAACCTCTTTTTAAAACGCATGCTACTGAACAGGATTGTCACCACGGCAAATCCGAGTAGAATAAGCGCCTGAGGATACAGCACCGAAATCCCGACGCCCTTGAGAATAATGCCCCGCAGTATTTCAAGATAGTACCGTACCGGTACAAGGTAGGCGATGTATTGAATCAGTCGGGGCATGCTTGGAATCGGGAAAACAAAACCAGACAAGATAATCGAAGGCAGGATGGTCGCTAAAAAACCGATAAGCCAAGCAACCTGTGAGGTCTTGGCGATTGAAGAAATATAGAGACCACTGCCGAGAGCAGATCCTAAAAAAAGAAATGACAGAGCAAGAAACAACACCACACTGCCCCGAAACGGCACATTAAAAATAAATGTGCCGGCAACCACAATGAGGATAAGGTCAACAAAGACGACACAGATATACGGCGTAATTTTCCCGATCATGAGTTCAATCGGACGCAGCGGTGACACCATCAGGCTTTCAATCGTACCCTTCTCCCGTTCCTTTACCAGTGAAACCGACATCCGGATGGCGCCGATTACCATGATGATAATACCGATGATGCCGGGCACGAGGAAGTTGATGCTTGACAGCTCAGGGTTGTACCAGATGTTTGGTCTGAGATCGAGTGCAGCAATTTCGCTTCCTCTGAACTTGCCGTTATCATTGAGCAGGTTAAACACAACCCGCAGGGATTCGGTTTGCAGGATTGATTTGACATAACTCATGGCAATATTCGCAGTATTACTGTCGGTGCCGTCAAGAAGCACCTGAACGGGCGTGCATTTGCCATTGAGAATGTCTTTTTGGAAGTTGCGCGGTATGCACAGCACCACTTTTACTTCACCAGTGTCAAGTACCCGCGTTGCCTGCTGCTGATCGGTCAGGTGACGGGTGAGGACGAAATATCCTGAGGTTGCAAAACGGTCAATAAGGTTCCGTGAGAATTCGGTTCGGTCAAGATTGTAAACGGCAAGAGGAATATTTCTGACATCAAGGTTGATGGCATACCCAAAAATAAAGAGCAGGAATACCGGCAGAATGATCAGGAGAATAAGCGCGAGCGGATCCCGCAGCATCTGAACAAACTCTTTATACAGCAGCGCATTAATCCTGCGAACCATTATTTTTCTCTTGTGCCAGCGCTACAAATACATCCTCAATTGATGGTTGTATCTGTTCCAGCAGCAGCACCGTGATACCGGCACCTGAAAGTGCGTGCTGCATAGCAGGTATGGCGGTAAGCGCATCATCAACAACTATATGCAGCTCATCACCGTAAAAATTAACATCCCGTACCAGCTGGGTGTTATGCTTGAGCAGCGTATATGCCTTGTCAATAGGTGTGCATTTTAAGTTGAGAATGTGCCGGCTGGTATAGCTCTTTTTTACGCCCTCCGGAGTACTGCAGGCAACGAGGTTGCCCTGCCAGATAAAGCCGATACGGTTGCAACGCTCAGCCTCTTCCATGTAGTGCGTGGTAACAAACAGGGTAGTGCCGGCATGCGACAGCTCGTACAGGAAGTCCCACAGAACACGGCGTGAAACAGGATCAATGCCTGCAGTTGGTTCGTCAAGAAAGATAATTTGCGGTTCATGCACGATCGAGCATGCCAATGCCAGCCGCTGCCGCCAGCCGCCAGAAAGATTCGCCGCAAGGGTTTTCCGGTAACGATTAAGCTGTACAAGCTCAATTGCCTTCTCAATATTCCGCATACAGGTTTTACGATCGGCAATGTAGAGTCGAGCATAAAACTTAAGGTTTTCCTCAACGGTCAGGTCTTGATACAGCCCGAAACTTTGGGACATATACCCGATAATTTCTTTTATTTTTTCTGGCTCGCGGGCAAGACTGTACCCTCCTACCCATCCCTCACCGCTGGTTGGTTCTAAAATACCGCACAGCATACGGATCGTTGTGCTTTTGCCAGCTCCGTTTGGACCTAAAAACCCAAAAATCTCGCCTCTGCGAATTGACAATGATATGTTATTGACCGCAACGAACTTACCGAACCGTTTGGTAAGGTTCGTGGTCTCAATAGCAATACTGTTGCGGTCGCTGTGTGTGCTGTTTGAAAGGTGCATTGATTGGTACGATCGTGTTGGGTTTGGCGCTGGTTGTGCCGCCATGGTTTGGCAGGTCAGTCTGTTTCTATGACAACATCAGCAGGCATGCCCGGTTTGAGGATCTCGCGGTCATTGTGCAGCTTGACCTTGACGGCATAGACCAGTTTGACCCGTTCTTCTTTGGTCTGTATGTTTTTTGGGGTAAATTCAGCTTCCGGGGAAATAAAGACAACCTTTCCGGGAAATTTTTCCTGCGGATAGGAGTCAATCACAACGTATCCTGGTTGACCGACCTTGATTTTGCCAAGATTTTTCTCCGATACGTACGCCATGATCCAAGTATCCTTCAAATCAGTAATGCTATACAGAATGCTCCCCGGTGAAACAAGCTCTCCCTGCTCGACATACCGTTCGCTAATGATGCCGGTGGCAGGACTGCAAACGGTGGCGTCTCTGAGGGTACGCTCGACCTGACGTTGCAGTGCAACGGCACTTTCCCATGCTGCTTGGGCAGCAGCAATTTCTTCCGTGCGATACCCTTCCTGGAGGAGTGCATAATCCTGCTGCGCACGCTTATAACGCTGCACTGCAGCTTGATAGGTGGTCGCCGCAGTGTCACGGGCAGCATCAGAGGCAACGCCGTCAGCAAACAAACGCTGAATGCGATCGTTTTCCCGCTTCGCATCGAGCATCAAAATTTCAGACTCCCGTAACGCTTCCAGCGCTTTTGCCACTTCCTCCCGACGAAACCCGCTTTGCAGAAGGGTAAGCCGTGCCTCAAGTTCCTGAACCCGTGCCCGCGCATTCTGAAGCTCATAATCAATCTTTTCATGATCAATTTCAGCCAGAAGGTCGCCAGCGTGTACCCGATCCCCCTCGTCAACATGCAGCTTCAGAATTTTACCGCCGACCTCTGCCCGAACATCAATCTGTGTTGCTTCAATCGTGCCGCTTGACTCGATGGCATGGTCGCGCTGCAGAGAGCAGCCAAGCATAACAATGCTGACAACTCCTACTATCAGCTGAGGTATAACAATATTTGATGCTTTGTAGGGACACATAAAAAAGACGTCTGATAGAGCAACCTGTCGTATTATAATGAATATTGTTAGTACCCCAATAAGCTGACAAAAGTCAATCCAGATTATTGCACCGAAATTTCGCTATTCAAAGCAGCATGGTGACCCGTAGTGCCGGTTGTGCCTTGTGTGCTCTTTCTCATAAACTTTTTAAAAACCAAGCTGAGCGATTTATGGTGCTATCATCTACAGGCAATGGCGTTTTCGCTCATACTTGTCAGGCATCCCTGCCTGCGCGGCATGCGGTGCCTTTCACCTTCCCGGTGAACGTGTCGCACTGCATGAATCCGCTTAACGGCATTGCCTGCATGCGTTTTATTGCGTCTGCTCCTTGATAAATCGCTCAGTTTAGGTAAAATTTTATCTTCATCAAATTTATGGAGGGTCTCTGGTTGTTTTACAGCTGACACCTCCGCGGTGATAAAAGCTCTCAACACATTTTTCTGGAAACGGCTTGACATAACGGTTTTTATTTAATATCATATTAAAAATTAAAATAGTGCGGGGTGGAGCAGCCTGGTAGCTCGTCGGGCTCATAACCCGAAGGTCGTTGGTTCAAATCCAACCCCCGCTACCATGATACAATAAGCACTTAAAGTAATTTTAAGTGCTTTTTTATTTGGCTTTTTTCTGCCTGATTCAGGATGCTTGAACGAGATGCCTGTTTTTGTGACCTGGAAGAAAAGTAATGTGTGTTTATATCTTGTGGATGGAATTAAGAGACAATACTATATACAGCGTTTATGACCTATCAACAAAAAATGTGCAAAGGTTGTGGATAACTCTGTGAAAAACATATTGTGATCTCGATAAAAAAGCTATTCCAACACATTGCTCAAAAATTGAGCAGGGCATTCGTCTGGAGTTTTTTGGTAATTTTTGAAAGCACCAGATACAATTCCCGGCTGATCCACGCATCAGTTGCTGCATAGGTAATCTGCTGTTCTAAAAGTACGTCGCGTGCCCAGTTTGAGGTGCGCATGGTTTTTGAAATACGCACACCCAGAAGCACAGCAGCAAGTCCGCGCATACTGAACGTTTTGATACCAGCCTGTTTTGCCATACGGCACACGTCCACGAAGCCGCGATAACTACAGGGCACTTGCTGCCTGAGCTTCATAATGTCCTGTTGCAGATCAACGCCTGCTTTAATAATCTGTTCATTGGCGAATAAAGCTTCAAGCCCTTTCAGCGACGGCAGCCGGGCAAGCTGTATTATATACACCGCTGTTTCTGTTGCACATTGAATTATCGCGACCGGGTTACGTTCTCCTTTACGAAAGGCAGGTTTGCTTTCCGTATCAAATCCAATAATCCGCTCTCTGCCAAGCAGGTGTACTGTGTGTTCAAGTTGCGGAACGGTATTGACAATTTCCACATGCCCCGTATACCGGGCGATTGGCAGCCGGTTTATTTCTTCACGGGTAATGGTGCGGTCAAATCCGGGTCGCTGCAGTTTTTGAAAAGGCGGTTGTGCCAGCACGAGCTCGTTGTGATGAGAGACTATTTTATGATTCTGTCAAAAAACGGATTTTTTGAACTTGCGCTTAACGGTATACCATGTGCCACGACAACGTCCGGGGGTAGCATTTTGAAATGAATCATCGTATAGCCAATGGAATACATAATGCGGGTGTCAACCCGCCGATCTGCGGCAAGTGCAACCGCCGAGCCGATTGCAATACCAAGATCCCCGACAACAAATGCACACCTTCCCTGTGCTGATTGTTCGCGCTCAGCGCAGTTTGCGTATCCACAGAAACCACAGTGTTTGAGTCCAAGTGACAGATTCCGTGCACCGAGCACCACAATACAGGAGGCTTTCATGATGTCATCGCCGTTGATACGAAACACAGGGGCTTGCGTTTTTTCATAGAGCTGCATCATACGGTCGCGCATATCAGGAATTTCTTCCCGTGTCACGATGCAGGCAAACAGGCTATCAACGCCTTTGCCCTTAGGAGCAGTTCGCGCTGCGATAACCATGTCTTGTGCTATCGCGAGTAGTCGGTGGTGAAGGATTTCCTGTTCATACAGCATATTGGTCATCTCTCCTTAGCTGTTATGGTAACATGGAGCGTTTATTGAATAAAAAAGAAATACCAGCAAGCAGGATCAGCGCACCGGGATCACCACCCAACATCCGGCTCTGAACAGTTGCAACAAATTACCGTTGAAGATTTTTTGTGCCGCGCAAGATACCCTTATAGAGTGCGCCGAACCTTTTGAGAAATTTTATCAGAACATGACGATGGCAGGTCATGTCATCAGCCGGACAGGAACAGATGAGCACCAGTTTGTTGCTTTCAAGCAATACCTCCCAGTTGTGCTTGTTTTCAACAAAACTCTGCTCAAGGAAAGCAATGTACTCTTTTTCAAAAGCAGCCGCAGAGCACCTGCCAAGACGGTAATCAAGCAACAAATGCCGGGGAGGCGCTAAAAAAAATGAACCGCTTTGGAACGAGACATCAACAGCGCCTTCACCAGTATACTCAGGGTCAGCAAGAAAAACCAGAAGGTTCTTTTTTTGCCGCGTCAGCTCTTTGACGGGCTTTTTAACGGTCAGTGGTATTGCCCCTGCGCCCATGGAATGCCCCTTGGGTAGTTCTATACAAAAAAGTTAGGAACAACAGGTTTGTGCTCACGACAAAATAAAACCTGCATTGAGCAATTTATCAGGGTAGCGATTCCTGAAAATGCATGCAGGCAATGGCATTTTCGCTCATGCTCGGCAGGCGTTCGTGCCTGCCTGCGCGGCATGCGGTGCGATTCACCATCCGGGTGCATCCAATGCACCGCATGAATCCGCACAACGCCATTGCCTGCATGTAATTGAAGCAACTCTGGCTCAGTTTAGGAAGAAAATTTTTAGTGATTGACGCTTTTCCCATGACAGAGCACCGTGCATCACCATGAATTGACCAGCACACCACAAATCATTGAAGTAAAGCCAATAACGGTTGCAATCCAGCCTATCCAGAGCGATATTTTCAGCGCATCCTCAGAAAGCCCCTTTTGCCGGATTGCAGGCGAAACCTTGGTGAGCACGGTCACACCGATTAAAAACAGTATAACCCCGTCACGCACCAGATGGTCAAACATCGGTGGGTCTCCTTTCAGCTATTTACTTTTGTGCTGACCGGCATGACGAATTTTGGGGAAATAGAGGTTAAAATCAAAGTTTGGGTCATCAGCAGACCCGTGGCAGGCCCGGCAGATCTGCTCGACAACGCAGCTTGAGCACTCTTTCCCCAGACTAACGATATACTCATGCCCTTTTTTGTCAGGCTCCTTAGTGTGTCGCTCACCAGGTCCATGGCATGCTTCGCACTGCACGCCCGGATACCCAGGATCCGGCTTGTTTCCCTGCTCTTCAACACCCGTATAGTATCGGTAGAGCTTGTCTGGAGGAGCTGTCCGGGCTTTTGCTGTTGTGTGCGCTGTGGCATGGGCGGTGGTTTGCCACTGCTGGTATTGTTCTGCGTGACAGGTTTTACAGGTTTCAGCGCCGACATAGGCAGCGGGGTTATCGAACAGATTTTTCTTTTTTCGGTAGGTTCGCAACAGTGCTTCGCGTTCTTTACGGCTCAGGGCTGTAAGATTGGGTGCTGAGGTGTGAAGCACTTTGGGAAAGCGGCTTGCAAATTTGAAATTGAGAGATTCTTTGGCAGTGTGACAGTTTACACAGAGCGCCTCCCACTGTTCGCGTGTCCGCTTTGGAGTTTTGGTACCGGTAAATGCTGCACAGGATTGATATCCCGGGCCATGACAGGATTCGCATTGGACGCCTTCAAGATGACGCGACGTCTTGGGGTCGTTGAGCCGGTAGCCCCCTGCTTGTTCATATCCAGTGACATGACAGGCAACACAAGCAGGATCACGCTCGCTGCCTTTGCGCACCAGCGATAGGAATGCATCAGCATGCCGTGAAAGGCTCCATTGTACATGCTCGCGTTCGTGGCAGACCATGCAACGCTCATGTCCTGAGTACCCTGTAGGATTCAGTCGCGGAGGATTAGGCAGGCTGCAGAGCTTGCGTAACTCCATTAAACAGTTGTCGGCAGTATATTCTGAAAAACCCGTATGCTGGTAGTTGATGTGTCCTTCGCGGTCAATAAAATAGCTCAGCGGCACGCTTCCGATAAATGAGGGAAACAGGGAGCTGATGGTTCCGTCACCGTCCAGCAGCACCGGAAAGGTGTAGCCCTTGTTTTTTATCATGGTTTCGGTTGCCGACTGAGTGCCCCGACTGATTGCGATGATTTCAAATTTGTTTTTGAACTCTTGTCCGGTGTACGGCCCGTGGAGAAAATCAAGCTCGTGCTGACAGTGGCTGCACGAAGGAGAAAAAATAAGGATGACAACGGGTTTTTTCGGATAGATTTCCTTGACACAAATGCGTGCTCCGTTGAGTGCGGTTGCTTCAAAAAGTGGCACGGGTGGTTTATAGCCAAGCAGCGGTGCGTCCTCAGGAGTATAGCCTATTTTTACAAACCGATTGATAAAACTTTTCCACGAGGTCGCAAGGTCAGGCTGCCCGGGTGCTGGAAGAGCATCTTTTGTGGCGATGAGTTTACCGTCCTTATCGTATATCACAAGTCCCAAGCCGCTTTTGATTTTCAAGCTTTCGGCAAGCTTCCCGTTGGCGTCAAGAAACACCGGGAACGGTGGCTGGTGTGCAGACAAAAATTGCTGCAGGTCTTGATTCCTCCCCGTATTCAGACACACCGCGACTATTTCAAGGTTAAATTCCCTGCGGAGTGCAAAAAGGTCTTTCATAAGTGACATGGTAGTAGCAGTTCGGGGATCATCAATTGAGAACAAAAGAAGAAGGAGCGGTTTGCCTTTATAGGTTTCAGGATTAAAAATTGGTCCGGGGGTGTTCGCGAGGTCTTCGGCTGAGAGGATCTGTGCCCAGAGCACCACTACAACTGCCAGTAGGCTATAGCAGAAACACGTTGGTCTGTCGTGCATCATATTTGGAGCGTATGAGTTTTACCGCGTTTACGTCAGAAAGAACCGAACAAGTAGGGGTACTGGCAGATCAGCACCTGTGGTGAGTATAGAAATATGCAGCTTTTGTGTCAAGAACGAAACGACGTAACGTGTACGCCAAACAGCACGTGCTTTTATTCTTTGACCAGTTCATCATCTGCCATGATAATGAACGGTTGTCCGTCTGCAGTAAAAGCCCAAGCACTCTCCTGACCCTTGTTGGGCACCACGGGTTCGAATTTTATTTCTGGAAGACCAAGACGGAAAGGAGTATCGGGCGGGAGGAGATGCCGCATCAGGGCACCAGCAATCATGTTTAAGAGTTCTCCGGCTACATCGGTGAGCATATCCTGCGTGAGGTCAGGATCCTCGCTGTTATAGAGTGAGCGAGCAAGGGCTCGTGCTGTAGGGACAGGCATGAGAAGTCGTATCGGTGCAGGTTTAGGCTCGAGTACGGTCAGCGATGCCGCGATCACTTCTCCGGCAACATCCGGAAGGCTCTCCAGAGGTTCAATAACACTGAAAGCCATATTTTCAACGGTTTCAGTGACCGCCTGCATTATTACCTCGTAGAGACGGTTCTGACGTGCTTCAGACAAGGGAATCCTCCGGTTGTGGTGCAAGCAAGCTGCCGATCGCTGCAATAAACTGCGCCGGAGAAACCGGCTTATTCAAAACCGCATGCGCACCGAGTTTTAAAAGTTCTTGCTCCTGAGCAGGATTGCTGGCGCTGGACACAATCACCACCGGCAGCATATGAAGTTTTGGACTTGATTTGATTCTTTTCAAAAGTCCTGTGCCGTCAAGCACCGGCATATTGATGTCTGCTACCACAAAGTCAACAGGTTCTTTTTTTAAAATCGCAAGCGCCTCTTCACCATTGGCAGCTTCCAAAAACTGCGTATCCTTACACCCAGCGATTTCAAGACAGCGACGGATAAACATCCGTGCCGTTGAAGAATCGTCAACAATAACAATTTTTTTCATGCCAGTACCTTTGGAAACGGTTTTAAGCCTTTCCTGACAGAAACCTGGTGACGGTTTCCCGCAGCTCCTGAACGTCAACCGGCTTTGATAGAAAACAGCTTGCCCCCTGCTCAAGCAGCTTTGCAATTTCTTTTGCGCGAATGACACCGGATACGGCAATAACCGGGAGCTGAGCGAATTCAGGACGCTCTCGTATGCATTGGATGAGCTGTCTGCCATCGAGACCAGGCATGACAATGTCGCATACCACAAGTTGTATATCAGGGTTTGCCTGCAAAATATCCCATGCAAGCTTGCCGTCAGGGCTTCAAATCACGGCATGTCCCATGCGTTCAAGAGCAGAGCTGAACAAGTTTAGGAGATTTTTTTCATCTTCTGCTACCAGTATCTTTGCCATATTCCCTCCGATACCAGTATATTATTTCTTAGAATAAAATCCCTTCTTTAAAAGGGAAAAATATTCCGGTTTATTCACTCATTTTTAAGTCCGGAAATATCTTTTGAATTTTTTCTTTGAGCACCGCTGCGGTAAAAGGTTTTACAATGTAATTATTGACACCAGCTTGTGCAGCCTGAATGACGTTTTCTTTTTCTGCCTCAGCCGTTACCAACAGCACCGGGGTCGTTTTAAGGTTTGCGTCAGCACGAATCGCTTTTAAGAGATCAAGACCTGTCATGCGCGGCATGTTCCAGTCGGTAATGACAAAATCAATAGCTCCGCCCTTGAGCTTTTCAAGTGCTTCAATGCCATCGCCAGCTTCGATAATGTTCTGAAAACCGAGCTGGCGCAGTGTGGTGCGTACAATGCGACGCATGGTTGGAAAATCATCAACTACCAATATTTTCATGTCAAGCGTTACATCCATTGTGAGTCCTTTCTTTGCACGGTCTGTGGCGATAGTTTTAAATCACTATGCTGTTAGATAACCCATGAACCTCGTCCCGGCGAAATAATAGTGACGGTGCCGGTATCTACATCAACCATAACGCTGCGGCTGATATGTCCGCCGGTTTCTTCAGCCGTTGCTCCCATGCCAAGTGACCAGAGCATTTTTTTTACCGCAAGCACATTACGCTTGCCGATGTTAAACGTGTTATTAGGGTCCATAACACTTGCACCGCCGACAAGTTTAATCAAAAACTCTTTGCCGTTGAGTGATCCGGTTATATTTTTCATTTCCTGAAGCAAAGCTCGCACACCCGTATCGGCAAAATAACCCGGTTTTGTTTGTGCTTTCTGCGGGTCAATCGAGGAATCAGGCAGTGCGACATGTACCATGCCGACCGCATGGGTTTTCGGATCAAGCATGACCACCGCTACACAGGAACCAAGTGCAAGGGTTTTCACAACATCACCCGGTGTGCGACTTGCACCGTAATCGCCGATGCCAAGCATTACTGCTGCCATATCAGTCACGGAACCTGCGGCGCAACGTTCAACGCATTGCGTATTTTGAGGAGAGCGCTCTGCATATGTCCTGTTTTTTATAAATAACTGAGAACCGTATGTGCAATGCGATCGAGCGGCACAAGGCGTTCGGCGCCACCACGTTCATAGGCGACCTTGGGCATTCCGAAGACAACGCAAGTTTTTTCATCCTGTGCAAGCGTTCGGGCACCTGCTTTGCGCATCGCAACCATGCCGTCAGCCCCGTCGCCACCCATACCGGTGAGCATCACGCCAATCGCGTTTGCCCCAACCTGTTCGGCTACGGAATGCATCAGTACATCAACCGAGGGACAGTGCCCGTTGACTTTTTCGCCTTTGACGCAATCTACATAGTAAAAACCTCCGGAACGCCTGACCGTCATGTGATAATCTCCCGGCGCAATCAGGATCTTGCCGGGCATCACCCGATCGCCGTGTTCGGCTTCTTTGACTTCCATGAGACAGAGCGTGTTGAGCCGTTCGGCAAAGGCTTTGGTAAAACCTGCAGGCATGTGCTGCACAATGACGACGCCCGGTGTTGAAGCAGGAAATTGGGTAATGACAGTCTTTATTGCTTCGGTACCGCCGGTTGATGCCCCAATAGCGATGACTTTGTCAGTTGATTCGGCAAGCGAGGTGCGTGGTGTAAGGACCTCTGTCGGTGCAGGTGCTTCAGTGCGCTTGCTTTTCCAGTGCGACACATTGGCAGTTGAAGCGATTTTGATTTTGGTTCGCAACTCCATCATCATTGCCTGCAAGCCTTGCGCAACATTGCTGGTCGGCTTCGGCACAACATCAACGGCACCTGCTTCAAGAGCTTCGATGGTTATCTGTTTGCCACGCTGCGTCAGCGCGCTCACCATCACCACGGGCAGAGGGTACTGCGGCATCAGCCGCCGCAAAAACTCCACACCGTCCATGCGTGGCATCTCCACATCAAGCGTCAAGACATCAGGGCGGTGTTTGATAATCATGTCTCGTGCAACATAGGGATCAGAAGCAGTGCCTACGACTTCAATGCCCGGGTCTTGTGCAAGCCCTTGAGCGAGGATCGAGCGCACAAGCGCTGAATCATCAACAATCAAGACGCGTATTTTCTTGCTCACCATATGCTGTTCCTTACCATGTTCTGGTGCATCGGGTGTAAAACCATTTATTGCTGGTGCTGGTGTGCGTGTTGCGAGAACGCTTTTTCGTCCTGTGCCGGAGGCTTTTGTGTCTTTTCCAAAAACTTCTGGACTCAACTTGACTGAGTTTTATCAAGCTGCGACAAGCAGTCTTGACAGTTCTTTGACAACAGAATCACCACGGGGCAACTCCTTAAGATAGTCCACCAGGTCATCCC
>Ga0209162_1000047_pt1 | contig 108867 bp, 78 predicted proteins | sample YNPNPMetaG_FD_187121 | JGI IMG/M metagenome (GOLD analysis project Ga0209162, IMG submission 187121) | Anoxygenic and chlorotrophic microbial mat microbial communities from Yellowstone National Park, USA - YNP NP MetaG (SPAdes) (version 2) ...
GGCACCCTGAGAAGTACGCCGCGAGATCCCGAGCGCGGTCGCGTGGCCCAGACGCCCGGGGCACAACGTAACGACCACGGTCGCAGGCAGGTCTTCTGGCTCTCGGATCGTCCTACTGACCGCGCCTTCTCGTCCGGATGGTCACCGGATAATGGCTTCTACGCGGTGTTCGTCCCCGATTACAGCGGCGGGTCCGCGGTGGCTTTTCACCACCTTCCCTCTTGCCGTCCGCCCGTTGCGGACACCTGCGACCGGACCTGTGTCATTGTTTCAGACTCGAATACCTCCGGATAACCGACACATCGACATCATGCGAAACGGCCGCATGCTAGCACGAGCCGATTTCCCCGTCAAGGTTCAGCGGGCGCATTTCTCCCGGGATGTCTCCCTTCACGGAGCCGGCTCACACTCGCTCGTGCGCAGGCTCCTGGGGTCCGGGGGCATGCTCTGTGCCCGACGGGGGTGTCCGATTGCGAGCCCACGCTCGATCCGGACGGCGCGATCCCCGCGGCCCATCCCCCGAACCGAACGCTATTTCTTCGGCATCTTCACCCCGTACTTGCTTCGTCCGCGATTGCGCCGGACGCTGAACTTGCCCTGTTCGCCCACCCCGGCGCAGTCCAGCACGCCGCGGATGATGTGGTACCGGATGCCGGGCAGGTCCCGCACGCGGCCCCCGCGGATCAGGACGATCGAGTGCTCCTGGAGGTTGTGATCGATCCCGGGAATGTATGCCGTCACCTCCCGCCCGTTCGTCAGCCGCACCCTCGCCACCTTCCGCAACGCAGAGTTGGGCTTCTTGGGCGTCTGTGTCTTGACGATCAGGCACACCCCCCGTCGCTGCGGGCAGCGATCAAGGTCCTTCACCTTCGACTTGGCCACCTGCTTGACGCGGCCCCTCTTGACCAGTTGATTGATCGTCGGCATACGTTCCTCTGTGTATTCGCGCGGTCTCCTGCCGTAAGACGCCGGCCATCACGCCGGCGCGTCCCTTCAGACCTTCTCCGGTTCTACAAAGCGCTCGGCCGGCCGTGCATCCTGATCCCCCCCGGCCGACCCGCTGGACACGCTCGCGCCCACGGGAAGGCCCTCCGGCCCCGCGGGTATCGCACCCGAGACCCGGCCGGGTTCCTGCCCCACCGGGAGCGGCTCCATCGCCGGAATGGACACGGGGGTCGGGGGCGCCGGCGGAACCGGCTCGCCCACATGCCGCAACTTCATCTCCAGATAGGGCTTGAAGGCGGTACCGGCCGGGATCAGGTGACCCAGGATCACATTTTCCTTCAAACCGACCAGCCTGTCCACCGCCCCCGAAAGGGCCGCTTCGGTCAGCACCTTGGTCGTCTCCTGGAAGGAGGCCGCCGAGATGAATGACTCGCTCTGGAGACTGGCCTTTGTGATGCCCAGCAGCAGCGTCTTGGCGGTCGCCGGCTTGGGCTTGCGGTCCTTGGTCGGCGGGGTGCCGCCCTGCTCCTCGATGGCGGCCACGACTTCATCGAACTCGGCCTTGCTGACGATCTGGCCGGCCGTGAACTCGCTGTCGCCCGGCTCCTTGATCTTGACGCTGCGAGCGAGCCGCTCGTTCTCGGCGCGGAAGCGGAACTTGTCCACGACCTCGTTGGGCAGGAACTTGCTGTCGCCGGGGTTCTCCACGCGGACCTTTCGCAGCATCTGGGCGATGATGATCTCCAGGTGCTTGTCGTTGATGTTGACGTTCTGGGAACGATAGACGGCCTGCACTTCGTTGAGCAGGTAGATCTGGAGCGCCTCCTCGCCCTTGATGCGCAGGATATCGTGCGGGACGAGCGGCCCCTCGATCAGCGGGTCACCGGCCTCCACGTAATCCCCCGTGTGGACGAGGAGCTGCTTGTCCTGGGGCACATGGTGCTCCTTCTCCATGCCGGACTCGCTGCGGACAATGATCGTCATCTTTCCTCGGCGCTTGTCCGCCAGGATTTCGACCGTACCGGAGATCTCCGCCATCACGGCGGGCTCCTTCGGCTTGCGCGCCTCGAAGATCTCGGTCACCCGGGGCAGACCGCCGGTGATGTCCTGGGTTCCGGCGATCGCCCGCGGCTGGCGGGCCAGCAGCATCCCCGGGATGATCTCCTGGCCCTCGTTCACCTCGATGCGGGCTTTGGCGGGCAGATAGTGCACCTCCAGCACCTTGCCCTCGCGGTCCTCGATGATGATCTGCGGGTGCTTCTCGCCCTTATGCTCGATGACCACGTACTTGGCCCCGGCGCGCTCCTGCTCAAGCCGGACCGTCTCGCCCTCCAGGATGTCCTGGAAGCGGACGAACCCGGCCTTCTCGGCCAGAATCGGCGTGAGATAGGAATCCCAGGTGACGAGCTCGGTCCGGGCCGGCACCTTCTCGCCGTCCTTGACCCTGACTTCCGCCCCATACGGAACCTTGTATCGCTCAAGCTCGCGGTCCTTGTCGTCGTGGATCGCGATCTCGCCGTTGCGTTTCAGCACGATGATCCTCGGCGCACCGCCGGCCGGATCCGGCACCTCGACGGCGTTCAGATCGTGGTACCGCACGATGCCGGCCTGCGCACACCGGATGCTGTTCTCCACGACGGCGCGGGACGCCACGCCGCCCGTGTGGAACGTCCGCATCGTGAGCTGCGTCCCCGGTTCGCCGATCGACTGGGCCGCGATGATCCCGACGGCCATGCCCTCCTCCACGAGCCGGCCGGTGGCCAGGTCCACCCCGTAGCACTTGGCACAGACCCCCAGCGGGCTCTCGCACGTCAGCGGGCTGCGGACCCGGATCGTATCCAGACCGAGTTTCTCGATCTTCTCGGCGATCTGCGGCGTGATGACTTCGTTTTCGGCGACGATGACCTCGTCCGTGATCGGGTTGCGGATCGGGTCCCGTGCCACGCGGCCGATGATGCTCTCGCGCAGCGGAACGGCGATCTCCTCGCCCTTGTAGATGGCGCCCTTGATGATCCCGTGGATCGTACCGCAGTCCAACTGGTGCACGATCACGTTCTGGGCCACGTCGGCGAGCTTGCGGGTCAGATAGCCCGAATCCGCCGTCTTGAGGGCCGTGTCGGCCAGTCCCTTCCGCGCGCCGTGGGTGGAGCTGAAGTACTCGAGAACGCTCAGCCCCTCGCGGAAGTTCGCCTTGATCGGCGTCTCGATGATTTCGCCGGACGGCTTGGCCATCAGGGCCCGCATCCCGGCGAGCTGCCGGATCTGATCCACGCTGCCCCGCGCCCCCGAGTCGGTCATCAGGTAGATGGGGTTCAGATAGTGCTGGCCGGCCGGGGAATCCGGCGGCAGATAGTTCCCCTGCTCGTCCCGACGGTCGCTCCGGAGTTCGCGGAGCATCTCCTCCGTGACCTTCTCGCGGGCGTGAACCCACACGTCGATGAGCTGGTTGTGGCGCTCCATCGGCGTGATCGCACCGGCGTGGAAGCCCTTTTCGATCCGATCCACGGCCTTCTGCGCCGCCTCGATGATCTTCTGCTTGGCCGCCGGAATCCGCAGGTCCTGGATGCCGAATGACAGGCCCGCCAGGGTGCTCCACTTGAAGCCCAGCTCCTTGACGTGGTCGAGCAGCGCGATCGTGGCCGCCCGGCCCAGCAGGCTGTGGCAATCCGCGATCACGCGGGCCGACCCCTTCTGGGACAGCGGATAGTTGTAGAACGGCATGGCCTCGGGGATCCCGTCGTTGAAGATCAGGCGCCCCACGGTCGTCACGATGCGTCCGTTGGCCGGGACGGGCTCGGGGCCCGCCTTGTGTTCACTGACCATGCGCGCACGCCGGATGCGGACCCGGATCGGCTCATGAATCGCGATCCGGCCCATGGAGTACGCGAGCATGGCCTCGTGCGGATCCGCGAAGGCCCGCATGTTCTTCGGGTCCCGCGAGTGATTGGGGGACATGAACGTCAGATAGTAGATCCCCAGGACGATGTCCTGCGACGGGGACATGATCGGGCTGCCGTTGGCCGGGCTGAAGATGTTGTTCGTAGACATCATCAGCACGTGCGCCTCGGTCTGGGCCTCGATCGAGAGCGGCAGGTGCACGGCCATCTGATCCCCGTCGAAGTCCGCGTTGAACCCCTTGCACACGAGCGGGTGGATCTTGATGGCGTTGCCTTCGACGAGCACCGGCTCGAACGCCTGAATGCCCATGCGGTGCAGCGTCGGCGCGCGGTTCAGGAGCACCGGGTGCTGGTAGATCACCTCTTCGAGGATGTCCCAGATCTCCTGGTCGCGCCGCTCGAGCATCTTCTTGGCGCCCTTGATCGTGTCGGCCAGCCCCCGCTCCTTGAGCTTGCGGATGATGAACGGCTGGTAGAGTTCCAGCGCGATCTTCTTGGGCAGACCGCACTGGTGCAGCTTGAGCTCCGGCCCGACGACGATGACGGACCGCGCCGAGTAATCCACGCGTTTGCCGAGCAGGTTCTCGCGGAACCGGCCCTGCTTGCCCTTGATCATGTCCGTCAGGGACTTCAGCGGGCGGTTCGAGGAGCCGAGCACGGGACGCCGGCACCGGCCGTTGTCGAACAGGGCGTCCACCGCCTGCTGGAGCATCCGCTTCTCGTTGCGGATGATCACCTCGGGCGCGTTCAGATCGACCAGCTTCTTGAGCCGGTTGTTGCGGTTGATGATCCGCCGATAGAGATCGTTCAGGTCGCTCGTGGCGAAGTTCCCGCTCTCCAGCAGCACCAGCGGGCGCAGGTCGGGCGGGATCACCGGAATGACCTCCATGACCATCCATTCCGGCTGGTTCTCGCTCTGCCGCAGCGACTCGACGATCTTGAGCCGCTTGCTGAGGTCCTTGAGCTTCTGCTTGCTGTTCGTCTTGGCGATCGCCTCCCGCAGCTCCTCGCTGAGCTTTTGCAGATTCAGGTTCTGGAGCAGGACCTTGATCCCCTCGGCCCCCATCATCGCCCGAAAGGACGATCCGTACTTGTCCACCGCCGCGCGGTATTCCTCCTCCGTCAGAAGCTGCTTGTACTGCAAGGGCGTGTCGCCCGGATCGACCACGACGTAGTCCTGGAAGTAGATCACCCGCTCCAGGTCGCTGACCTTCATATCGAGCAGGTTGCCCAGCCGGCTCGGCATGGCCTTGAAGAACCAGATGTGCACGACGGGCGCCGCCAGGTTGATGTGCCCCATCCGCTTGCGCCGCACGCGGCTGTGCGTCACCTTCACGCCGCACCGGTCGCAGATGATCCCCTTGTGCTTGGTGCCCTTGTACTTGCCGCACGCGCACTCCCAGTCGCGCTCCGGCCCGAAGATCCGCTCGCAGAACAGCCCGTCCTTCTCCGCCCGGTACGTGCGGTAGTTGATGGTCTCGGGCTTCTTCACCTCGCCGAACGACCAGCTCCGGATGTCGTTGGGCGAGGCCAGCGAGATCTTCACGCTCCCGTAATCGTTGATCCGGTCGTAAATGCTTTCCGTCATGAGCGATGGATCCTTTCGTTCTGCGGATCGCTTCGCGTTCGTTCCGCCTGTCTGCACGAATCGCCCGGCGCCGGTCCGGTCAGATCAGCTTCTTCTTCTCCAGTTGAATGTTCATCCCGAGTCCCCGGATCTCGTTGCAGAGCACGTCGAAGCTCACGGGCGTCCCCGCCTCGAGCGTGTTCGTGCCCTTGACCATCGACTCGTAGATCTTCGTCCGTCCCTCCACGTCGTCGCTCTTGACCGTGAGCAGCTCCTGGAGAACGTAGGCCGCCCCGTACGCCTCGAGACCCCAGACCTCCATCTCGCCGAACCGCTGTCCGCCCGTCCGGGCCTTACCGCCCAGCGGCTGCTGCGTGATCAGCGAGTACGGGCCCGTCGCCCGAGCGTGGATCTTGTCATCCACCAGGTGGTGCAGCTTCATCATGTAGATGTAGCCCACCGTCACGGGCTGATCGAACGGATCGCCGGTCCGGCCGTCGTAGAGCCGCACCTTCCCGCTCCGGGGCATCTCGACGAGCAGTTCCCGGGTGTCCCCCGCCTTCTGGACGGCCTCCACGTTCTCACGCCGCTCGCGCACCCGACGGTTGGCCTCCTCAATGCACGCGAAGATTTCCGCCTCCTTCGCACCGTCGAACACGGGCGTGACCGCCTGGAACCCCAGGATCGCCGCCGCCCACCCCAGATGGGTCTCGAGAATCTGCCCCACGTTCATCCGGCTCGGCACCCCCAGGGGGTTGAGCAGGATCTCGATCGGCGTGCCGTCCTCCAGGAACGGCATGTCCTCCTCCGGGAGGATGCGGGCGATCACGCCCTTGTTCCCGTGTCGGCCGGCCATCTTGTCCCCGACGGCCAGTTGCCGCTTCGTGGCGACGTACACCTTGACCATCTCCAGCACGCCGCTCGGCAGCTCGTCCCCCCGCTTCATCTGCTCCGTCTTGCGCTTCTTCTCCTCGATCAGCTCGTCGATCCGAGGCCAGTACTTGTCCACGATGGGCTTGGCCTCCGGCCGGGCCGACGCCGGCTTGATCCAGCGGAGATCTCCGGAGTGCGCCTGCTCCGCGAAGGCCTCCACCTGCTCCATGATCACTTCGACGTCCTGGCTCTTGCCCACCTTCTGCTTCGTGTTCGGATCGACCATGGGCTGGCCGGCAATCGCCTCGATCCGCTCGCACATCTGCCGGAAGATGCCCGCGATCTTCTCGTCGCACTGGGTCTGATAGTCCTTGATCTGCTTGGCGAGCTGCTTCTTCTGGCTCTCGGACAGGTGCATCCGCCGGCTGAACCGCTTGGCGTCGATCACGACGCCTTCCTCGCCGGCCGGCAGCTCGAGCGAATCGTTCTTCACGTCCTCGCCCGCCCGGCCGAAGATCGCGTGCAGGAGCTTTTCCTCCGGGCTCAGCTCGCTCTTGCTCTTGGGACTGACCTTGCCCACGAGGATGTCGCCGGGACCGACCCGCGTCCCGATCCGCACGACCCCGTTCTCATCGAGGTTCCGCAGCGCCCGCTCCGAAACGTTCGGGATGTCCCGCGTGAACTCCTCGCGGCCCAGCTTCGTCTCGCGGATCTCGATCTCGTACTCCTCGATGTGAATGCTCGTGAACGTGTCCTCCTTGACCAGCTTCTCGCTGATCAGGATCGCGTCCTCGAAGTTGTAGCCGTCGAAGGTCATGAACGCGACGAGGACGTTCCGGCCGAGGCTCAGTTCCCCGTTGGTCGTGGCCGGGCCGTCCGCGATGATCTGTCCCTTCTTGACCTTCTGGCCCACCCGGACGATCGGTTTCTGGTTCAGGCACGTCCGCTCGTTGAGGCCCTGGAACTTGCGCAGCACGTACTCGTCCGTGTTGTCGATGACGATCCGCAGGGCATCCACGTACGTCACCACGCCCGGCTTCTCGGCGCGGACGACCATGCCGCTGTTCTCCGCCACGGCCCGTTCCATGCCCGTGGCCACGATCGGCGGCTCCGTCTTGAGCAACGGCACCGCCTGCCGCTGCATGTTCGAGCCCATCAGCGCCCGGTTCGCGTCGTCATGCTCCAGGAACGGGATGAGCGACGCCGTCACGCCCACCGTCTGCTTCGGCGAAATGTCCACATACTGCACGTTCTTGGAGGACACCTGCGCCAGGTCCCCGTTGACCCGCGCCAGCACGCTCCCCTCCCGGAGCCGTCCGCCCGCCTTCACGTCCACCACGTCGGGGGGAGCCAGCACCGCCCGCATCTCCTCGTCCGCGCGCAGGTAGACGATCTCCCCGTTGACCTTGTGCCGCTCCACCTTGCGGTACGGCGTGATCAGGAACCCGTAGTCGTCGACCGTGCTGTAGATGCTCAGCGAGGCGATCAGCCCGATGTTCGTGCCTTCCGGCGTCTCGATCGGGCAGATCCGCCCGTAGTGACTGATGTGCACGTCGCGGACCTCGAAGCCCGCGCGCTTCCGGTTCAGCCCGCCCGGCCCCAGCGCCGACAGCCGCCGCTCGTGGGTGAGCTGGCTCAGCGGGTTCGTCTGGTCCACCACCTGGCTGAGCTCGCCCCGGCCGAAGAAGAAGTCGATCGCGCTGGAGATGCTCTTCGTGTTCACCAGCTCGGCGATCCGCTCGAGCTGGTCCGGATCCTTCAGGCTCATCCGCTCCTGCACCGTCCGCCGGAGCTTCAGGAACCCCTTGCGCAGTTCGTCGGCGGCCAGCTCGTCGATCGTCCGGAGCCGCCGGTTGCCCAGATGGTCGATATCGTCCACGTCGTACGACGCGTCGCCGGACCTCAGCAGCATCAGGTATTTCAGCGAATTGACCAGGTCCTCCACACGAAGCGTCATCGCCGACTCGGGGACGTTCTGGTTGAACTTGCGGTTGAGCCGGAACCGTCCCACGCGCCCCAGACGATACCGGTTCTCGTCGTAGAACTTCTCCTGGAAGAGCTTGCGGGCCTTGTCGATCTGCGGCGGGTTCCCCGGACGCAGCCGCGCGTAGATCTTCAGCAGCGCGTCCTCATGCGTCTCGCAGCCGTCCTCCGCCACCGTGTTCAGAATCAGCGGGTCCGCCACCTTGTCCAGAACCTTGATCTGCTTGAGATTCGCACTCTGGATCCGCCCGACCGCATCGCCGATCTGGCAGCCCGCCCGCACCAGCTCCTCGCCCGACTCGGGGTCCACCAGCGTGCTCACGGCGTACATGTCCGGCTTGAGCTGCGAGGCGGAAACCGTCTTCATGTTCGCCTTGTAGAACTCCGTGATGATCGCCTCGCTCGAGCCGTACCGCGGGTCCATCGCCCGCAGAAACGCCGTCGCCGGAATCTTGCTCGACTGGTCGATGCGGATCGCCAGCAGGTCCTTCTTGGTGACGTTGATCTCGATCCAGCTTCCGCGTTCGGGAATGATCCGGCACGCATGCAGGGCGCGGTCCCCCTCCGCCTGTTCCTTCACGAAATCCACGCCCGGGGAGCGGTGAAGCTGGCTCACGATCACCCGCTCCGCCCCGTTGATGATGAACTCCCCGCCGCCGATCATGATCGGCAGCTCGCCCAGATAGATGTTGTCCTCGACGATGTCCGGCTTGTCCTTGCGGACCAGCTTCACCCGCACGCGAAACGGCATCCCGTAGGTCAGCCGAAGCTGCCGGCACTCATCCGGCGTGTACCGCGGCTTGCCCAGCTCGTAGTCGACGTACTCCAGCGACATGTTCTCGTCGTAACTGACGATCGGAAACACCTCGCGGAGCAGGGCCTCGAGCCCCTGGTTCTTCCGCTTCTCCGGCGGCACGTCGGCCTGGAGGAAACGCTTGTACGATTCCGTCTGAAGCTGCATCAGATTCGGAACCCCCATCGCGTCGCCGACCTTCGAGAAGTTTCGAACGGTGTGCGTACGCAGCATGCGATTCGATCCTTTCTTCGGAACTCGTTTCGTCCCCGGCGGCGGCACCGCCGCCCGGACGCCCTCGTCCCGGGGCGCAGGCACAAGGCTACAGGGGTTTACGGAGGGACACGTCGAGACGCGGGGCCATCCGTTCGACTGAGCGTCCCGCGGCCGCCGACCTCCACCCTGCCCGGCCGGCACGCCCGTCCGCCCCTTGCGGCGGACCCCTCAGCCGATCTCGCCCCGCGGCGAGGATCTCTGCGACCGGTCGCGCACACAGCCCGGACCGGCCCTCGGGCGACAAGCCCGTGCACCGGACCACGCCCCGAGACACCATCATAGGCGCGTGAACCGGTGCAGGAGCTTGTGGCTCCCGCGCAGCAGCCAGCTGCCTCTGACAACGACGGCGGCCGCGAAGGGTCGCTTCGCTGCCTCCGCACATAAGCCCATGCCGTTACTTGACCTCCACGGTCGCCCCGGCCTCCTCCAGCTCCTTCTTGATCTTCTCGGCCTCCTCCTTGGGGATGCCTTCCTTGACCGGCTTGGGGGCCCCGTCCACCAGATCCTTGGCCTCCTTCAACCCCAGCCCCGTATGGGCCCGGACCACCTTGATCACCTGGATCTTGTTCGCGCCCACCGCCTTGAGCACCACGTCGAACGTGGTCTTCTCCTCCGCCGGGGCGGCCGCCTCGGCGCCCGCCGCGGGCGCCGCCGCCATGACCACCCCGCCGCCGGCCGGCTCGATCCCGTAATCCCGCTTCAAGACATCCACGAGTTCCTGCGCCTGACGCAGCGTCAGCCCCACGATCTTCTCCGCAAGCTGCTTGATCTCCGGGCTCGCCGGCGCCGCCACTGCTTCTTCTGCCATGTAGACCGACTCCTGACTCTATGCGTGCGTCCGTCTGATAGGCGACATCCCGCTGATGTCGTTTCATTCGCCGAAGCGAACCAATCCGCGACGGACGAAAATCTCCCGTTCCGGTACCGGCCTCGTCGGCCCGGCCTTAACCGACCCATCGCCCCGGCCGGCCGGCCCGCTAAGCAGCGGATGCCTCCGGCACCTGCGACTTCTCGAGCTTCTCCACGATCGCCTGGATGCACCCGGCGATGCGGCCGCCCGGTCCGGCCAGACATCCGGCCAGCCGTCGGCCCGGCGAGGCGATCATGAGAACCACCTCACCCACCGTTTCGCTGCGACTCTTCCATCGGGCCAGTTCCTCCACCGGCACCAGCGCAGGGTCACCCTCCACGATCGCCTGTTTCAGCTTGAGGGCCGGAAGCTCCTTGGCCCACCTCGTGAGCTCCTTGGCCACGTCCACGACCGACTCGCCGCCGGTCGCCAGCGCGCACGGACCGTCGAGCGAGTTGCCCAGCGGCTCCAGCGGAGTGCCGGCGAACGCCCTGCGGGCGATGCGATTCTTCACCACCTGCAACCGGATGCCCCGGCTTCGCAGTCCGCCCCGAAGCCGGTGTGTCGAAACCGCGTCCAGACCGGTCAGATCCACCACACAGGCGCTGTCCACACCGCGAAACCGGCCGGCCAGCTCCTTCGTGATCAAATCCTTGACGGGCTTGCTCATGACTGTCCTCTCGCCTCGACCCGCGATGCCCCGCCGAAGACCGGCGACTCACCCGACCTCGCACAGGACGCTCGGCGTCATCGTGGCGCTCACCGCCACCTTCTTGATGTACTGCCCCTTAGCCGTGGCGGGCTTGATCCGCCGGATATGGCTGATGAAGGCCTCGACGTTCTCTTTCAGATCCTCAACCGGAAAACTCACCTTGCCGACGACGGCGTGCACGTTCCCGCCCTCGTCGTTGCGGTACTCCACCTTGCCAGCCGAGTATTCCCTCACCGCCGTCAGGACGTCCGGCGTCACGGTGCCGCTCTTGGGCGACGGCATCTTGCCTTGCGGGCCGAGGATGCGGCCCAGCTTGCCGACCTTGCCCATCAGCTGAGGGTGGGCCACGGCCACGTCGAAGTCGGTCCATCCCTCGCTGACCTTCGCGATCAGATCATCGGCTCCGGCCTCGACCGCGCCGGCCGCTTTCGCGTCGGCCGCCATGTCCGCCGGACAGAACGCGATCACCCGCTTGGTGCTGCCGATGCCCTTGGGCAGCGACACGCTCCCGCGGATGGCCTGGTCGGCCTGCTTGGGATCGATTCCCAGATGCATCACCACCTCGACCGTCTGGTCGAAGTCCTTTCGCTTTCGTGCGCCGGCATGCTTGCGGGCCACCCGGACCCCGGCCATCTCCTTGACCTTCGCCAGGGCCTCCCCCAACGGCAGGGGCTTGCTCAGGTCCCCAGCCTTCTCCATCATCGCCCGGTATCGCCTCGAACGCTGCGGCATAAACGCCTCCCACTGTTTGACGGCCCGTGGTCAGGCCCCGGTACACCGGCCCCCTCCGGGGGCCGGACACGTTCTTCCCGCGACTCAATCCACGATTTCGATGCCCATGCTGCGGGCGGTCCCCGCGATGATCCTCTCGGCGTGTTCCAGGTCGTAGGCGTTGAGGTCCTTGGCCTTGCGCTGGGCAATCGCCCGCACCTGCTCGCGGGTCACCTGCCCGACCTTCTCCTTGTTCGGGACGCCGCTGCCCTTGGCGATCTTCGCCGCATCCTTCAGCAGAACCGCCGCCGGCGGGCTTTTCACCACGAAGCTGAAGCTCTTGTCCTTGTACACGGTGATGACCACCGGCACGATCATCCCGTTGTAACTGGCCGTCTGGGCGTTGAACTGCTGGACGAACTGCCCGATGTTCACGCCGTGCTGGCCGAGGGCCGGCCCGATCGGCGGGGCCGGCGTCGCCTGCCCGCCCGGGGCCTGCAACTTGATCACCTGAACGATTTCCTTAGCCACAATCCACCCGTATAAAGCGATGCGCTCCCCGCGACCTCCCGCCTCCGCCGGCTCGTCCGACTCCTCCGAGTCGCCATCCGTGTCATATCGCGTGGGGAGCCCGCCCCCGACCCTTCCGCCCCGGCACCGGCCCGATGCCGGTCGCGGGGCCCGCCGTCACAAGCGCTCCAGCTGCCAGTATTCCACATCCACGGGCGTGGAGCGCCCGAAGATCGTCAAGAGCACCGTCACGGTGCCCTTCTGCTCGTCGACGGCATCCACCGAACCCTCGAACCCCTCGAACGACCCCTCCTTGATCTTCACCCGGTCCCCCTGCTTGTAGTTCAGCCCGGCCAGCGACTCCGGACTCTCCGGCTTGGCCGCGGCCAGGAGCATCTTCTCGACATCGACCTCCTTCATGCTCGTCGGCTTGCCGTCCGAGCCGATGAAGTCGCCGACCCCCATGGTCTCCTTGACCATGAACCAGACGTTCTCGGCGATCGATCCGTCCGGCTCCGTGGCCATCTCCACGAAGACGTATCCCGGGTAGAGCTTTTTCTCGACGACGCGGGCCTGTCCGCCCCGCATCCGTTTTTCCTTCTGGGTCGGAACGAGGATCCGGCCGATCCGATCCGTGAGCCCCTCGATCTTGACCTTCCGTTCGAGGGCCTCCCGCACCTGGTCTTCCTTGTTGGAGGCGACGCGCAGCACGTACCACTTCATTCCCGGCCGGGTCGGCTCCGGACCTTCCGGCTTGGATTCGGCCGTCGGGTTGTTGACCTCTTGCGTCATTCACCCATTCCGAACAGGCGCTTGACCAGATTGGGACCGTGCAGCACCCCGATCCAGTCGAAAAACAGCATGAACAGCAGATCCACCACGAAGAGAATCGCGCTCAGGATCACCACCGTACCGATCACGACCTTCGTGGACCCGATCACCTCCCGGCGGCTCGACCAGCTCACCTTCTTCATCTCGCCTTCGGTCTGGATGAAGAAATCGATCGTCCGCGCATTGACCCCCACGATCCAGTACAGCAGCAGTCCGAAGCCCACCAGCACCGCCACGGGCACCCCGTACCGCAGATACGTGGTCCACGCCACGGAGGGGTCGTGGAAGATCGCCATCTGCATGTACGCGAAATGCGCCGCCCACAGCACCAGCGCCCCGAAAAACACCGCCGTCCCGAGCCGGGTGTAGTACCCTTGCCCGGGCTTGTAGATCTGGAAAAAGCTCCCCCGACGGGCCTTCGCGGCATAACCGACGGGCCGCGGAGCCTCCCCGGCGCCCGACGCCATGTCCATCGTGCGATCTCCTCCCGCCGAGGACCTCTCGACCACCGTGGCTCCCGACGGTTCGGGCCGCCTGCCCGTCTGATCACTGGCCATACGTCTCGAACTCCGCCATCGCGTCCGCCCCCCCGGCCGTCCGCCCGGCCACCAGGAGCGGAGGGATTTGAACCCCCAACCGCCGGTTTTGGAAACCGGTGCTCTGCCAGTTGAGCTACGCTCCTACGGTTCCTGCAAGCCCGTCACCCGCCGGGCCCGGTCCGGCGCGCTGCGACCCACGCCGGCAACCGGCCGCGAACAACGGCCTGCGGACTACTTCCTCCTGACCTTGTGCACCGTCCGCTTCCGTTCGCGCGGACAGTACTTCTTGAGCTCGAGCTTGGCCGCATTGCCCTGTACGTTGATGCTCGTGCGATAGTTCAGCTCATCGCACTCCGTGCATTGCAGCCACGCATACTCCCGTTTGGCCGCCTTGGCCATCGAACGTCCTCCGCCGCACGACCGCCCGGCCGGCCTACTCCAGGACCTTGATCACCACGCCGGATCCGACCGTCCGACCACCCTCGCGGACGGCGAAACGCAACCCCTCCTCCATGGCGATCGGCTTGCCGAGTTCGACCTCCATCTCGATGTTGTCGCCGGGCATGCACATCTCCGCACCGCCCAGGAGCTTGAGCCCGCCGGTCACGTCCGTGGTCCGGAAGTAGAACTGCGGACGGTAGCCGTTGAAGAACGGCGTGTGCCGCCCGCCCTCCTCCTTCGTCAGGACGTACACCTGGGCCTGGAACTTGCGGTGGGGGGTGATCGAGCCGGGGGCCGCGAGGACCTGCCCGCGCTCCAGCTCGTCCTTCTCGACGCCCCGCAGCAGACAACCCACGTTGTCGCCCGCCTGTCCGAACTCCAGGGTCTTGTTGAACATCTCCACGCCGGTCACGGTGGTCTTGCGGGTCTCGCGCAGCCCGACGATCTCCACCTCGTCGCCCATCTTGACCTTGCCGCGTTCGATCCGGCCCGTTCCGACGGTGCCGCGGCCCTTGATGCTGAAGACGTCCTCGATCGGCATCAGGAACGGCTTGTCGATGTCCCGGACCGGCTCCGGAATGAAGTTGTCCACCGCATCGAGCAGTTCCTGGATGCTCTTGGCCGCCTCGGGGTCGTCGGGGTTCTGGAGACAACGAAGAGCCGAGCCTTTGATGATCGGCGTCTTGTCGCCGGGGAACTCGTACTTGTTCAGGAGCTCGCGGATCTCCAGCTCCACCAGGTCGAGCAGCTCCTGATCATCCACCAGGTCCACCTTGTTCAGGTACACGACCAGCGCCGGCACGTTCACCTGGCGGGCCAGCAGGATGTGCTCACGGGTCTGCGGCATCGGACCGTCCGCCGCGGAAACCACCAGGATCGCCCCGTCCATCTGAGCGGCGCCCGTGATCATGTTCTTGACGTAGTCCGCGTGCCCCGGGCAGTCCACGTGCGCGTAGTGGCGCTTCTCGGTCTCGTACTCGACGTGCGACGTGGCAATTGTGAGGATCTTCGTCGCGTCGCGACGGCCGGCCTTCTCCGACGCCTTCGCCACCTCGTCGTAGCTCTTGAACCGGGCCAGATTCTTCCTGGCCTGTACCGCGGTGATCGCCGCCGTCAGTGTTGTCTTTCCATGGTCCACGTGACCGATCGTACCCACGTTGACGTGCGGCTTTGTCCTGTCGAAGACGGCCTTGGCCATAACTCAGTTTCCTCCACTCGTCGAGGAACCGCGATCCCGCGGTCCGACTCATGCTTCCCGGGGGCCGCAGCGCACAGCCCGGCACAATTCCGTCGCGCCCGTGCACGCGCGACCGCTCTTGTCCTTCCCGGACGCCTTCACATCTCGCGCCCCGTGCACGCGGAACACGATCGGCCTCGCCGGTGGCGACGCGACCACCCGTCGGCTCCGGTCGCGCGATTCCACTGCGGCGAAGCTGCTGACGGGAATCGAACCCGTGACCTCGTCCTTACCAAGGACGCGCTCTACCGGCTGAGCTACAGCAGCGCCCACGCCCGACCGGAGCTAAGGTGCCAGCAGCCCCTTGCACCCAGCCCCTCCGGGCCGCTCTACAGGAGGCTCCTGGCACCTCGATTGTCCTGTCGGATCGTACTCGGCGACACTCCGCCCGAGTGCGGTGTGCCGCCGCGGCGCGCCTCAGGCATCCCGCGTAGACACCGCGTCCGTGGCCAGAGTCTGATTAGTATAAACCTACGCGCTGCCTTGTCAAACCTCAAGACCCAGACCACCAGCGGATCGATTCCAGACCTGGATCGTCCTGGGTACAGTTCCCCGCCGCCGCTCGCAGATCGCCTGCCCCTTTGGACGGCAGCGCCGAACGGTCCAGCCCCAAAGGCAAAGAACGCAATCGATCAGCCCGCGGCCAACCGAACCCCAGCTGCTCCGGTCCCCTTGGCGACCCAAAGCCAACCGACGATCGCCCCGGAAGAACACGTACCTCCTACCCGGACCAACCATTTTATCCAATCTTACAAAGCGCAGCCTGCATTCTGACCGAACGCTGATTGATCCGCCGGTCGGCCAGCTTTGACCGATTTTTATAGAATCGCATATAAGATGCTCTAGAATAAGACCTTACAGCACGCTCCCGGGATGAACCCACTTGACTTCGATTAGGCGAACGGCTAAACCAGCAGGTAAGCCGTGTGGGACGTCCATGGGGGAGGAAAAGCTGCGCGGACCTTGTGCTGCCCGCGTTCTGTAAGGAGGAGAAAAGTCATGTCCAAAGCGTTTCCCTTGTTGGCGATGCTGGCTGCGTCGACGGTGCTGATCGCGCCGACGGCGTTTGCCGACTTCATCGTCGAGAGCCGCTTGGGCGGGCAGAACTATGGCAAATACAGCGAGGCGGGAGGATGGGGCAATAGCTCGGGAAAGAGCACCGTGCCGGACGTTACCGCCGGCATTGGAAGCCGCTATGGCAGCACCTACCGCAGCGTTGCAGGTGAAAAACACGCCTACTTCAAAGCGGACCTGGCGGTGGCGGGCATCTACGAGGTGTTTGCCACCTGGGGAGCCAACGCCAACCGCAAATCCAACATCTCACACATTATCACGCACAAGAGCGGAACCACGGAAGTCCTCGTTGATCAGTCGGCCACGGCCAACACGTGGGTGTCGCTCGGACAGTTCGAGTTCAACGCGGGGACGGACGTTGGCTCCGTGGACGTTAACAACACCAAGATTGACGCGAGCGGCAGCATGTACGCCGATGCCGTCAAGTGGGTGCTCGTTCCTGACCCGGCTACGCTTGCCTTGCTGGGCACAGGTGCATTACTCCTGCGTCGCCGCCGCCTGTAAGCCGGTACCGACCTGATCAAGCAGCAACCGCGGCCCCCGGCGAGCACTCGCTGGGGGCCGCATGCTACTGGCCCATCGCCACGCCGATCCAGCTCACCGAGCGGTTGCTCCGTGCGAGTACCATGCGGGAGGTACAATGCGGCAATGCCCCGCCAAAGACCGTCGTCGATCCCTCGAGTCGCGGCCCCGGTCCCTGCCGATACCCACGGGCCGGGTGGGAAGGGCTTGGCCCTGCGGATCGCCTTGGCGGCGATCCTGGCCGCAACGGTCACCCTGGCTCATCGGCCGGCGCTCCGTGCCCAGGCCCTGTTTCTCGACGACCAGGAGTACCTGACCGACAACCCCCTCGTGCGCCGCCCCGGCTGGCCGTCCACACGACGGTTCTTCACGGAGGTCCTCCGCCCCTCCACCGTCAGCGGATACTACCAGCCCCTGTCGATGGTCTCGCTCATGCTGGACTACGCACGGGGAGGGCGTCCCGGCCGCCTTGGTCCGTTCCATCAGACCAGCCTGCTCCTGCATGCGGCCAACACGGTGCTCGTGTTCGCGCTGCTGTGCGCCCTGTTTAGCCGTCCGATCGTCGCAGCCCTCCTGGCCGGACTCTTCGGCCTGCACCCGATGACCGCAGAACCCGTCCTGTGGGTCGGCGAACGGAAAACCCTTCTGGCGACCTTCTTTGTGCTTCTGACGCTGCTGGCGTACGTGCGGTATGCCCGGCGACCGGACCGCTGGGCGATTGGAGTGTCTTTCGCCGGATATCTCCTGGCCCTGCTGTCCAAGCCCACGAGCCTGCCGCTGCCCGTCCTGCTCCTGCTGCTGGACTTCTGGCCGCTGGGCCGCCTGGGCCGGAGAGCCGTCATTGAGAAGCTGCCCTTCCTGGCCGCAGCCGCGGTTTTCGCGGTGATCACGGCTCTGTCGCAGCGGCAGAGCCGGTACCCGGCCGAGGCCATCGCACTGACCATCCTGCACAATCTGGCGTTCTACCCGGCCAAGATCTTCGTGCCGGTCCGGCTGTCGTCGATCTACCCGATGCCCCCACCGCTGACCGCCGGTCACCCGTTTGTCATCGCCGGGATCGGAGTGGCCGCCGCCCTCGGGCCGACGCTGTGGATCTGCCTTCGCCGGGCGCGGTCTGTGGTCACGGGCGTTGGGTTCTTTCTGGCCGCCATCGCCCCCACACTGGTTGTGGCGGGCTACAGCCCGTCGATCGCCTGGGACAAGTACGCCTACCTTCCCATGATCGGCCTTCTCCTGCCGTTGGCCGCATTGGGGCGGCGCCTGGCGGCGGCCGGTCCGACCCGAACAGGAGGGGTCCAGGTATGGCGGCCCCGGATGGGTGCGTTGGCCACGATGGCCCTGGCGCTGGGGGCATGGGTGGCGCTCGGGACGGCTGTTTATGCGCGGGCCGGCCGCTGGGCGGACACGGAATCGCTCTACCGCCACCTGTTGAGCCTGCACCCTCGCATTCCCGCGCTGCACAACGACCTGGCCACTGCCCTTCTGGAAAAAGACCGGCCCCAGGAGGCCATGAAACATTTGCGGTGGGCTCTGGAGATCGATCCGCATGATGCGCAGACCCGAGTGAACCTCGGCCACGCCCTCCTGAAAACCGGCGACGCCCACGCCGCCGCCGAACAGCTCCGGACGGCCCTCCGGCTCGAACCGGCGTCCGTACGCGGCCACGCCAATCTGGCCGCGGCGCTTCTGGCGATGGGGAATCCGGACGGGGCCGTCGCCCACGCCAGGATCGCTCTGGAGCGCAACGCCGAGTCCGCTCAGGCCCATGCCGTTCTGGCCGGGGCGCTGCTGAAGAAGGATCAAGCTGAGGAGGCGCTGGCCGCCTACGAACGTGCCATCGCCCTGGCGCCCGAGGATCCGGAGATCCGCACGAACTACGGGGCAGCGCTCGAAAGCCTGGGCCGTACTGATGCCGCCGCCCGGCAGTACATCCGGGCAATGGAGCTGCGACCCGGCGCGCCGCCGATCCTGAACAACCTGGCCTGGGTGCTGGCGACGACTGACGCGCCTCCGGAAGGCCGACCGGCCGACCCGCTCGCCTTGGCAAAGGTGGCCTGTCGTTCGGCCGGGGAGGCGCGGCCCGAGTTCCTCGACACGCTGGCGGCCGCGTATGCGGACGCCTGCCGCTTCCCCGAAGCGGTTCGCACGGCCGAGGAGGCGATCGAACTGGCAAGCAGGCAGGGCCGCAAGGAGCTGGCGGCCGAGATCAAGCGGCGCGCAAACCTCTATCGGGCGGGGCGACCGTACCGATCCCTGCCCGGCCAATCCGTCGCACCTCCCGGGTCCGCGCCGACAACATCGGCCGGCCGGTGATGTGCCGCGCGGCGAAGCGACGAAGCGGCCGGGACAAGCGGCCTTGCGCCCGCAGAACACCGGGGCGTCCGTGTTCACGCGCGACCGGTGGCCGCGTGGGCTCGAGGCCCACGGTCCTACGCCGCAACGGACCGTGGGGCCGTTACCGGCCAGGTGACGGTGTGCTGTCGCCGGCGCGTCTGGTGGGCCCGGCCGGGCGTCAGAGTCTGTACTGCGGGATCTTCAGCAGTTCGCCGTCCTTAAGCGCCGACTGGTGGGCCACGATGCCGGCCACCGTCATATTCAGCGCCTGGGCCACATCCACGAGGGGTTTGCGGTCCTCGAGGATCGCCATCACGAACTCGTTCATGAGGTAACCGTGCGATCCCCCGTGCCCGCCGGCCTCGACGCCGGGCGGCAGCGGCGGACGCTTGATTTCAGGGACTTTCTCCAGACCTTCGTACTTACCGTAGAACGACGCCTTCTGTCCGCGGATCCGGCCCATCTCGCCCCCGTAGCCGGGCGTGTCCCAGCTCACGGCCATGCGGGCAGTTCCGCCCTCGCTCGTCCGGAACAGGGCGATTTCGGTCCCGAAGGGGTTCTTGTACCGGTTGTTATCGGGCTGGAGATGGCCGAGCACGCTGGGCATGCCCATGCACGAGACCTCCGTGAAGCTGCCACCGGTCACGCCCACGTAATACGCGTTCGAGTGCGTGGGATACCACTGCGGAGGAAGGCCAACCCGCCAGCCTTTGTAGGAGTCGATCGGTTCGGGCATGTAGTGGTAGTACTCCCCTTCGGAGTAGACGAGCTTGCCGAACCCACCAGCACGGTAGATCTCCCGCATGGCGTGGCAATCCGTGTGGAAGTACGACGTCTCGAAGAGCATGTATTTCTTGCCGCTGGTCTTGACCGCCTCGAACAGCCGGTCGGCCTCCTCGAGCGAGCCGAAGACGGCCGGCACGGCCGAGGCCACGTGCTTACCGTGCCTGAGGGCCTCGATACACAGCCGTCCGTGGCTCGGGGCATCCGTGGCCACAAACACGGCCTCGATCGAATCGTCCCTGATCATCTCCTCGGCCGAAGGATACGTCTTTTCGCAGCGGCACGCCTTGGCCAGAGCGGCGCACTTGTCGGGATCCAGGTCGCTGACCGCCGCGACCTGTACGTTCGGGTGGTCCTGAAAGCTGAAGGCCGCTCCGAATCGGCACACGCCGTAGCCGGCGATACCCACTCGGATCTTCCGGTCGGAAACCGGCTTCCAGCCCTTGGAAGCGTCGGGGTCCTGCGGGGCCTTCTCGAAGCCCTGGATGGGCTTTTCGGCGGCTCGCGTCGGACGAATCAGTCCGAGGGCCGCGGCCCCGGCCCCAAGAGCCTGCAGGAACGAACGTCGCGTGGCGCAATGCTTCATGATCAATCTCCTCGAAGCCCTCTGCTGCGGTCTGGACTTCCTGTTCGCGGGCTTTGTGTGGTTCCGCCCGCCGTTTGGAACGCGCCTTCGTACGGCGAGCGGTATCCAGCATGGTATCCGAAGGCCCGGCCCCGATCCACGCGCACGCCCCGGTATCGTCTGCCGCCACGGTTGGGGCCGGTTCCGTGGCCTTGCGCACCCGATGTACACGCTTCGTTCGCCCGCGTTCAACGTCGTATCGCCAGGAACTCACGCGAGTATCCGCCCGGCGCAATAGCACCGCCCGTGCCCGCTCAAGCACAGCCCGCGGATCCACCTGCTGCGCCGCAGCACTGAGGCAAGCTCAGAGCTTCTTTTCGCTCCCGCCCCTACCTCAACCGAAAACGGCAGCAGGCCCTGCAAACGCGGCAGTCGGTTCCCTTGCTGCGGGCAAGCTCCTTGATGCCGCAGTAGCCAAGGCACATAGTGGACAGCCTCGCGCGGTTCCCGCCCCGGGGCCGGCGGCGGCCAAGCCGCCGACTCGGTCGGCTGCGCATTTCGAAACCGCGGAGGCAGCAGGCGTTCAAGCCGTCCGGTGGTTCCCGAGCAGGTTCGTGGTCGGCCGGCGCGGGCTCTGGTAGGATTCCAGCGGCTCCGGCGAGGCAGGCTGTTCTGCGATCGACCGACGGCAGCCGGGGACAACGCGAGCGGATCTGCCGCCGGATCGTCGAGATCCCGGGCGTGAACCGATGCCTGTACGATCTGACCCCGAAGCCTCCGGCCACAATCGAGTACGTCTAGTGGATGGCACTTTCGGCCTGCTGATCCTGACTACCGCCCTGGCAGGGCCGCCCAGCGCGCCGGCTTCAGGACCCGCCGGCGACCCCCGTGACGTCCGACACGGTCTGGTGATCCCCGACGAAGGTTACTGCGACCAGCCCTACGTCGTCGTCCGACCCGACGGGGCGTGGGTCTGCACAATGACCACCGGCCGGGGCGTCGAGGGCCAGCGCGGCCAGCATGTCGTGGCGACGATCAGCGACGATCGGGGGCGTTCGTGGTCGCCGCCCATCGACATCGAGCCGGCCGACGGACCGGAGGCCTCCTGGGCGGTGCCGCTGATCACCCCCGGCGGGCGCATCTACGTGTTCTATGACTACAACGGTGACCGCATCGACCGGCTCGGCGACAAGAACATCCGGGCCGACATGCTGGGGTGGTACGTCTTCCGGTACTCCGACGACGGCGGACGCACGTGGTCGGCCCGGCGATACCGGTTGCCGGTCCGGGTTACGGCGTGCGACCGGGAAAACGACTGGCGGGGACAGGTCCAGATCCTGTGGGGGATCTGCAAGCCGATCGTCGTCGGCGATACGGTTTTCTTCTCCTTCACCAAGCTCGGCCGGTACATGCTCGAAAACGGAGAGGGGTGGCTGTTTCGATCCGACAACCTGCTGACGGCCCGGCGCCCGGAAGAGATCGAGTGGAGAATGCTCCCGGACGGGGAACACGGCATCCGCGCCCCCGAGTTCGGCTCGGTTCAGGAAGAGCACAACATCGTTGCGCTGGCCAACGGAGACCTGTACTGCATGTACCGAACGACGACGGGCTCTCCCTGTCATACGTACAGCCGCGACGGGGGCCGGACCTGGACCCGACCGGTTCACGCCACGTATCGGCCCGGCGGGCCGCGGATCAAGCATCCCCGCGCCTGTCCGAGGATCTGGCGAACCTCCGGGGGGAGGTACCTCCTCTGGTATCACAATCACGGCGGCCGGGACTTCGAAGGCCGCAACCCGGCCTGGATCGCCGGCGGCCTTGAGCGGAACGGGCATATCTGGTGGTCACAGCCGGAGATCCTGCTCTACGATCGCGATCCCAAGACGCGAATGAGTTACCCGGATCTGATCGAGCAGGACGGGCGTTTCTGGGTCACGGAAACGCAAAAGGAGATCGCCCGGGTCCACGAAATCGATGCCTCCCTGCTGGAGGGCCTTTGGAATCAGCTCGCCGGTCGCCGCGGGCCCGCACCCCATCCCGTCCTCCGCTGGACGGCCGACCATGCACCAGAGGTGACTATGCCCCGAGTTCCGTTGCTGCGGGACGGAGGTGGATTCAGCATCGAGATGCGCCTGCGGTTGGACCGCCTGGATGCCGGACAAATCGTCCTCGACTCGCGGGACGACGCCGGGCGGGGCGTGGCGCTCCAGACCACGCCGGCCGGCACCCTCGCCATCGAGCTGAGCGACGGCCGGATTCGGTGGAGCTGGGATTGCGACCCGGGCCTTCTGGTCGCCGGACGGGCGCATCATATCACGGTCATTGTGGACGGCGGGCCGCGGATCATCACGTTCGTAGTGGACGGTCGGCTGTGCGACGGGGGCGAATCGCGACCCTGCGGATGGGGGCGATTCCGCGAGGCGTTGGGGGATGTGAACGGAACCGCGCCGCTGCGGGTCGCGCCGAGCCTGAACGGGCGGGTCGAACTCCTGCGGGTGTATGACCGCTACCTGCGAACCTCCGAAGCCGTGTCGCTGGCCCTCGCGGACGGTGCCTGATGCGGGGCCACCCCGCCTTCGCCGCCACAGCCGTCGTGTATATTCCCTTGCTGCGCCCTACGCCCGCGCCACCGCTTCACGCAGCCGGCGCACCGTTTCCTGCGCGTCGCCCCAGAGCGTAAGGGTCTTCGGCAGGCCGTAGAGTGGATTTGGCACGCCCGAATAGCCCGGTCGTTCGTCCAGATTGCATACGATCACGTGCCGCGCCTGGTCGGCCCGGAGGATGGGCATCCCCGAGATGGGCGTGTTCTCGTTCTCGATCGCGGCCGGATTGACCACGTCGCACGCCCCCACGATCAACGCCACATCCGTTTCGGGGAAATCGTCGTTCACGTCCTTGAGGTCGGCCAGCCGGGCGTAGTCCACCTCCGCCTCGGCCAGGAGCACGTGCATATGGCCGGGCATCCGGCCGGCTACGGGATGGATCGCGAAACGCACGTCCTTGCCCCGGGCGACCAGGTCCTCGCACAAGCCGACCACCTCGGCCTGGGCCTCGGCCAAGGCCATGCCGTAGCCCGGGATGATGATCACCCTCCGGGCATCGCGCAGGAGGCCGGCCGCCCGTTCGAGGCCGTCCGCACACGCCGGCAGGCCGCCCGCAGGCCGAACAACGCCCGCGCCGGCGGCCGCGTCCGGACCGCTCCGCTCGCCGACCCCGGCCGACGCCGGCTCGCTGATCGTCGGCGGGGCGGTCTGCGGCGCAGGGGGCGGCTCGGCGGGCGGCGAACCGATCCCGGCGAATACCGTCGAGAGGCCGCGGTTCATCGCCCGACACATCACGTGCGTGAGGATGGAGCCCGACGCCGCCACCGTCGCCCCGCAGGCGATCAGCAGCCGGTTCTCAATCGCCACTCCGCAGAACGCCGCCGCCAGGCCGGCCGTCGCATTCAGAAAAGAGATCAGGACGGGCATGTCCGCGCCGCCGATCCGGATCGAGAAGACCACCCCCAGAATCACGGCCGCCAGCACCAGGGCGGCCACTTCCGTCCCGACGCCTCCGGGCCCGCCGGTCCTGGCCACGGTCGCGGTGACCAGCAGGAGGATCACGCCGGTCAGCGCCACCAGAATCGCGTTGTGTCGCGGCCAGACCACGGGCGTCTGCCGGATTCGATTGGCCAGCTTGGCGCTGGCGATCATGCTTCCGCTGAAGGTAGCCGCACCGATCACCAGACCCAGAAGCGCCGAGGCCTCCTGGCTCGCGCTGAGCAGCGCCCCGGTGCGGGTCAGCTCCACGAACGAAACCGCGCAGGCCGCCACGCCGCCGGCCCCGTGCTGAAAGGCGACCATCGCCGGAATCTGCACCATGCTCACCCGCACGGCCAGCGCCCAGCCCACCGCGCCCCCGATGAGCATGAACAGAAACACCAGCCGGAGGTCCGCGATGCGGTACCGGTACAGAACGAGGCCCAGGGCACAGGCCAGCGCGAACGCGGCGATCCCGTTGCCCTGCCGGGCCCCCGTCGGCGTCCGGAAACGCGAGATCCCCGTCAGAAGAATCGCGATCACGGCCAGGTCGGTCAGGATCGCTCGTGTATCCATCGTGGAGACTCGGCGGAGCGAATGACGGCTCCCGGCCGACGGTCCCTCGGCGACCGGGAGCCTCGGCCTAACTCTTTCGGCGGAACAATCGAAGCATCCGGTCGGTGATGACGAACCCGCCGCAGACGTTGAAGACGGCCGTCATCAGGGCGATCGCACCGAGCACCCGCTGCGCCGCCGTCATCTCGGACGCGAACAGGAGGACCGCGCCGAGCACCGTCACGGCCGAGATGGCGTTCGTCATGGACATCAGCGGCGTGTGCAGCATCGGGGGCACGCGGGAGATCAGAACGTACCCGATGCCGAACGCCCCGGCGAACACAAAGATCACCAGCAGAACACCCGGCATGGCTCACCTCGCCGGGGCCGCGGCGGCGCCCATGGCCTTGATCGCGCCCTCGTACAGAATCTGCCGGTTTCGCGTGACCAGCGAGTGCCGGACGATCTCATCCTCGAGGTTCATCGCCCCGGGGCCCTTCTTGAACAGGTTCTCGACGTAATGAAGCATGTTGTGTGCATACAGCCAACTGGCGTCCACAGGCAGCGATCCCGGGATGTTGGCCGTACCGCAGACGTACACGTCGTGAACGACGATCTCCTCCCCGGGCTTTGTGACTTCGCAGTTACCCCCCTGGTCGATGGACACGTCCACGACGGCCGAACCGGGCCGCATGCTCCGGACCATCTTCTCCGTGATGAGGACGGGGGCGACTTCTCCCGGCACCAGCGCGCTGAGAATGACGATGTCGCTCTTGGGAACCAGCGATGCCAGCAGCGCGCGCTCGCGTTCCAGCCACTCGGCCGGCAGCGCGCGGGCGTAGCCCCCCTCCCCGTGCGCCAGTTCCGCCGGCACGTCGAAGCCGACCACCTGCGTGCCCTTGAGGCTGGCGGCCTCGCGCCGGGCCTCCTCCCGGATGTCCACGGCGCGGACCACCGCGCCGAGCCGCTTGGCCGTGGCGATCGCCTGCAAGCCCACCACGCCCGCCCCGACCACCAGCACCGAGGCCGGAGGAATCGCCCCGATCGCCGTGCCCATCATGGGCACGAACCGCGGGATGTGCATGGCCGCGATCAGCAGCGACTTGTACCCCGTGATCGTGCTCATGGAGGTGAGCGCATCCATGATCTGGGCCCGGGAGATCCGCGGAATCCCGTCCATCGTGAAGGAGGTCACGTTGCGATCCCGCAGCATCCGAACCAGGGCGTGATTCGACGGAGCCGCCGGATGCAGGAACGCGATCAGGACCGCGCCCTCGCGGATCATCTCGGCCTCGTGCCGGCCGTACTTCGTATGGAAGACCGGTTGTTTGACCTTCAGGATCACGTCGGCCCGCGAGTAGAGCGTCAGGGCGTCCGGGACGATCGTCGCCCCCGCCGCCTCGTATTCGGCGTCCGCCCGGAACACGCCCGCTCCGGCCGAAGCCTCGACGATCACCTCGAAGCCCATCTCGCGGTACCTCGACACCGTCTCCGGCAGGGCAGCCACACGATGCTCGCCCGGCAGAATCTCCTTGGGAATCCCAATGATCATTCCTGATCTCCTCGGCGCGCGCCGGCGCCTGCGTCCGGGACCGCTCCGACCGCGCCGCCCGTATGGTAACCGCTCTCCCAGGATTCCGTCAGGTGGTCGGAGCGGGGGTGCATGCTCGCTGAGCGCGTCCCTCGGGCCCGCCGCCGGAGGCAGAACCCGCGGCCCTCATCCGCCAGCCAGCGACTCCCGCAGGACCGGATCGCAGAATGCCCGGACATTCGCCTCCGGCGTGCCCGGGCAAACCTCGCAGCCGGGGGCCAGTACGAACCGCGGGCCGGCCTGGCGGATGCACCGGACCGCCGCCTTCGCCACGTCGACCGGCGTGCCCTGAAGCAGCACGGCCGAGGGATCGAAGTTGCCGCAGAACGTCACGTCCGGACCGGCCGTCCTGCGGGCATCCGCCAGCGGCACCATCCAGTCCAAGTCGATGATGTCGGCGCCCGTCCGGGCCATCAACCCCACCAGGTGGTTCGTATTGCCGCAGATGTGCAGCTTCACGGCCGCCTTCGCCTCGTGGATGTCCGCAAAGAGTCGCTGCTGCCACGGCAGCACGAACTCCTCATACATCTCCGCATTGATGAGACTGGCCGCCGCATCGCCGACGCCGATCATGTCCGCCCCGGCGCGGACCTGGGCCTTCGCGAAGGCCACGGCGTTTTCGACGATGACAGCCGCCGCGTCGTGGAACATCGTCGGCTCGTCCACCAGATCCAGCATCGCCTCCTGGAGGTCGCGCAGGTCGGCGTATTCGGCCATCGGGCCCTCGACCCATCCCAGGACGCTGTGAGTGCGGCCGACGGCCGCCGCCAGACGCCCGGCGCTCTCGACCCGCTGCCGCATTCGCGGGACGGCATCCGGATCGATGCGCCGGAGGCGCCGAAGGTCGTCGCGTGCCTTGATCAGCCGCCCTCGCGGCACGCCGACACCCTCAGGCGGATAATCGAACTCCATTCCGTACCCGGAGGCCTCCCGCCACGGATCGCTGATGGTCATGACCTGGTCCAGGCCGAACGCCTCGGCGACGGCCAGTTGCGCCTCCACCAGGACCTCACCGTCGAGGTAGTAATCCCGGTACGTCCGCCCGATGTAGTGCGCCGCCCAGGCCATCATGATGGGCGTGACGGGCGGACGATCCGTCGGACGGCCTGCGATGACGGCATACAGGCGTTCCTTGCCGGTCATGGTCCATGCCTCCGCGTGAAGCGTGCCAATCGCGTGCGGCTTACCTCTGCGGCCTCAGACACCAGGGACCGCACCATCTACGGTAACCGCCCTCACGCCGCTTTTCACGACCGGCGCGCGTCGCGCGGCCTCCCGGAAAAACCGCAGCGCCGGGGCCCGGGCCCCGGCGCTGCGGCTGAAACGGGGTGCGTATCGTCTTCGGGCCGCCGGCGCGCCCGCCGGCGACACCGCGATGGACCTCAGAACTTAGTCAGTTCCTGTTCATCGAGGGGAATGACCTGCTCGGGCTTGGCCGCCGGCTCCGGCCGCGCCGCCGGCCGCGCCGCCGGCTCGATCAGGTGCTTGTGAATCAGACGGTCCGTCGGACCCAGGGCCCCCTTCTTGGCACCCCCCGCAGACCCCCCCGACGACTTCCCCGACGAAACCCCAGATACCGACTGGCCTCCTGCCGCCCGAACCCCCGAATCCCCCTGCACCAACGCCACCAACTCCGCCACCAGTGCCGTAAGCTGCTCCGCCTGCGCGTTCAACTCCTCCGCCGCCGCCGCCGACTCCTCGGCATTCGCCGCATTCTGCTGCGTCACCTGGTCCATCTGGCTCACCGCCGTGTTCACCTGCTCAATCCCCTGCGCCTGCTCGCTGCTGGCCGCCGCAATCTCCCCCACCAAACCGCTCACCTTCTGCGCCGCCGCCGTAATCTCCGCCAACGCCTTCGCCGTCTCCGACGCCACGCTCACCCCGTTCTCCGCATTCCTCACCGACCCCTCAATCAACGCCGCCGTGTTCCGCGCCGCCTCCCCCGCACGCTGCGCCAGATTCCGAACCTCCTCCGCCACCACCGCAAAACCCTTCCCCGCATCCCCCGCCCGCGCCGCCTCCACCGCCGCATTCAACGCCAACAGGTTCGTCTGAAACGCAATCTCGTCGATCGTCTTCACAATCTTCGCCGTCTCGTCCGACGACCTCTTGATCTCCTCAATCGCCGTATTCAAACGCCCCATCGACTCCTGTCCCCGATTCACCAACGCCGTCGTCTCCGACATCAACGCGTTCGCCTGCTGGGCGTTCGCCGCATTCTGCTTCGTCATCGAGGCCACCTCCTCCAACGCACTCGAGGTCTCCTCGATCGAAGCCGCCTGCTCGCTCGCCCCCTGCGCCACCGCCTGACTCGCCGACGAAACCTGCGACGCCGCCGAGGCCGTCTGCGTCGCCCCGTCCCCCAGACTCTGCGCAATCCGCGTCAGAACCTTGTTGATGCTCCGGGAGATGAGCACACCCAACGCCATCGCCGCCACCACCCCGACGATCATCGCCGCCAGACTCAGGAGCTTCAGGAATGCGGCCTGGTTTCGCGAGGCAGCCGCCTGGTCAGAAGCCGCCTTCTGATTGATCTGGACGAGCTGGTCCAGGATGCCGTTCACGGTATTCTGGGCGCTCAGGCACGGCCCCATCAACTGGTCACGAGCCTTGTTGCAGGTCTCTTGCGCCTTGGCAGCCAGACCCCTGAGCTTACCGAATTGCTCGAAGACCTCCTCGGCCGCCGGTGCCATTTCGCTCTGGAACACCGCGGCCGCCTGCGCCAGATCCCCCTTGGCCGCCAGCTCCTTGATCTTGTGAACCGCCTCGTGGAAATGCTTATGCGGCTCCAGCATCGCCGTGACCGCGCTGCGGAGCTCCGGGCTGTCGGTCGAAAAGCCAGCCAGCCACTTGCCGAAGCGACACTGCGTAGCGTCGTCGCCGCCCTCAAAGGACTTCTTCGACTGGAGCATCAGGAGGACCCGGCCCTCGAGCTTGTAATGGTCGCCCGTGAACGCTTCGAGGTCTTGTACGAGACGCGCGGGGTCGTCGATGCGTACCTTGGTGAATTCCTCGCACAGCCGGAAGAACTCGTTGTTGGCGTTCCGCCACGCCTCCCAGGCGGGTTTGAGCTTCTCCCAAAGCGCAGCCTCTTCGGGGGCTTTCTCGAGCGACTCATAGACCTTCCAGGCTGCGCTGTAGCGCTCGCGGATCTTCTCCACTTCGGCCAACTGCTCGTTTCGGGCCGTCTGGTCCAACTGAGTGTCCAGCAGCGACCGCTGTAGCGCTTTCAGAGACGAACTGGCTTCCTTGATCGTCAGCAGGCTGCCGACGCCGGGCAGATGAACGGTGCCGATGTCGGAGATCGCTCCACCAGCCTGGACGATCCCGTAATACCCGACGCCCCCCAGGATCAACGTGACGACGGCGACACACAGGAAGGAAAGGACAAGTTTCCGACCGATGGTCCAACCTCGTTTCATGGAAGCCTCCTCAGCGGCTTGTACCGATTCCAGACGCGTGCCGGACGCCCGATCGCGCGCGGCACGCATGCGTACCCACGAACGCTCTATCGGTTCGGAGGGGCCGGCACTGAATAACCTTGTTGGGGTTGCTTCGGAGACGCCGGAAGTTGTTTCCGTATCCCTTTTCCGAGTGCAACCGGGCGTAAGACCGCGGGGTTTATTCCGGACGCTCCTGGGGTTCCCGGACGTTGGTCGAATCGGGCGAGTGGATTACAATCAGCCGCTTGGGGTTGCATGGCGAAGGCCCGCCGGCATCCCGCCCGGAGCGTGCCGCCCCGGCCTGTGGGGCATGGGCATCCTGTCCATGACCCGCCGATCACAGGCGCCAAGCCTGTGCTCCGGGGCGTATCGGAGAGAGGCTCCGGGCCCAGGCTTCCTTTACGAAGGTCCCAGATGGTCCGCAGCGCCGACGAAATCCGCCGGGAGTTCATCCGTTTCTTCGAGGAGCGCGGGCACGCGGTCGTCCCGTCGTCGCCCGTCGTGCCGCTCGACGACCCCACGCTCCTGTTCACCAACGCGGGCATGAACCAGTTCAAGGATGTGTTCCTGGGCACGGGGTCGCGCCCCTACCGGCGGGCGGTCGATACCCAGAAGTGCATCCGGGCCGGCGGCAAGCACAACGACCTCGACGACGTGGGCCATGACACCTATCACCACACGTTCTTCGAGATGCTGGGCAACTGGTCCTTCGGCGACTACTTCAAGCGCGAGGCGATCGTCTGGGCGTGGGAGCTGCTCACAAAGGTCTGGGGCCTCGACAAGCAACGGCTCCACGCGACGTACTTCCAGGGCGACCCCCAGGAAGGGCTCGAGCCCGACCTCGAGGCCCGCGACCTGTGGGCCGGGGCTACGGACATCGACCCGACCCACATCCACCCGGGCGGCAAGAAGGACAACTTCTGGGAGATGGGCGAGACCGGCCCCTGCGGCCCGTGCAGCGAGATCCACATCGACCTGACGCCCGACCGGAGCGGCGGACGGCTCGTCAACGCGGGGGACCCCCGCGTGATGGAGATCTGGAATCTCGTCTTCATCCAGTTCAACCGCGGCCCGGACGGCCGGCTCACACCGCTGCCGGCCCGCCATGTCGATACGGGCATGGGCTTCGAACGGATCACGGCCGTGCTCCAGGGGATGCAGACGGGACGCCTCGGGCAGGTCAGCAACTACGACACGGATATCTTCGCGCCCATCTTCGCGGGCATTCAGCGAGTCACCGGGGCCCCGCCGTACGCCGGACGACTCGAAGCCGGTTGCCGCGGCGAGCCCGGCCGCGAACATGAGGGATCGTCCCCCCCGCCGCCCGATCACGGCAGGCCCGGGCACGACGCCGCGGTCATGCGCGATGTGGCCTACCGCGTCGTCGCCGACCACATCCGATGTCTGACCTTCGCGCTGACGGACGGGGCGGTGCCGGGCAACGAGGGCCGCGGCTATGTGCTGCGTCGCATCCTGCGGCGTGCGGTTCGGTACGGCCGACAGTACCTGGGCGTGCGCGAGCCGTTTCTGTGCGCGCTCGTGCCGGTGGTGGTCGAGGCGATGGGCCGGGCCTTTCCCGAACTGACGGCCCGCCCGGACCGGGTCGCCGAGCTGATCCGCGAGGAAGAGCGCTCCTTCCTCAGGACGCTCGACCGGGGGATCGCGCTGTTCGAGGAAGCCGCCGGGCGCGCGCAACGCTCCGGCCGCACGATCATCAGCGGCGATGACGCCTTCCGCCTGCACGATACGTACGGGTTCCCGGTCGATCTCACGGAGGTCATGGCCCGCGAGCGCGGCCTGACGGTCGACCTGGCCGAATATGAGCGGCTCATGGAGCAGGCCCGTCAGCGGGCGCGGGGCCGCACCGAAGAGGCCGCCGACGACTACGCCGAGCTCGCGCGACACGCCGCCGACCAGGCCACGGAGGCCACCGACGAGAGCGACAAGTATGCCCCCGATCTGACCTGCCAGACCGTTCTGACCTCCCTGGCCCATCCGACGGCTCCGGGGGCCGGCGATGCGGCCGCCGCCGGCGAGTCCATCGCGTTCACCGTCGCCCGCACGTGCTTCTACGCCGAGGCCGGCGGCCAGGTGTCCGACACGGGCCGCCTCATCACGCCGACCGGCGAGGCCGAAGTCACGGGACTGGCGCGGCTGGTCGTGCACCTGGATGACGGCCGCACGCGCGAGGTGATCGTGCATTGCGGGAAGGTCCTTCGCGGCGAGATCCACCCCGCAAGCCCGTGCCGGCTGGCCGTAGACCCGGCCCGGCGCATACCCACAATGAAGAACCACACCGCCACACACATCCTGAACTGGGCCCTCCGCGAGGTGCTGGAGTTCGGTGGCGGCGGGAAGGTCGATCAGAAAGGCTCGCTGGTCGACCCGGACAGGACGCGATTCGATTTCTCCCACGGCAAGCCGCTGACTCCCGAGGAAATCGAACGCATCGAGAGGCTCTGCAACGAGAAGATCAGCGCGGATCACCCGGTTCGCACGAAGTTCGTACGGCAGGCCGACGCCCTGAAGATCAATACCCTCCGGGCCGTCTTCGGAGAGAAGTACCCCGACCCGGTTCGCGTCGTCTCCGTCGGGGCCGACATCGATGCCATGCTGGCCGATCCGCAGAACCCCGAGTGGATGAAATACCCGGTCGAGTTCTGCGGCGGCACGCACGTTCAGCACACGGGCCAGATCGGTGCATTCGTCCTGACCGCCGAGGAGGCAGTGGCCAAGGGCATCCGCCGCGTCGTCGGGATCACCGGCGAAAAGGCCGACCGGGCGATCCAGACCGGGCGTCGTCTCCTGGAGGAGGCAGCCGCCGTGAAGGCCGGGCCTCCGCAGGCCATCGCGGAACGCCTGAGCGAGCTTCAAAAGAAGCTGCTCGAGGCGGAGATCCCCTTACGGGACCGCATCGCCCTTCGGCAAACCCTCGGGGAACTCCAGCAACTTGCCCGCGCGCAAAGCAAGCAGCAATCCGCCGAGTCGGCCGACCGGCTCCGCGCCATCCGCCGGCAACTCCTCGAACGGGCCGAGCGCATCAACGCCAGCGCCGTCATCGTGGGGGAGGTCCCCGACGTGCCCGTCGAACAACTCCGCGAGGCCGCCGACTGGCTGCGCTCCCAGGCAGGTTCGGCGGCCGTCCTGCTCGGGACGCGAGGCGACGGCAACAAACCGCTCCTTCTGGCCGCCATGACCGACGACCTGGTCGGCGCAGGCCTCCACGCGGGTGACGTCATCAGACAGATCGCGCCCCTGATCGAGGGCAAGGGCGGCGGCAAGCCCACTCTCGCCCAAGCCGGTGGAAGGAACGTGGAAGGCCTCGCAGCAGCCTTGGAAGCCGGCGCTAAGCTGATCCTCCAAGTGCTGGGAGGGTCATAGCGATCGGCTGCGGCGGCCGTTCGCCAACATGCCAGGAACCGTAGAGCCTTTATTTAGAAGGCAAGTCGCAACATTATTTGTGTAGCGATGTTACGTATATAAAACTAAAAGAGTGCTGATTCTGCTTGACCCCTCGGTAGGCCCAGCCTACGCTCGCTTCAGACGACTGGAATCGGCATGTAGGAAAGCCAGAAGGAGAAGCGAATGGCATTCGAGACACCAAGAGTCCCGTATCCCTACGATGCGTTAGAGCCTTACATCGATGCCCGGACGATGGAGATCCACCACACCAAGCACCACGCCGCGTACACTGCCAACCTTAACGCAGCCATCGAGAAACACCCCGAGTTGGCCGGACGCACGGTGGAGTCGCTCCTGTCGGCCGTCGCCACCGTTCCGGAGGACATCCGGCAGCAGGTGATCAACCACGGGGGAGGCCACGTAAATCACGGCCTGTTCTGGGAGATCATGGGGCCCGGTAAGGGCGGTGAACCCAAAGGGGCTCTGGCCAAGGCGATCGAGTCCGCGTTCGGCGGGTTTCCCAGGTTCAAGGAGGAGTTCACGAAGGCTGCCATGGGGCGCTTCGGCAGCGGATGGGCGTGGCTGGCGCTGGATCCCGCCGGCCGGCTTCAGTTGTACAGCCTTCCTAACCAGGACTCGCCCCTGATGCAGGGGCACAGGCCGATCCTCGGGCTGGACGTGTGGGAGCACGCCTATTACCTGAAATACCAGAACCGCCGGGCCGACTACGTGGCTGCGTGGTGGAACGTCGTCAACTGGGACAAGGCGGCGGAGATCTTCGAAGCAGCCCGCAAGGCGTAGGCTCGTGCCCCAGACAACAACCGGTTGGGCGGCAATGCGCCCGCCTTGCCGCGCTTACTTCGCCCGTGGGGGCGCGCCTGACGACCCGGCAGCCGGCAAGCCTGCAGGCGGCTCCCCGCGTGCTCTGGCGGGAGACCTCACAACAAGGCGGCCCGGGTGCCCGGGCCGTGCCGCATTACCCCCAAGGGGATTCGAACCCCTGTCTTCAGGATGAGAACCTGATATCCTAGGCCTCTAGACGATGGGGGCCGCGAGTTGTCGAGAATATTGCCCGAGGGCGGCCTCGTCAAGCCGGCAGGGCGTGCCCGATCGGCACAGGGCCGGCCGGGCCGGGGGCGGAAATCGCCGAGCGGGTGAGCGGTTCGCCACCTGCGGGCCGGTTCGGTCCGGTGAGGCTGCGATCCGGCGGACGGGACTTCCACCTTCGATGGATCCACAGGTACTGCTCAGGTGCCGCCCGAACGAACTCCTCGATGGCCCGCGTGTACTCCTGGGTGATCCACATGAGTTCGTCCGGCCGCCCCTTCCACTCGCTGGGCCGGATGATCCGCGTGACCCCGATTTCGTATTCGAACCGGTCGCTCAGCCGACGCGCGTATCCGACGATGATCGGCACGTCGTGGCGGATCGCCAGGAGGCCGATGGATTTGTACGTGGACGCCTTCTGCCCGAAGAAGTCCACGAAGAGCCCCTTGTGGCCGGCGTTCTGATCGGCAATGAAGCCGAGGATCCCGCCCGAGCAGAGGATGTCCTCGGCCGTCTGCGTCGCACCCTTCTTGTAGAGCAGGTCGAGGCCCCGCTTCTGGCGGTGCGACATGAGGTATCCGTTCAGATAAGGGTTGTCGAGGGGGCGCATCACGGCGGTCATCCGGAAGCCCAGACAGGAAAGGACGTAGCCGATCAGCTCCCAGTTGCCGTAGTGGCCGGTCAGGAGGATCGCTCCCCGATGATCGAGCAGCACCTCCACCGCCTCGGCAAGCCGGTTGAGCCGCACGTACCGCGGCCAGGTCCATTCGCTGATGAGCCGCGGCGTAAAGAGGACCTCCACGGCCATCATGACCATCTGCTGCATGCTCCGGCGGGCCAGGCGGTCGGCGTCCTTCTCCGAAAGCACGGGACCGTAGGCCAGCCGAAGGTGCTGTTTGGCCCGCTCACGGTGGCGGCTGATCAGGTGGAACCAAAGCGTCCCGATCCATCGGGCGGTCCGGAGGTTAGTGTCAATCGGGAACATCTGGGCGGCCATACAGTAAAGGCGGACGCCCGCATAGACGAGCCAGTCGAGGATGGGCCGGCCGAACCGCATGCCCCCATAATTCTAACGATAGGGTGCGCATCCCTGAAGGGCGGCGCGCGCAGCAATCGGCGGCGGCATCCGGCGCGCAGCCACCACCTGGCGCCGCCCCCTATCGAGGGCGCATCTACGGATCATGGACTGCGCGCAGCCGCGCCGTCCATGCAGCAGCGATCCGAACCCCCTTCAGCGCTTCTTTCCAACTCCGGACAGCACCAAGACGCCCGACACGAGAGACGGACGCATAGAATGGCTCCTTCGTAGCTACGGGCGGGCAAGACATATGCCGCGGACGCCGGGAACCGGGATCAAGGCACCGTATTTTGACGTAAGGGACGCTGGGCGCGAAGAGTAGGCGATGCAGCAAGCATTCGCTATCTTAAACAGGGTACCGCTGCCACCTGTGAGTTTGTTTCCGAAACGCAACGTGATCAGACTTAAGGACGCGCCATAACTAGCGTTCTTACATTGGGTTAAGGGGCCGTTGCCCCGAGGCAGCATCGTTGAGATCAGGCACCGCGAAGGATCTAGAGTGCGCACAGACGAGTTGGCATACGACCTGCCGCCGGAGCTGATCACCCAGCGACCTGCCGAACGGCGTGACGGGAGCCGGCTACTGGTGGTGCACCGCCAGACCGGCCGGTTGGAACACGCGATCTTTCTCCAGCTTGCGGACTTCATCTCGCCGGGCTCACTGCTCATCCTGAATGACACCCGCGTGGTTCCGGCCCGATTCGAGGCCCGGCGATCGACCGGCGGCCGGGTGCCCGGGTTGTTCCTTCGCCAGCGCGAGCCGGGCGACTGGGAAGCCCTGCTTGAAGGGCGGGGACGACTTCGAAAGGGCCAGACGCTCGCCTTGGGGGGGCGATACGTGCTTGCGCTCACCGAGCCCCTCGGGCGCGGGGTCTGGCGCATCCGCGTGGAGCCGGCGGTGGACGCGGAGCGGGTTCTGGCCGAGGTCGGGCGCACGCCCCTCCCACCCTACATCCGGCGGAAGGACGACCCGACCGAGATCCTGGAGATGGACCGGGAGCGCTACCAGACGATATACGCGCGGCAGCCGGGGGCCGTGGCAGCGCCGACGGCGGGGCTGCACTTCACGGAGGGGGTCTTTGCATCGCTGGCGGCCCGCGGAATCCAGACCGCGACGGTGACCCTCCATGTGGGGCTGGGGACGTTCGCGCCCATCGAGGCCGAAGAGCTAGCGGACCACCGGATGCATGCGGAGTGGTACGAGATGCCCGCCGCCACGGTCGAGGCGGTTCAGGCAGCGCGGGCGCGCGGCTCACGGATCGTGGCCGTGGGAACGACAGCCGCCCGCGTGCTGGAGAGCTGTGCCGATCCAGCGGGGCACGTCCACGCGGGCAGCGGGTGGACGGACCTGTTCATCCATCCGCCCTACCGGTTTCGAGCGGTGGATGCGTTGGTCACGAACTTTCACCTGCCCCGCAGCACTCTGCTGGCCATGATCTTCGCCTTCGGAGGGACGGAGCTGATCCGGGCGGCCTACGCGGAGGCCATCGCGCGGCGGTACCGGTTCTACAGCTACGGGGATGCGATGCTCATCCTCTGAGGCGCCACACAGCAGGACGGAACCGAGCTACGGCGGGCTCGGGGCCTCCGACTGAAGCCCGCCGGATCGTTCTGCCGATACGAAGGGCGGCCGGGCGCACCTGTGGCGCTCGCTGTCGAGAACGGGCGGCAGCAACGTTGTCAATAGCGCTCGGGCTCGAATCGCGGCACGCGACTTGCTGAGGAGCGATGGGTCGAGAAATCGAAGAGAACCGTTTGATTTCCGGCGGGAGGATGGTATAAGAGAGACGGGCAGAGAAAAGAATCTGCCATGTTCGACAAGAGAGGATCATTTGATCGAACCGTAAAGGAACCTCGGGAGACTGCGGGACCCAGGGACTGACGAACCCGCCTTGAGCGGGCGGTCATGAACGGGCCGGGTCACCCACGTTGATTCGAGGGTTCCGTCAAATACCTCTCACCGGCATTGCGGTGGAGACTTTTCTCGGCTTCGTTGGGAGGCTTGCTCCTTATCGGGCGGGCCTCTTTTTTTGCGCCCCGCCTACGATCGTGCGCGGCGGATGTTCCTGCGGGTTTTCCGAAACCGGCTGTATGGAGCAGCCGAACACAGGGGTGGGGGTCATCGCATGCAGATCGTGCTCTTCGAGGACAGCGGATTTGCGGGCCTGCTTCCCCTGACGTATTGGCGGGCCGCCTGCGAGCTGCGGTGCGGCGGGGGAAGCCTGCTCGACCATGTTCGCGCGTGTTATCCCGAGGCTTCGATCACGCTGTACGTACGCCCGGAGATTGTCGCGGTGGTCGCCGAGCGGACGGGGCTGCCCGTCAACATCCCCCCGTCCTCGGACGATGTGCTGTATCTGAACGCTCGCGCACTGCTCCGCGGACGGCTGGAGGACGTCCGAACGCCCGCCGCGGGCTGGTCGGGAGACACACTCGTCTGGGCGGACGTCCGGGGTCCCGGGGCCCGCAAGTTCGTGCCCGAGGTGTTCCTCAATCCCGATCTTCTGCGGGACATGGCGGAGCGGCTGCCGGCCGTCGAGGCGGAGGCGAGCCGTCTTGCGCTCGTCCGGCATCCGTGGGACCTGGTTCACGCGAACGCGGAAATGATCGTCCGCGATTGGGAGCGTCTGACGGATCGAGGCCAGCACGGTCGGGTGTATCCGGGTGCGCACATTCTCGAGCCGGTCCGGGTCGTGATCGGCGCGGGCAGCCGGATCAAGCCGGGCGTCGTGCTGGATGCGGAGGAGGGCCCGATCGTCATCGGGCGCGACGTGACGATTCAGCCGAACGCCACGGTCCAGGGGCCGTGCTGGATCGGCGACGGCACGGTCGTGCAGACGGGGGTGTCCGTCCGGGGAGGGACGAGCATCGGGCCGGTCTGCAAGATCGGAGGCGAGATCGAAGGCAGCATTCTGCACGGATACTCCAACAAGCAGCACGACGGGTTTCTCGGCCACGCCTACGTGGGCGAGTTCGTCAACCTGGCCGCCGACACGGTGAACTCCGACCTCAAGAACACCTACGGGCCCGTTCGCGTTCCGATCAACGGCGTGGAGGTGGACAGCGGGCAGATCTTCGTGGGCCTGACGATCGGCGACCACAGCAAGACCGGCATCGGCCAGCTCTTTCCGACCGGCGCCGTGGTGGGTTTCGGGTCCAGCATCGCCACGAGCGGCCTGGCGCCGAAGTTCGTTCCGTCGTTCCGGTGGCTCACGGACGACACGGACGAGCCGTACGACGTGGATAAGTGCCTGTCCGTGGCGCGGATCGTCATGGGCCGAAGGAACGTGGCGCTGACGGCCGCCCAGGAACGGCTGTTCCGCCTGATCCCGCAGATCGCGAGCCGCCATGAGCGCTGCGCGGTTCGGAACGGGGCCGCGGTGGGTCGGGAAGCCGGCATCTGAAGACGACCGCCCGGATCCCCTCTGCCGGCCAAGGACGCTCGAGGAGAGGCTCTGCCTCCAGGCGCTGCCACGGGAGCGGTCCCCGCGTGGGTTCGCGGGCGCGCGGGCTGACGATGGAGACTCACTCAGAAGAGCCGCCGGCGCCCGCATTCGAAGCCGAGTTCCCGCAGCGTACGATGGATCTGGAGGAAGTTGGCCACGGGCTGTCCCAGGTCGATGTGGTACTGGAACTGGAGCGGTCCTCCGGCGTTCTCGTCGATCGTCGCCCGGACCCACGCGCCGACCTCCCGCATGGTCTGCGACGTGATCCACGTCGTGTCCGGAATGACGTCGATGCGGAGGTCGGGCAGGTGCCGCCGGATGCTGCGAACGCTCGTGCCGCTGCCCACGTTCAGCGCCGCCAGACGGCGGACCTTCGTGAAGGACTCGATCAGATGATCCGACGGGCCGCACGTGTGCAACCGCACGGGGCCGATCCGATCCGCCATGCGGTTCAGCACCGGCAGTACGAATGCTTCGAAGGCCTCCGGCCCGATCATGCAACCCGAACATTCTCCCACGTGCAGCCCTGTTACGGGAAGGCCGGCCGCCTCAGAGCAGAGCCGGATGAGACGCTCGTACGCATCGGCAATCGCCTCCAGCAAGTCGAAGGCCGAATCGGGGCGCTCCATGATGTCCACGAAGACTTGCTCGCCCACGAGTTTCTGCGCGGTCGTCAGCACGCCGTGGATCGTCGCGCGCCCCGTGACATCCCAGAAGAACGGGGGGATGAGGGCGTACCCGGGCGGACCGGATTCGCGCAGCTCGGCAAGCTGCCGGAGGAACAACTCGACCGGCCAGACCTGCGCCCAGTCGGTCTGTCGGAGACGGTCTGCGGCGTCGGCGTCCGCGAGCGGCGCCGGAGTGATATCGGGATCCTTATCCCCATAGAAGACGAACTGCGCGCCCAGTGCCGCGCCGAGGATCAGGTTGGGCTGGAGCCCTCCGACCAGCATGACCGGACGGGTGCGGCCCTCGGCCTGAACCAGGCCCGCCTCGAAGTTGTACACGGGGTCGTTGGGAAACCGTTCGTCGAGAAAGCTGTTGATGGCTGCGTCCTGGCGGAAGCGAACGGCCGGATCCAGGAAGTAGGATTCCTCGAAGGAGAACCCGGCATGGGCGTGGAGCCAGGCGAAGCTGACGCTGCCCAGTGCGGAAATGCTCGGCATGCCCACGCTCCTTCCGGTTCACCCCCCGACGCAGACCGTGGGGCTTGAATGCCATCAGAACCGAAAACGCACATGGGTGCAAGGCAGGAGAGAGCGCCGGCGGGACCTCGGCCGTCAAACGAGGGCCTGCGAGTTCCTGTCCCTGCGAAGCCGTGATCGCCGTGGGCCGGCGGCGCGAGTGCCGCGAGGTGCCGGCGCTTACGAATGCAGCCGCTGACCGTCGCGGAGTCTGTCCAATCCCTCTGCGGCGATCCGCTGGCCTTCCTCCAAGCCGTGTGTGACCTCGACCAGAGTGCTCCGCTCGCGGCCGATCCTGACGGGCGTGGCCCGGAGGCGGCCATCGCGGGCGACGTAGACACTGGCGCGGCCGTCGGAACCGCGGGCGATCGCCGTCGCCGGGACCCAGATGGCCGAGGCGGCCTGAGTGGCGGTCGCGTGCGGGGGCTCATCAAAAAAGGACACCTGGGCGGAGCCCTCCACGCGGAGCCGCGCGTCGGGGTTCTCGATGCGCACCTTCACGCCCACGGTGGCCTTGGCGTAGTTGGCACCGGGATCGATCCACATGACGTGTCCGCGGTAACGGCAGTCCTTGTAGGCATCGGGCACGACGACGCAGGGCATACCCTGGCGGATCCGGCCGATGTCCAGCTCGCTGATATCCACCTCGACGCGCAGGACGCTCATATCCGCAATGGTCCCGAACTGGGCGTTCGCGTTGGCGCCCAACCCTCCCTCGGCGGCCACGAAGTCGCCGACCTCCACGTTCCGCTGGAGGATGACGCCTGTGATGGGCGCGAGGACCTCGCAGTCCGTCAGCATTTTCTGGGCGTATTCCAGGACGGCCGCGTCGGCCGCGACCTGGGCCTCGGCCTCTTCCACAGCCCGTCGGGCATCGGCGAACTCGATTTCCGGGGCGCTTCCGCGTCGGAAAAGCTCCTCCACACGCCTGAAGTTGACCCGCTGGAAGGCCAGATTCGCCCTGGACCGCTCGAGGCGGGCCGCGGCCTCGTCTCGCCGCGCGCGGTAGATCACGTCCTCGATGCGGGCCAGCACCTGGCCCTTCCGGACCATGTCACCCTGTTCGAAGTACAGAGACACGATCTGACCCGAGACCTTCGTCCGCACCTGAACGAGATGGTCGGAAACGACCTTGCCGGTCGCGATCAGGACGGGGTCCGGCTCCGGGTCGGGCCGCCGGGCGACCGCCACGAGACGAACGTCCGCGGCCCGGGCGGCCCGGCCGGTGAGCAGATCCAGGCGCGTCCCGATCGCATCCCGCGCGTAGTAGGCGCCGGCGGCGGCCGCGGCGATGAGGAGCAGCCCGAGGGCCCACCGGCCGCGGCGGGGGCGAGGAGCCGTCGCACCGCCAGGTCGCTGGTTTCGGGGGATCCGCAGGCCCTCGAGGCGGGCGCGCATGTCCGGGGATCCTTCCATGACTGTTGGCATTCTATCCGAATCCTTCAGGCCTTGCGCAGCGCTTCGATGACCCTGGTCCGGGAGGCCCGCACCGCAGGCGCGAGGGCCCCACATATGCCCACCAGCGTCGAGACCGCCAGCGCGGCGGCGGCGATTCCGGGCGTCACGCGCAATTCGTATGCCAGGACCGTCCAGGTCACGTCCGAAAGGTAGTCCTGTCGCGAGCCGCTGACCAGCAGGCTCGCGGCCAGTCCGCAGGCGCAGGCCAGGGTGGTGACGAGCAGCGACTCGATGACGAAGGCGAGCATGATCGAACGCCGGTTGAAGCCGATCGTGCGGAGCATCGCGATCTCCCGTCGGCGGCCATCCACGGCGGCGTACATGGTATTGGCCACGGCGAAAACGGCGCCCACCCCCATGATCGCAATCAGGATGGTCGTCAGGACGACGATCTCGCGGGTCTTGGCGGCGAGCTCGCGGTAGTAGTCGGTTTCGCGTCTGGCCTCGAGCTGGACGGTGGGACCGTTGATGTAGCTCACGGCGGCGGGGACCCACTCCGGACCGCTGAGCCGAAGCGCGGCACTGGAGGCGAAGCGGCGGTGATACGAATCGGAGAGGATCGTGCGGGGCGCCCAGATCTCGCTCTCCAGGGCGCCGCCGCCGGCCTCGAACACGCCGACCACACGGAACTTCCGGTCGCCCAGGCGTCCCATCCCCACCTCGGAACCGATCCGGAGGTTCTGGTACCGCTCCCGGGCGGCCCTCCCGACGATGATTTCGAGCGTGCCCTGCCGGAACCGCCGGCCCTCCAGAATCCGCACGTCCTCGTGGACATCGAAGGCCGTGTCATCCACACCACGAACGGCGACGTTGGCCATGTTCCCTCCGTTGTGCCGGCGGGGTATGGAGGTCTGAACGTACATCTCCTGGCTCAGGAGCATGCGGCCGTCTTTTCCGCGGGCCAGCCCCGGCGTCTGAAGCAGCCGCGCGACCTCCTCGGGCAGCAGAAAGCTGGTGCTCTCGGAGGTGGCCCCGGGCTTGATGACCAGCACGTTGCCGGGCGAGCCGGTCCGGGCCAGAGAGGCGCGAATCCCGGCGGCAAACGACAACAGCACGGCCAGCACGAGCACCACGACGGCTACGACGGTAAACGTCAGGGCCGTGCTGAGCTTTCGGACGAAGAGGTTCCGCCAGTTGTAGGAAAGCGGCAGCGCCACCGAGGGCTTACCTCCATCCGCGAGCGGCGACGGAGAGGACGATCGCCCCGCCGCCCGCCGTCGGCCTGCGTCTCCGTACGCCGGGTCGCTACTCGAGATTCCGCAAGGCCGTAACTACACGCAACCGCCAGGCGAGGAAAGACGGCCACAGGGCCGCCAGCACCCCGATCGCCGCGGAGATCATCACGGCGTTCACGCACACCGCAGGCCGGACCTCCAGGTACTGGATCAGGGGCACCGTGAAGTCCTTGAGCGGCGTGTACGTGAACGCGACGTACGGCCCGAGGGCCCCGAGCAGCCCGCCGACCAGGCACAGCAGCATGCTCTCGGCCTGGATCTGGCCGAAGACCAGCCAGCGGCCGAAGCCCATCGACCGCAGGATCGCCACTTCGTTGATCCGGTCGCGGAAACTCATGCTCATCGTGTTCGTCGCGGCCATCACGGCCACGAAGACCGTGACGGCCGCCAGGATCGTGAGGTTCCGGGGCAGATCGAACTGCTGGGTAATGAACTCGTTCATGAAGCTCTTTTCGTCCTGGGTCTTGGTTTCGTCGGTCGAGTGGGCGAAGAGGTCGTCGATGGCCGTGCGGAAGTGGTTCAGGTCCTCGCTGGATGCGCACTTGACGAAAAAGAAGCTGACCAGCCCCTCCGGAGCGCGGACCTCCCGGAGCTTCTCCTCGAGGTAGTCCATCCGGAACCAGTTGCTGATCGGATCTTCCGCATTCGGCGCCGTCGAGATGATGTGGAACTCGAACGGCACGAACGGCGGCACGGAGGGATGGATCGTGATGCGATCGCCGACCTTCCAGCCGAACTGGGCGGCAGTGGCCGATCCCACGACGATCGCCTGGCGGTCGCGATGCCAGGCGGCGATCTCCTCGGGCGTGAGGCGGAACTCGGGAAAGGTCGTGTGGAAGGTGTCCTTGTCGGCGGCTATCGTGGACAGCGGGCGAGGATCGCGTTCGATCTTCCCGCCGATCCACCGAAGCCCGCAGACGGAAACGAGGCGCCTGCCCGTGCGGTCGAGAGACTCGATCTTGGCGCGGTGCCCCGCGGGCAGGGGATTGACGATCGACGTCTTGTGCGTGACGGCCAGCCGAAGCTGCCGGGCGGAGTTGTCCAGGAACCGGTTCACGCCATCCACGACCGCCATGGAGAGTACGTAGATCGTGATCGGAAGCCCAACGGCGGCGCAGGTCAGAGCCGTGCGGAGGCGATTTCGCACCAGGTTCCGGTACAGATACATGAGATAGAGCATGGCTCGAACCCCAGGCTATCCGAGCCCGGGGCCACGCATTGCCCAGGCAGCCCCCGGCGCCTCCACGGCGGTCCGGTGGTTCCATTGTTCGCGTTCCAGAACGCCCTTTTCCAGGTGGAGGATCCTGCCGGCATGGGAGGCGGCCTTGGGATCGTGCGTAACCATCACGATCGTCTTGCCGAACTCGCTGTTGAGTAGGTTGAGCAGTCCCAGGATTTCGCGGGAGGTGTTCGCATCCAGGTCGCCGGTCGGCTCGTCGGCCAGAATCAGGTCCGGGTCCGTGACGATGGCCCTGGCAATGGCGACCCGTTGCTCCTGACCGCCCGAGAGCTGGTTGGGGCGATGATCCGTGCGATCGGCAAGTCCCACGATCTCGAGGGCGGTGGCGACCCGCCGCCGCCGCTCCCTGGCCGACATATGGAACAGGAGCAGCGGCAGTTCGACGTTTTCCGCCGCCGTCAGGACCGGCACCAGATGATACATCTGGAAGATGAAGCCGACGTGTCGGCTCCTCCAAGCGGTCAACTGGCGTTCGCTCATCCGTTCGAGGCGTGCCTCCCCGACGCGAACCATCCCGTCCGTAGGGACGTCCAGGCCGCCGATCAGGTGGAGCAGCGTGGACTTGCCCGAGCCGCTGGGCCCCATGAGGGCCACAAACTCCCCCGCCGCGACCCGGAGGTCGAGACCCTCAATCACCGGGATTTCGATCCGCTCCTTGCGATAGACTTTGCGGACCCCGACCAGCTCGATGTCGGCCGTGCTCATCCGTAACTCCCGGGAGTCACCGATCGGCCGGTATGACGGTGCAGGATTCCACACCCGTGGCTGGATCGCCGAATCGGCAGATGCTCCGGCCCGCGACCATATTCTAACCCCTTGGAACGTGAGCGAGAAGTGTGCGAGGACCTCCGGCCCGGCCCCGCCGGGTCCGGCCGCCGTTCGATCCCGGCAGCAGGCGCCGCCCGGATCAGTGCTCCTTGCCGGCGTAGGCCCGCGTCCGCGTGTCCACCCGGATCAGGTCGCCGGTCTTGATGAACAGAGGCACCCGCACCATCAGGCCGTTCTCAAGCGTGGCCTCTTTCGTGACGTTCGAGGCGACCCCGACGGAATGCTCGGGCGCCGCCGTGACGGCAACGCGCAACGAGACGATATCGGGCATCTCGAGCCAGGCCGGGCGCCCGTCGACATACATGACCCGGTATTCGGCTCCTTCACAGAGGAACTCGCCCCGGCCTCCGAGCTGCGATTCGGCGAGTTCGATTTCCTCGAAGGTCTCGGTGTCCATCAGGACGCGAACCGCCCCTTTGGCGTACAGGTACTGCGCCCGACGCCAGGCGTAGGGCACCTCATTGATGGGCAGGAGGTCGTCGAGGGTGCGGTCCACGGGCCGCCCGTCACGAATGTCGCGCAGGGCGACGTGAACGGTGGGCTTTTGTTTGCCCGTGTGCCGTTCGCTGAAATCCTTGACCTCATAGACGTGGTTCTGGTGCCGGATGAGCATGCCCCGGCGCAGCGGTATGTTGGCCATGCGCGGATCTCCTTGAAAGGAGGCAGCACCCGCCGGCTGGGAGCAGGCGACTTTTCCGGCGGATATGCTGTCGATCGTCACATTGTACCACACGCGGGGAGGAGTGAACCCCCTTTCGCAGGCTGATCGCTTCGGACCCGGTTGTGCCGGCCCCCGCGGATCGCGAGGCCGCCCGCGACGGGCTACTCCATCAGCTTCCGGGTGTCGGCGACCAGGGCCTTCACATGATCGACGCTCGACTGGAACATGGCCCGCTCCTCGGCGGTGAGCGGCACCTCGATCACCTTCTCCACGCCGCCGCGGCCCAGGATGCAGGGCACGCCCACGAAGTACCCTCCGACGCCGTACTCCCGGTCGCAATAGGCCGCGCACGGGAGGACCCGGCGCTTGTCCCGGAGGATGGATTCGGCCATCTGGATCGTGGCGGCCGCCGGGGCGTAGTAGGCGCTGCCGGTCTTGAGCAGGGCGACGATCTCGCCCCCGCCCTTTCGGGTCCGGTCCACGATCGCGTGGATCCGGTCCGGGGGCAGCAGGTCGGGCAGCGGGATCCCGCCAACGCTGGTGTAACGAGGCAGGGGGACCATGTCGTCGCCGTGGCCGCCCATCAGCAGGGCCGTGATGTCCTCGACACTGCACCCGAGTTCCATGGCCAGGAACGCGCGGTAGCGGGCCGTGTCCAGCACGCCCGCCTGACCGACCACCCGCCGGGGCGGAAAGCCGCTCTTTTTCCACGCGACGTACACCATGGCATCAAGGGGGTTGCTGACCACGATGAGGACCGCCTCGGGGCTGCGCCGGGCGGCCTCGCTCGTGACGGAGGCGACGATCCGGGTGTTCTGGGCGAGCAGGTCGTCGCGGCTCATTCCCGGCTTGCGAGCCAGCCCGCTCGTGACGATGATGACGTCGCTTCCGGCGGTCTCATCATATCCGTTCGTTCCGACAATCCGGCAGTCGAAGCCCTCGATCGGCGCCGCCTGCGCCAGATCCAGGGCCTTGCCCTGCGGCATGCCCTCCACAATGTCCACCAGAACGATGTCACCGAGTTCCCGGGCCGCCGCCCAGTGCGCGCAGGTGGCCCCCACGTTGCCCGCGCCGATGATCGTAATCTTGGCACGCCGCATGATCTTCTCCTCCACCGGTCTTCCCGGCCGCGCCGCCGGAGTCCCGGCCCGATTATAGAGGCCGGTCGTCCCCGCGCCACGATCGCGGAACGGCGCCTTTCGCCCCGCCCGGACGCGGCACGACCTCGCAGGCCCACCGCACCGGCGAACCGAGATAGAAGTGGTAGTCCGGCGCGGTCACGGGGCGATGAAACTCGAATCGCAGCTTGCGGACGCCCCCCTCATCCGCATCGAGCACGGTCGCGTCGAAGAGCGGTCCCGGCATGCGGTCCCCGACCCGCAGCGACGGGCCGAGTCCCATGATGGCGAGTACCGTCCGGCCGCCATAGCCTGCAAACCAGCCCTCCTCGGCCGGCGCGGTCAGCACGAGCGTGTGCTCGTCCGGCCACTCGATCGAGGCCGGCGCGGTCATCCGAAGCATCCACGGCGAGAAGGTCAGCACGTGTCCGGACAGGCCGGACACACCGGTTCGATGTTCGATCGCCGGGATGGCGTAGTAGGCCGGCATGGGCAGATTGATGAAGAAGAGATGGTCCCCTTCGCGAAGCGGGCGGCCCGTCTGCACCACGTCACGGACGACCAGGTCCTCGACCCGCGTGCCCGCGCGGTACGCCCAGCCGATGGCCCAGGTGGCAAACGTCAGCCCCACGGCATGCAGGAGCACGATTCCTCCGGCGGCAACTTGCCGGGGGCCCGGCCCCGTGCCCGCCAGGGCGGCCAGCCCCATTGCCAGCAGCCAAGCCATGGCCACGCCCGGCAGGTACAGGTGGTGCGAGGAGGCAAAAACGGGCAGCAGTGGCGCAAAGAAGGCCGGCATCCAAGCCAACGGGAAGAGGAGCCGCCGGGTCCGCGTTCCCAGCGCGAGCAGCAACAGCCCCGCCAGCACTCCACCGAACGTCCCGTAGAAAACCCCCGGCCGACGCGAGAAGAACTCGGTTCCGCTGATCGGCACCACGGGCACATAGGCGAACAGTCCGTTGAAATAGTAGATGAGCTTGTCGGCTATGTAGCGGACGAATCCGGGCTCGCCGGGTCGCACCAGATACGGCCGCCCGGGCAGCGGAAACCCGCCAAGCGCTTCATGACGGGCCGCCAGATACATCAGGGCCACCAGCACCGCCACGCCATACGCCCGCACGTGTCGCCGGGGATTCGCGCGGAACGCCCAGTCGCCGGCCACAAGGACGGCGGGCCACATGATCGCGTGTTCCCGGCAGCCCATGGCCAGACCGTAGAAGACCAGCGCAGCCGCCAGCCAGGCGGCGCAGCGCCGCGGCGAGAGGGATGCCCCTGGGCCGCCCACGAGACCGCAGGGGGAACTCGTTTCATGTCCGGAGTCGACATGGCGCTGGTGCGAAGGAGCCGTCTGCGCTGGGATCCACCATGCCGCGTATCGTGCATAGCACAGCGTGGCCGCCAGCACAAAGGCGGTGGCCATCAGCTCGGTCTGGCACGCGATCCAATAGACCGTCACCACGTGCCCCGGATGGACGGCCACGAGGCCGGCGGCGACCGCCGCCCAGCCCGGTCGACCGATGAACCGCCAGGCCATCCAACCCGCGAGCATCGCACAGAGCCAGTGCCATACCAGCGAGAAGGCGTGCACGCCGGCCGGACGCCAACCCATCAGCGTGTACTCGGCCCGCAGCAACCAGAAGGCGACGGGGCGATAAAAACGCAGACCCGCCTCGTGGCGGGACCACAGATCCATGACATCGCCGACGATTCCGAGCCGGGCTGCGGCCACGGCCGAGCGGTAAGACCAGTCTCCCTGACGAAGCTGGCGGTAATGGGCGTGGTCGTCGAGGAACAGCCCGCAGGAAAGCGACCAGCCGTGCCCGGCCGCCACCAGCGCCGCCACGACGAGGCCCATGACGAGGACGTGCCGTCCGGACATACCGGGGCGACACCATACGGCAGCGTTCGAGGACCAACAAGACGACATCGGCACGGCAGGCGAAGAGCACATCGATATCGACGGGCGGCGTCGCAGGCGGCGGGGGATCGTCCCGGTCCGACGCCCCGTAAGCGCCTGTGGGCTTTCGAGTTGTGCGCGGCTGCGGCGCCGGAGGTCCGGGACATAATCGCGATTGACCGCCGTCGCGGCCAGCCGTATCATACGCGACTCTTTTGCCCCACGAGGAGATTACTGACCATGGCGCGGAAGTACGTGTACTTTTTCGGGAACGGCAAGGCCGAAGGCCGGGCGGATCAGAAGGAGCTGCTCGGCGGGAAGGGTGCGAACCTCGCCGAGATGGCCAGACTGGGCCTGCCGGTGCCCGCAGGCTTCACCATCACGACCGAGATGTGCACCGAGTACTATCGGCGCGGCAAGCAACTTCCCAAGGAACTGCATCGGCAGGTGGAGGAGGCGCTGGCGAAGGTCGAGCGGGTCATGGGCAAGACCTTCGGCGACCCGAAGAATCCTCTGCTTGTTTCCTGCCGTTCGGGCGCCCGTCGCTCGATGCCCGGCATGATGGAGACCGTCCTCAACATCGGCCTGACGAGCAAGACGATCCCGGGATTGATCGCGCGGACGGGCAATGAGCGGTTCGTTCTCGACAGCTATCGCCGGCTCATCCAGATGTACGCGGACGTGGTCATGGAGAAGGCCGAAGGGATCGAGCCGGCGGAAGACCAGGGGGTCCGGCGTCAGCTCGAACGGGAACTCGAGCGTCTGAAACGCGAAAAGGGCTACGAGAAGGACACGGAGCTGACCGCCGACGATCTGCGGGTTCTCGTGGAGACGTACAAGGACGTCGTCCGGCGGGTGCTGGGCAAGCCGTTTCCCGACGATCCGATGGAGCAGCTCTGGGGGGGCATCCGTGCCGTCTTTCAGAGCTGGAACGGCAAGCGCGCGATCGCCTATCGCCGCATCGAGGGGATTCCCGACGACTGGGGGACGGCGGTGAACGTGCAGGCGATGGTGTTCGGCAACATGGGCGACACCAGCGCGACGGGCGTGGCCTTCACGCGGAATCCCGCCACGGGCGAGAACAAGTTCTACGGGGAGTGGCTGCGGAACGCCCAGGGGGAGGACGTGGTCGCCGGCATCCGCACGCCCGGCCCGCTCAACGAGGACACCCGGCCCGAGGGCAACACGGAACCGAGCCTGGAACAGGCCATGCCGAAGTGCTATGAGCAGCTCGTGGCCATCCGCAACAAGCTTGACCGGCACTTCCGGGACATGCAGGACATCGAGTTCACGATCGAAGAGGGGAAGGTCTACATGCTCCAGACACGGGTCGGCAAGCGGACGGGGCCGGCCGCCGTCCGCATCGCCGTGGACTGCGTCCGGAGCAAGCTGATCAAGCCGGAAGAGGCCGTGATGCGTGTGGAGCCGGCGCAGCTCGACGAGATGCTGCACCCGGTCCTGGATCCCGCGGCCGAAAAGACCGCGCGCCGACTCTGCACGGGCTTGCCCGCCGGACCGGGCGGGGCCACGGGCCAGGTGGTGTTCACGGCCAACGACGCGGTGGCATGGACGCAGCAGGGCAAGAAATGCATCCTGGTCCGCGAGGAGACCAATCCCGAGGATGTAGAGGGAATGCGGGCGGCCCTGGGGATCCTGACGGCCCGCGGCGGAATGACCAGCCACGCGGCCCTCGTGGCCCGTGGGTGGGGCAAGTGCTGCATTGTCGGAGCCGGCGAGCTGCACGTGGACCTGGCGGCGCGGCAGATTCACGTCGCCGGCCGGACGATCCGCGAGGGGGACTGGCTGAGCCTCAACGGCACCAAGGGCGTGGTGTACGAGGGCCAGCTCCCGATGGTATCCGGATCGGAGGACAATCCGTACTTCACCGCCTTCATGCAGATGTGCGACAAACTTCGCCGGCTGGGCATCCGGGCCAACGCGGATACGCCCGAGGACGCGGCCAAGGCGCGGCAGTTCGGCGCCGAGGGAATCGGCCTGTTCCGGACGGAGCACATGTTCTACGGCAAGGGCGCCGAGGAACCGCTGTTCAAGCTCCGCAAGATGATCCATTCGAGGACGCCCGAGGAGCGCAAGGCGGCCCTGGCCGAGCTGTTTCCGCACGTGAAGGCCGACATCAAGGCAACGCTGGCGGCGATGGACGGGCTGCCGGTGACGATCCGGCTGCTGGACCCCCCGCTGCACGAGTTCGTCCCGCAGCGGGAGGACGAACGGCAGCGCCTGGCGGAGAGCCTGGGCATCTCGCTCGAGGATCTGGCCAAGCGGGCCGAGGCCCTGGCCGAGGTGAATCCCATGATGGGCCACCGCGGCGTGCGATTGGGCATCACCTACCCCGAGGTCAGCGAAATGCAGGTGCGGGCCATCTTCGAGGCGGCCGCGGAACTGATCCGGGAAGGCCGCAAGGCCCTGCCCGAGATCATGATCCCGGTCACGTGCGAGGCCCGGGAGCTGGAACACCAGAAGAAGATCGTCGATCGCGTGCACGCGGAAGTCGCCGGGCAGTTCGGGCTCAAGCGGATTCCCTACCTGTTCGGAACGATGATCGAGATCCCCCGGGCCGCCCTCCAGGCCGGTGAAATGGCCCGGATCGCCGAGTTCTTCAGCTTCGGGACCAACGACCTCACGCAGATGACCTTCGGATTCTCCCGCGATGACATCGGCGCCTTCGTGCCGGACTACATCAAGGCCGGGCTGCTCCCGGCCGACCCGTTCCAGACGCTCGATCAGACGGGAGTCGGTGAACTCGTCCAGATCGGCATCGAACGCGGTCGGCGGACCCGCCCGGGCCTGAAGGTAGGCATCTGCGGCGAGCACGGAGGCGAGGCCGAATCCGTGAAGTTCTGCCATCGGGTCGGGTTGGATTACGTGAGCTGCTCCCCGTATCGGGTGCCGATCGCCCGGCTTGCAGCCGCTCAGGCGGCCGTTCAATACGGCGCCGGCCGGGCGAAAGCCCGGCGCGCAACCCGTTCGGCCGCTTCCAAGCCCAAGGCAAAGAGGCGGCGGTAGGCCCGACGGGGGCTGTCGCGATGCCCACGCGGCCGGCGGTCTGTGCCGCCGGCCGCTCTTGTGCGCTGCGTCGGGTTTCGACGGGCGCCCATGCCCAAGGCCGCCGGAACCCGCGCGCCAGGCGGTTCGTTTCCGGGCCGCATGCCTGGGCCGCACGCGTCATGAGCACGCCCCAGAGGAACAAGCGGGGCGCGATGGCCGGCTCAAGCCGCCAAACGAGCCCAGAACGCCGACGGCCCGCGGCATCCGTCACGGGCGGATGCGGAGGCGGCCCTTGTGAGAATGACCCGCATGCATCCACTGGATCATCTCCCGCAACCGCAACCGGATGTTCAACGGCTCAAGACCGTGCTGAGGCGGGGCCGGCCCGACCGGGTGCCCCTCTTCGAACTGGCCATCGCCGAGGAGGTCCTGGCCGCGCTCAACGGCAGTCCCCTCGTGCCCGCGCCTGAACAACGCACCGCGGAATCCCTCCGGACCTGGGCTCGTCAGCGCGTGGAGATGTGGCGGCGACTCGGCTACGACTATTACCGCGTGCGGGCCGAGATCCCATTCGAAGTGGAACGGCTGACCGCCGCGGCCCCTTCCGCTGCCGGGCGGCGAGAGTGGGTCAACGAGGGTCAGGGCGTAATCCGGGACCGGTCGGACGTGGAGCGCTATCGCTGGCCCGGCCGGGCCGACATCGGTTTTGCGGAGGCCGAGGCCGCCGTCGCTTGCCTTCCCGACGGCATGGAGGCGATCGGCTTTTCGGGGGGCGTTCTCGAGTGGGCCAGCACTCTCATGGGGCTGGAGCACTTCTCCCTGGCCCTGTACGACGACCGCGAGCTCGTCCGCGATGTCGTCGATCGCGTAGGTGAGATCATCTACCAGGCGTTCGAGACTTTCTGCCAGATGGATCGCATCTTCGCGATCTGGCTGGGCGACGACATGGGCTTCAAGACGGCCACCCTGATCGCCCCCCAAGACCTGCGCGAGCTGGTCCTCCCCTGGCATCGACGGTACGCCGAGCTGGCCCACCGGACCGGCCGCTTTTTCCTGCTGCATAGCTGCGGGCATGTAGAGGCCGTCATGCCTGATCTGGTGGAGTCGGTCCGGATCGACGGCAAGCACAGCTTCGAAGACGCCATCATGCCCGTGGAGCAGTTCAAGGCCGCCTGGGGCTCGCGTGTGGCGGTGCTCGGCGGCGTGGATGTGGACCTGCTCTCGCGCGGCACGCCCGAGGCCGTCCGCCAACGGACGCAGGAAATCCTTGAGGCGTGTGCCCCAGGCGGGGGCTACGCATGCGGGTCCGGCAATTCCGTCACGAACTACGTCCCGCCCGCCAACTATCTGGCGATGGTCGAGACCGTACACGTCTTCAATGGACGCATGTGACGCCGGCCCGCGGGGCCCGCCCGCCCGGCGCCGAGGCCACCGGGGCCGAGTCATCGCCGGCTGGCAGGGAGTCTCCGGGGTGCAGGGCGTACCAGCCGACACGTTCCAAAGCATCGGCAGCGTCTGCGTCCCAGGGATGCCTGGAGAGGCAAGGACCGCCCTAGACCGCCATGGGCCGCAGGGACGCGGTGGGGGCAGGTCCTGACCGTACGCGTTTTCGCCGGGCCCTTGCAGGGCACGACCTCGAGCCAACTTGCGGTAGCCGCTTGCGACGCCGGAGCATCTCGCCGGCCGCGAACCGTCGCCCCGCGTCCGCGTCGCCAGGCCCCCTGCCGTCACGGCCGCCCCCCTTCTCCGTCACCCCAGTGCCCCCGTCCAGCGGCTGCATTCCCTGACACCCGCAAGAGCGGCGGTCCATCTCGTTGCGCGGCCTCGGATCACCGCTTGCGCGGGAAGGACGGCGCATGGCCGTGGGTGCGGCACGCTCTGTGTCCCGTATGCACCCCGAGCCACTCGCCATGCCTCGCTTAACATGCCCCGTTGCGTATCACGGCGTGATGTTCGGGCGAGCGCAACACCACGGCGCTTCGAGTCCTTTCTCAGGACCTGCCTGCGAGAGGCGCACCGGGATATACTTATCAGGGACTCGACTGAAACTGTCGCGCCGTCGAACTCCGGGGAGGCCCGACATGCCTGCGGACAGATTCCCCCTGATGCTGATGACGATGCTCGGCGTGGCGCCGGTCTGTGTCCGTGGAAACGGACATGCCCCTGCCGCGTCGACGACGGCTCCCGCCCCCGAAGCAGCCGACGAGACGGGCAGGCTGCGCATCGAGGGCCGGTTCGTTACCCACCTGCTGCTCACGCGGGCCGGCGGTTCATGGGAACAGGTCAGCATCGACCGGGAGGGCATGGCCCGTCTTCCGGCCGGTTCCTACGTCCTTCGGACGGTTCAGCTCCAGGATCCCAACTCGGCCGCCGGCTGGTGGGGCTGGATGCCACAGGAACGGCGTGTCGTAGTCACGCAGGGCGGCCTGACGACGTTGAGGGTCGGGGGGCCGCTTCGGCAGAAACTCTCGGCGCAGCGGAACGGGCGGGCGATCGTTCTCTCCCATGAGCTGATCGGCATCGGCGGCGAACGATACAGGAGCAACAGCGGCCGCGGGCCGACGTTCACGGTCTATGACGGCAACCGGCGGATCGGCTCAGGCCAGTTCGAGTACGGGTGAGGAGGCACCTGCGCGTACTCGTGGCGAGTACCTTTTGCAACCTCGGGCATTCTCAGAATCGTGGCGACGGCTCCGCTGGGGGAGGTCGGGCCGGCCGAAAGCCCGCCGGTATTTGTCGAGTGGAAACTCAGCTACACGCTGCGGGCCGCCGTGCCCTGGTGCGTCGTCGTGGCAGGCCTGTTGCTACGGCGCAAGCCGCCAGCAAACTGGGCGGTCGTGCTCCCGTTCCTCGGCGCTCAGGCGATCTGGGGAATAGCCAGGCAATTGGTTTCCCTGCCATCTGAGGTGCTGTCAGCCATCGACGCCGTCGTTGCCGGAAACGCTGCCGGGCTGGCCTGTTTGTGGTTGGCGGCCGACCGGCTTGTTGCCCGTTCGGGGCGGAGGGTCGGGATTCTCCTCGGTACGATCGCTCTGGCCGCAGTCTCGTTCGTCACTGCGGCATGCGCGGAGATCGGATCCAGCGAGGAGGTCATCGCCGCCGGCCTGATATCCGCTCTGCTGAGCGTCATCCAGCTATCGAGTATCGCCTTCACTCGCGCGTACCAGGGTTTCCGTTCCTCCGGGGCGTACCTGATCGGACTGGGGGGCCGGTCGGTGCTGGCAGGACTCGTCTGGGGCCAGCTCCTGTTGCCCGGGGTATGCGCATATACGGGGCTCTGGGACCTGGAGGGCATCCCGTACGCGGTGGTATACGGCCTGATCGGTGCGGCCGCGGCCTTCGTTATCCTCCTGCCATTCCTGGCGTTGGCGATGTACACGGAGACGTTCCGGAAGCGGCTCCGAGCGTTTCTGAACCACCCCGCCCTGCCCCCTCAGCCCGACTTCGAGCTGATCTTTCCCGGAGGTCGGCCCGTTGACGAACCCTTACGGAGCTGATCAAGGAACCGATGGCTCTCTCTGCTATGCCGTGAGGTTGGGCGCGGGGCTGACCATGACTACAATACGGTGCGACCGATATGCTCGGGGGCGAACTGGGTTCGACCGGGCAAGTTGAGGTCATGGCCGCGTGCCCAGGTTGTCAGGAGGCCTGGCTAAACACCTGGCAAAACCCTTACATGCCAACCAACCGTTGCGCATGGCCGCCTAAATGACGGCACGTCCCGGTCGTGACGCCTGCTGGCGGCCGGGGCGAAAGACAGCAGGCTGGCCCGAGCCGGGTTGGCGACGTGACGGCCGGGCGAGATACCCACGACGCTGGTCCGGACGGAGCCTGTCGGCGGGCGACGGCCGGGCGAGACACAAAACACCTGACTACGCACGTAGAAACCATGGCCGAAGTGCCACGGGACGCGGGTTCGATTCCCGCCGCCTCCAGTTCCCGGATGCCCGGCAACGCTCCGCTTGGGGAGCCGTGCGGCTAACGTGTCCGGAAACATGGAGTTGCGTACGGGCGCGACCAGCCAGACCGGTGGTGGGCCCTCGCATCGTCGCCCCGTCTGGTCGCGGCCCGACGCCAAGGGGATACGGCAGGTCGGTAACAGACCGCCTCTGCCGTCTGGCCGCTGAGCCGTCGCCCGAAGGCCACCCTGCCGGACGGACCTGCCAAGTTCGGTGGTGTTCCTGCGACCCGTGACGTTCGGCCCAAAGTGATCGGTCGAGCGGGCCGAGTGAAGTCCATCGTCGGCGCGTTCCGCTGAGGAACCCTGGGCCCTCGTCTGTCCGTGCTTGCGGGCGCGACCAGAGGACAGACTCGACAAATCGATGCGCCGGATTCTTCAGGGCCGGCCAGCCTCGGACGATATTCTTCTCGAACGAATCGTCCCGCTCGGGAGGAACGACTGTGGCACGCCGCCTGACCTGGTCTCACCGCCTTTTTCACGCGTCCATCACCGCCCTGCTCCTCGCCGGTCTGCTTTCGGCAGTCGCATGGCGATACGAGCGGCCGGACCTGATCCGGCTGTGCAATGCAGCCATCGTGCTGGCGGGTTCGCTGGCGATCCTGGCCAGGTGCTGGCAGGGATGGCTGGAGCGAGCGATCGGACGAACCACCGAGGCTGTCGGCCCGGGCCACTACCCGTTCGGGCGCCTCGGCGATGGCCGGTACGCGGCCTGATGCCGGATGGCCAAGGCGTATCCCGCTGGCCCACACACGGGGCCTGTCCCCAGCCTGCGGGTGGACACGACGCCTGTCCTGACCGAGCCCCACCTATAGCTTCTGCGTCGCACCTCGGCGGACCGAGCGCGCCTGAGATCGGCAGCCGGCCGGTATGTGTCGAGCAGTGATCGCCGCATATCCGAAGCCAGTGGCAGGCCGGTGGGCGTTTTCCCGATCGTCTTCGGCCGCTCAGAACGTCCGGTACCTGCCAGGGTCGGGGGGCGGGATCGCCGGTGGCCGGTGCTTGCTGGCGCTGGTAGACTTTCGGCCGAGGGCGGCGCCATGAGTTCCCGCGAGCGGATGCAACGGGCCATGAGCCTCCAGGTGCCCGACCGCGTTCCGGTCATGTGTCAGCTCGCGCTGGGCCACTACTTCCTGCACGCGGGCCTGTCGCCGTTCGATATCTGGTTCACAAGCGAGGGCTTCGCGGAGGCCCTCGTGCGGCTTCAGCGGCGGTACGGCTTCGACGGCATCCTCGTCAACCTGCCGGGCCGGCCCCCGGACATCGAATCCCACGTAGACCGGATCGAGCGGGGCGACCGCGAGGATGTGATCCATTGGAAAAACGGGGGGCGGACACGGCTGCCGCATGACGACAACGCGCACTACATCCCCCCGGACGGGCGACGGGGCTTTCCGCGATTCGACGAGGTCGACCCGGACCGGCTGTACTACGTTGAGCCGTGGGACGCCACCGGGATCAAGTACCCGCACCGCTGGGACTTCGACGAAGAGCCGCGTCCGTTCGAGGACTTCTTCCCGCCCTACGGCCTGGACACGATCCGGGCGGTCCGCCGGCGGGTCGGCGAGGGTGTGTCGGTCCACGCGGAGCTGTTTTCGCCGTTCTCGCAGCTGCTCGAGCTGGTCGGATACGAGGCAGCCCTCGTGGCCCTGATCGACAATCCGGCCAAGGTGCACGCGTGCCTCGACCGGCTCACGGCCGGGGCGATCGACCTGGGCCGGCAGCAGGCCCGCTGTGGCGTCGATGCCGTGCTGATTTCGTCGGCCTTCGCGGGCGGAGGCTTCATCAGTCGCAAGCACTACCTCGAATTCGTGCTGCCCTACGAGCAACGTGTGATCGAAGGCATCCGATCGGAGCGCCCGGTGCCCGTGTACACGCACACGTGCGGTGCGATCGGCGATCGCCTGGACCTGCTGGTTCGGACGGGGACGAACGGAATCGACACGCTGGACCCGCCGCCGCTGGGCACGGTAGAGCTGGATGACGCCAAGCGGTTTCTCGCGGGGCGGACCTTTATCAAGGGCAACATCGACTCGGTCAACACCCTGCTGCACGGCACGTGGGAACGCCTGGTCCAGGACGTCCGCTGGCGGATCGAGGTCGGAAAACCCGGGGGCGGCTACATCTTGAGTTCCGCATGTTCCGTCGCCCCGCACGTGGAACCCCGACGCCTCGAACTCCTCGTCGAGATGGCCGAGCGGTACGGCCGATACCCGTAAGCCCGTCCCCGGCGAGACCTTCGGGGGCCGGCCAGCAACGACCGGACCACAGCCGTGACGACCGGCCGGATCCCCGCTATCCTCAGAGCAGGGCCCCCGGCCGGGTGGGCCGCGGCCTTCTGGCATGCTTCCGGTGAAAGGACTCGTTTCCGAGATCGGTATCTGGTTGTGGCGCCTGCTGCCCGGAAACCCCATCGTGGTCCGCGTGGTTTCGGGTGGGAGCCGGAGAACCCGGCATCTGTCGATCCGGGTGGGCTACCTTACGATCCTTCTTCTGGTCGTTCTGCTTTCCCAGATGAGCGTGGGCGGCGGGAGCGCCGGCTCGCTCGCCGAGCAGGCCAAGAACGCCACCAAGGTGTTCGCCGCCATCTCGTACGTTCAGCTTGCCCTCATGTGTTTCCTGGCTCCCGTGCTGACCGCCGGGGCCATTACACAGGAAAAAGACGCTCAGACCTTCAGTATTCTTCTGACCACTCCGCTGAGCAACGCCCAGATCGTTCTCGGCTCGCTGCTGAGCCGGCTCTTCTTCGTGGTTGTGCTGCTGCTGAGCGGCCTGCCGATCTTCTGCATGACCATGCTCTACGGCGGGGTCATGGGGCGGGAGATCTTCCTGAGCTTCGGGCTGGCCGGCTGCACGGCGGTGGTCACCGGGTCGCTGGCGATCGCCGTCAGCATGATGAAGGTCGGGACGCGCCGGACGATCTTCACGTTCTACATGGCGATCGCCATATACCTGATGCTCGTTTTCGCCTTGGGACTCTGGTCGGGGACGGGGATACCTGAGGCACCGACGACCGCGACCCAGCGCGGGGCGAGCTGGCTCACGCCCTTTCATCCCTTCCTGTCGCTCATGGCGGTGATGGGCACGATGCGGGTGCCGTCGCCGGCTGAGCTGCACCACTACAACATCTTCTGGCGGTGGGCCCTGTCCCACCCGTACTCCGCCTACATGGTCATCACGACGGTCGCCTCCGTGCTACTCGTCGGCGTCAGTACGCTGGCCGTTCGACGGGGCGTTCGCGAGGGCGAGACCACCCGCTGGACCCGGTTTCGCGAACGTATCTTTCCGCGCCGCGGTTCGGTCGGAGACCGCCGCCGGACCCCCAGAACCGTCTGGCGCAACCCGGTGGCCTGGCGGGAGGCGGTCACCCGGGCGTCCGCGGCCAGCCAGAGCATCATGCGGTACGTCATCGTGCTCGGCGGACTGACCGCCGCCGGCGCGATCTGGTACGCGTATGTCTTCGCGTCGCGGGGCTTCACGGCCGCCGACGCTCGCAACTGGCTGACGGCCCTGATCCTCATCGAGTTCGTCGTGATGCTGCTGCTGGCCACCAACACAGCCGCCACGGCCATCACGCGCGAACGCGAGGCCAACACCATGGAGCTGCTGCTGGCCACGCCGCTGACGAGCCGCTACATCGTGCGGGGCAAGCTGCGCGGCCTGGTCAGCTTCACGATCCCCCTGATCGTGGTCCCCTTCCTCAGCGTGGCGGCCTTCGTGGCGTACGATACCCTGACCGGGACCCGTCAGCCGGTAGTGTTTCCCGAGGCGGCCATCGAGCTGCCGGCACTCATGCTCGTGTATTCGGCCTTCGCGTGCATGTTGGGACTGCATACCTCGCTGCGAAGCCGCCGGACCGTGCAGGCCGTGATCACGAGCGTGGGCGTGCTGATCCTGTTGGGTTTCGGCGTAGGCTCCTGCGGATTCCTGTTCACCAGCGGCGCGGCCGACACCGTGGGTCCGGCTGCCGCCCCGCTCGCGATGGTCGTAGGGGTGGCCGCCGTTTTGAATCCGAGCCTGGTGCTCAGCACAGCGGCACCGAAGGTGATCCAGGACGCCCGGCCGACGATGCTGCTGGGTACTGCGGTTGCGATTGCCGTGTACGGTCTGATCGTCCACCGGTTGTACCGGAACATGGTGCGGACCTTCGACATCACGATGCGCAGGCAGTCCGCCTAGCCCGCCCCGAACCTCCCCCCAAGCGTGGCCCGCCTCGTCAGCCCCTTCCGGATGAGGGGTCAGATACGCGTCGCGATGACATGTCTGCGCCCGCTCGGCCAGCGGCGCGGAACCCATACCTGTTGGCCCGAACCGTGAGCGGGGGCCAATACGGCAGGCCGAGGCTACTCGTGCGGTACCGGCCGGCCCTTGGCAGTTCTTGGCGGCGGCAGCCGCGATCCGTGGCACCTTTAGCGACCTTCGCCTCTTCCTGACACGATCGTCTAGCAAGATTTGAGGGTTCACACCTCTAACCGGTAACGTGATTTTTGATAAACAACACTATTGGGAAGAGCAGGAAAGGTGAAAAAAAGTACAAATGCCCCTTGACGTCGTGAAAAACATCACGTACACTGGGGGCCGCAACGTCGGCGTACGAAACCGCATCGTCGCCTGTTGCGTCACTTGATTGGAACCGGCCCGACGACATCAGCAGTTCCTCGCGGGCCGCAGGTGGTTGAGGGTTCCCTGGGGATTCGTCCCGGGGAACGCATGTCGGTTCGAGTGAACGACTCAGGCTGTGGGAGGCCGCCCCATGGCTCTGTCGATTACGCACGCTGCCCCGGAAGCGCTCTCCACGCCACTGGCATGTGCCTGCCGGCCCCGTGAGCGTGCTGGTCCGACCGGCCTGGGGCCAGCGCGGACAGGCCCTGCGTCAGCACGGTCGGGGCAACAACCCGATACGAACGAGCACCTCGCGTTTGGAGGCCGGCCGGCGGCGTGCCGGAAGCGATCCTGGCAGACACACGGAACCTGTCCCGCAGCGTCATCGCGGGCGCCGTGGGAACGGCGGAGCCCTTCTCCGCGACCGCCAGTCACCTTGCGGAGCCCGTTCTCCACAGGCAGGCCGGAGATGCCGCCTGCCGCCCTTGGCAATCCAGGGCTCGTGCCATCTGGACCGTGTGAGAGCTGCGGGCATCGGCCGCCGCCCGTGTTCAAGTGCGACGACAGCGGGGTCCTGACGAGAGCGTCGATCGGGCGGCCATGCAGTTACGGTCGACGCGCGGCCCCGCTGTCGCGTTTTCGTCGGGGATATTGGCCGGGAGGGGCGCGGCCGGCAAAGGCAGGGTGCTGGCGGGAGGGGACCGGATCTGAGACGAGGTGAGCAGACCATGCCAGTCGGGACGTCGGTCGAGTTTCTGGAGAAGGTAGTGGCGGCGACGCCGGACGGCGGACACATCCGCAAGTGCCTCCAGTGCGGCACGTGCAGCGGCATCTGCCCGTACGGGTTCGCGATGGACTATCCCCCGCGGTCGTTGATTGCGGCGCTGCGGGCGGACGACTGGCACGGGGTTCTGGAGAGCGACACCATCTGGCTGTGCATGTCGTGCTTTGCCTGCGCCAGCGTCTGCCCGGTGAAGATCCCGCTGACCCGGGGGCTGCTGTCCACGCTGAAGACGGAGATGCTCGTCGGGGGGAGCATTCCGCAGGAGCTTCAGACGGCGCTGAGCAACTCGCGCCGCTACGGAAACCCGATGGGCGAGTCGCCCCGCAAACGGGCGGACTGGGCGAAGGGCTTTCCGATCCCCGTGCCTGTGATGGCCGAGCACAGGCAGCCGGTGGACGTGCTGTGGTTCGTGGGCGACTATCCCTCCTATCACCCGCGCGTACAGCACGTGGCGCGGGCCCTGGCCAAGATCCTCTTCGTCATGGGCGTGAAGTTCGGGATCCTCGGCCCGGAGGAGAACAGCGACGGCGATACCCAGGCGTTCACGGGCGAATGGGGGCTCTTCGAGCTGCTGGCCCGCAAGAACGTCAAGGCCATGACGAAGTACTCCTTCCGGGAGGTGATCACGGGCGATCCGCATGCCTTCAACGCCATAAAGCACGAGTACCCGCGCCTGGGGTTCGACCGCCCGGTCAAGCATTACACGCAGTTCCTCTTGGAGCACATGGACCGATGGAAGCCGTTGCTCGGGCAGGGTCCCGCGATGCGGGTCACGTACCATGACCCCTGCTATCTCGGTCGCGCCAACGAGAACAACATCTACGAAGAGCCGCGCCAACTGCTTCAGGCGATTCCGGGCGTGGAGTTCGTCGAGATGTCTCACAACCGCGCCCTGAGCCTGTGCTGCGGCGGCGGGGGCGGGGGGATGTGGTTGGACGGGTTCTCCTGGGAAAAGGCCCACGCCCGGACGACCGAGTGGCGGGTCCGCGAAGCCGTGGCCGCCGGGGCCGAGGTGCTGGCCGTCGCCTGCCCGTACGAAACCCCCCGCTTCGAGGATGCCATCAAGAGCACCGGCCTTGAGGGCAAGCTGGTGGTGAAGGATATCGTGGAACTGATCGCGGAGGCCATTTTCGGCCGGGAGCGTGCGACATGAACATCGTCGTCCTTGTGAAGTCCGTACCCGATCTCGTGGAGGATCTCGAGATCGACGCGACGACCGGCCTGCTGGACCGTTCGTTCCTTCGGCTCATTCCGGGCGAGCTGGACGACCACGCCCTCGAGGAGGCCCTGATCCTCAAGGAGCGGCACGGGGGTTCGGTCACGGTCGTCACCGTGGACACCGGCGACGTGGATGAGACGCTCTACACCGCCCTGGCCAAAGGGGCGGACCGCGCCGTCAAGGTCGTCGTCGAGGGTCTCGAACCGGGGCCCGACAACACGCGGCTGGCGGCGATCTTCCATCGGGTGCTGGCCGGAATTCCGTTCGATCTTGTTCTGACCGGGACTCAGGCCGTGGACGACCTCGACGGTTTTCTGGGTCCAATGGTGGCCGAGGCGGCGGGGCTCCCGTACGTGGGCTATGTGACCCGTGTGGAATCCACCGACGGCAAGGTCGTGGCGCGCAAGGAGTACCCGGGCGGCCTGTGCGCGGACATCGAAGTGACCCGGCCCGCGGTCCTAGGCATTCAGGCAGCCGAGAAGCCGCCTCGCTACGTGGTCACCAGCAAGGTCATGGAGGCGATGAAGTCGGCGACCATCGAGGAGGAGACCTCGCCCGAGGTCCCGGCGGGCTCGGGGCTGGCCGTTTCGCGGATGTACGTTCCGGAGACCGGGGCCCATGCGGAAATGATCGAGGGCACGGTCGAGCAGGTGGCCGAGGCGCTGGCGAAGCTGATGCGAGATCGCGGGGTGGTCGCGTAGGTCGGAGGTGCGCCATGACGGGCGAAATCTGTGTGGTCATCGAGACGATCCGTGGCGAGGTCACCGAGCTGAGCTACACGATGCTCGCGGCGGGGCGCCAACTGGCGAACGGTCTGAAGACAAGGCTGTCGGCACTGCTTCTCGGGAACGGCGTGCGCCACCTGGCCGGAACCCTCGGGGCGGCGGATCGCGTTGTCTGCGTCGAACATCCGGACCTGGCCGATTTCAATCCCGAGGCCTACTTGCAGGCGATCGCGGGGCTCCTGCGAAGTCAGCCCCCGCGTGTCGGCCTGTTCGGTCATACGGCCATGGGGACGGACCTGGTCTGCGGCGTCGCGCGGCGACTGGCCTGCCCCGTGGCGGTATCCTGCCGCACGTTCGCCGTGGCGGACGGGGAGCCCCGCTACGCCAGCCTCATCTGCGGCGGGAAGATCATCGCGGAGGGCGCGCTGCCCGCTCCGACCTGCCTGGCCACGGTCATGCCGGGCGGTTACAAAGCGGAAGAGGGACGCGTTCAGAAGACCCCTCCGACCGAGATCGTCGCCCCCCCGCCGCCGGAGAAACCCGCCCGCACCCGATTCCGTCAGTACATCGAGCCGCCGGCCGGCGACGTGGACATCGCCCGGCAGGATGTGCTCGTTTCGGTCGGGCGCGGCATCCAGACCAAGGACGCCATTGCTCTGGCCGAGGAGCTGGCCAAGGCCGTCGGGGGCGTGGTGGCGGGCTCCCGGCCCGTGATCGACCAAGGCTGGCTGCCCACCACGCGGCTGGTCGGGAAGTCCGGCAAGCAGGTCAAGCCGAAGCTGTACCTGGCCCTGGGGATCAGCGGGGCGCCCGAGCATGCCGAGGGCATGCGTGATGCCGAGTTGATCGTGGCGATCAACAAGGACGAAAAGGCGCCGATCTACGGCTTTGCACACGTGGGGGCGGCCGTGGATGTGCTGGAGCTGATGCCGGTCCTCACGGCGAAGGTTCGACAGGTGTGCGCAGGAGCGGCCCGATGATCGAGCGGGTCAACTTCTGGGGCGTTCCACACCCGTGGCATCTGCTCGGGTACGTCGTCCCGATGGGCTGCGCCGCCGTGCTGCTGCTGCGGCTGTACCTGCGTGCCCGGCTCTGGTGGCAGGTGGGCCGGCCGGAACGACGATGGGACCAGCCGGGACGGCGACTGGGCCGCGTGCTCCGATACGCCGTCGTGCAGGTGAAGGTCCTACGGCAGACGTACCCGGGACTCATGCACGTCGCTATCGCATGGGGCTTCTTCGTCTTCTTCCTGGGAACGGCGGTCGCCACGATCGACGCGGATTTCGTTCACATCCTGCGGGGACCGGCCTACCTGGTTTTCAAGGTTGTCCTGGACGTCTTCACCGTCGTGGCCCTCGGGGGACTGATACTGGCCGCGTACCGCCGGTTCGTGCAGCGTCCGGACCGCCTGAGCCTGAACCGATCGTTTTCGCTGAGCCTGCTGCTCGTTTTCCTGGTCATCGGGACGGGGCTGGTCACGGAATCCTTGCGGCTGGCGGCCGTGGCCCGGGAGCCCGCCCTGCAACCAGGCTGGCAGTACGCGCACGCGTGGTGGACGCCGCCGGGCTGGCTGACCGCCCAGATCTGGCGCGCCCTGGACATGTCCTCGGCGGCCCTGGGCCGCCTCCACCTGGCCGCCTGGCTGTCGCATGTCGGACTGGTAGGGCTGTTCTTCGTCCTGCTGCCGGTGGGGCCGCTGCTGCACGCGGTGACGGCGCCGCTGAACGTTTTCTTCTCGGCGCTCGACCGGCCTCCGGGCCGTCTGGCGCCGGCACCGGACGCCGCCGGGGGCACGGGGACGCTGAAGGACTTCACCTGGACGCAGTTGATGCAGGGCGACGCGTGCACGGAGTGCGGGCGATGCCAGGACGTCTGCCCGGCCTACGCGGCCGGCCAGCCGCTTTCGCCGAAACGGGTCATTCTGAGCATCAAGGACTCTCTGGCGGCCGCCGGTCGGGCCGTCCGGAACGGCAGGGGCGGCGACGGCGCTCCGGCCTTCGTGGGACCGGTCGTAGAGGACAAGACGGCGTGGGTGTGCACGACCTGCCGGGCGTGCGCGAGCGAGTGTCCCGTTCTGATCGAGCACGTCGATGCGATCGTGGCCATGCGCCGGTACCTTCTCGGGCAGCAGCGTGCGGACAATCAGTTGACCACGGCACTCGGCCATCTGCGGCGGTACGGCAACTCGTTCGGGAAGTCCGACAAGCAGCGGGCGAAATGGACGACGGCGCTGGACTTCAAGCCGAAGGACATCCGGAAGGAGCCTGCCCGGTCGCTCTGGTTCGTCGGCGATTACGCCTCGTACAGCCCGGCGCTTACGGACATCACGCTGGCCACCGCACGGGTCTTCCGGCGCGCGGGGGTCGACTTCGGGCTCCTCTACGACGCCGAGCGGAACGCAGGCAACGACGTCCGCCGGGCCGGGGAGGAGGGTCTCTTCGAGCTGCTGGCGCAGAAGAACCGGGCGGCGATGGAGAAGTGTGAGTATCAGGAGATCATCACCACGGACCCGCACACGTATAACACGCTCCGCAACGAATACGCTTGGAACGGTCGTCGGGTGCCGGTGCGGCACTACTCGGAGGTGCTCGACCAGGCGCTGGGGGAGGGCTCGCTACGGGTGGCCCGGCGGCTGGGCTACACCGTCACGTACCACGACCCCTGCTACCTGGGTCGGTACAACGACGTGTACGACCCGCCCCGCCGGGTGCTCAAGGCGATCGGCTGTCGCGTGGTGGAGATGCCGCGGAACCGCGACCGCGCGCTGTGCTGCGGGGCCGGCGGGGGGCGGATCTGGATGGACGAGGGGCCGATGCGGGAGCGCCCCAGCGAAAGCCGTGTCCGGGAGGCAGCACAACTGGAGGGCGTATCGTACCTGGTGGTCGCGTGCCCCAAGGACCTGACGATGTACCGCGATGCGGTCAAGACGGCCGGCCTGGAGGGCCGGCTCGTCGTGAAGGATCTGATCGAACTGGTGGAGGAAGCGATCGAGGGTGAGCCCCGAGCCACGAATGCCGGGTGAGCCAGGACGAGGCCGCCGGGGCACCGCCCCGGCTCCTACGTGAACGCCCGTCCGGTATTCCGCGTTCTCTGAGGAGGTCTGGCCGATGGCGGAAAAGGCCCGTGCGAATGGAGAGGTGCGCATCGGCGTGTATGTGTGTCACTGCGGCAGCAACATCGCCGCGACGGTAGACGTGGAGGAGGTGGCCCGCTGGGCGGCGCAGAATCTCGAGGGCGTGGTCGTGGCCCGGGAGTACAAGTTCCTCTGCTCGTCGCTGGGGCAGGCCATGATCCGGGACGACGTGAAGGAACACCGCCTGACGAGGGTGGTGGTGGCGGCCTGCTCCCCCCACCTGCACGAGAAGACGTTCCGCCGGGCGTGCGCGAGCGCGGGCCTGAACCCGTTCCTGCTCCAGATGGCGAACATCCGGGAGCACGTCTCCTGGGTGACGCGCCACAGGGAATCGGCCACGGAGAAGGTCAAGGCGCTGGTGGCGGCGGCCGTCCGGCGGGTGGTCCACCACGAGCCGCTCGAGCCGCTCTCGGTGCCCGTGAACCGGCACACCCTGGTGGTAGGGGGCGGAATCGCGGGAATCCAGGCGGCCCTGGAGCTGGCCGACGCGGGCTACCCGGTGTACCTGGTGGAGCGCGAGCCGAGCATCGGGGGCCACATGGCCCAGTACGACAAGACCTTCCCGACGCTCGACTGCGCCGCGTGCATTCTGACCCCGAAGATGTCCGAGGTCGGCCAGCATGACCAAATCCGGCTGCTGACCTGGTCGGAGCTGGAGGAAGTCTCGGGGTCGGTGGGGAACTTCCACGTGCGGATCCGCCGGAAGGCCCGCCACGTGCGGGAGGACGTGTGCAACGGCTGCGGTTTCTGCATCGAGAAGTGCCCGCGCAAACAGATCGACGAGGTGTTCGAGGCGGGCATGGGCTATCGCAAGGCGATCTATACGCCCTTCCCGCAGGCCGTTCCGAAGGTGCCCGTCATCGACGAGGGGTCGTGCATCTGGTTCGAAAAGGGCAAGTGCCGCATCTGCGAGAAGGTCTGCCCCACGGGCGCCATCGACTTCGACCAGAAGGACGAGATCCTCGAGGTGGACGTGGGCAACATCATCCTGGCGACCGGCTGGGACCTCTTCGACTGCCGCCGGATCCCGCAGTACGGTTACGGGCGTCTGCCGAACGTCTTCACCAGCCTGGAACTGGAACGGATGTGCAACGCGTCCGGCCCGACCGGCGGGCGGGTCGTGCTCCGCGACGGCGTGACCGAGCCGAAGTCGGTGTGCATCATCCACTGCGTCGGCAGCCGCGACCTCCGCTACAACACCTACTGCTCGAGCATCTGCTGCATGCTCTCGCTCAAGCTCGGGCACCTGATCCTCGAGAAGACCGGGGCGAAGGTCTATGCCTGCTACATCGACATGCGCCCGAACAAGAAGGACTACGAGGAGTTCTATCAGCGGCTGCTCGACGAGGGGATGCTCTTCATCCGCGGCAAGGTGGCCGAGGTCACCGACGTGCCGCGCACGCCGCAGGAGGAGGGCAAGCTCATCGTTCAGGTCGAGGACACCCTGCTCCGCAAGCAGCGGCGGATTCCCGTGGACATGGTCGTCCTGATGGGCGCCATCGAACCGCGCCGGGATGCCCGCGAGACCGGCATCAAGGTCGGGATCGCCTGCGGCGCCGCCGGTTGGTACATCGAGCGCCATCCGAAGCTCGATCCGATCGCCACGATGACGGAGGGCGTCTTCATCGCCGGGGCCTGTCAGGGCCCCAAGGACATCCCCGACGCCGTCGGACAGGGGGCGGCGGCCGCCGCCCGCGTCCAGGGCATGATCAGCAAGGGCACGGTCCTGATCGAACCGGTCGTCGCGACGATCGATGAAGACGCCTGCTCGGGCTGCCGCGTGTGCAACAACCTCTGCCCCTTCGGAGCAATCGACTTCCTCGCGGAACAGGCGGTCAGCCGGATCAACGCCGTCCTGTGCAAGGGCTGCGGGACGTGCGTGGCGGCCTGCCCGGCCGGCGCGATCACGGGGGCGCACTTCAACAACGACCAGATCTCCGCCGAGATCGAAGGCTTGCTGTGGGATGCCGCCGGCGACCGCGGCCCTGAGGCCGCGGCGACCGGCCGCCCGCTCGAGCCCGCCGGCGTCCAGGAGTAGTGCGATGCAGCGGGAGACCTTCGAACCCAGGATCATCGGATTCTTCTGCAACTGGTGCTCGTACCGGGCGGCCGACGGTGCGGGAACGGCGCGGATGAAGTACGCGCCCAACGTCCGCGTGGTGCGGGTGATGTGCAGCGGGCGGATCGATCCGACGTTCATCCTCAAGGCGCTGGCCCTCGGGGCCGACGGCGTTCTGGTCGCCGGCTGTCACCCGGGCGAGTGCCATTACATCGAGCAGAACTACAAGACGATCCGCCGCTTCGCGATGCTGCGCCATACGCTGCGGGCCTTCGGGATCGACGAGCGGCGCGTGCGGCTCGTCTGGGCCTCCGCGGCGGAGGCCGCGCGGCTGGCGGAGGAGATCGACCGGATGGTCGAGGAGATCCGCACGCTCGGGCCGCTGCGATGGCCTTCGACGGCCGGCCACGACGGGGCGCATCTGCACGACGTGGAGAGGATCCTGCACGAGCATGCCGAGGCGATGGAGGTGGCACCGTGAAACCGAAAGGCAAGCTGGCGATCTACTGGGCGGCTTCGTGCGGCGGATGCGAGATTTCGATTCTGGCCATCAACGAGAAGATCCTGGACGTGGCCGCCGCGTTCGACCTCGTCTTCTGCCCCTGCCTGGTGGACACGAAGGTGCGGCATGTCGAGGCCATGCCGGACGGCAGCATCGACGTGTGCCTGTTCAACGGTTCCGTCCGCACGAGCGAGCAGGAGTACATGGCCCGTCTTCTGCGGGCCAAGTCGAAGGTTCTGGTGGCGTTCGGGTCCTGCGCGACCGAGGGGTGCATCCCCGGGCTGGCCAACCTCACGACCCGCCGGGAGATCTTCGAGACGGTCTACTGCGAAGGCCCCTCCACGGACAATCCGGAGGGCACGGTGCCGGCGCCCGAGACCCGGCAGAACGGCTTTCATCTGACACTGCCCGTGTTCTACGACACCGTCCGGACGCTCGGTCAGACCGTTCCGGTCGATTACTCCCTGCCCGGCTGTCCGCCGGAGGCACCGCGGATCTGGGATGCCCTCGTGGCCATCCTCGAGAACCGGCTGCCGCCGCCCGGCTCAGTCCTCGGCGCCGAAACCACGGTCTGCGACGAGTGCAAGCGCACGCGTGAGGAGAAGAAGATCAAGCGGTTCCGCCGCATCTGGGAGGTCGTTCCGGAAGAAGACAAGTGCCTCCTGGAGCAGGGGCTGATCTGCTGCGGCCCGGCGACGCGGGCCGGATGCGGGGCCCTCTGCCCGCAGGTGAATCAGCCGTGCCTGGGGTGCTACGGCCCGAATGCGGGCGTGGAGGATTTCGGCGGACGACTGATGAGCGCGCTGGCGTCCGCGATCGACTCGAACGACCCCGAAGAAATCGAACGGATCATCGCCGAGGGCATTCCCGATCCGGCCGGCACGTTCTACCGCTTCAGCCTCGCGAGCAGCCTGCTGCGGCGTCGCGCGATGGTCCCGGACGCCCGTCGGCACGAGCTTCCGCTGCCCAAGGCCCCCGAACCACAGGAGTAGTTCGCCATGGCCACGAAACGCGTCTCGATCGATCCGATCACCCGGCTGGAGGGCCACGGGAAGATCGACATCTTCCTGAATGAGGACGGAGGCGTCGCCGAGGTGTTCCTCCAGATTCCCGAGCTCCGCGGGTTCGAGCGGTTCTGCGTCGGTCGTCCCGCCGAGGACATGCCCAACCTCACCTCGCGGATCTGCGGCGTCTGCCCGGAGGCGCACCACATGGCCGCCACGAAGGCCCTGGACGACCTGTTCCAGGTCGAGCCGCCCCCGACCGCCCGCAAGCTCCGCGAGATGTTCTACTGCATCTTCTTCGCCACCGACCACACCACGCACTTCTACGCGCTGGGCGGGCCGGACTTCGTCATGGGGCCCGACGCACCGAAAGAGGAGCGCAACATCCTCGGCGTCATCCAGAAGGTGGGCATGGACATCGCGGGGAAGGTCCTGAAGATGCGCGCCGACGGTCACCGTCTCATCCAGATGATCGGGGGGCGGGCCGTGCACCCCAACTGGGGCCTGCCCGGCGGAGTCAGCCGCGGCATCACGCAGGAGCAGCGGGCCGAGATCGAGCGGCTCGGCCGGGACGCCGTGGAGTTCGGGAAGTTCTCGCTGGACCTGTTCCGCAAGATCGTGCTGGGCAACCGCGACTACGTGCAGCTCATCCAGAGCGACGCCTACACCCACCGCACCTACAACATGGGCACGGTGGACGCCCAGAACCGCGTGAACTTCTACGACGGGATGATCCGGGTCGTCGGGCCGGACGGCACCGAACACGCGCGGTATCATCCCCGCGACTACCGCGACTACATCGCCGAGCACGTGGAACCGTGGTCCTATCTGAAGTTCCCGTTTCTCAGGAAGATCGGCTGGCGGGGGTTCGTCGACGGCCCGGATTCCGGCCTGTACAAGGCCACGCCCCTTTCGCGTCTGAACGCGGCCGACGGAATGGCGACCCCGCTGGCCCAGAAGGAGTACGAGCGGATGTTCGACGCCCTCGGCGGCAAGCCCGTGCACCACACGCTCGCAACCCACTGGGCCCGCCTGATCGAGCTGCTCTACGCCGCCGAGCGCTGGGTCGAACTGGCGACCGACCCGGAGATCACGGGGAAGGACTATCGCGTGCTGCCGACCCGCAAGCCTGTCGAGGGGGTCGGCTGCGTGGAGGCCCCCCGGGGTACGCTCACACACCACTACTGGACGGACGACCGAGGGATTCTCACGCGCGTGAACCTCATCGTGGGCACCACGAACAACTATGCCCCGATTCATCTGTCCGTGAAGCGCGCCGCCCAGGAGCTGATCCGGAAGGGCACCGCAATCACCGAGGGCCTTCTCAACCGGATCGAGATGGCCTTCCGGGCGTACGATCCGTGTTTCGGCTGCGCGACTCATTATCTGCCGGGCCGCATGCCCATGACGGTGGTCATCCGTTCTCCCGACGGCCGGCCGATCCATGAGCTCCGCCGCGGCGGACCGCCCGGCCCCGTGATGCCGCCATGAGCCGCACCCCCTCCCCAACCGATGCCACTCGGAGCGCCGGCACGCCACGCACGCTCGTCATCGGTCTGGGCAATCCGATCCTCTCCGACGACGGGGTGGGCGTGCATGTGGTCCGACGCCTGCGTTCCCGACTCGAAGAACGTCGCGGCATTGACCTGGCCGAGGACTGCCGGGGCGGCCTGCACCTGATGGAACGGATGATCGGATACGACCGCGTCCTCGTGATCGACGCCGGACGAACCGGCCGGCCCCCCGGCGAGGTGCGCGTGCTTTCGCTCCACTCGCTGCCGAGTCTTCACGCGGGATCGGCTCACGATCTTGATCTGCCGACCGCCCTGGCGGTTGGCCGGCGCGCCGGGGCCGCCCTGCCCGACCCCGCCGGCATCCGCTTCCTCGTCATCGAATCGCAAGACGTGCTGAGCTTCGGCGAGCAGTGTACCCCCGCCGTGGCGGCCGCCATCGAGCGGGCCGCCCGCGTCGCGCTGGACCTCCTGTCCGACTGGCGGTAGATAGGGCAAAGCGCTCCGGCCGGCCCGGGGACCCGGCAGCCCACCGGCCGGCCCATTCGGAGGATATCCCGTGCAGGACGGCAAGAAGGCCGACATCCTCCTGATCGACGACGACCCGGACATGCACCTGGTCGTGGGATTGATCCTGGAGCCCGAGGGTTACCGCGTAACGTGTTGTCGGACCGGTCCGGAGGGGCTGGAACAGATGCGTCGCCGCCGACCCGACGTGGTGATGCTGGACATCATGTTGACGCATCCCTCCGAGGGACTCCAGGTGGCCTGCGAGATGCGACACGACCCGCAGCTCCGGGACATCCCGATCATCATGATCTCCGCGATCGGCGAGGCCATCGGCAAGGACTACTACAGCGAGGTGTGCCCGGGGACCGCTTCCGGCGACCTCTTCCTCGAAAAGCCGTTCGACGCCGCCACGGTTCGCGATGCCGTCAAGTGGGTCCTCGAGCGCAAGGCCGCGGGGTCGTGAGCCCCGCGGCCCAGAAAGTCTCGGAAACCCAAGAACAGCCAAGGGCCCCGTTCCTGCGGCCCGCCACAGCCGGCGGGTAAGGTGTGGACAGCACGAGATGAGGGACCGGCCGGAGCCGCGTGCGTTCAGGATGGACCTCTGGTGGTTTCCGGCACGGGCCTTTCGAGAACGACCTCGCTGATCCGCGTGCTGCGGACGCGCAGCTGGAGGCCGGCGCTGCCCGGAGCCGGGAGCACGAGCGTGAAGCTCGATCCCTGCCCCAGGCAGGAACTCACGAAGATGCGGCCTCCGGCCTGCTCGACCACCTCCCGCACGATCGAGAGGCCCAGCCCGGTGCCGGGGATGCCCGCCGCAATGACGTTAGCGCCTCGCCGAAAGGCGTCGAACACAGCTTCGTGTCCCGGTTCGCCGTCGGAGGATCGGACCAGCGCCGGATCGATGCCCATCCCGGTGTCCGTCACGTTGATCAGCACGGCCATCAACCGGCCGTCCGATCGCTCCGGCATGGCCCGTATGCTCACCCGGCCGCACTCGGGCGTGTACTTGATCGCGTTGTCGATGAGGTTTCCCACGCAGTCCCTCAGATCGCGCGGATCCACACACACGACGAGGTCCTCCTGGTCGGGGATCTCGCACGTCAGTTCGATCTGCTTGCTCAGGGCCAGCGGACGGAACTTCCCGTAGAGCTCTTCGAGAGTCTCCCGGACGTTGGCCTGTGACCGGCTGTGTCGGGCAGGGTCGGCCTCCTGCACGCGGGCGAGCGTCAGCAGCTCGGTCACCTGGGCAATTCCGTCCTGGCAGCGATGGATCACCTTCTCGCACGTGGCGGGGATGGCCTCCGGCGGGACGATGTTCGACCGGATCAGCTCCGTCATGGTCTGGATCGCCGCCAGAGGGCTCTTGAGCTGGTGCGCGGCCGTCTGCATGAACCGGGACCGTCGCCGCTGGAGGTCCTGGATGGCTACCTGCGACTGTCGCAGGGCCGCGTTGGCACGTTGCAGCTCGCGCTCCTGAGCGAGGAATCGCGTGGCGATATGCAGCGTGAAGTAGAGCGTGCCGAAGATCCCGCACGAGACGGCGATCAGGCTGGCAATCACGTAATCCGTCTGCGCGTACACGCCGACCGGATACGAGGGCAGAAACGCGTAATGCGGCACGATCCACTGACGCCACTCCCCGATGACCAGCGTGGCGTAGAGCAACACCGCCCAGCACCCCTGGAGGATCGCCTGCCACCGCCGAAGCAGCAACGACACGATCGACATGTGGAACAGGTAGAAGATCGCAAACGGGCTCTCCGCACCGCCGGTGTATCTCAGGATGCCTGTCAGCAGCAGCAGATCGACCGCCACCTGCGCGTTCGTGAACACCACGAGACGGTCAAGCTGCCACCGGAGCCGCGCGGGGGTCTCGGCCGCCGTCCGAAACAGCAGATGGGAGAACGCCAGCCAGATGAGGTTCACCACCGCCAGCGCCGCCAGCAGACCGGCCAGTGCCCGCGGCCGCTGCGACCCCGGCGCTACGAATCGCTCGAGAGCCAGGACGGCCACGGCCCCTGCCAGGAACAGCCATCGCAGCCGGATAAACCAGTGGAACCGCAGCATCGGAACCAGTGCGATGGCGGATGGGTCGGCGTCGAAGGCCGACAACATCTTCGAGTCGGCGGCCTGAACGTTGGGCCCGCGCATCAGGACCTCCCGACGGTCCGGAGTCTGTTCATGTGGCCGGCGGCAACCTCTCCGCCGCCCGACCTCTCGAAAGGAAGGCCACCGGCCCCATCAGGCGGTGACCTGGGCCTCATGCCCTCGCATCCCGGGGCCGACGGCCCGCATCACGGCGACTAAGGGCCAGTGGACTCGCAAGCAACGCCCGACGACGCTCGAGGCGGTGACCGACGCGAAGCCTCGCGGTCGGGCCGGCTCCATCATACACGAAATGAAGGTAAGCTGCCGCGTATCGGGCCGGGTGACAGGCGCCACCGGCGCAGGCTGCGGTCTCGGTTCGGCTCGCCTGCGGCTACGCCGTCCGTCCGACGGCGATCACATCGCCGCCAAGAGCGCCCGGCTGTCCTCAGCAAACGCAGTTCACGGCACGCGCAAGGATCAGAACGGGCGGCTTGCCTGGGGCCGGCGGATGCCGCGATAATGCGCTGGACGCACGCTCGAATCCGCCACCGTAGCTCAGCCGGCAGAGCAGCGGTTTTGTAAACCGCAGGTCGTCGGTTCGAATCCGACCGGTGGCTGTGACAAGGAATCCGGCCGCCCTCGTCGATTCCGAAGGCGCGCGCAGCCAGGTTGTAAGCGTCCTGTAAGCCCCGTCTTGTTTTCGCCACCTCAGACTTGCGAGGATGCGTTCGGAGGTGTGCGATGCTGCGACATGTCGAGGGCCGGGCGGCCGGGCGGAGTTGACCTCTCCTGGATTCCCGCTTGCGCGGGAACGACGCAGGGGCCGTGTTGGCGCCCTTCACGACCCATCACGCCCCGTATCGTCACTTCCGCGAAAGCGGGGGTCCAGACGGACCACACCTGCCTCCTGCGACGCGTAATTCGCGGCCCTGCCGATGCCTCCGCCAAGGCGGCGGCCCAGACTCACGCCACGGGCGGCCGCGTTGGGCCTTGCCGCGCGCAGGAATGACGACGAAGTCCGCCTGCTCTTGGATTCCCGCTTGCGCGGGAATGACGGGAGGGCGGGGGCGGGTCGTCGATTCCCGCTTGCGCGGGAATGATGGAGCACTGGGCCGGGTCGGGCCTTGCCGCGTTCGCGAGAATGACGAGATGGCGGAGGCGCGGTTGGCCGTCGAGCAGGGCGCTCTGAGCTTCATCGTGCGACGCATCACGGCGGAGGGAATCGAACGGTTACGGAAGGCGGCGAGCGAGTACGAGGCGGTCTTACAGCGGGGCGGGTCGGCGGCGGAGGCGATCAGCCGGGACGAGGACTTCCACATCCTGCTGCTCGAGCTGAGCGGCAACCGCGTGCTCCATAGTTTCGCCACGCTCCTGCACAGCTTCTTTCGCCACCCTCGCCGCGTAGAACGCGCGATCCCGCGGGTGCGGGATGGTCTGCTGAACCCTACGGTCATCCGTGAGCATTTCGAACTGGTGGAGGCCTTGGAGGGGAGGGATCTGCGGAAGGCTCAGGAGGTCCTGGATCGGCACCTGAGTCGTACGCTCGACCTGGACAGGCCGGACGAGCGGTAACCTGTCGCGTTGCGCCGTGGCGTGGGCGTGCCGCTCAGGAGCCGCGGGCGACTGCGCGATGGCATAGAGCCCGCGGGAACAGGCTGCGGCCGCATCGCATCGTCGGGACCCCCGGAGGGATCACATCGCGGGTCAGAGCCTATCTTGGTAGGCGCGCATCGGTGTGTGATCCAGGGACGGACCAGATGCAGCAGACCCGCGTAGTTGTAAAGTTTCTTCTCCCACCGCGTCAGGACGCGACGAAACCAGTCTATCCTCCGGAAACGGGGCCTTACGCACCGCACCGTCCATCGAATGCCATGACCGGTCGACGTCCTTCGAGGCGCCGTACTCCGCCAACCCGAGGGCGCAGATCTCCGGGAATACCCGGGCCTTCGTCCATTCCTGGCACCGCCGCCAGGCCGATGAACTCAAGGAGATCCCGGTGACGTTCAGGGCGTTCCATTGGCACCCCGTCCTCATCACGAAGAAGATCGCCTCAATCGCTCCGCCGTTGTCCATTCGCGGACTCCGGCCACCCGGGGGATGCGGCCTTCGCGGCGGCGGAAGTCACCGGATCCGTTCTCACAGCGCAGCCGGCATTCGGTGCTCTCGGCGACAGCCGGTTGCCGGGCCGATGATTCTTGTTCTCGTCGCCTTGGGCATGCGCGAACCTCGACCGGCAGGCTCCACACGCCGCGGCAGATATCGGCTCTACGCGGCCTGCCGGGGTGGGCTCCTAATCCGAGAAGCGGAAGGCGTAAAGCCGGGCAGATCGCAGGTGGAAGATCAACTGGATCGCTCGGCCCCTGAGGCCCTCCAAGGTCTCGACGCCGCTCCACGTGACCGCCGCGTCGGTCACGTCAGCCACGACCGGCTCGCACGTCGAGGCGTCAAAGCCCGCAAGTCCTGCGATTCCCACGCGGATTGAGCCGCCGCGGGCGTCCGCGGTAAGCCGGAGCCGACGGCCGGTGCAGATCACAGGGCGTGTCACTACGACGGCGGCCCGGCCGGGATCGACCGGCTCGAGCCCGGCAAACCCGTCCGGTCGAAGCCGTGCCAGCCCCAGCCCGGTTCTCCGCCAGCTGACGTGCGTGTCATCGCCGCCACTGTAGTAGAGCCGAATCTCATCGCCGGTGAAGATCGGATCGGCCGCCGCATATATGCAGCCCCAGTCGAAGCTTCCCTTCGGGCCGCGGGGAATCAGCGGGCGGCCTTCACAGACACGCTCCCAGTGGACCGTATCGGGGCTCCAGGCGAGTTCGCAGTCCACGCAGTCGGTCTTGTCGTCCAGGATCATCAGAAGGCCCAGATACAGCCCGGCGTAGGGAAAGACCGGCATGGCGTACGTCTGGCGCTGGGGCGTGCCCCGCAGCACCTCCACGGCCGGCGTCCAGTGCAGGAAATCCTCGCTCTCGGTCCGGCCCACGATCCGCTGCCCGTCCTTCCAGAGCCGGGTAAAGCCGACGTAGCGACGGGTGCGTTCGTCCCAGAAGGCGTTGTTGTGCGTGTCGCCGACGGCTTGCATCTCGGGGCAGTGGCGGACTTCGGACCAGTGAAGGCCGTCACGGGAGAAGGCCACGCCCATGAACTCGCCGTCGTTACAGAACAGTTTGTACCGCCGCGCGGCGTCGGGATCGTGGGCGTCCTTTCGCACACCCGCCCCGTGGACCCTGCGGAGGACGATGTTGTTGGCCTTCGAGCCCTCGAACTCGGTGATGCCCAGGTCGGGCTTCTCCCAGGCGAGGCCGTCTCTGGAGACGGCGTAGCAGACGGCCATCTCGCGATGTTTCGGCTCATAGCGCACCGACTTGCGCCGCTCCAGCGGCGTTCGCGTGGTTGCCTCACACACGATGAACGGGCTGTACCAGCACTTGTAGAGGCGCTCGTCCTCGTCGTAGAGGATGTTGGGGTAGAGGTTGTCGAAGCGAACCTCCCAGGGCTTGTCCTCCACGAAGAGCGGATTCCGCGGTTCCTTGCGTACCGTTCCCAGGACCCGCTGTGCGTTCGTTGCGCGTTCAACCACACGCGAGTCCAGCAGGAGGTACTTCGAGCCTGCGGGTCGGCTCGTGGGGCCGGCGGGCTCGACGGCCGGCCCCATCTGCGCGGGAACGAGCACCAGGATGCACGCCGCCCACCACAGGGCGGCGATCCGTCGGGCGTCAGGAGCTTGCATGAGTGACGATCCTCCTTTGATGTTCGCGTGCCCGGCTTTCCGAGCGCGGCTGCCACCGTGCCTCGGCCGGGAACAGCGCCGGGGCGTTGTACCGCAGGATCGCCGCGACTTGCTGGAAGGAAGCCGCATGTCGCGGGTTCAGTACCGCCCACATCCTCAGGCTCCGGTACCGTCGGCATACCCGAAGAGCATCCCGGTTCCCATCCAGCACGGCCGCCCGGCCCCGCCGCAGCGCGGCCAGGGTCGAGACGATGGTACAGACGATTCCCGCCGGAATGGCCCGCCGCACGACGACGCCGGCGCCGCCTGCCCTCATCGGCACACGCCACCGGTCGCCGAAATGCCCATGGACTATCGATGGCCGGCACATCCGAGCCTTACGTGGTATAGCCCCGTTGCCTCATGAGACCGGCACCGTTGTTCAGAGACCTGCCTCCCGGGAGACGCCGCCTCCGTAGCGGCGCGCCATTTCTTCTCGCCGTGCGACGAATGCGCTGAGTGCCTGCCGGTAGCCTTCCGACCGAAACGGTCGCGCCTTCGCGGCCGCGATCAGCTCGTTCTCAGCCGCGACGAACTCGGCGGCCGCATGGGCCACCGGCTCGGCAATCTCCAGGGGAATCGTGGTGACGCCGTTCGCGTCGCCGTGCAGCAGGTCGCCGGGACGAATGGTGACGCCGCCCACATGGACGGGCTGACCTGCCGAAAGGATCCGGCAGTAGGCATGGGAGACCGAGGTTCCGGTGGCGAAGCACCGAAACCTCAGATCCCGCACCTGGAGGAAGTCTCGTGCGAAGCCGTTGGTGACCAGACCCACGCATCCGAACGCCTGATACGTGGAGGCCATGACCTCGCCGTAGGCGGCTCCCAGCGGGGGATCGTCCAGATCCTGAATCACCACGACCCGCGGAGCGGGCGTGTCCTCGAAGACGGCCACCTGCTCGAGCAACCCCAGCGAGCGCTCCCCAGGGCCCGGCGGGTGGGCACTGCGGGCCGTGAGCGTAACGGCGTAGCCCACCATCGGGGGGAGCTCGGGGTATATCGCTCGGATACGGGGACTCAGCGCCCCGACGCTGCGTGGACGACAATCGAACAGTTCGATGGTGTTGCAGATCGTGGGGCTATCGAATCGGGCCAAGGCAGCTATGACGTCCTGGCTCAGCGGTTTCATGGGGGGGTTCCCGAATCGCGTGGGCGCCCGACCGGGGCGGCGGCGCGCCGACGCCGCCGGCTCAGCGCCTACTTGGCCGTATACCCGCCGTCGACGGCAATGTTGGCTCCCGTGATGTAGAGCGATGCGTCGGAGGCGAGGAAGACAATGACTCCCTTCAGGTCCTGGTCGTTGGCCATCCGGCCGAGGAACGTCCTCGCGTGATAGCGCTCCAGAAAGCGCGGGTCCTGATTGTTGAAGTATCCGCCCGGACTGACCGTATTCACTCGTACGCCCCGGGGTCCGAGCCGCGCGGCGGCATACCGCGTCAGGTTGATCAGCCCGCCCTTGTGGAAGAAGTAATCGGGCGGCGTGCCCCAGTCCAGCCCCTCGTACAGAGTGAAGTCGGGGCCGACCATTCCCTGAATGGAGCCGATGTTGATGATCGACCCGCGGCCGCGTTGCGCCATGTGCTCGCCAAACGTCCGGATCATCAGGAACAGGCCCGTCGCGTTGACTTCCATGCTCCGGGCAAACGTGGCCGCCGGCGAGGTCCAGTCCGCCATGGGGCGCAGGACGGCATTGTTCACCAGGACATCCACGCCGCCGGCCTGTTGCACGACCCGCCGGAGCAACTCCTGAACGGAGTCCTCATCGGCCTGATCCAGGGGGAGGGCCGACACGTCCAGGCCCGCCTCCCGTAGCCGGGACGCCTGCTCCTCGAGCTTGTCCAGGCCGCGGCTTGCCAGAAAGACACGGGCGCCGGCTTCCCCGAGGGCCTCACCGATCTGCCGGCCGTACAAACCCGCGCCCCCGGTGACGACGGCTACCCGTCCCCGAAGACTGAAGAGATCCAGCACGTTCACGGGTTGACCCCCACGAAACGCTCCAGCGCGTGGACTGCCGCATTCGATTGGAAGGCGGCCACGATCCTCCGGAAGGATTCGGTCAATGCCAGCACGTCGGCTCCGATGCTGACGAACCGGTAGCCCATACGGATCAGGTCCGGCAGCGACTCGATCGTACCGACGGTCCCGGCGAACTTCCCGTGCCGGGCGGCCGCCTCCGCCACGCGCCGGCGCGCCTCGACAACGCGGGCATGGGACAGCATACCGGGGACGCCTATGGCGTGGCTGAAGTCCCCGGGACCGAAGAAGAGCATATCCAGCCCGGGTACGGCCGCGATCTCGTCCAGCTCCTCCATCGGCTCCGGGTCTTCGATCTGAACGGCGACGAAGCGTTCCTGGTTGGCAAGGCGCACATACTCGGCGGTCGGAATCATGCAGTAGGCCCCGTCGGCGTTGCCTCCGTCCAGCGGCCGGCGCCCGATCGGGTGGAACCGCGTGTACCGGGAGATCTCCCGAGCCTCCGCCGCGCTCATGACGTGCGGCACCATGATGCCGGAGGCGTCCAGCTCCAGGGGCCGGATCAGATCGCTGTACGAGCCGCGCGGCACGCGCACCAGCATGTCGCAGTCATAGGCTTTGGCCGCCCGGATCTGGTTCTCCACCGCGCTGAGGGTGTTGGCGGTGTGTTCCATGTCGGTCCACACGCAGTCGAACCCGCACATGGCTGCCAGCTCGGCCGAACGCGGGTCGGCCAGGTTGAGCCGCACGCAGCTGACGACCTCACCGGCCCGAAGCTTGGCCAGCACGCGACTGGGACGGAACCTCAGACGCTTCCTCCTGCCCGGTTCGAATCTCGGACAGCCGGACCGGGCGGCCACCCTCCTGCCGGCTGCGGATCCCCGCGATCACCATGGCGATCAACTCGACGGTCTCCTCGAACGGAAACGGCAAGCGGCCCGTGCGCAGGTACTCCACGAACGCCGCGAGCTGAGCCTTGAAGGCGTAGAAGGTATCCTTGAAAGGCGTGCCCAGCCAACCCTTCGTGCCGTAGACGTTCAGACACCCGAAGCCCCCGTACAAGTCTGTAATGTTCATCACCACTACGTCCACACCGCACGAGTGGCGAAGGTGCACGATGTTCGCCGCGTCCGTGCCGGTGTTCGTGACGCTTTCCCAGCCACCCGGGGCCAGGAACGGATACACGCCTTCGAGGGCGTGGATGCCGTATCGCTCCCAGCTCTTGGACATCGTCATGCTGATCGCGCGCAGCTCGCCCACATCGGCGATCCGGTCGCGGATCTGGCGATACTCCCTGGCGTACCGCATGCAGCTCGTCGAAAGGATCGGCCGCCCCTGGCGGCACCACCGGACGAATTGCCGGAGGTGATCCTCACAATCCGCAAGCGGCTTATCCACGAAGAGGGGCAGCCCCGCCTCCACGAAGGGCCGGGCGCGCTCGACGTGCTCAGAGCCTTTGTCGGTCGGAATGATGACGGCGTCCACGCGTCCGATCACGTCCTCGGGGCAGCGGACCACGTTCGGGATGCGGGCGGCTCGCGCGACCCGCTCGGCGTCGCGGGGGTCGTCGCACCACACGTGAGTCACCTTCACGCCGGGAATGCCGAGGTTCTCCTTCGGCTCGGCCCCGAGGTATTGAGGAATCACGGGGTAGCCGCACTGAGCCATGGCCTCCGGGTCGTAGTCCCCGTTGATGATCGCGCTCCAGCTATAGGGGTGGCCGTTGCCCTCCACCATTCCGATCATCGCCAGCCGGATGTCCTGAGGGTTCTTCACGAGTGCCATGTCGAGGGTCCTTTGCCTCTGCGAGCCTGGTCAGCAGCAAGCCGCAGCGGTCCCGGCGCCCTCGGCGCCGGAAGCTCCATTCCCGCGATCCGGGCCCGTGCCGGCTGACTGGCCGGCCCGACGATCGGTTGACTTGGCGGATGCTAACATCTTGCCGGTCGGCTCTCCATCGCAAAGCCGTAGAGGTCGCCCCGCCGCAGCGAACGGCTTGCCGGCCCGCTCCTTGCCGCAGTCAGGCCGTGCCGGCCTGTCCCGCGAGCAGAGCGATGCGGTTTCAGCCTCCGGCGCACTGACCTCCTACGGCTCTCGGTCCGGGCCTTGTCCGTCGGCGGCCACCGCTTGGATCTGACACAGCGCTGTCCGCGTCCACCTCGGGCCGTCGCCGGAGCCCGCGCAGCACACCAGATGTGGGTATTGCCGCGCCGCATCGCCATCGGTTCACTCCGAATTGCGGCGCCGCTGCACGCTGCGGCAGTACACGTGCCCGCGGTCGCCGTCCTTGAAAACCCGCACGTAGTTGCCACCGCGGGCGGTCTAGTCGCCTTGGATCACGCCCTTCTTGCGGGCTGGGTCGAAGTGTCCTGTGAGCCCCTCCACGGACTCGATGAAGAGCCGGTCGATGAAGAGCTGGTTGCCCGCCGAGATGAGGGGGCTGGCGTGGCCCGTCATCGCCGACCAGCCGAAGCCGATGAGGATGCCGACGGTCGCCAAGAGGGCCGCCGTCCCCCAAGCGAGGATGTCGCCGGCAGTCCGATTCACTCATCGTTCTTGGCATGCTTTGCCCATCCCCGGGCTGATGCTCACACTACGGCAGGCACTTATCATCTATTCATATGACAATACATCCGATCTTCGCAGCAGCGTCAAGCGACTGCGGCCATGTAGAGCTGTACGCCCTAAGTCCTTTCTGAAAATATGGTTGCATGCCGTGGTCGAATGAATCAAACGTCCCTAAGCGCATCGCAAATCCGGTGTGACAACATGCCAGCACGGCGTATTGGGCTCATCCGAACTCGCCCGCTTGCTGCACAACGGCGAAGCTAACGAAGCGCATGCGCCGCGACGTCATAAGGCTTGGACGTTCAGCGCCATCCGCCCCGAGTGGAGGTGACGGGTGGTTGCGGATAGGCTTATGCAGGCCTCGCTGGAGGCCATCTCCCAAGCTGGTACGGAGCTGACTATGCCACGTGGCAGGATAGTCCTCTCGGGTCTGGTGCTCGTTCCGCTGGCGGGTGCAGCACCGCCGCCGACCTCGGGGCCGGCGGTGGGGCCGGGTCCCGCGACGCAGCCGACCCTTCGGACGTTGGCGCAAGTGCCCGCGCGTGCCGGCGGAACTACAAGTCAGCCCCTAGCACTGGCCGTCACGCGGGCGACGACGCGCCCGATACGGCCCGCCGAGCGGCTCGTCGGGCGGCCCGTCCCGACGTTCGTGATGACTACCCGCGCCGGCAGGCACGTCTCGGCGGCCGAGCTGAGGACCCGCGATGCGACGGTGCTATCGTTCTTCGCGGCCAACTGCCCATACTGTGCCCGGCAGATGCCGTTGCTCGAGGCGATTCGAAAAGACTACGAACCGAAGGGGATACGCTTCGTGGCCGTGAGCCAGACGATGGGACGGCCGCTGAGCGGCGACCAGATTGACGGTTTCCTCCACCGGACGGGCGCCGGGTGTGAGATCGTCCTGGATCCGCTGAACCGGTTCGGGCGCGTTTTCCAGGTGACGAGCTACCCGACACTGTTCGTGCTGGGACGGGACGGAACGATTAAGCGAGTCCTGATCGGCTACCGGATCGACCCGACGCTGCGGGAGGAGCTGGACCGATTGCTGGCCGGCGGCCAGGCAAACACCACAACGAGGCCGCAGCCGAGTTCATAGGGCAGCCGGCCCGCAGGCGGGACTCTCCCCCTGGCGTGCGAGCCAAGCCCCGCAAAGCGCAGGCGGGCGACCGGGCCGGGCCCCCACTCACGGTCCGCTAATCGGGGGCTGCGTGAGTGCCTCGGGCAACTTTAGAAAAAAACGCCTCGTGGTCGAAAGACCTTTCACTCTTGCAACTGTCGGGCTCTGAATAAGTTACGATTGTCCGACCGGAGGTTGCCGCCGCAAAGACGTTTGACTGGGCGGCGGCATATTCTACGTTCCCCCCCGGGACAGACGGTTTCGCCGTGAAGGACCAGAGCACGATGGCGCTGACCATCACCGGCCAGACATCACCCATGACGCTGCTGGCGGCCATCAGCCGCCTCACCCGGCAGCAGTCCCAGGTGTCCGAGCGGCTGACCACCGGCAAGCGCGTCAACCATGCCTCGGACGATCCGGCGGGCGTGATCGCAATCAGCATGTTTAACTCGGAGATCGCGGGGGTCGAGGCGGCCCTGAGCAACAACGAGCGGGCCGACGCGATGCTCGACGTAGCCGACGGCGCACTGGCGGAGATCTCGTCGCTGCTCACGAGCATCTCGTCTCTCGTGAGTCAGGCTGCCGGCTCGACGACGCTGACCGACGCGGAGATCGCCGCCAACCAGTTGCAGATCGACTCGGCCATCGAGTCGATCGACCGCATCGTCCGGACGACCACGTTCAACGGCCAGCGGCTGCTGGACGGCTCGGCGGCGATCCAGACGAGCCTGTCGGCGGCCGACGCAGCCAAGATCAAGGACGTGCAGGTCCATGCGCGTCCCTCGACCAGCACGAACGGCACGTTGAGCATCAACGTCACCCAGGCCGCGACGAAGGCCAGCACGGCTTCCACCGGCTGGGTGGACATGAGCGGCGCCAACGCGACGCTCAGCGCGGCGACCACGATGACGATCACCGGCAAGCTCGGATCGGCGACCGTAGAGATCGCCTCCGGAGCCGACCAACAGGACGTGATCGACGCGATCAACGAAGTCACGGGCCTGACGGGGGTGGTGGCCAGCGCCTCGGCCACGACGGCGACGGCTATCAAGCTTGAGAGTCAGGATTACGGGGAGGATGCCACCATCTCCGTCCAGGTGCTTTCCGGAGACGCGGACTTCGCTGCCAAAGAGATTTCCGAGATCAGCGGAACCGACGCAACGGTACTGGTCAACGGCTCGCCGGCCGGCGTCGACGGCACGCGGGTAAGCTGGGTGGGGAACGGATACTCCGTCAGCTTCACGCTGGCGGATAACTCGACCGGAACACGGACGATTACCGTCACCGGCGGAGGCGCCACCTTCCAGCTCGGCTCCGACAGCGGCACCCAGGCCACGATCGGCATTCCGGGGCTATACAGCCACCTGCTCGGCGAGGCGGGCACGGGCTATCTGTCGGAACTCAAGAGCGGGGGCAGCAAGGAGCTGAGCACGGACGTGGCGGGTGCCGCCAGCGTGATCAGCAAGGTCATTACGCAGGTTTCCACGACCCGGGCGCGGATCGGCGGATTCCAGAAGTACCAGGTTCAGTCCTCCATCAATGCGCTCGAGGCGGCCCGGGAGGGGCTGACGGACGCGCGGTCGGCCATCGAGGACGCCGACCTGGCGGCGGAAACGGCGAACATGAACCGGCTGCAACTGCTGCTGGATACCACGATTTCGATGCTGAGCGTGTCGAACACGCGGGCGGAATCGATCCTGTCGCTTCTCCGGTAGCGCAGGCGAGAGATCAGACTTCACGGCTCCGGGCGGGCCGTCGGTTCGGGGTGGCCGGCGGCCCGCCTCCTCTTCTCGCCATCTTACGTGGGCAGCTTTTCGATGGCCTCCACGGCCTCGCGGCGGTATCGCTCATCGCCGCTGCACGCGACCCGCTGCCAGGCCTTGTGCGACTGGTCGAACCGACCCAGGAGCGTCATGAGGCGTGCCCAGGTTACGAGTGTGTCCACGTCATCGGGGTCGATCTCAAGGGCGATCCGCAGCAGGCCTCTCGCCTCGGCCAGGTCCCCGCGGGCGACCGCCTCAGCGGCCTGATTCCGCAGCACCGCCAGTTCCTGTTGCAGGGCGGGATCACGGAGGGTCGCGATCCGGTCCCTCAGCATCCACTGGCCCAGCAGCCAGGCCCCGGCGGCCAGAGCCCCGGCGGCAGCCGTGATCCAAGCGGGAACCCCGCCCGGAGAGATCAGTGCGCCGCAGATGGCCAGCTCCCCACACACGCCGAAAAGAAGCGCCAGCACCAGCCCGGTCCAAAAACGGCCCAGCAAGATCAGGCCCGCACCGGGCGCAAGGACGTTGACGATAACCGGCAGGGCGAACCGCATCAGACGGATTATACCGGGGACGTAGAGGCTGCGATCGGGGCCGCAAAACGGCCATGTGCCCTCGCCGCTGCGCGAGGCAGCCGCGCGAGCAAGGCCGGGCGGGTCATCGGACCATTCGAAGCACCCAAGCGGCCAGGAACGCGGCGCCCAGCCCGTAGTGCAGTCGCCGATCCGCGACCAAGGCATCCCATCGCCGCGGGGCCAACAGGAGCACCGCCATCGACAGGCAGACCAAACCGAACAGCCCCGGGCCCAGCGGGTGCCAGGCGAAGGCTTCGAAGAACCTGCCATGCGACATCGCGCAGAATGAGCGGGTCAGGCCGCACGACGGACAGGCAAGCCCTGTGAGGCGGCGAACCTGGCAGACGATCGGTCCCTGACGGCACCAGGGCTCATAGGCGAAGCCGGCGCCGAGCACGAATATGTGGATCGCCAGGATCGCTTTCCGGGACGGGTGAGCTCGGGACAGGCGCACCCCATCCCGCGAAAACCCGCTGATCACGGGTGGTGCCGACCTGGTGCACTCAGGGGCAGCGTGCACATTTCACTCCTTCAGGGGAAGACCGTTCACGTCTTTCAGCGACCCGGTGGCGATCATGATCGCATCGACCAGGGCCCAGATGCCGCAGCCTCCACACGTCAGGAGCTGGATCACCCCGATACCCGTGTAGCCCAGATAGAACCGGTGTGCACCGAGGAATCCCAGGAGAAGGGCCAGCAGGATCGCCGCCAGCAGCGTCCGCTCGCTGTGGACCGGCGGGGATGCGTACTGGGTCGGGGGTGCGGCCCGGTAGAGGCCCAGCGCGGGAATGTCGCCGGCCGGCATTCGCTGGCCCGTCTCATCATCGATCACGATCGTGCTCGCGATGATGCGGCCCTCCTGCACCCACTGCCGCGCGGTGGCCAGGTCCACAGGTCCGTACACGCGATTGTCGGCACCGACGATCCTGACACGTTCGAAGGCCATGCGCCGCTCCTTGATGTTGCCCCGGGGAGCACCCGGGGCGCTCAGGCTACCTCAGTTCCCGGAGCGCCTCCGTCGCCACCCGCACCACCGTCTGAGCGATCCCGAGCAACACGCTTCCGAGCATGCCGAATATCGCCACGACGATGCTGGCCCGAGCACGGGCCCGGTTTTCCACGGAAGACCGGCCCGCGTCGATGTCTCGCAGTTCCCGCCGGGCAATGAGGATGGCACAGAAGCCCGCCCAGAAGTTCAACAAGCTCAGGAACGCACAGACCATAGCGGTGGTGGCCTTGCGGCTGGGCTCCGTTGTGGTCCAGCTTGACGGGACGGGGGAGGCGGCAGGTCGTTCGAGCATGGGCACCTCCATGATCCGGCCGCACGTGGCCCGAATACCTGCCCCGTGCCTGCCCGGAGCGGAAGCGGACGGCTGCAACCCGAGCAACGGGGACTGTACGCCACGACAGCGGCCCGGGGCGCCGCGGGCTCGGGTGAGTGTACATCCGCGCAGGTCGAATGCAATGCGCCGGACCCGGCCCGACCGCGCCCGGCGATCGGGCAAGCGGTCACTCGGCCACGATCACGGTGCCGATCCGGAACGGGGGCACCTCGATCGTAGCAACCCCGTCTTCGCGTCGCACAGACAGCGGCTCTGTCGAGCCGACCAGGCGAACCTTCCGGTCCCCCAGGAGTTTCGCGGCCATCCGGAGCCTCGTGCCGGCGATCGTCGGTTCGCCGTCGATCATCGGCTCGGTGTTGACGAAGTCGTCCTTGCCGAAGGAACTGGCCGCCCGGCGACTCTGCGGACAGTGCACGAGGTGCACGACGATCCGCTCGCCCTGGCGGTTCAGCGAGACCTCCAGCGAGGCCGGAGCCTCGACTTCTGCGAGCCGGTCGGCCGGCGCGATCATCCGCCGCAGCATGTCGGAGAGGATCTGGCGCATCGGCGTGTAGCCCCAGATCGCATAGATGTCCAGCAGGGGGGCCGCCGCATACATTGCCTGACCCTTCCCGTGAGTTCGCCAAGTGATCGCCGGATGCCCCGACACCTTATCGTCCGGTGGGCTCTGGCGGCGCGATTCGTGTGTCGTGCCGTGGTTGAGCGGCCAGACCAGCGGTGCCACGACGGACGTGCCGGGCCGGCCGTCGACGACGGTCACCTTCTCGTAAGTGTAGAGGTCGGTTGCCGCGGGGGTGGGCAGCATCCGGCCGTCCACGCGGATGAAGCTGGGTTCGGCCTCACCCGACACCGCAATCCCCAGGAGGCCGGCCATCTGGGTCGAAGGCCGGCCCGTGGCCAGCAGGCGACCTCCGCCCCGCACGTATTCGTCGAGGCGCGCCGCATATTCCGGGGGGATCCTGCCGGCGTCAGGCACGATGACGGCGGCGTAGGGCGATGGGTCCTGGGTCGTATCGATCACATCGAAGTGAATCCCGGCGTCGATCAGTGCGTGGCAGGCCCGCTCCTCCTGCCGGAGCAAGGCGACGTAGGGGATGCTCTGCGAGTCGTTGACGTAAGGTTCGATCGCCTTGGCCTCGCGCAGCACCCGGCCGATCCGGTCATAGACGGCCTTGTCGAGGCGTCCGAAGGGGTGCAGGTGGTCGCCGATAGTGATCGCGCAGCCGTTCGCCAGGCCGGTGGCGACTTCGTATCGGAGCATGGCCTCGTCCGTCAGGCCGCCGAAGTCTCCCCAACCCTTCCAGAAACGGATGGTCATGGCGGTCAGGGGCACGGCGCCGCGGGCGTACCGTGCGATGTATTGCCAGTGGTACAGCGTCTGCTTGTGCCGCCAGCTTTCGATCTCGAGCACATCGAGCTTCGCCAGCTCCTGGCGCGTCTTGTCCCACTGGTGGTTGTAGGCCACGACGAGGCCGGGCTTAATCCCCTTGATCAGCCGGATGGTCTCCTGCACGAATGTCTCGTCGCCGGGAAAGTCGAAAAAGACGCCATCCACGTCGTAATCGCGGACGGACTCGACGATCATCGGCCAGACGTAATCGCGCACGTAGTGCGAGTTGACATCGACCTTCAGTTTGGCCAGTCCGACCAGCGACTTCGGATCGGCGGCCTCCATGGTGCTGGCATACAGCTCGTCGATGGCGATGGAGAAGTAGGTCCAGACGTGGATACGGCGTCTGTGGCAGGCTTCGATCTGGGCCTTCATGAGGTCGAAGTCCAGACCGGGATGACGCGTGCCGACTTTCGTGTCGTAGTAGGCGTAACCGTGGTGGCCCTTGGCGAAGATGCAGATCGCATTTACGTCGGCCGCGGCGAGCGTTCCGGCGTATTCCTCGGGGTCGAAATCCTTGCCCACGCCCCGAATGAAGCCGGCGGTGTGGAAGTCGCCGTGGATTTTGCGGGTGATCTGTTTGTACCAGTCCCGGGGCAGTTCGGCGCGCCAGCCGACGACCTTCGGTTCGGGCCGCGGAAGCGGGGCCGGCCCCCCCCGGAAGACCAGCCGCAGACCGTGCAGCCTCGGAAACGGTGTGTCCACGTATTGGGCGGTGAACCGCAGGCGGATGTTGCCCGACCGGAGCGGAAGGTCAGCGAGCCTGACCCAGCCAGTCCGCCGGTCGGCCGGCTCGCCGAAGAGATTCGCGATCCGCTCGCCGTCCACATCCAGGTACGTGATGCCCGGCCGGTCGGCCACGTACCGGGCCTGGAGCTCGTAGTGGCCGCCCGAGGCCACGTCGAGGCTGTATTCCAGGAGGGTGGGTACATCGGGGAACTGCTTCTGGTTGTCCGTCAGCACCCCGTCTCGAACGACGACGTTGCCCCGCCAGTAGCGCTCGAGCGGGATGTCGATCGCCCCGCCGGAGGCGGTGTCCGGCACCGCTACCCGGGCCGCCCGGATGTCGGCGGCCCGGCCCGCGGCCGACATGATCCCACAGGCGGAACAGACCAGAAGCCACGGCAGACGGACCGATCTCATGCGGACCTCCGATGACATTCGCATGTCGGCGGCGAGGCGCCCCTCTTGCGGATCCGGCGATCTCCCACCGAGGAGCCGGCCTCACGGCGCCCGGAAGAGCCGCCCGCCATTACGGAGCGACGACGCCCCAAGTAGAATCGAGGGCGGATGGTACGGCGCACGCCCGCAGGCAGCAATCTGCGCCCGGGCGGTCGCCGTGCGGTCCGCCGAGGTGCGATGCCATGACTGGCCTGCTGCTGGTTGTTCCGACGTGTCTGACGCTTGGGGCGGGCACGGCGCCCGACGTCGACCAGCCCCAGCCGTACTGCGCGGCCCGGGAATCGAGCGCGGACCGCACGGGCGGCAACCGGGACTTCGTCTCCGTGCCCGGGGGGAGCAGCCATACGGTCGCCGAGCTGGCGGGCGCCGGGCGGATCGTGCACATGTGGTTCACCATCGCGCCGCGGGATCCCGACTATCTGCGAAAGACCCGGCTGAAGATCTGGTGGGACGGCCGCCAACAGCCGGCGGTGGATGTTCCGTTCGGGGACTTCCATGCGCTCGGACACGGACGGGTGCGGTCCGTTCACAATGCGTTCCTGAGCGTCGAAGCCCGACCGGAGTTGAACGATAACCTCTTGGATCGCAACGTCGCGGGCTTCAACAGTTACTTCCCCATGCCCTTCGCCCGGGGGGCGCGAGTGGTGATCGAAAACACCTCGGATCAGCCCATCGCGAGCCTGTACTATCAGATTGACTGGCAACGGTGGGAGACAGCGCCCAGCCCGTTGCGATTCCACGCGTGGTACAACGAGTCACCGGCGGGGGCGCCGATATCTGCGCCGGCAACTCGCGGGGCCGGCCGAGCGCCGGCCGATGCCCGCGGTTCCGGGGCCGTCCCGGGGCATGCGACGCCCGGCTCTTCGACGAATCCCGGTGGGCGGCCCGCTCATCTGGTGCTCGATACGGCGGGCCGCGGCCATTTCGTCGGCGTCGTGCTCAGTGTTGATGCAGTCGCGCGGGGCTGGTGGGAGGGAGACGATATGTTCTGGATCGACGGCGAGGCACGCCCCTCGATCATGGGCACGGGTACGGAAGACTACTTCGGCGGTGCATGGGGCTTCCGGCGGGAGTACAACGCGGCGTACCACGGCGTGTCATTCCTGGATCGGGTGCCCGGGCGGGACGACTTCCGGACCGGCCGGTTCACCGTCTATCGGTTCCACGAGAAGGACCCGGTGCCGTTCACGCGCTCGCTCCGCATGACCATCGAACGGGGCCATGCCAACGACCGGGGCGACTGCGGGTATGCGAGCGTGGCATACTGGTATCAGGAGTAGGCCGGACACGGGACGGTGCGGAGGTTCCTGGGTTCGCGCGTGCGCGGGAAGGACGGGAGGGACACGATCGAGGCAGAGACTCCCGCCTGCGATCGAATGACGAAGTGGGGGAATGACGCATTCGGGAGGGCCGCTCCGCCTACCGGTAGCGGACGTACATGTAGAGCACGACCGTCGTGATGATCGCCCACCACAGCGTCGGGCTCTGCCACAGGCGCACGTCCCGGCGCATGTGTTCGGGCATGCGAAGGCTGGCCCGATTCCAGATCAGACCTTCGATTTCGGCGGCGGGCCTGGGCCTCGTGCAGAGACTCACGGCGGCCCCGATCAGCATGCACGTCCAGAACACGATTCCCGTGCGGTTCCAGAAGGGCGTGACGTAGCGCGCTACGGTCGGCGGGAGCATCGGCGCGTACCATTCGATTCCGATCGACAGCGGAATCGTCAACAGCCCGGCCGCCAGCGCTCCGGCGTGGGTGGTCCGTCGCCAGAAGATGCCCAGCAGGAACATCGTCGCGATGCCGGGCGTCACGTAGCCGTAGGCATTGAGCAGATAGATGAAGACGGGTTTGTCCGAGTGGCGCAGGAGTACGGCCGACCAGACGATGCCCATGAGCACCACCGCCGCCCCCATCGTCTTGCCGAAGCGCACGGCCTGGGCCTCGGAGGCGTTCGGTCGGATCCAGGGAAGGTAGAAGTCGACCGTCAGGATGGTGGTGCAGGAGTTGACCGCGCCCGAGAGGTGCGACATGACGGCGGCGATGAGGCCGGCCATCACCAGGCCGACAAGCCCGGGCGGCAGCAGCGTCCGGACCAGCGTGGGGAAGGCCATGTCAGGCTTCTCCAGGGTGAAAAGCCGCGGCGCCAGCAGCCCGGGCACGACGATGATCAGCGGCATCAGGAACTTGAGGTAATCCGTGAATACGACGCCCATGCGGGCGTGCCACTCGTCCCGTGCAGCGAGGGTCCGCTGAACGATGAACTGATTGGCGGCGCAGTAGAAGATGCTCACGCACAGCACGCCTCCGAGGTACATCGTCCAGGGAAACTCGTTGTGGTCCGCCGGCAACAGCATGTGCCAGTCCGGCGAGGTCGCCAGGAAGGCCGACCACCCGCCGGCCTGGCGGAGCGTGGCGAACGCCAGCACCAGCCCGCCGGCGAGAAGGACGCCCAACTGGACCATTTCGGTCCAGACTACGGCTCTCAGCCCCCCGGCGACCGTGTAGAAACCCGTCAGCAGGGCCACCGCGATGATGCTGACCATCATCGCGGCCAGAAAGGCGTGCTCGGGCGCGGGCCTCCAGCCCCATCGCACCGCGAGGCCCGCCGCCAAGGCCGGCAGATCGAACAGCGAATTGAGCGCGAGGGCCCCGAGGTACAGCACCGCGCTGATCTCGACGAAGATGTAGGTGATCAGGATCAGGACCGTGTACGTGACGCGGGCGCCGGAGCCGAACCGCTTCTCAAGGAACTCCGGCATCGTATAGAAGCCGTTGCGCAGGTAGAAGGGCAGGAAGATCCAGAGCAGGGCATTGAAGCCGATCAGGATGGCCCCCCACTCGATCATCATGGCGACGAACCCGTGCCGGTAGGCGACGCCGATCACGCCGATGAAGTGATGGCTGCTGATGTTGGCGGCGACGATGCTTCCGCCGATCATCCACCAGGGCAGGCGGTCGCCGGCGAGGAAGTACTCGCGCCGGGTCGCTCCGACCCGTCGCGAGGCACAGACGCCCAGGACGACGATCCCGACGAAGTACGCGAAGAAGATCGCGACGTCGATGCCCGCCAGCTTCATAGGTGATGGTCTCCTGCGGTTCGGCCGCCTGCGGGTGCGGCCCGCTCCGGCCAAACGGCCGCCTGCGGCATGATGCACACGGACCCGTCAGGTCGTGTGCTCCTCAAGCGCCTTCACGTATTCGTAGACGAGCGGCCCGTAAGTCGCCGCCGCATCGCCAGGCCGCAGCTCTCGAGCCTTCAGAGCCATCCGGACGCACACATCGGCCAGCGGGGCCTGGGCCTCGATCATGCCGGCGGCCAGGATCGCTGCTCCGAAGGCGCTGGTGTCGCGTTCGTGCGGGCACACAACCGGTCGCCCGGTTACGTCCGCCACGATCTGCGGCGTGACGCGACTCTCGGACGCCCCGCCGCACATGATCAGGCGGCCAACCGGGATGCCCGCCTTTTCGATCCATCCGACCTGCCGGGCCAGCTCGAAGCACAGCCCCTCGACCGTGGCGCGCAGCAGGTGCTCGCGCCGGTGTGCGAGCCGCAACCCGAGGAGCCGCCCGTCGGGCGGTCGCCGCTCGCCCCCCAGACCGTCGAGGAATGGCCAGAGCCGCAGCCCCTCGCAACCGGGCGGAACGGACGCGAGGATCTCGTCGAGTTCATCCCGGCCGACCGGCGACGACCGGGAAAGGCCCGTGATGTCACAGGCCCAGGCGAACGCCGAGCCGCCAACGACCAGCGATAGCAACTGACCCCATCGGTCCGGCAGAAGGTGGTTGCAAACCCACGCGGAGGGCACGATCGGCGGGAGCAGGCGGTCGGCGATCGCCAGCAGTACCCATGCGGTACCCGCCCCGAGCATCACATCGCCGGCGCGGATCGCTCCGCAACCCAGCGCGGAGGCGTACTGGTCGTGTACTGCCGGCCCGACCGGGATGCCCGCCGGGAGGCCCGTCCGGCGGGCGACCTCGGGCCTGAGGGGGCCGGCCGGTCGGCGAACCGGGATCAGCTCGGGCAACTGGGTCTCAGACAGACCGAGCCGCTCAAGGAGTTCGGGATCGGCCCGTTGCAGCCAGGGGTTATACAGGCAGCAAATGCTTAGGGAAGAGCTGTCATGAGCCGTGCGGCCGCAGAGCCTCTGGACGACCGCGTCGCCGACGAAGCCGAGCACGGCGGGCGGATCGAGAAGCCCGGATCGGGTCGCGCGGAGCCGGAGGACCTGGCCGATGGCCATGTTGCTGTGCCCGTGGCCGGTGCGTCGTACGAGCCAGTCGCGGCCGACGTTCTGCTCGAATCGCTCGTCAAACGGGACGCCTCGCGGGTCCATCCAACTGATGACCGGCCCCAGGCAGCGTCCGTCGGGCGTACGAACCTGGATCGCCCCGCCCTGGGAGGAGATGCCGACGGCCCGGACGGCGGCGAGACCCGCGCCGGCGGCGGAGCGGCCGGCCTCTCGGATCGCCTCGAGCGTGGCGAGCCAGATCGTTTCCAGGTCCTGCTCGATGCCGCCGTCGGGCGTGTGCTCCAGGGCGACCGGGCGCGCCCCGCGAGCGATGATCCGGCCTTCGTCGTCCACGAGGAGGGCTTTGATGTTCGTCGTGCCGAGGTCCAGTCCGAGCAGCACGCCACTACACCTCCACATACTCCGCGCCGAGCATCCGGGCTGCCACCGCAAGCCGCCGGCGGGCGTCGCCGAAGCAGATCGCCAGGTGATGCGGCCCCCCGGCCCTGGCGTAGGCCGTCAGGAAGTCGCGGACATCTCCGTGCGGGCGGACCTTGGCGTGGGGGACGCAGAGCTGGGGCAAGGGACCGAAGTCCTCGATCGTGACGGCGGCCGCGATCATCCGCCACCGCTGTCCGGCCGCGATCGTCAGCGCCGAGAGAGTCGCCGGGCCGGGCTCGAAGACCGTCGTGAGGGCGAGCTGGGCCGCGCGGGTGGCGACGATCGGGGCCGGCCGTTTGACCATCCTCACGCGGCGATCCCGGCGGGCCATGGCCACGTTGGCCTCGCCCATGTGGCTCAACAGGACGGCGTTGCCCCCAAAGTCGACTGTGAACATCTCGGTAAAGGACGCGGGCGGCTGGAGCCGGGCCGTCATGGCCGAGTGAGCCGCGGCGATCAGGTCGCCCTCGCCGCCGAAGCCGATTCCCTCGGCCATGAGCCGGCTGGCCGCCACGAACGGCAGCGTTTCGGTCCGCTCGTCCTGGCCGAAGGCGAGGAACTGATAGCTGCACGCATCAAGCCGACGATCGAGGAGGATGCTCCGCAGCGCGATCTCGGCGCGGGCCGACGCCGCCAGATCGTCGGGGGTGACCTCGGGGGCGATCTCGTACGTTGCGCGGTATTCGGCCTCGAGGCGATTTACTTCCGACCGGGCGGCACGGGCAGCGCGGTCGTTGTACTCGGTGACGGTGACGGCTTCCCACGCGCACCCGAGCGTCGCGGCCATGTAGGTCGTGTCCAGTCCGAAATCGCCCATTCCCGGGAACGGGTAGCCGATGAGCCCCAGCCGGGCCCGGCGGACCCGGCTGACCGCATGAGCGGCAGCGAGGCAGTCGGCGAGTTCCGCGAGGGCTCGCGGATCCCGGTAGTGACCGCTGACGTACTCGAACGGCACACCGGCGCGGACAAGGCAGTTGCAAAGGTCGTGCGTGCCGTGCACGCCGTGGTTGGCGATCAGCTCGGCGTCGCCGTACGCGGTGGTAACGGACAGGAGCTCCTGCGTGTTCCAGACGATGAGGGGCAGCTTCGTACGGCGCAGGGCGGGAAGCGCGATGAGGCTGGGCGAATACGAGAGCAGCACGACGAGGAGGGCGTCGAGTTCCTCGGCTTCGAAGGTGCGTACGTTTCGTTCGACCTGTTCGCGAGTGAAGGCGGCCGCCTCGAAGCGGACCTCGGCGGCGTCGCCCAGGGACGGGATGAGCCGCTCCCGCACGAACCGTTCACGGTCCGGACGGAGCTGCGGTGCAAGGCGTTCGTAGAACTCCAGCGTAAGTGCCAGCAGGCCGACACGGGGCCGCGGAATCGCCACGCTCATGACGCATTCTCCAGGGCGCGGCGAATGCTACCGGCCCATGGTCGGGGTGTCTATGTGGCCGGATCACGAGAGACAGGAAAGGCAGGGGGCACACCGGGCCGCGCCAGGCGGTCCCGGCCCGGTGCGATCCGGGCGGGTGAGGATGACCGGACTTCCAGCCGTTGGCGGGCGTTTCATAGCGGCTCCAGATCCGTGGGACTCTGGGGGGTTGCGGGGACGCGACGACGAACGGCCCGGGCTCGAAGGCGCCGGGCGGGGGTTTTCGCCCGTACCGCGCGAGCATCCACACCGGGCTGGGAAGCGACTTTTCGACAGCGGGCTGCCGGGCGTATACTGCCGGCTCTTCCGGGGAGTGACGCTCGCGTGAGGGCGCTGGTTTTTGATGGCCGGGTCACCTTTCGCAAGGATCATCCCGACCCGCAACCGGGGCGGGGTGAGGCGGTCATTCGCGTGCGCCTCGCGGGGATCTGCGCTACGGACATCGAGATCACGCGTGGCTACATGGGGTTTCGGGGGGTTCTGGGGCACGAGTTCGTCGGGGTGGTGGTCGGGGGGCCGAAGCCCTGGACGGGCAAACGGGTGGTGGCCGAAATCAACTGCGTGTGCGGTCAATGCGACCTCTGCCAGCGGGGGCTGGCCAATCACTGCCGGAACCGAACCGTCCTGGGAATCTCCGGCCGCGACGGGTGCTTCGCGGATCTCGTGACCGTCCCGGTCGGCAACCTGCATGAGGTGCCCGAGTCGGTGTCCGACGAACAGGCCGTATTCGTCGAGCCGCTGGCGGCCGCGTTTCAGGTGGTCAAGCAGTGCCCGGTGGAAAGGCGGATGCAGGTGGCCGTGCTGGGGTCCGGGCGACTGGGGCTGCTCGTGGCGCAGGTTCTCCAGACGACGGGGTGCCGGCTGGAGGTAATCGGGCGGAACCCGCTGACGCTGGACTTCTGCGACCGCAAGGGGATCCAGGCGCGCCTGGTAAACGAAGTCGTTCCGCGGGCGGACCGCGATGTCGTGGTGGAATGTACGGGGGCGCCGGAGGGGTTTAACCTGGCGTGCCGGCTCGTCCGCCCGCGGGGTACGATCGTTCTCAAGAGCACGTATGCGGCGGCCGGTCCGGGGCCGGACCTGAGCCCCGCGGTTGTGAACGAGATTACGGTTCTGGGCAGCCGCTGCGGGCCTTTCGGGGAGGCGATCAACGCGTTGGCGCGCCGGCAGATCGACGTTCTGTCGATGGTCACGCGCCAGTTCCCGCTGTCTCGCGGAGTCGAGGCCCTGGAGGCCGCGGCGGAGCCGTCGGCGATCAAGGTGCTGTTGAAGATCGAGGAACAAGTGCATAAGGGAGCCTGAGGTGTGACGGCCGACCGTCGTCGCCCCGAAGGGCGTCTCTTGGGATTCCCAAACTACCTGTGAGGGCCTTGGGCATGTCTGGAGAAAAGCCGATCAGTCGAAGATCGTTGCTGAAAGGGGCGATTGCGGCCGCGACCGCGCCGTATGTCGTCTCCGCCTCGGCGCTCGGACGCGGCGGGTGGAAGCCCGCGAACGAGCGGATCACCGTCGGGTTCATCGGGATCGGGAATATGGGTCGGGGCCACCTGTCCGGGTTCCTCGATGATAACCAGCTTCAGGTGATTGCGGTCTGCGACGTGGACGCCAGGAAGCGGGCGGACGCTCGCAAGGCCGTGGAGGACAAGTACGCCGCGGACCGCCAGGCCGGGCGGTTCAAGGGCTGCGACGAGTACAACGAGTTCGAGCGGCTGCTCGAGCGCGACGATATCGATGCCGTCCTGATCGCCACGCCCGATCACTGGCACGCCATCATCGCGATCGCCGCGGCGCGTGCGGGCAAGGACATCTACTGCGAGAAGCCGCTGACGCTGACGATCCGCGAGGCCGATGAGATGGTCGCGGCGGTGCGCCGGTACGGGCGGGTGTTCCAGACCGGCAGTCAGCAGCGGAGCGAGCACGGCTTCCGGCTGGCGTGCGAACTGGTCCGCAGCGGACGGATCGGAAAGCTCCAGACCGTGCACGTGAACGTGGGCCCGCCCTCGAGCGAGAAATACCTGCCGGAGGAGCCCGTCCGGGAAGGGCTGGACTGGGACCGGTGGCTGGGCCCTGCGCCCTGGCAGCCGTACAACGCGGAGCGGTGCAGCGGCGACTACGGCGGGGGCTGGCGGCAGATCCGCGACTATTCGGGCGGAATGATGACCGACTGGGGTGCCCACCACTTCGACATCGGCCAGTGGGGCATGGGCATGGATGGCAGCGGGCCGATCGAGATCATCCCGCCGCCGAACGGCGAGAAGACCGGCCTGGTGTTCCGGTACGCCAACGGCGTCACGATGCATCACACGAACAAGGCCGGGGACCACAACGTCAACGGCGTGCTCTTCACGGGTACGGAGGGCCGGATCGAAGTGAATCGCGGATACCTCAGGAGCTGGCCGGATGAGATCATCCGCGAGCCGCTCGGCCCCAACGACGTGCACCTGTATGAGAGTCCCGGGCACCGGCAGGACTGGATCAATTGCATCCATACGCGGCAGCGCCCGATCTGCGACGTGGCCGTCGGGGCGAGCACGATCACGGTCTGTCACCTGGGAAACATCGCGTACTGGCTGGGCCGGCCCATCCGCTGGGACCCGGTCAAACGCGTGATCCTCGGCGATGAAGAGGCGAGCCGATGGCTGGACCGACCGAAGCGCGCCCCCTGGCGGACGCAGTGGACGTAACCGACATCCCTACACGGAAAGGCAGTGAGAGGCCTCATGAACACATACACGAACACACGCAGACCCGATCGGGTACCAACCACGCTGTTCCTGGCCGTCACGGCGGCTGTCTTTGTGCCGACGTTGGCCGCCGAGAAGAAGCCGGCGGCCGCCGGATCCGGTTCCGAGGCGACGTATCTCCGGAGGATCGATGAGCTCCTGCCCGCAATGGCTGCGGAGAGGATCGTGGACCGGCGCGAGGCGCAGCTGATTTTCGAGAAGCTGTGCTTCGAAGCCAGCGCCCCCGATCGACCCAAGGACCGCAAGGCCCTTTGCGAAGCCATCATGAAGCGGGTCGGGCCGGACGTGGCCAAGCCGGCCCGCGTCTGGCTGCTCCGCAAAGTCGAGCCCATCGGACGCGACGAGGTCGTGCCCGGCCTCACGCGGTTGCTCGGTGACCCGGACGCCGAGATCCGGGAACTGGCCCGGCGGGCCCTTCAGAACAATCCCTCCCCCAAGGCCGCGGCCGCGCTGCGCAAGGAACTGGGCAAGGCCAAGGACGACGCGTGGAAGGTGGCGCTGATCAACGCCCTCGCGTTCCGGCACGACGCGGAAAGCGCGAAGACGTTCGTCCGGCTCGCCGACGATCAGAATCCCGCAACAGCAAAAGCCGCCATCACGGCCCTTGGCGATCTGGCCGACGCGGCGGCGACCGCCAAGCTCACGCAGATGCTGCGGGGGGCGCGTCCGGAACTCCGGCAGACGGTCATTGACGCAGCCCTGCGCGCCGCCGAGCAGGCAGCGGCACGCGGGGATGCGCGCACCGCGCTGTCCATCTACGAGCCGCTGGCCTCGCCGTCGGAACCTGAGCGCGTCCGGATGGCCGCCCTGGCGGGCCTGGCCTCTGTGCAGAAGGAAAAGGTGCTCCCGCGACTGATCGAGATCATCAAGGGGAACGACCCGAGGATGCGGCTGGCTGCGGCGAGCTTTGCCCAGACGATCCCGGGTACGGCGGTGACGCAGCAGCTCGCCGAGGCGACCGACGGGGCACCGGCCGACGTGCAGATCGTCCTGCTCGACGTACTGGCTCATCGGGGCGATCCCAGTGCCGTACCGGAGATCCTCGAACGGCTCGACCATGCCGATCAAGCCGCCCGGATCGCGGCGCTGCGTGCCTTGGGTCAACTCGGCAACGCCTCTGTGGTCGCGAAGGTGGCGTCGGTGGCGGCGCGGGCCGCGGACGCCGAGCGTGAGGCGGCCCGCGCGGCCCTCGTGCGGATGCGGGGCTCCGACGTGGATCAGACGATCCTGAAATCGCTCGACTGCGCGGAAGGACCCGTCCGCGCCGAGCTCATCCGGGCCGCCGCGGCCCGTCGGATCGCGGAGGCCGTACCGATGCTGTATGCCGCCACGAACGACCCGGACGAATCCGTTCGCGTGGCGGTTCTGGAGGCCCTGGGCCGGCTGGGCACTGAGAAGGACGTTGAAAAGATGGTCAGCGTACTGGTGAGTGCCCGGGGCGAGGCCACCCGCAAGGCCGCGGAAGACGCGCTGGTCGCCATCTGCTCCAGGACTGTCGTCAAGGACGGACCCGTAAGCGCGGTGGCGGCGGCCATGGCCGGTGCGGATACGCCCGGGAAGGTGTCCCTTATCCGGGTTCTCGGGCAGCTCCAGGGGCCGGCCGCCCTGGAAGCCCTGAAAGAGGCATACGAGAGCGGCGACGATGCGGTCAAGACGGCGGCCGTCGCGGCCGGGGCCGGCTGGTCAAGTCCGGAGCCGATGGACGATCTGCTCTACGTCCTCCGGGAGGACGAGAGCGCCGAGCGCAGGTCGATGGCGCTCAAGGGATATGTCCGCATGGTTCGGATGTCTTCGGATCGCGCCCCGAGCACGACGTTCGCGATGCTCAAGTCCGCCATGGAGCTGAGCACCAGCCCGGAGGACAAGAAACTGGTGCTGGCGGCCCTGGCAGACGCGCCGTGTCTCGACGCACTTCAGGCGGCTCTCGCCTGCGTCGAGGATCCCGCCTTGAAAACCGACGCCCAGGCGGCGGCGATTGCCGTGGCCGTCCGTGTCAGCGGTCAGAACTACGCGGATGCGATGGACGCACTCGGTCGGATTGAGGCGGCGGCGGCCACGGACGACCTGAGGAAGCGGGCCTCCGGAGCGGTCGATGCGCTGCGACGTTTCTGCGTGACGTGGCAGTTCTCGGGCCCGTACCGGAAGGATAAACTGGATGGTCCCAGGCTGTTCGACGAGGTCTTCTTGCCCGAGCAACCGGAGGCCAAGGCCGAGTGGCGGCCGCTGCCCGTCGGCGACCCGGGGCAACCGGGCCGGTTCATGATCAGTACGAAGGAGTCCGCCTGTTGCGGCTATGCGAAGGCCTCGGTGTGGGTGGAGAAGCAGACCGACGCGCGACTGGGCCTGGGCAGCGACGACGGGATCAAGGCGTGGCTCAACGGGCAACTCGTTCACGCCAACAACGCCACGCGGGGGCTTCAGGTCGATCAGGACCTGGTGCCCGTGCAGCTCAAGGCCGGGTGGAACACACTGCTGCTCAAGATCACACAGGGCGGCGGCGACTGGGCGTTTTCGTGTTCCGTGACGATGCCCGACGGCCGGCCGATCCCGGGCATCAAGTTCGAGGCCCGGTAAGGCGAACGGGCGCAGACTTCCGCGAGCGGATCCATCCCCGGGGCCCGTAACCGGCGGCAGGCAACTGCACCCGATGCGGCACCGGCGCTTTCTGCGTGGCTGGGCCGGCGGGCCCGGACAGCTTGGGTAAGCCGCCTCTGGGGCGCCGGGCGGGTCACCACGCGGTTGCCGGGGCCCCGGTCTGACCCGGGACTACCTTGCGTAGCCCCTGGACTCGAAGCGATACGTTCCGGAGCCCAGCTCGTAAACCGCCGCGCCGTCGACCATTTTCACGAATGTGACGCCTTCGGCCTGGTCGGCCGGCTTGCCGCCTTCGGTCACGGCCTTGGCCTCCGCAGCAGGCACGTACAACGTGGCCGTTGCGTTGGCCGGCACTGTGACCGTCAGCAACAGGTTGCCATCCTGGATCTTCCATTCGCTGGCGATCGGACCGCGGATGGACTCGTATTTCCCGCGGGCCCACGTGAGGCCGCCGCCGGGCTGGGGCCGCAAGATGACGTGCCGGTAGCCGGGCTGCTGCTCGTCGGGGTTGATTCCGATGATGGTCCGGTACATCCACTCGCCCACGGACCCGATGGCGTAATGGCAGAACGAGTTCATGCCGGGGTCCTGATAGCCGCGTCCCTCGACATAGCCGTCCCATCGCTCCCAGATCGTCGTGGCTCCGTGTTCGATCGTGTAGCCCCACGATGGGATCGTGCGGTTGTTGATGAGCTTGTAGGCCACCTCGTTGTACCCGTTTCGCGTCAGCTCGTTCATGAGCATGATCGTGGTGTGGAAGCCCGTGGAGATGTGGCCCTTGTAAGCGTCAATCCGCTCGACCATGCGCTGGGCGGCACCGGCCCGCTGCTGATCCGGCAACAGGTCGAACGCCAGGGCCAGGGCATAGGCAGATTGCGTGTGCCCCAGGAGCCTGCCCTGGGGGTCCTTGAGGCCGATCGTCCCGTCGGGCATCACGTAGGCCTTGACGAAGGCCTGCCGGATCGCCTCGGCCAGCTCGCCGTACTGTCTGGCCTCTGCGGACCGGCCGAGGACGGCCGCCATCTTGGAAACCAGGCTGGCGGAGTGCTGGAAGAATGCCGTGGCGAAGATTTCCTTGGGCACCTCGCCCTGGCCCTTGGGGAAGCCTTCGAGTTTGAACGTATCGCCGTTGAGCCAGTCGCCGTAGTCATTGTGCCGCCGGTTCTTCCAGAGCAGGTCCGGATTGTGCCGGTGGATGTAGTCGACCCAGCGACGGGCCGAGTCGAAGTGCTTTTCGAGCACCCGGCGGTCGCCATAGTTCACGTACATCCGCCACGGTACGACCACGCCGCAGTCACCCCAGGCCGGCACGCCGGAGAACCGCGCGTTGGGGTCATACGGGTGCGGAGCGAAGTCCGGGTATCGCCCGTCGTCGGCCTGATCGTCGCGGATGTCCTGTGTCCACTTCGTGAAGAACGCCGCCATATCCATGTTGAAGCACGCAGGCTGAGCGAACACGAGCATGTCGCCCATCCAGCCGAGGCGTTCATCGCGCTGCGGGCAGTCCGTGGGCACGCTGTGCATGTTGTCCCGGTGCGTCCACACGATGTTCTGCATGAGCCGGTTCAGGAGGTCGCTCGAGCATTCGAACCGCCCGGCGATCGGGGGGGCCGAGTGGAAGGCCTCGGCCTGGATCCACTCGCCCGACGGACGCCCGGTCAGCCCCGTCACCTCCACGTACCGGAAGCCGTGGTAGGTGAAGGCGGGCGCCCAGGTCTCCTCCATGCCGCCCCGGAAGGTGTACTGGTCCTCCTGGAGGGCGCCGGTGCCCGGCCCGTTCGCGTTGATACGGAGATTGTCTCGGTAGATCATCCCGCTGCCGTCGGCCTGAAGGACCTCCGCGTGTCGAAGCGTGACGGTCGTCCCCGCCTCGCCCCGCAGGCGGAGGCGGCATCGACCCGCGAGGTTCTGACCGAAGTCCACGACGTACACGCCGGGCTTCGGCTCGTTGACGGCGACGGGCTTGAGCACTTGGGAGACCCGGATCGGCTCGTTGGGCTGGGCGACGAGGTGGACCTTCGCCTCGTCGAGCACAGCCGCGGCCGCCCAGGCCGAATCGCTGAACCCCGGTTCGTCCCAGCCGGGCATCTCCCTGCGGGCGTCGTAAACCTCGCCATCCAGAAGGCACGCCCTGCGAACGGGGCCTTCCGTGGTCACCTTCCACGATTCATCCGTGATGATCGTCCGGGTCGTGCCGTCTTCAAACTTCACCTGCATCTCCACCAGCAATCCGAGGCGACGCCCGTAATGCCCGCGCAGCGGCCCGTCCTTGACGATGAAGGAGATGCCGAGTTTTCCGGCGTACCAGCCGTCGGCCAGCGTGGCGCCGAGGGCGTTCGCGCCGCTTCGCAGAAGCCCCGTGACGTCATACGTCTGGTACTGCACGCGCTTCTTGTAGTTGGTCCACTCGGGGGCCAGGAGCTGGTCGCCCACCCGCTTTCCGTTTATGCGCAGCTCGTACAGCCCCAGGGCCGAGGCGCTCATCAAGGCACGCTTGACCGGCTTGTCGAGTGTGAACTCTTTCCGAAGCATGGGGCTGGGGCGCTGCGGCAGGTCCTTGCCGCCGGGCGCGGGCTCGGGCGAACCGATCCACTTCGCGTTCCAGTCCGCCGGCGCAAGCTTGCCCATCCGCCAGGAGGCCGGCTCACTCCAGTCGGAAGCCTGCCCTTTGTTGGTCCAGACGCGGACTTTCCACCAGGCCGGCTGGCCGAATCTCAGCGGCTTGCCGGCGTACACGATCTGGTTGCTCTCGTCCGACGCGACCTTCCCGCTGTCCCACAGGTCGCCACGGTCTTTGTTCAGGGCCTCCGGGCTCGCCGCCACGAGGATCTGGTAGGCGGTCTGGCGGACCCCGCGGTCGCCGGACTGGAGGACCCAGCTCAGGCGGGGTTGGGGCGTGTCGATGGCCAGCGGATTCGTCAAATACTCGCACCTCAGCCGGGTGGGGACGACGTCGGCCATCACTGAAGCTCCGCAGCCTGCGGTCAGAACGATGGATGCGAGCGTACGCCTCTGTGATGTCAAGATGCTTCCTCCTGCTTGGCGCCACAGGCACGGAGGCGTAGCGGCCTCGCCCCAAGCCCATGACCGCCCGGACGAAAGGATAACCATCGGTGAGTCCCGGGCAAAGCGAAGCGTCCGGCCCAATGCCAGCTCCGGGCTTCGTCCGGCCCGCCTGGCGGCTCCTCGATTGGGGCGCGCGGCCGGCCGGCGCGGGGCGGTGCTTCGAGCAGCAACCCCTTTGACCGCTTGTGCGGTTTGCAGAGGCTCGGCCTTTGCCGCGTATTGCCAATAACCTTTGCTCCCACAATGGGTTATGGCTTGACGGAGTCACGAGCCCACCGGCCGATTCGATCCACGACAAGCCGCGAGGCAAAAGGCCTTGACCCCGCGCGCTTAATCGATTAAGCCGATATGCGCACGGCTCGGACGAATCCGTTTCTTCTCGATCGCTCGTGCAATCTCGGGTCCCAGCCGAAACGGTCGGCGGAGGACGGTCGCACATCGGTTACACAGGAGAGGTGGAATGAAAAGCGCATGGGTTCCAGGAATTGTCCTTTTGGCGTGCATTGGTACGTTGGTCGTTACGGTCGACCTCCGCGCGCAGCAAACTCCCTATCCGGGCCCCCACGCGGTCCCCGGCATAGTTGAGGCCGAGGACTATGACAACGGTGGGTCGGGCGTCGCATACCACGACAACACCGATGGAAACTCGGGCGGCGCGTACCGCAGCGACGACGTGGACATCGCCGTGGGCGGCACGGGCTTCAAGGTGACCGCCATGGAGGCAGGCGAGTGGCTTGAGTATACGGTGACGGCCGCGGCCCCCGCGCCCTACCGGATGATCCTGACGTATCTGTCCCCCGGCGGACACCTGACCTCCAAGTGGTGCGCGAAGCTCCACCTGGAAGTGAACGGCCTGCCGGGCAGTCCGTTCACGCCGCTCAGCAACACGTCCCCGACCGCCGCGGGCACGGCCACGACGCCGCTGTTCCGGCTGTCCGCCGGCGACAACGTGATCCGGATCGCGGTGGACGCCGTCGCCGACGGTATCGAGCTGGACTACTTCAGGATCTACCCGGAGCCCGTGCCCTACGACGATTGGGCGGCCTATTGGAGATTTGACAACGATCCCTACCGTGGCACGGACACGTCCATGCCCCAGCCGGTGGTCGGGCCTTGCTCGGATGAGTCCGGCAACGGAAACACAGCGGCCATCGGAGGGTCGCCGGCTCATCTGATCAGTTCGGCCGTCATCTTTCCGGCCAGCGGTTCGGGCCGGGTTCCTTACACGGGGATCGAGGGCAACAAGGTGACTCTTGAGCTGATCGCTTCCGAGGGAGATTACCTGAAGGTCGCAGATTCGCCGTCCCTCGACATGGGTGCGAGCAAGAGCTTCACGATCCAGGCCTTCGTTCAGGTGTACAACAACGCTACGGCCCCTCGGTGCTGGCTTGTGCACAAGAAGCGCGGTGTGGAGGGGGGCGACTCAGACGGTGACGCCAATACGGATTACGGCTTTCTGGTGGGCGGCGGCGACCTCGCAACCGGCCCCGCAACCTGGACCAATCTGCAAACGCCGCCAACGGGACGCGAACTCGTGCTGGTCTTCGGCTCGCCGGACGGCCTGCAGACTGCCGTCAGCACGTTGGCTCTGCCCGAGGCCGGCCCCGGTGTGGATCCCCCGTGGGTCCACGTAGTGGCCTCCTACGATGCGAACGCGCATCGCGTCGTCTTTCAGTTGGATCAATACACGGACGTCGTTTCCAACGTGGTCCCGTCCAGCGTTCCGAACGACGGACCACTGTGGATCGGCGCCCATATCGACGAAAGCGGCGCGGTAGATCAGTATCTCGACGCCAACATCGACGAATTGCTGATCACCACCACGCCGAAGAAGCCGGGTTATCCGGAGCCCGCGTTGAAGTGGTTCTGGCAGAACGAGGGTCGCAACCCGTCAGATGTCATCAACGCGGACGGCCGCCAGGTGTTTGATTTCTACCACGTGAAATGGTCCGACCAGCCGTACAGCCTGGCGCCGAACTGGTACGAGCGGGAAATACCCGGCGAGCCCGGCAATATGGCCTGGTATGTCGACAAGCCCGAGCGTTTCGCGAGGTTTTTCTGGGATCAGACGTACTACGATACCTCGGTAACGCCGACGAACTTCTCCATCGCACCCTATGAGCGGTCTGACGGCGCCACCTTCGTGATGCGATTCTGGATTGAGTCGTGGACCACTACATCAGCGACCTCGACGATGAAGTTCATCCGCTATGGTCACCGGCTTGCCGGCGCCGGCGCGGGTGTCTACAACAAGCCTCATTTTGAGGTCGGCTACATCGGCGGCGTCTTGGGACGCCCGGTGGGCCTGCGCAACGACGACACCAAGGCATTCACGCCGGCCGCGACGGACCGTTTTCACACCCTCCGTCATGTGGCCAAGGTCAATCCGGCCACCGGCAATCTGGACGTGCGGGTTTACTGGGACGGCCAGTTGATTGAGAGCTATGTGAGGAGCACAGGGGACAGCGCTCCCGATCAGCCTACGTTCGCCCCCAATGACAACAACCGTCGTCATACATGTAAAGTCTGGTTTGACTATGTGCGATGTTCAGTGGCCGGCGCGTTTTATCCGGGCGACTTCGACATGGACGGTGATTGTGACGTGAACGACTTCGCCCACTTTCAGGCGTGTTTCAACGGTCCGGCTGCGCTTCCGGCAGCCGCTGGTTGCGACGACGCCGACTTTGACAGCGACGCGGACGTGGATGTGGGCGACTTCGCGGCGTTCCAGGTGTGCTTCAACGGCGCGAACAATCCGCCGGCGTGTCGATAGGGCGATCGGTCGGGGACGGTGGCGGCCTGCCGAAGGGCCGCCACCGTCACGCAGCGCCGGCGGACCGCCGGCCAACACCGGCGCTTTGAGGGTACTGAGGTGATCGAGAGCATGGACCGCATTGGAGTGAAAAGAGGCCGCGAAGCCTTCACCCTGATCGAGCTTCTCGTTGTGGTGGCGATCATCGCGCTGCTCGTGGCGCTGGTGATCCCCTCGTTGACTAGGGCGCGGGAGAGCGCCAAGGCCGTCGTCTGCGGCAACAACATTCGGCAGCTGACCGGGGCGGGGGTCATGTGGCTCATGGAGAAGAATCGAGACCGATCCCCGGCGCACACCGGCTGGGCAGTCTTCGCTCTCAGGAACATGGGCGGGCAGACGGGCTGTTTCGGATGCCCTTCGGAAACCAACCCGAATCCCATCCCGGCGGTGGCGATGTCGCAGTCCGGACCGGCCAACAGCAACGATCCCTGCCCGACCATTTCAATGGACGCCGCCTACGTGCGACGAACCGTGTCATACGGACGTACGGGCGCCACGTGGCGCGCCGATATTGAGACGGAGGCTGCGCTATGTGCGGGAGGAGATGCGGACTTCGATGATGCGAGCGTCTTCTGGAAGCTTCCATTCGGGGGGGCGTCGGAAGCGGAGGTCTGGGCCGTCCGGGGGAGCACCGGGCGGGCTCTCAGACTGCTGAACTGGCAGGGCAAGACGATGGCCGACATCACGGGCACCACGCCCCGGTTCGGCGTTCCGCTGCTGCCCGGCGGGTATGGGATGAATCTGTCGGCCGCCCTGCCGGGCTCGAAACAGCGACAGATGCTCTACGTGGAGTATCGAGACTGGTTGGCGGTCGTGGAACCGGAGCTGCGGGTGGCATCGATCAACGGCTCGGGGGTTCGCAATGATGACCCGGATCGGATGGTGGCTCCGCGGCATAACAAGCGACTGAACGTAGGCTTCATAGACGCGCACATTGAGCGGATGTCCCCTGTTCGGCTGTACAAGCCGACACCATCGCGACCGAACCCACTGTGGCACCCACCCCGACCGGCTGGATGGGTTCCACCAACGATGTATTAACCCCGAAGCCCCCCGAGGCGGACGCCATGATGTTGGACGGTGAGCGTAGCGACCCGCCAGGGTTGCGCCACGGCGTAGGGGTGGATAGAATGATCAATTCGCCGGGGTGAGCCGCGCCCCGGCAACTTGCTCGCCGGAGGGGACGAAGATCGCTTTGGGCGTGGCGAAGGAACTCGATAGCCGGGTAGTCGGGGGCCGTCTTGCGGCGGGTGCGTGATGCGCGTCACGAGGTCGAGCACCGATTCCGGGTCCACGGTGCGGCTGGCAGATATCGCGCGCGTGGCGGGCGTCAGTAGTGCCACGGTCTCGTACGCCCTGACCGGCGTGAACGGGGTGTCCGCGCCGACCCGGCAGCGGATCCTCCGGATTGCCAGGCGTCTCGGCTATGTAGCGAACCGCCATGCCGCGGCGCTGCGGAGTCGCCGGAGCCTGCTTCTGGGCGTGCTGGTGACCGACATCAAGAACCCGTTTTTCGCGGAGATCGTGTCGGGCATCGAGAGTGCAGCCAGCGCCAATCAGTATCGAGTGATGCTATGTGTTACCCGGGATGGCTCGGTCGATGAAGCCCGCCATCTGCAAATGCTGCTTGAACACAATGTGGACGGGCTTATCATCGTGCCGGTGGCCTGTGACCCGGAGGGCACTTACCGTAACGTCCGCCTCCTGAAGGCCTTCCAGCGACGCCAGATTCCGATTCAGTGCATCGTGGACGGGATTCGCGGGCTCCGGACCGGTCGAATCCTCACGGACGTATACAAGGGCACACGCCTGGTTGTGGAGCACCTGATCGGGCTGGGCCACCGGCACATCGCCTACTTTTCGCAGCCTTTCGTCAAGGTCCGGAAGGGCGGCCGGCATGCCGGGTACTACGATGCCCTCCAGGCTTTCGGTGTGCCGGCGCGGCCGGAGCTCATGATCGAGGCAGGTCTGACGCCGCGCGACGCTTACGAGCGGACCCGGTGGTTCGTACGCCGGAAGATTTTCTTTACCGCCGCCGTTTATCCCAACGATTACATGGCGGTGGGCGGTTTGCGAGCGCTGCGCGAATCGGGACTGAACGTTCCGCGCGACGTCTCGGTAACGGGTTTCGACGACGTGGAGTGGGCGCGCTACTGCGAAGTGCCCCTGACGACCGTGCGGTTCCCGGCGCGCGAGCTGGGCGAGCGCTGTGTGATGGAGCTGATGCGGTACATCCACGCCGATCAGGACCCCGACCGGACCATGTGCGACATCGTCCTGCCGCCGACGCTCGTCGTTCGCGAGTCGACCGCGCCTCCGCCCGGCGTTGCGCAATCGTGACCCCTCCGCCGATCCGCCGGGCGACAGCGCTTGCTTTCATCCCGTCCCACGCGGAGTATCCACGCATGTCCTGCAGGCGCCTTTCGCATCTGACCGTGTTGCTGCTTGCGATCCCAACGGGGATGGTCACGCGGCACCCCCGGCTGACGGGTACGGCCGTGGGCACGTACGGCGGCGATGTCCTCTGGTCGTTCGCACTGTATCAGGCGCTGCGAACCGTGCACATTGGCGCCCCGGCCGTGCGCCTGGCTCTGGCTTGCATGGCCATCTCGACGGCCGTCGAGATGAGCCAGCTCTACCAC
>Ga0209162_1000048_pt1 | contig 106777 bp, 83 predicted proteins | sample YNPNPMetaG_FD_187121 | JGI IMG/M metagenome (GOLD analysis project Ga0209162, IMG submission 187121) | Anoxygenic and chlorotrophic microbial mat microbial communities from Yellowstone National Park, USA - YNP NP MetaG (SPAdes) (version 2) ...
GATCGAAGGCCGCCGTCCCGGCTTCGTAATGGGCGGGCTGAAGCGCCAGACCCCCGGGCATCTGGACGTGCCGTTGCAGGGTCACCTCGAATGTCGTCGGCGCGGGCAGCGTCGTAACGCTCAGCAGCGTGGGCCAGGTCGTGATGTCGCGTCGGTCGATCCCCAGGAACCTCGGGACGATCGCGGATGAGTCCAGGAGCCTCCGCTTCCAAGCCCCGCGCCGGAACTCCAGGCAGAAGCGTTCCCGACGGACCACCTGGTACCGGCCCGGGCACAGGGTCGTGAAGTAGGCTTCGACGGCATCGAGGACCGCCTCCAGCGGCGGCATCGAGAACCGGTGAATCCAGCGGTAGGAGAACATCGGAGCTGTTTGTACCCATGCCCGGCCTCAGGCGCAAGCCCCGCCGTCCGTTCCCGCGGGCAGTTCCGCCTCGCGAGGCCGCGAGGGCGGCGGCTCGGGGTTCCGGGCGTACATCCTCTCCAGATACGGTCGGAAGGATGGCCCCCCGTTGATGGTGCAGAACGGATAGACTCCGTCCACGCTCGAGTAGAGGATTACGCATCGCTTGACCCGTTCCGTATCGAAGTTGTACCGGTCCATGAAGTGCATCCCCGCGGCCATCAGCGTCTTGTAGGTCCGCTTCTGGGCTGTCCCGCGACCGTGCTTCTTGTCCGTCATGCCTCGCAGAGCGCGGATGAACGTCCACGGCCGGATGTCCGTCGAGAACAGGTTGCGCCACCGATAGTTCTTGAAGAACAGCCAGCCGATCTGCATCCGCTCCCACCGGTTGGCCACCGGGTGGCGGGCCTTGATCTTCTTCGCCAGCTCGTTGAAGTCCCGCATCAGCCCGAGGTAGTCGAAGACCGACGGGATGGGAATCGGCCTGTGGTCGGGCGTGACAAAGAAATACGTGCCGAAGGCGCAGTCGCTGTGGCAGCTTGCCGTGATCTTCGGCTTGCCGTCCAGGCACGAGAGGATCCGCGACAGCGGGGCGACGCTGCCGAGCGGCTGGAAGTCCCGTTCGATGTCCGCGCCGCTCGCTCGGGCGATGTCATGCGTCAGGTCCCCCAGCGTGTACCGTTTCGATGCCAGTTCCGCGTGGCTGATCCGCCCCGTGAAGGTCACCGGCTGGTAGCTGATCCCGCTGATGACGTCGATGTTTTCGCACGCGAACCGCAGGATCGGACCGACCTGGTCGTCGTTGAAGCCTTTGATGATGGTCGGAACCAGGCAGACCTTCATGTCGAACCGCCGGCAGTTCTCGATGCACGCGAGCTTGAGTCGGAGCAGCTCGCGGCCCCGCGTCTTGCGGTAGAACCGGTCTTCGACCCCGTCGAATTGGAGGTACAGCGTGTGCAGCCCCGCCTCGGCCGATCGCCGCGCGAACTCCTCATCGGCATGTGTGATTCCGTTGGTGGCGATCTGCACGTGCGAAAAGCCCATCTGGCCCGCCGTACGGACGATCCGGTGGAACTCCGGGTGCAACGTCGGCTCGCCGCCCGTGAACTGAACCGCCGTCGCCGGCCGCGGGTGCAGCTCGCGGAGTCGCCGGAGCCACTCGACGACCATCTCGTAACTCGGTTCGCTCACGTACCCCGCCGCGTTGGCGTTCGCGAAGCAGATCGGACACGTGAGGTTGCAGCGGTTCGTCAGGTCGATCTGAGCCAGCACCGAGGTCGAAAGGTGCTGATTGCACAGCCCGCAGTCGCTCGGACAGTGAGATGCCCCCCGGACCTGCGGCGCATACACCCCGCGTTCGTCCTCGAACACGGCCGCCGCCGATCGCAGGAACAGGCCCACGTCGCTGTTGACCTTGTCCCGGAAGTACCCGTGTTCCGGGCACGTCTTCTCGATCCATACGGCCCCGTCCTTCGCGTAGTACCGGCCCAGGATGATACACGAGCACTCGGGACAGAGCGTCTCCACGGTCCGGGGCAGATGCCGCTGGACGGGCCGGATCTTCGTTCCCGTCCAGGTCGTCTCCGGCTGATGCGGTCCGGCCTCGGCCCGCATCCGGCTCAGGTCCTTTACGAAGAGGGCGTCGTGGTGGTGTTCGCGATACCGGCCGCATGTCGGGCAGTCGAACTCCAGGTACACGCGGTCTTCGCGTTCCTCATAAACGAAGGAGGCCCCGACCACCGCATCGCACCGGACGCAGTGCGCGCGGCAGGGCCACGGAAGCCCGCGGTCCACCGGATGGTGCCGGCGCAACGACAGCCTGTATTCTTCCAGCTCCCGAGCGGCCTCCGATGCCGGCCCGTCAGGCCGGTTCCCGGCGCGTCCGTTGTCGCCGGGCGCCCGAATCGCTTCGATCGCTCCGTGTTTGAGTTCGACCTCCGTATCGCAGACCACGTGCGACATACAGCCCGACTCCTTCCCGCATATCGCAACCGCTTGCGTCGGCGCAGCCCGGGCCCGCATGAGATTGCGGCTCATGCACCGGGTCCCTGCCTCGGCGCCTCGTACTCGGTCATGGCTCTCTCAAACGCATCCAGTTGCGGCGATTCGCCGCGGTTCCAGCGTGCCAGCCAGGCCTCGATGGCCGCCTTTCCATCGGCCAGACGCGACCCGGACAGAAACCCGTCGTAGAGGTGTTCGCCGGCCATGGCCCGGTTGATCTCACGCTCCTTGTTGTGCTCGTCAAGCTCGGTGAAGTACACCACGCGATACCGGCGGTCGTAGCCGGCCTCGCGGTAGATCTCGAACATTACCTTGTCGCAACCCGTGGGCATCCGGGGGACCCGACAGCTCCGCCGCTCCATGGGGACCGCGCCGTTGCAGCATATTCTAGCCGATGCTCGGCCTGGCCGATAGCCTGAACATTCAGACCGAAACGGCGGCCGACGCCGCCCTCGCCCGTAGCTCCGCCTCGAACCGCGCCAGACGCCCCTCGATCTCCTGACGGCGGGCCGTCTGTGCGACGAGTCGCTCGCGATACCGCTTCAGGAAGTAGGCGATCGTCTCGATACGGATCTTGATCGACCCTGTAGGCTTGTTCTCATCAATGTCCTTGAAACAGAAGTACGGCGTCCCCGAACTCTCGATGATCTCCTCGATCACCGTGTAGATCGGGGCGTCATGCCCGCACTTGAAACTCGACAACTCCAAGGCCACGAGGTTAGGGTGCCGGGCGACATACTTGGCGGCCCAGACCTTCCGCGACGTGTTCTCCGAGTAGCTGTTCTTCCAGGCGTCCTCGATGCTCAGCGGGCTGGCGAACTCCCCGCGGGCGACTTCGTCGCCGAACAACCGCTCAAGCAGGTCATCGTCGATCGGCAGGCTGTCCTGCGTGAGGATCGGATACCCCAGTTTCTGCAACTCCTCGCAGATCTCGTGGTTGATGCCGGGATCGTTGTGATACGGCCGCGCCAGCAGCACGATCCCCAGCCGCTGTTCGCGCTCCAGCCGATCCAGGATCTCACGCGCCTCCCGCCGTCGCGCTTCGTGATAGTCGCGCAGCGCCTTGAGCCCCTCGTCCACGGCCCGTCGGGACTCCGCCTCGGACAGGCCGATCTCGTCCTTCCAGTCGAGGTACATCTGACGGGCGGCCAGCGGCGGGTCATCCATGTTCACGAACGTCTTCTTGAACACGATCCCCCGGGCTGCGAACAGGTCGCCCTCTTTGGTGAAGGCGGCGTGCGTTGCCTCCGCGGTTGCCACGACCGTGGGGCAGGCACGGCTGGCCTGCACGTTCTCCAACCATGTCGGGAACGAGTCGATCATCGGAAGTGAAGGCGGCGTGCGTTGCCTCCGCGGTTGCCACGACCGTGGGGCAGGCACGGCTGGCCTGCACGTTCTCCAACCATGTCGGGAACGAGTCGATCATCGGAAAGAAGATGTGTGTGAGCGGCTCCTCCTCGTGCTTGCGGTAAAGCAGGTTGTGCACATGAGGGATGCCCACCTTGCTGGGAAAGCACGGATCGATGCTGCCGCGCTTGGCTCCTTCCTTGTAGAGCTGGTCGCTGGTGTAGTCGGACCATACGAGGTTCTTCGCAGGTATGCCCAGACTCTGGAAATAGCCGAGGAAGAACGGAGCCTGCGAGTACATGTTCAGTACCCTCGGCAGGCCGATGCGGATCGTCTCGCGCCGCTTCATGAGTTCCTGTCGCTGCCGGGTCGCCCGCCGTTGTCGCGGCAGCATCAGAGGCCGCATCCGCGGCATCGGATCGGCCACGCATGCCACCTCGACCGGACGAAACACCTCGCGGGCGGAGATCTCAACGAGATTCGGGTTGGCCTTGCGTACAGCATCCAGCCCTTTCTTGATCTCCCGCATGTCGTTCACATCCTCGACCGTGCCCTTTTCGCAGGTGGCGATGATCAGCCGCTGCTCGCCCGGCGCGAGCGGTACCTTGCTGGCGACCTTGCGTGGCGGGCCGGTGACCTCGGGCGAGCCGCTCGCAACCGCTGAGCCCCGCTTGATCCGCGTGGGCTTGGCATCTTCCGGTCCGCGCTTGAGCATGTGGGTGCTCAGATCGACCAACGGGCTGTCGGCCCCTGAGCTTACGGGCTGGGGCGGCCCGGAGCGGACGTCGATGAATGTGCGCAAGCACTTGTTCTTGCAGAAGTAGCAGCGGGTATCCTCGTTGCGTGTAGTTCGGTATTGGATGGACTGAACCGCCTCAAGCCCGATGAATGACGTTCGCCGGCCCTGCTCATGATACAGCCGATGAGCCTCGATCGCGCAGCCGATGGCCCCAGCCTCGCCGCAGTGCCGGTGAACGATGACGCGCGGGGTAATGCCCGTTCCCTTGAACCTGGACTCGATGAAATCAACCTGAGCCTTGACGGCCGCGAGGTTGTGCTGTGTCCCCCCTTGTAGAACGAAGGTGCGACCGAGCTTGGCGAGATTGGGGATCTGGGAGACGTACAGCCAGATGTTCTTGGGGAGGACGGCCGCCAGCCCGGCCATGATCTCGTTGGGTTGCCAGCCCTGCCGCTGGAAATCCACGATGTCCGACTGCATGAACACCGCACAACCGTAGCCGAACTCGGGCATCGCCTCGGCGGAAAACGCCACGTCCGCATATTGCTCGACTGGCACCCCGAAGGCGGCGGCCGTGGACTGGAGGAAGTACCCGTTGCCGGCGGAGCACTGGGTGTTCAGCTTGAAGTCCTTCACGGCCCCGTGCTTGAGGATGATGAGCTTGATGTCCTGCCCGCCCACATCGACGATCACATCGGTATCGGGGTAGAAATGCAGGCCCGCCTGCGTGTGGGCGACCGTCTCGACCAGAGCGACGTCGGCTCCGATCACGTCCTTCAGGATGTCCTTGGCGTAGCCCGTCGTTCCAACCCCCAGCACCTTCAATCGACAGCCCTGCCGCCCGATCTGTTCCTCCAGCCGGGCGAACAGTTCCATCGTGTCCTCAATGGGGTTGCCCTTGCTGAGCTGATAGGCCTTGGCGATGACGTTCCGGTCACGGTCGATGAGCACGGCCTTGCTGCTCGTCGAGCCGCCGTCCAGGCCCACGAAGGCCTCGACCGTCGTGCCGGGGGCGAACCGGGCGGGCTCCCACGGTTCCTGGCGGTATCGCTGCCGGAAGGCCTCCAGCTCGTCCCGCGTTCGCCACAGCCCGCGGGAGCCGGCGGCCTTCTTCTCTTCGACCCGGCCCACCTCCAGGTACCACCGCAGCCGCTCCCGGCCGAGGTATACGCCCTGGTTGGGGTCGTCCTCGAGTTCGGTCTTCGCGAACTCCACGGCCCCCAGGGCCGCGAAGTACTGGGCGTTGTCCGGGACAACGACGAGGTCCTCGACCGACTTGCCGGCGGGCAGCTCCACGCCCCGTTCCTTCCAGAGGATCGCGATGTTGTGCCGCCAGCAGTCCCGCATGCCCCGGATGTAGGTGTTCGGCCCGCCCAGCAGCAGGACGGTGGGACGCAGCGTGTGTCCGCGCGTCAGCACGGACAGATTCTGCTGAACGATGCTCTCGAAGAGCGAGGCCATCAGCTCTTCCGGCGGCACGCCCTGTTTCTGGAGGCCGTTGATGTCGGTCTCGGCAAAGACGCCGCACTTGCCTGCGACCGGATGCAGCTTCAGGCCGAGGTACCCCATATCGCCCAGGCGGTCCGCCGGGATCTTCAGCTTGGCGTTGATCTTGTCGATGACCGCGCCCGTTCCGCCGGCACACTTGTCGTTCATCGACGGAATCTTCTTTTTCTTACCCGTCTCTTCGTCGGGTTTGAACACGATGATCTTGGCGTCCTGCCCGCCCAGCTCGATCACGCTTTGCACGTCCGGGTACAGCTTCTCGACCGCCAGCGAGACGGCGTTGACCTCCTGCACGAAACGAGCGCCGATGTGGCGGCCGACGGCGGCGCCGCCCGACCCCGTGCAGAACACCCGGAACGCTGTGGTCGGCAGGCTGGGGAACGTCTGCTCGATTCGCGTCAGGAACTCGAGACATTTTTCCGGCTGACGGGTCTCGTGTCGCTGGTAGTCTTTCCAGAGGATCTCATCCGTCGTCGGATTCACCACGACGGCTTTCACGGTTGTGCTGCCCACATCCAGGCCGACAAGCAGCCCGTCAGGGTATTCGGGAGTGGGGGTGAAAACCGCGCCGTCGCGTGAGGCGGCATGGGATGTGCGCGATATCCCGATGTTCAGCGGTATGGGCTTGGGTTCTGATTCTCCCGCGCAGCACCCGCCGGGAGAACCGCACCCGCCGCCTGTATTGGCGGTTACTGGCAAACTCATGGCCGTCATGTTTCTGGCTCCTGCTTCGCTCGGACCACGCCCGGTGGGGGGGCGAACTTCAACCGACTCCGTTCCGGAGACGACCGTGACGCCGGCTCTCAAGGCCGGGTCGTGGCGGCTGTTCGAACCTCGTCCGCCGGCCCGTCTGCCTGAGCGGAGACCCCGATGTGTCCTCAGGCCCCGACGGGTTCGGGAGAGGCTGGGACCGCCTTGTTTTCCGGTCGCCGGCCCTCCTGCCTCATCCGTTCGCCCACGTACAGGACGAATCGCGCCGCCTTGCCGGCAACCCCCGCGTAGTGGGGGATCCGCTGGAGCGGCCGGCGCAGCTCCCGGCGAGCTGCGACGTATCGGCGGATCTCGTCCAGCGAAAAGCCCGTCCGCGCGACACAGGCATTGAACTCCTCCTTGCATTTGACCTTCGCCTCGCCGAGGGCCATCTGCACGCGGCTGTGCGCATTGATATCGCCCTCGCCGGAGGTCTCGATCGGGATGTAGATCATGTCGGGGAAGTGCGACACCACCGCGGCCTGAGCCCCGTCGGACTGGGTGGACGGCATGCACCCGAACGGCTTGAGGCTCAGGACCATGTGGCAGAGGTCCTTGGTGGAGTAATAGATGTTCTTGGCGACCTCGAGATGCCCCTCACCGCCGCCGGATCGGGAGTTGTAGTAGGGATGCCCGATCCGCTGGAGCTCGAGTTGATTGACCTGTTCGTGGGCGGTGCCGCCGAAGGCCGAGCGCAGCCGGTCGTATTCGCGGTTCAGGATCTTCCGTGCGAGGGCGAACACGAACATCTTGCGGCGAAACGCGGCTTCCGCCCGCAGGCGCCGCAGGATGCGCCGGCGCGCTCCGTCCGAACGGCCCATCTCCAGCCCCCGCCTGTCGATGGCGTGCAGTCGGGCCTGCGCCAGCATGTAGTTGATCCAGGTTGTCACCGGCTCGACGAGCACCTCCGCGCCCTGCGATTCGAGGAACGGGAACATGTTGAAGTTCCCGTCCCCCTCGGTGGTCTGCGCCCAGAACTCGCCGGTGACCTTCACGATCGGGCGCGGTCGCAGGTAATCGACCTCCACCTCCTCGTCGATGATCCGCGCGCACTGCCGGGCCGCCTCGGCGTAGTACTCGCCTCGGAGCTGGTCGAGGAACTTGGCGGCGTCACGCTCGTCCGGGACCGGCGTGACGCGGCTGAGGACCCTCGCGAGGAACCCGCCGCGGATCCCGTTGTAGTCCTTGCGCTCCAGCCGCTCCTGCATGATCGTCAGGCATTGTTGGAAGACCCGATCGGTCCGGCCGGGCTCGACCTCGTAGGGACGGATCTGATAGGCGATCTCATTCATGAGATCGCCGATCATGATCCCGTTAAGCAGCGTCAGGAAAAAGTCGAGGTTGAATTCGAGTCCCGCCTGGTCCTCCGCCTGATTCAGCCCGCCCTCCTGCTGGAACAGCAGCACGCGGAATCCGTCGAACCCGCTGTTTCGGAGTGCCAGGCGATACTCAGCCTCGTACATGCCGAAGCGGCACGGACCGCACGCCCCGGCAGTTATGAAAACGTAGTCTCTCAGGATGTCCTCGGTGGACTTGCCCTCCTCATCCCGCAGCCGTTTCAGGTAGTTGACCAGGGCGCCGACCGTGAAATACGTGGGGTTGCACTGACCGTTGTTTCCGTACTCCTTGCCTGCCTGGAAATCTGCCTTTCTGGGGGTGGGAATCCGTTCGACCCGGTACCCCAGGCCGCGAAGGCCTGCCAGGAGGAGTTCGTCGTGCCGGAGCGTCAGCCCCCCGAACAGCACCGTCACGCGTCCACGCTCGGCCTTCGTGAAGGCTCGCTCGCGGGGTCGCCTGAAGTGGGCGGCCGGCTCGGCGGCCAGTCCGGCCTCACGCAGCAACCGTTGGCGTTCCCGATTCACCTGATCCCGAATCGAATTGTCCAGCAGGGGCAGAGGGATGCCCCCCGTTGATCGAAGCCTGGGCCTCGTCGCCGTAGGCATTGGTACCTCCTTCATTGCCCGGCCGCCCGCGCGAATGCTCGTCGGGGTGACCGCATCGTCGCGACAGCGGCGCAGGTTATGTGGTGGTGTTTAAGTCGAACACGCGGCTGGCCCCACGTCGAACTGGCGTCCCCGCAGACCGCCGGCGGGGTCGCTAATCCTGACGCCGGTATGGTGGTTCTTCCTGAACCCTGCCAATCCAGCCATGACTACAGCCCGAACGGACGCCATTATAGTTTGCATCCGCTAACTTTCAAGGAAACCGCATCAAAAAGATACGGTTTCCCTCTGTCCCCTGCGGGTGCAGGCACCCTCCCAGTAAACGCAATCAGCGGTTCGTTCGAGGCGGGGCCTGCGGAGCAGGGGGTTACGGCCGCGCCGGTTGGGCGGGTCCGGCCCGCATCGTCCACTCTGTTGCCTCCCCAAGGCCGTCGCGTGCCAGCCGCATGCTCCTATCTTTCTCGGGCTTGCCCCTCGTCAGCGCGGGCGCACGCGGGGGTCTACCGAGTTGCACAGCCTTGGATTCCCGCTTGCGCGGGAATGACACAAGGGCACGTTCCGGTCGCGGGTTACCGCTTTGCGGATGAGCGGCAGGGCTCGCACCGCTGGGTTTGGCTCCCTGAATTGATTGCTGCAACGCCCTTGCTGATAAGGGCCCCCTCGTGGGCTCTACCCATGGTGGTGGAAGGGCTATGGACAGTCTGGGCTATCGGCCCCTTGGATACGGCGGGGTGCCTCGTGAGTCGAGCGGCCGGACACGGGTCGTCATCAGATCGACGTGCGCGCTGGGGGGTGGAGGCCGCCGCCCGGGCCCCGCATAATACGCCGCTCGCGACATGTGAGCTGCCGTGATCAGGGCCGTTGGTCCTGGCGGGCGGAGACGGTCGCGAATAGGGAGCTGCCTTGAAGCGAGTGCTCGTCCACACCGTCCGAATTGCCGTCTGCGTGGCGGCCCTCTGGTGGGCGCTGCGGGGGCTGTCGTGGCATGATCGCGTTCACCTGCGAGACGGTCGGCGACTGACGCTCCTGGCGGTTCGGGCGGATGGGGCGGTCGAGGTCCTCGACCCGAGCGTGGGGCCCGTCCTCGTCGAAGGGGCCGAGGTTCCTCGCGACGCCGAGGGCGACCTGGTGATTGACTACGGGGTGCCGACCGTCTGGCGGCGGTCGGAGAAGCGGTTGCTCCTGCTGAGCCTGGTCCTGTTTGCGCCCGTTCCGCTGATCGCGGCCGTCCGGTTCATCGGGATGCTTCGCGCTCAGGACATCCGCCTGAGCCTGTGGGACGGCATCAAGCTCACGTACGCGGGCAACTTCTTCAACTTCTTCGTGTTCGGGACGACCGGCGGCGATCTTTTCAAGGCGTACTACGCGGCTCAGCACACCCCGCGCAAGGTGGAGGCGGTTACGGCCGTTCTGCTCGACCGTGTCGTCGGTCTCTTCGGTCTGATTCTGCTGTCCATCGTGGGGATGCTGGTGCGGCTCGAGGACCAACGGGTACGTCGGCTGCTGCTTTGGGTGGTGGTGCTCCTGGCCGGCCTGACGGCAGGCCTGATCGTGTTCTATCTGCCGGGGCTGCGGCGGAGGCTGCGGCCGTGGGAACGGTTGCGGGGCGTGCCCGGCATCGACAAGCTGCGTCGCATCGACTCGGCGATCCTGCGGATGCGGGAGCACCCGGCGATCGTGGCGGGGGCGTTCCTCTGCACGTTTGTGCTCCAGGGGATCGCGGTGGGCTCGTTCTATCTGTGGGGTCCGGCGATGGGGATGCGGCGTGATTGGGCGTCGTACTATGCGTACATCGGAATCGCGCTGCTGGTGGCGGCCGTACCCGTCAGCCCGATGGGGCTGGGCACGATGGAGTCGGCGCTCATGCTCTTTCTGCGCGGGCCGTTCGGGACGAAGAGCCAGGTGCTGTTCCTGGCGCTGGGCATCCGCCTGACGATGCTCGCCTGGGCGCTTCCGGGCGTGCTGGTGCCGCTGACTGGGGCGCACCGTCCATCAGCCCGGGCGTTGGCCGACCTGGAGGCCGATATCCGGACGGAGGAGGCGTCAGCGGCCGAGCCACCGTCCGCATAATCCCCCGTGCGCCGGGCCTGGGACCGGAATACACAGTCCGGTCTGGCCCGAGCGTCAAGCCCCCGGAGGATGCAACCGACAAGACACGAGGACGCGTTCGGCGGGCCGCGGCGATGATGCCTCGCAAACCCGCCCCGCGCGCACCGATACGGGCGTGCGCACCGAAGTACGGAGGACGCATCAGACACGTGATCGAGCTGAATCCCACCCAGTCGGCCCGTACCATCGAGCAGGGCGTCCGTCACCGGGCGACCGTGTTGCTCGATCCGCGCGTGCGCGTGGATCCGAACGGGCTCAAGGGGCGGCTGGTTGCCGCGGAGGAGGGAATCCTGCGGGTCGAGATCACCGAAAGCCCGGCCCTTGGCCTGGCGGCCTTCGTGGGCGCCAACTGCGATGGCTCCCTGATCCTCGGACAGGACACGTACCTGTTCGGGACGGAGGTGCTTCGCATCGCCTCGGAGGGTTCTGTGCCGGTGGCCGAGGTGGCGCGCCCGCCCCGGCTGGCGGTGCGGGAGCGGCGGCGGTTCTGGCGGGTTCAGTTCGCGCATTCCTCGGAGGTGCGGCTGCGCTGGGGGAGGGCAGGTCGTGCCAGCGGCTGGTTGTGCAACCTGAGCGGGGACGGGCTGGCCTGCCGGGTCGACGGCGAGGATACGCGAGAGCTGGTGCCCGGCGCAAAGGTCTACGTCGATTTCCATGTGCCCGACTGCGATCGTGGGTTTCAGCTCGAGGCGGTCATCTGCAATCGCACGCCGGCCAACGATCCGCACGTGGTCATGCTCAGCATGCAGTTCCTCGACCCGGCCTCATCGGGTGCCTGCGGCCCGACCCGGGAGCTGCATGAGCTCCTGCGCGCACGCTGTGCAAAACAGGCGGCTGACCTGGTCGGGGCCGGAAATGTACTCGGGGGTAGTTCGGCGTGAGCAACGTCGTCATTCTGGAATCGGCTCGCAGGGACCAGGTGCTCAGGGACGCCGTCGCCCGGAATACCGCGGCGGTGCTGAGCCTGAAGAACGGTCACGCCTGGTCCGTGCACAAATCGCGGCTCCTCGGGGCCAGCGCCACGCTCGACGCGATTGTTGTGGAGTATCCGGCGCCGACGAGCCCTTCTTCTGCGCCGCCTGAAGTCGCGCCGGGGGAGAGCTGCGGCGTGGCATTCCGCCGAGGGCACAAGAAGTGCATCTTCACGTCTCGCATCATCGGGCGACGGGCGTACGCGCTCAATCAGCAGGTGACGGTGGACGCGCTGGTATTGAGCTGGCCTGAGACGCTGCAGGGCCTTCAGCGGCGGGCCTACTACCGGGCGCCCGTGCCACGACACAGGACCGTCATTGTGGAGTGCTGGCAGGGGGGCGCCCGTAATCGCAGTAAGGCCGGAACCGTCGTGTGGCCGAGCTACCACGGGCGGCTCGTGGACCTCTCGGCGGGCGGGATGCGCGTAGCGCTAAGCGGCGGCCGCGACCCCGGTTTTCACGTCGGCGACCTGCTGGGCATTCAGTTTCAGCCCGATTCTTCGATGGAGCCCCTGGTGCTGGATGCGATTCTGCGTCACAGCCAGCCCCGAAAGCCCGATGCGGTGCACCTCGGTCTTCAGTTCGTCGGGCTCGAGATGACCGTAGAAGGTCGGCGCCTCCTGACGCACATCCTGCGGGTCGTCAGTGAGTATCCGCGGTATGAGTTGCGTCACTCGCGACTCGTCGTGCCCGAGGACTGATCTCATTGCGGTCGGTGTTCGTCCGTCCCCCTCACGCTCGGCGACCACGTGCCTCGTAGCAAAGTGGGTCCGCCGGGCATACTGAAGCGCGGCGCACCGCGCACCGTTGCGAACTCGCTGCTGTTCAGCAACAACTTGGGCGCCACGAGAAAAGCGGGTCACGCCCGGCCTGCGACGGCCGGGCGTGACCCCGTTGATCATGCTTACGGGCAGGCCGGCGGGCGGCTCGCTCCGTTGAAGCAGAGCTGGAAGATGGCGAAGTCGTTCACGTCCACGTCGCCGTCCTGATCAAGGTCGGCCGGGTACGCGCGAGGCGTCGGGTCGTCCTTCGGATCGGGATGGCTGATCACTGTGTAGAAGTTCACCTCAGAGGGCGTATTGGCGCCCTGATCGGGCTGGAGGTCCGTGTTGATCGAGCCCTTGGCCGCCACGCAGATCGCGCGGGTAGTCATCGCGACGCTCGGCCGGAAGGTCACGATCGGGGCCCCCTGCATCGGGAAGTCGTTCAACCAGTTGACGAAGGGGAAGAACGTGCGGGTCAGGTACGTGAACCTCTTGCTGCCCTCGTTGAAGTTCAGGACGCGCACCGCCACCTGTTGGACGACATACCAGCTCAGGTTGATCTCATAGGCGACCACGACGCGGTTGAGGGCGTCGCATGTCACAGTCACGCGGTCCAGGCCGGGTTTGAACTCCTCGGGGTCCGTGCCGCCGTCCACCTCGGTAAGCTCGTTGACGTTGATCCGTGCCACCAGGCTTCGGGTGCGGCTGTCGTAGGCGGCCAGCATGACGCGGCCGGTCTCGCCGGAACCCTGTCGCCCCGCCAAAAAGACGTAGGGGCTGTTGATGTGCCCGGCGATGCGCGTTCCGTCACCACGACCCCGGTCGAAATCCCACGGGTTGCCGAGCATGTCCGTCATGCCGGTGGCCTGGTCCACGTCGCCCAGGAAATTCCCGTCGTTGTCGAAGAACCGCAGGAACCCGTTGCATCGGGCGACGAATCCGCCCTTATAGGCGGCCACATTGGACCAGATCTGGCAATCGCCGGGTCCGGGCCAGAGGGGGAACGGGGCCTTGACCACTGTCCCGTCGCGCTTGACGATGATGGCCCTGGGCGTCCGGTAGTTCGCGCCCCCGAGTTTGGAGCGATCATCGACAACGACGAGGAAGTTGCCGTTCGAGAGCGCGGCCATCTCGCCGCCGAAGCGGCTGACCTCCGGCACGCTGGCCGGCGTTCCCGACAGGCCCGTCAGCACATCGAATGCCTCCGAGGCCATCGTCTGGGTCATAGTCAGGGGATCGAAGCTGAACAGTTGAGCAGCGCCGTATCGCTCGTTCGCCGCGTAGGTGGGGCCCGGCGGCAGCGTGCCGAAGATCGAGGGATAGCCGTGGAGGCTCACCTCGCCGCCCGCCACCAGGAATCGGGCGCCCAGGCGCTTGTCACCCGCGACGCGGCCGGGGTTGCCGTTCTGCCGGGACAGGTTGATCTCGCCCTTGTAGGGCGTGCCGTTGTCCGCGAAGAAGCACTCGCCGCGCAGGGGAGCTCCGCCATCGGCATTCTGGAACAGCAGCGCGTAGCGCTGCTTGTCGGTGGTGCCCTCGGCAAAGGTGTTGTTCTGGATCAGGAACGTGGTGTCCCCCAGCACCGAGATGTACGGCTCCCAGTTTCCGAGTGCTCCGGGCGCTTCGCCGAAGTCGGAGGCGACCGTATCGGGGACGATGCGAGTGATGTCCACCGTCTCGATGCCCCCGGGTTCCCACTGCCCGAGGACCAGCGGGACCGCGCCCAGCCAGCACACGAGACACAGTCCGACAGACACATGCTTCATGATCGCACCTCACTTGTAGAATTGACCTGCGGCAAACCGCTCCGCAGCAAACCTGTGTATTGGCTCCCTGCTGACATGGTTGGCGCAGGGTACCACATGTATTGTCCCTCCGAGCGCATCGGGCGTCAAGGGTTGCGGAGCGGTTTCCGGTTGGCCCGGCGAAGGACGCGAATCAAGCGGCAACCCGATGATACCGCGGGCCTTCGGGACAAAAAGGAGCACGCCGTTCAACGGGGGATGGCAGAACCGCAATCCCGCCGCGTCGTATCCATTTACGAGAAGGCGTCGTCGCCATCGGCAAAGGAGGCAAGATGTTCGAGGTTATCAAGAACGTGGTTCTCACGGGCGTCGGACTGGCGGTCCTGACCGCCGAGAAGGCCGAAGAACTCGGTCGGGAGCTGGCCAAGGCCGCGCAGCTATCGGGGGAAAAGGGCCGTGAGCTTGTTGATGAGGTGGTGGCCCGGTCGGCCAAGGCGCGAGAGGAGCTGGAGCAGACCGTGCAGCGGTACGTCACCGAATCGCTGCGCCGAATGAATGTTCCCACCCGGGAAGACATCCGATCCATCGAGGCCCGCGTCAGCGAACTCGAGCGTCGTCTCGGCGGGCCCGGGAGCCCCTCCGGGGGCACGGTCGTGTAGGTCCGGGGGAGGCCCTTGGCATGCGCGCGGTTGCCGTGTAGAAAGGGCGGGCCTCCGGAAGGGGGTTTGACGGTGTCGGGCCCAGGAGGCATGGGCCGCGCGTTCCGGCCCTGGACGGAGCCGGGGCGCATGCGGCCGGTCCGGGACGCTCATGCCCATCCGCCGTATCGGCCTCGTGACGCGCACGTACCGGCACGTCAACCGGTACCGGCAGATCCTGACGGTGCTGGCCAGATACGGTTTCGGCGAGCTGATCGACAGCCTCCGCATCGCCCAGTACGTCGAGATCGGCCTGCAGTACATCACCCGCGGCCGGCGTGAGCACATCGAGGCGCTGACGCGTGCCCAGCGCGCGCGAATGGTCCTCGAGGAGCTGGGGCCGACGTTCATCAAACTCGGGCAGCTGCTGTCCACGCGCCCGGATCTGATACCCGTGGAGTTCGTGCGTGAGTTCGAGCGGCTCCAGGAGCGGGTACCGCCGTTCGCCTTCGAGCAGGTCCGGGAGATCGTCGAGGCCGAGTTGCGGGCTCCCTTGAGCGAGGTTTTTGAGCGGTTCGAGGAGGCTCCGCTGGCCGCCGCCTCGATCGGTCAGGTCCACCGGGCGGTGCTGCGCGACGGGGAGGACGTGGTGGTCAAGGTTCAGCGGCCGCGGATCCGCCGTACGATCGAGGTGGATCTGGAGATTCTGCTGCACCTGGCCACGCTGGTCGAGCGGCACGTGGAGGGAGGCGCGGCCCTGCGACCGACGAGGATTGTCGACGAGTTCGCTCGAGTCATCGAGCAGGAGCTGGATTACCGCATCGAGGCGGCCCATCTGGAGCGGTTTGCTCGGCAGTTCGAGGGCGATGAGACCGTTTATGTGCCCAAGGTCTTCCGGGAGGCGACGACAGCCCGCGTGCTGACGATGGAGTTCGTCGAGGGCGTACGTTGCGGCGATGCGGAGACCCTGCGACGGGCCGGGCTCGACCCGAAGCGGGTCGCCATGCGCGGCGCGGAACTGATCCTCAAACAGATCTTCGTGCACGGGTTCTTCCATGCGGACCCGCACCCGGGGAACCTGTTCATCCTGCCCGGCGAGGTGATCTGCTATCTGGACTTCGGAATGGTGGGGCGCCTCACCCGACGCGCACGCGAGACCTTCGCCGACTTCGTATACGCCGTGGCCGGGCGCGACCCGGCCCGGGTGACGGGGAGTCTCCTGCGGCTGACGGATCGCGACCCGGGCGTCGAGCCCGACGTCGAGGCGCTCGAGCGCGACGTGGCCCAGATGCTGGATCTGCATCTCGTGGCCCACCTCAAGGAGCTTGACCTGGGCAAGCTGCTCCAGCAGCTCATCGACCTGATCCGGCGTCACGGATTGCGGATCTCGCCGGACCTCGTCATGATGCTCAAGGCGATGGTCACGGCGGAGGGGCTCGGCCGGCAGCTCGATCCGGAGATCGACATGGTGGCCATCGCCGAGCCTTACGTGCGGCGGGTCAAGATGGAGCGGTTGCTGCCGGGCCGGCTGGCCCGCGACCTGTACGACTCGGGCACGCAGATGCTCGAGCTGGCCCGCGAGATCCCGTTTGTCCTGCGGGACATTCTTTACATGGCCAAGCGGGGCCAGTTCCACATGGGCTTCGAACACCGGGGCCTGGAGCGGCTCCAGGAAACGCTGGACCGGGTATCGAACCGCGTGGCGTTCGCGATCGTGGTGGCGGCGCTGATCGTCGGTTCGTCCTTGATCGTACAGTCGCGCATCCCGCCGCTGTGGTATGGGATTCCTGTAGTGGGTCTGGTCGGATTCCTGACGGCGGGCGTGATGGGCTTCTGGCTACTGGCTTCGATCCTGCGGCACGGGCGGATGTAGGGGGGAGCGGGCGGGGATTCCGGGCGGCGGGCACGGCCTCCGCGGGTTTGTCATTCGGCGCGTTTTCCAGGAGGTTCTCGTGAGACGCGCGGCTGGGTATCTGGTCGTTCTTATCGCGGTGGTTCCGTCGCTGGGGCACGCTCAGGGGACCGCCGGGGAGCGCAACGCGGTCCTCGTTCTGGTGGACGGGCTGCGATGGCAGGAGGTCTTCCGCGGAGCGGACGAGGCGCTGCTCAACAAGGAGGCGGGGGGCATCCCAGACCCCGCGGCCGCCCGCAAGGAATTCTGGCGCGACCGCGCCGAGGATCGCCGGGCGGCACTGCTTCCCTTCGTCTGGGGGACGATCGCCCGTGAGGGCCAGCTCTGGGGCAACCGGGACAAGGGCAGCGCGGTCCGCGTCTCGAACGAGCACTGGTTTTCGTATCCGGGCTACAGCGAGATGGTCGTCGGCTTTGCCGATCCGCGCATCGACAGCAACGAGAAGAAGCCCAACCCGAACGTCACGGTTCTGGAGTGGCTGGGCCGACGGCCGGGTTTCGAAGGCCGTGTGGCCGCCTTTGGCATGTGGGACACGCTCCCGTTCATTCTCAACCGTGAGCGGTGCGGGTTCCCGGTCAATGCCGGGACCGAGCCGATGACGGGGGTCTCTACGCCGCGCATGGAGCTGTTGAATCAGCTCAAGGCGGACATCCCACCGGCCTGGAGCGGAACGTGTTTCGACGCGATTACGCTCCATACGGCCCTGGAATACATGCGGGAGCGAAGGCCTCGCGTCGTGCTGATTACTTTCGGCGAGACCGATGAGTTCGGTCACGCCGGACGATACGATCGGTATCTCGACGCGGCCCGGCGGACCGACGGCTTCCTGCGGACGATCTGGGAGACGGTTCAGTCGCTGCCGGACTATCGCGGACGGACGACACTGATCGTGACGGCGGACCACGGTCGCGGCAACCCGCCGGAGGAATGGAAGAGCCACGGCCGCCAGATCGCCGGGTCGGATGCGGTCTGGCTCGCGGCCATCGGGCCCGCCGTTCGCCCGCTCGGCGAGCGGTCCAACGTGCCGACGGTTACCCTGGCTCAGACGGCGGCCACCCTGGCAGCGGCCGTCGGGGAAGACTACGCCTCCGCGGTACCTAGAGCGGCCCGGGCGGTCGGCGATCTGTTGGCGGGTCGGCCGGCGGGGGATTGAGCTTGGGGCCGGGGCTGCGGAGCTCGACGGGGCAGCGAGGCGAGGCGGCTTGTGCCGCGGGGTGCCGACGGTCGTGTCCGACTAGGCGGGTTGGCCCTCCGAGGGCGCTCCGACGCCGAAGTCCGTGTTCTGCCAGAGGACCTCGATGGTGGGGTGGTCGTCGAGCCAGGCGTACTCTTCGCGGAACCACGCCTTGATCGATTCGTCGATCAGTGCGGCGCTGCGCGTGTTCGGGGTGAACAGGTTGATGCATCCGTAGCGGAACCGCTCCAGCAGGATGTCGATGTCGCGCCGGACCGTTTCGCATGTCTGGCCCCGAAAGCCGACGAGCAGGCAGATGCTGTCCGTGAACCGGGCGACATCGGCCGGGGAGCCGAAGTGCATTCTCTTGTTGAGCACGGCGTTTCGCAGATGATCGTCGAACGTTTCGACCCCGACCTTGATCCGGGTCGGCACGCGGAAGAACTCGCGCGTGGCATCGAACTGTCTGCGGTAGGCCCAGTACGACTCGCAGATGAACTCGCCGATCCCCCGGGTGGTTATCACCTCGCGGATCCGCTCGCGCACGAAGAGGGGCAGCTCCTGGATGCTGCCCGAGTTGATCACCTCCAGCCGACCGAACTCGCCCGTGACCCTGGCCAGCTCCGTGTCGGCGATCCGGCCGATCTCTTCCAAGTCGGTCGTGTTGTCGCGGATGTAGTCGCAGAAGGTGCAGCGGCTCCAGACGCACGGCAGCGCGCGCAGCAGGACGATCTCACGGGGGATCTTGCGGGTCAGTCGCGAATACCGGACCATCGTACGGCAGCTTCCGGTCAGGCTCCCCTCGATCATACTACGATATGGGGCCGGTCGTCCTGCCGACCGTGCTGGTCGCTCAGGGGGCCCGGGAATAGAATGCGAATAGGGCGGGGACGCCGGTGGGGGCTTATCGAAGGCCGCAGGCATGCCGATCCAGGTCGTGTTCGTGACCGGCCCGCCCGTCTCGGGCAAGTCGCTCGTGGCGGAGATCATCGCCCGGGACGCTGCCCGACGCCCTCCGCACTACATCCGTCTGATCCGAACCGACGGCCAGCGGTCGCCGGTTCGGCTTGCGCAGGCCCCGGAAGTGTCCGGCGTGGCATCGAGTCAGCGGGTCAGCTACACGTGCGAGCGTGTTTTCGAAGTGCTTCCGGAGGCACTGACCCGCGCCAGATGCGGGCACAGGTACGCTACGATCCTCGTGGAGGCCGATTCGGATCCGATCCTGCGGCATGCCTACCCGTACGATGCGCGCCTGTTCGTTATGCCCGCCCCGGGGGAGGTCTTCACCGTTTTCCGCACACCGGCCGAAGCGGCCCGGGCCCTCGAAGAGGTGATGCAGGATACCGCGGCCTTCGCCTCGGAGATTTTCGGACTCTTCGAGAGCGACGCGTGGCAGGAGGAGGACGGTAGGCCCCAGGTGGTCCGCTCCGGACGGGGCACGGAGGAACGGCTGGAGATCTCCGAACAGCAGGCGCGCCGCTTCCTCGCTTCTCCGCTGGGGGCGGAGATCGCCTCTCGGATTCAGTTGCGTCCCGAGTACCACGCGATCGTAGAGAGCGACGTTGTCGTGGTGAACACGGCCGTGGGGGCTTGCAGCGCGGCGGTGGACGAGTGCGTGCGGCGCATCGACAAGTTGCTGGCCCGCGTGCGTCAGAATCGCCGAGCGGACATCCTGTATTGCTGCGACCCGCAGAATGCCCAAGACCCCCGCCGCAGGCACCTGGTGGAACACCTTCGCACCCTGCTGACCTGGTAGGCCCCGGGTTCACCGGCGCCGCCCGACCGGGGCGAGATACACGACGTATTCGTCCTGCCCATCCAGCCCAAGCAGCTCGTCCATCCGCTCCTGGTCGTAAGCGGCGACGGCACAGGTGGCGCAATCGAGGGCCTCGCAGGCGAGGTAGAGGTTCTGGCACAGGTGGCCGGCATCCAGGAGCATCACCTTGTGGGCGGCCAGGTGGTACCGCCACTCGCCGCGGTAGGGGACGCAACTCCAGAAGAACACGACTGCCGCCTCCGCCAGGAAGCCCTGATCGCAGGCCGCCCGCACCAGCGCAGGATCCAGCTCGCGGTCGCGGCGGCGGAGGAGGAGCTGGTGCGAGAGCGGCAGGTATCGGTAGAGGCCGGGTTCAAGCCCCTCGACGCGGCTGACGAGCAGGTAGGTTTCGAAGGGATGGCGTGCCCCGGCGGAGGGCACTGGCCGCAGCGTCGCGTATCCGTCTTTGATGATTTCCTGCACGCCCTGCGTGGCCCAGAGGAGAAACGAAAGCTCCGCCTTGCTGAGCGGATGGTCGCTGAACTGGCGGCGGCTCCGCCGCTCCTGGAGGCACGCATAAAGGTCGTTCTTGCGGATCACGGCGCGGTCCGCGGGCGGCAGGGGGAGAACCTCCGCGCGCGGATCGTGCGGGAGCTGAAGCGGCGGCTGCGGCAGGCCCCGCGCCTGGTCGGTCAATGTGCGCCGAAGGGCAGCGAAGTTCGATCTCATGAACGCCCGGTGACGGACGATTTCGTCCACGGCAGGTCCTCCAGCCCGGCAGCGTCCGGCCCGCAGGGGCCCCGGGCCCGCCCCCGGATCGAAGGGCATTGTAAAGAACGAACCCGACGGAACCCAAAGGTCTCGAACGTGCAGGCGGCCGGAGCGGTGCCGGGCGATATTTCGGATCCTGGAAGACGAGTCTGGGCTGCCAAGAGGCTCAGGCAAAACGGGCGAGCATGGGTGCCAGCGGCTGCCGTCCCGCATAGCCGTCCGTCACTTCATGCCAGTGGGCAATGTCGGGCTCGCCCAGCTTCCAGCAGAGATAGACGAGACGTCCGTCAAAGACGGCGGGAAAGTCGATCAGGCCCGTGTCGTAGTCCTTCAGTTCGCAGCCGATCGTCTCGATCTCTTCGGTGAGTTCCGTAAGGCGGTCGGCGATTTCCTGGCGGCGATCACGGAGTTGCTCGAGTTCCTCGGATGGGCCGCGCCGGACAAGGACCTGATATTCCTTCTGAATCTCAAGCAGCATGTGGTAGTGCCGAACCACGTCGACGACCACCCGGCGGACGAGCGGAAGCGCCCGTTGCGCCATCGCGACTGAGAAGACCCGCCGCGCGCGTGGTTCCTGATCCCCTCGCTGGCTCACCGCCTTATGCGCGTCCATATGGCGCTTCTCCGCAACCCGCGACCTGAGAGTGGCCCCGCCTGCGTTCATTTCTACCAGGCGCTGCGGCGATTGTCAATCGAAAGCATGCGTGTTTCGGCGGATTTTCGCGAGTTTTTGCACGGGACGAAGGCAGCTTATCCGAAGACGGGGCGATAATCGTGTTTCACCGCACGGCAACCGATAAGGAGGGTCCTTTGGGCGGGGTCATGGGCTGCGCATCGGGTGCGCGATCCGCCGTTCCTGCTCCTGCGCCCATAGACGGATTCGGTCAGGGGCGCCGGGCTGGGCGGCAACCCGGCCGTACCACCGCATTGCTTCCTCGTCGCGTCCCAGACGACGATTCAGCTCGCCGAGGACGTACGCCGCCGGGCCGCGGTTGGCCGGTGCGACCTGCTCGGAAAGCCACGCCCGCTCCAGATGGGTGAGCGCCTCGCGCTGGTACCGGCGCTCCCTTTCGATGGATTCGAGAGCTCGCCGGGCGGCTTGCCGCAGCTCGTCCTCGAGAATCGTCTCGGCCTGCGCGGTACGAAGGAACGCGGTGGCCTCCAGGTTCTCTCCATGCCGGCGAAGGAGCATTCCGACATAGAGTCTCATAAAGGCGGCTTGGAACGGATTAAATCGGCCCTCGGCCAATGCGGCTGACGCGAGTGTCGCCACATGGAGTTCCCGGTCGGCCGGATTGGGCACCTCGGTGGCCGGCGGTTCCCATCGCCGGGCGTAGGCTATGATCCGCTCAAGTCGGGGGGTGCGCGGGCAAACGGACCCGGCGTCTCGGGCGACCCATGAGGCACGCAGATTGAGCCATGCCATCGCCTCGTCTCCGCATTGCCGCCAGCGGTAGCACGCGATTGCAAGGTCATATCGATCCAGAGGATGGATGTCGCGGGGGTCGCTTTGCGGGGTGATGCCGGCGGGGCGTTGCAGCTTCGGGTGTTTGAGCAGGCGCTCGAGAAAGTATGGGGCCAGCGGGCCGGCAGCCGTGAAGTCCGTGAGGTATCCGCTGTAAAGACATGCGGGACACGTTGAGATGCGGTAAAACTCCGGCTGCGGGCCGGTTGCCCGTTCGAACAGGTCCCGGTCGATTCCTCCCGAGCCGTCAGGCTCCTCCGCCACGAAGGCATCCACCGCGTGGCCGCAGGCCGGACAGGTGACCGTCAACCGCTCGATACCGACAAGGGGAGCCGGCCTTGCGGAGCCCAGCAGGATAGTGATGACGGCTGTGCACGTACGCACGAGCGGGGATTGTACCGGGCCGGCGGGATGTCCGCCTGCGGTCCGAGGGCGCGCGTGGGGACCGCTCGTGCAGGCGGAACCGGCCCGGCCCGCCGGTGGGGAAACAGCGCGTCTGGAGTTTTCGGTCGCTCCGGCATAAGAGAGTGTCGTGAGATACGTGCTGGGCGCTTATCCGTCGCTGCTCCGCGTCGCGTGGGCGCACATGCTCCAGTACCGGGCCGAGATGGTGATCTGGGCGATCTGGGGTCTTGTGCACCCGCTGATTGCGCTGGCGGTGTGGTCGGCGGCATCGGGGGGCCGGGTGATCGCGGGCTTCGATCAGCGGGAGTTCGCCGCGTATTTCCTGCTCCTGATGATCTTCGGTCACCTGACGATGTCCTGGGATGCCTTCGAGTTCGGGTGGCTGGTCCAGTCGGGGCGGCTGTCGCCCAAGCTGCTCCGCCCCATTCACCCGGTGCATGAGCCGATCGCGTACAACGTCTCGTACAAGGTGATGATGTTGGTGGTGCTCGCCCCGGTGTGGGCGGTTCTGTTTGCGTACTTCCGCCCATGGGCGCCCACGCAATGGTGGCACATCCCGGCTGCCGTCCCCGCGCTGCTGCTGGCCGCCGCCACCCGTTTCCTGTGGAACTACTGCGTGGCGATGATCGCCTTCTGGACGACCAAGGTCGATGCGATCCACCAGCTCTACTGGTCGGTGGACCAGTTCCTGGGCGGGCGACTCGGCCCGCTGGCGGTAATGCCGGGGTTTATCCGGCGGGCGGGAGCTTGGGCGCCGTTCCGGTACATGACCGTCTTTCCCGTGGAGATCGTGATGGGCCGGCTCAGCGGGACCGAGGTTCTGGTGGGACTGGCGGTGCAACTGTTCTGGCTGGGTTGCGGCTATCTGCTGTTCCGGGTGATCTGGCGGATGGGGATCCGCCAGTACGCGGCGGTGGGTGCGTAGCCGCACGAGTGGGCGACGGGACATGCGTGCCCTGACACTCCTGGTGGCCTCGTTGCGGGCGAGCCTTGAAGCGGAGATGGCCTACCGGGCCGACTGGTTCGCCCGGCTGGCGCAGACGGGGATGGGCATTCTCACGACGCTCGGGGCGCTGTGGGTCGTCTTTGCGCATACGGACAGCCTGGCGGGCTGGAAGCTGCACGAGATCGTGGCCCTCCTGGGGGTCTTCTATATCGTGACGGGTCTGATCGGCACAGTGCTCTCTCCGAACATGGCCCGGATCATGAGAGAGGTCCGCGAGGGGACGCTCGACTTCCTTCTGCTCAAGCCGGTCAACGCGCAGTACTTCGCCAGCATTCGTCAGATTGCCCTGTGGAGGCTCACGGAGACGGGGTTGGGTCTGGTTCTCGTCGGGTGGTCGCTTCGAAGCACGCCCGGGGCGATCGGGCTTGCCGCGGCTCTTCGGTTCGTTCTGGCCCTGGGCGCCGGGATGGTCATCCTGTATTCCTTCTGGCTGGCCCTCGTCACTACCACCTTCTGGTTCGTCAAGATCGTGAACATTGAGGAGATCGTCTGGCAGGCTGTGGAGGCGGGACGCTACCCCGTGGATATCTATCCGCGGTGGCTGCGATTCGGCCTGAGCTACATCATCCCCGTCGCGTTCGTGATCACGGTGCCCTCCCGAAGCCTGCTGGGTCGGCTGGGCTGGGGCGAGCTTGCGGCGGCGATCCTGCTGGCGGGGGCGGCCTTCGCCGCCACGGCGTTCTTCTGGCGGCTCGGCCTTCGTCGCTACAGCGGCGCCTCGGCCTGATCGGCCCGGCAAGGGCCGTGCGGGGGCCCGAATCTTCCGTGCCGCAGTGCCGTTCGCGCTATGGTTTTCCGGTCTTTCCAGGAGTGCCCGGGGGGCCTCCGACCTGAAAGTCGGCGTCCGAGATGGAAGGGTCCGGCTGGATGTCCGCATACAGATAGAGCGCGTCGACCCGTCCGTCGGGCAGCGAGAGCCTGGAGCCGGCCGGGAGGTTGGTTCGCGCGTCGATCCACAGGTCCTGCCGCGGATGCGGCGCGGCCGGGGTGGCCCGGCGGAGGATTACGAAGTGGTGCGCCTCGATCGAAAGAGGATCGAGTACCTCGCGTCCGGAATATCGAACCTCGACAGGCCCCCCGCCGGGAGGATGGTCGATGGCTGCCAGCGTCCGCTGCATCATCCGCGTGATGCCGAAGTCGGTGATCGGCCTGCGGGACTGGCCCCACCTGACCGGGTCCAGTACCTCCACGCGCCGGATCTGCGGCGGGAAGAGCAGCCAACCCTTGCGCTCCCTGAGGATCAGCTTGTTGTCGTTTGTCCCGGCCACGTAGATCGATTCGTACAGGTACGCGTCTGGGTCATCCCATTCGAATTTCACGCTGAAGGGCTCGGCGCGGAAGCGTACGCGGATCTTCTCCATGGGGGCCATGGAGCCGCTCAGCCCTGTCCGCTCCTGCCGATAGAAGGTCATCCGGTACCTGGGGATTTGTTCCGTGTGCCGCAGGACCTCGCGCAGGTAGGCTACGGGGTCTCGGCGGATCGCCTCGCTCAGGCCATCATCCTGGGACTGGCGAACCGCCGCCGGACCGAACTGAATCGACTCCGCGCCGGAAGGCGCACACCCGACCAGCAGCAAGGATCCGATCGCCGACGCGACGACGAGGCTGCCCTTCGCACGCCGGCCGGGCGGCCGGCACTTGCGGGTTGTCGCCGGCCGGAGGCGGCGGAAGGCCATCGCGGGGCGGATGGGGCGGCTTGCGGCAGCGGGCCGGCATCCCGGTCGGCGGTTCAATAGAAGACCGTCCTGGTCCGGTGATGCCGGACGCGCACATCCTCGTCGTGTGACCGATGCCATAGATATTCGTCGATCATCCAGACGTCCCTGTCGATCCGACGGTTATGCAGGGCCCGGTGCATCAGCTCCACCGCCCAGATCGTGTGCGCTCGAAGCTCGACTTCCTCTGGTGTTCCGGCCGGGATCTCTTCCCGGGCCTCCACACGCGATTCGAGCGCCCCGGCCAGACGCAGGATGCCCAAGTGGCGCAACACCTGGGGAAGCCGATAATCGGCGAACGCAGTCAGCCGATCAAGTCCGGTAATCGTGGGACCGCCGGAGGCACGCATCGCGACGGCCAGATCGGCGGCACAGATCTGGGATCGCTTCAGGAACCAGACCGTGCGTCCTTCGTAGAGGGCGCAGTCGCAGAATGAGGGGAACTCGCGGGCCAGCGTACGGGCGATCTCTACGGCGTCGGCGCCCGCTTTGCGGACCAGGTTCAGGACTCGGCCATCGTACCGCTCCAGCAGGACCCGCCCGGTCTCGTTGATGATCGCCACGCGATGGTCCAGCAGGGGGATCTCCCCTTGACCTCGAAAGACCCTCCGCACCTCGTCGCGGCCCGCCGCCGCCCACTTTCGGGCCGTTTTCCATGCCGGGTCCTCTTCAACCGCCCGTGCCAGGCAGGCCAACAGGGCGTAGTACCGGTGCCACGCCCGGCCGCGGAATGTCACCACCCAGGGCGGGTCGGCCCAGAAGCAGAAGTTCAGGCAATCGACCAGAAGAACGAAGTTGGCGACCTCGTCGGGTTCGCCCGCGGGGGCCAGCTCGTGCGGCTGTGTGGGCAGCGAGATGTCCTCGGCGCGCACGGCCGCCGCCCAGCGCGCGACGGCCTCCACGTCGGTCCGAACCGAGCGGCTCCTGTCCACGACGTAGCGGGTCGATCCGAGCACGTCCATCGGGCCGAGCTTACCGTGCGCCAGGGGCATGACAAGCCCTCCCGGGCGATGAACGGGACACCCGCCTGGATCAAGGCGCTCCGGGGGCTCCGGGGCCGTGGCGTCCGTCCTGAGGTCCCCCTTGCGCGAGAGGGGTGTCAGCTCGTGCCGCGCGCCGACGGTCTCCAGTCCGACCGGCCGTGGTCAGAGCGTCCGGTCCACGGCCGCCGTGACGCGGGCCAGGTCCCGCATGAGCTCCGCAAACACCTTCGGCGTGATCGACTGGGCTCCGTCCGTCAGGGCGTGTTCGGGGTCGGCGTGGACCTCGATCAGCAACCCGTCGGCACCTCCGGCGATTGCCGCCTTGCTCATCGGCGGGACCATGTACGCGTGGCCCGTACCCTGGGACGGGTCCACGATGATGGGCAGATGGGAGCGCCGCTTGACGGCGGGCACGATCGCCAGCGCCAGCGTGTTCCGCACGTAGGTCTCGTGCGTGCGGATTCCCCGCTCGCACAGGATCACGTTGGGGTTGCCTTCCTTGATGATGTACTCGGCCGCCAGGAGGAACTCGTCGAGCGTCGAACTCCACCCGCGTTTGAGCAGGACGGGTTTGTTGGTCCGGCCGACGGCCTCGAGCAGGTTGAAGTTGTGCATGTTGCGGGTGCCGATCTGGAGGACGTCGGCGTACCGGCAAACGAGGTCCACCTGGTCTACGCTCATGACTTCAGTCACGACCGCCAGGCCGGTCTGCTCCCGGGCCTCGGCCAGGATCTGGAGCCCCTCTTCGCCGAGCCCCTGGAACTGATAGGGGCTGGTCCGCGGCTTGAAGGCCCCGCCCCGCAGCCCCACCGCGCCGTGTTCGCGGACGATGTGCGCCAGCTCGAGGAGCTGCCGGCGGCTTTCGACGCTGCACGGCCCCGCGATCACGGCCACGCGCCGTCCGCCGATCTTCACGCCCGGAGCGATCGCAATCTCCGAGGGCTCGGGCTTGACCTCCCGGCTGGCCATCTTGTACGGAGCGAGGATCGGGATGACCCGCTCGACCATCGGCGCCTGTTCGAGCGTGCCCTTGTCCTTGAACCGCTCGTCGCCGATGACGGCCACGACGGTTCGCTCCGTTCCGCGTATCACGTGTTCCTTCAGACCCATCTCCCGCACGAGCTGGACCACGTGGTCCACGTGCTCCTGCGTGCACCCCGGTTCCATCACGACAATCACGGAATACTCTCCTTGTCTGTCACTGGATACGGCCTCGGTTCCTATGTCGCGGACTGGATCGAACGGATGCCGGCCGGATGAATCCGCCGGGGGCGGACTCATCGCGGCCGTTGAAAGGTGAAGCGATTCCGCCGTGAGCGCGCGAGGGCAGGGCGTGGGCCGGTGCGCTCCGCCAGAGGTGTCCGGCCTTCGGGGTCCGGGCGCGGGGCTTCGTTCAGCGTCGCCAGGGCCACCCTCGACCCTCCTGCGTGATCCGATAAAGACGCACCGCTTCCGCGAGAATCCGCCCGGCCAGCTCGCGGGCGTGTCGGGCGTCGGCTGCGGTCCTTCGGACCGCCTGGTTCAGGGAGAGGTCATCGCACGTTCCATTTGTGTTGCTGCGGTCCAACATGCTTTATCCTCCGATTCGGTCCATGCCGCCCATGTAGGGGCGTAGCGCTTTGGGGATCGTGACGCTGCCGTCCCGGTTCTGGTTGCACTCGAGGATCGGGATCAGAATCCGCGGGCTGGCCACGACCGTATTGTTCAGGGTGTGGCAGAACTGCACCTTGCGGTCCTTGTCCCGATACCGGATGTTCAGCCGCCGGGCCTGGAAATCGTGCAGCCGGCTGGCCGAATGCGTCTCGCCGTAACCGCCCCGCGAGGGCATCCACGTTTCCAGGTCGATCGTGGAGACGTTCTTGGCCCCCAGGTCGCCGGTGCAGAGCTGCACGGCCCGGTAGGGCAGCTCCAGCCGGCGGAGCATCTCCTCAGCGAAGCCGAGCATCCGCTTCTGCCAGGCCCTCGACTCGTCCCGGTCGTTACGGCACAGCACCACCTGCTCGACCTTGTCGAACTGATGGATGCGGTAGATTCCGGCGGTGTCCTTGCCGTAGGTTCCCGCCTCGCGGCGGAAACACGTGGAGAGGGCGACGAAGCGCTTGGGCAGCTCTTCCTCCTGGAGGATCTCGTCGGCGTGGTAGGCCGTCAGCGCCACCTCGGCCGTCCCGGTCAGGTACAGGTCGTCGGCCGGCATGTGGTAGGCCTGTTCCTTGCCTCCCGGGAAGAACCCGGTTCCGACCATGACATGGTCGCGGACCAGCACGGGGACGGACATGGGCGTGAAGCCCTGCTCGTAGACCATGTAGTCGAAGGCCATCCGAAGGACGGCCTGATGCAGAAGCGCTCCGGCGCCCCGGAGGAAGTAGCTTCGGGAGCCCGAGAGCTTGACGCCGCGCTCGATGTCGATGATCCCAAGCCGTTCGCCCAGCTCGGCGTGGCTGAGGGGCTTGAAGTCGAACTGGGGCGGCTGGCCCACGCGGTACAGCTCCACGTTGGCCGTCTCGTCCGCCCCGACGGGCACGTCCTCGTCCGCCGGGATGGGGACGGTCAGCATCAGGGCGTTGAACTCTTCCAGGACGCTCTTCTGTTGCTCCTCGAGTTCCTTGGCGCGGGCCTTGAGCTGAGACATCCTGGCCACCATGGCGTCGGTCTGGGCCTTGATTTGTTCCTCGGTCATGCCCTGGGCCGCCGCGCTGCGTCGCCAGGCGCTCTTGGGGTTTCGGTACTGGGCGATCTGGTCGCCCGTTTCGTTCTGCTCGGCCTTGAGGCTGTCCAGCTCGGACTGGATGGCCCGCCGACGGTCGTCCACCTCGCACAGGCGGTCGATGTCGCAGGCGATCCGCTTGCGGGCGGCCGCTTCCTTGATGAGATCCACGTTTTGCCGGATGAACCTGATGTCGAGCATTTGGCACCCAAGAAAAAAGCCCTGAACCGCGTTTTCGCGTCTCAGGGCTGTTTCCTGGCTCGTTTGTGCAGACGACCTACGCCCGGAGACGCACACCTCCGTAGAACCAGAACCAGCTAAAGTAATAACCGGACGTTGGAGTCACAACCGTCTCTCCGATCGCCTGGGCCTCCCGGACGTGTTCCGGCCGGACGCGGGCGCCGTTCCATCGGGGTGCGCCGCTACAACAGGTGTATTGCGACGCCCCTTTACATCTAGTTTACGTGGCCAGCGGCCCGGAGTCAATCCGCATCCCGAGAGCACGTGTCCGGCCCCGAGGCGGCTCCCTTGCCGTCGGCCGGGGCCCTGCTGATGGGGGCGGTCGTGTCTGCCTACGGGCCGGCGTGAATCCGTTTGCCTGAAGGACAGGGGGTTGGAGGGGGCGGCTGACCGGGCTGCCAACCGGCCGGGCTCACCCCTCGCACCCCATGGCCAGCACCGAGGGCCCGCCGCCGGCGGCGCATGTGTCGGCATGTCATTTCCGAGGAAGCAGCGACCCAGGGCCGCGCGACCCCCTGGAACCCCCGCTTGCACCGGGGTGACGTACGAAGGAGCGGATGGCGCGGGCGAGTCACCTGTTTACCGGTTCGCCTGGGCTGGAGCGCTACGTGGCCGATCGGCCGGGAACGTTCCGTTGCACAACCCGCAATACGGGCACACGCTGACCAAGCCCCATCCGGGGGTGTGGGTGCCTGGCTCGCAGCGCGTATCGCTCGTGCCGGGCGCGACCGCACCTCGCATGGTTGTCCAACCGCCAGACTTCGGGGACCGGGCACTGGGAATTCCTCGGCGCATCCGCAGAGATTGCGGCATGCGGATGCCTGCATCCTCTTCCGTTCGCGTGGGTGAGAGCCACCTTCAGGGCGAGTCTGCTGGCGCCACGCCGGGGCTGGGCGCCGTCCTAGCGCCAAGGAAGGGGCGCCCCTCGGCGAGGCACACGGACGATCGCGTGTGTCTTGGTGGCAGCCGGAGACCGCGGTAGGATGACCGCGCCCCGGTCGATCGAGTTTCATTCAGGAGCGACCCGCCCATGTCACGTATTCCGCGTCGTGTCTTCCTGACCCGTGCGGCCCACGTCTCGGGTGCCGCCGTGATGTTCCCTTCGCTGGTATCCAAGCCGGCCCTCGGCGACGCCGCAACCGCTCCGGCGAGCGAACGGATTGCGCTCGGAGTGATCGGGGTCGGCGGTCAGGCGCAGTGGCACATCGACAAGTTTATTTCGTTTCCCGATACGCAGGTGGTGGCCGTTTGTGACGTGCGTGCCAGCCACCGCGAGGAGACGGCGCACCGGATCGACGCCGCCTATGCGCAGAAGCGGGGCCGGGCGGATTACAAGGGATGTTCGGTGTATCGGGACTTCCGCGAGCTGCTGGCGCGCCCGGACATTGACGCCGTCTGCATCTGCACGCCCGACCACTGGCACGCGATCATGGCGATCGAGGCAGGCCGAACCGGCAAGGACATCTACCTCGAGAAGCCGATGGACGTGTGCGTGGCCGAGGGCCGGGCGATCTGCGAGGCGGTCCGGCGGCACCGTCGTGTCTTTCAACACGGGACGCAGCAGCGATCGGGGGCGACGTTTCGTTTTGCCGTGGACGTGGTCCGGCGTGGACGGATCGGCCGGCTGCGGCACATTCGCATCGCAGCGCCGGCCAGTGTTGCCGGGCCGGTCGTCGGTCCGACGCCGGTGCCGGAGGGGCTCGACTACGAGATGTGGATCGGGCCGGCGCCGATGAAGCCGCACACGGACCTGCGATGCGGCAAGGGGACGTGGTACCATATCTGCGACTACACGATCGGCGGGTTCATCGGCGGCTGGGGCGTACACCACATCGACATCGGACAGTGGGGCAACGAGGCCGACGCGACCGGTCCGGTGGAGGTGGCCGGCACGGGCGTCGTGCCAAGGGAAGGGATCTACGATGCGCCCACGGCATTCCGCGTGGAGTATCGCTACGCCAACGGGGTCGTGGTGGGGTTTACGGACGACAAGCAGGAGACGCACGGGGTGCGCTTCGAGGGAGACGAGGGCTGGATCTGGTGCAGCCGCGACCGGGTGGATGCGCACCCGCGGAGCCTGCTCGAAGGGGCGCCGGGACCCGCTGAGGTGGGGGTGTTCAGGAATGACCGCCACCATCGGGACTTCGTCGAGGCCATCAGGACCCGTCGGTCCACGGTGTGTCCGGCCGAGGTAGCGCATCGTTCCACGACGATCTGCGGCCTGGCTCACATTGCGATCCAGACCGGCGTCAAGCTCCGCTGGGACCCCGAGAAGGAACGGTTTGTCGACAACGATGAGGCCAACCGGATGCTCAGCCGGCCGATGCGCCCGCCCTGGCACCTGTGACGGCTCGAGGCTGGTCCGACGGCGCGGGCCCCTGGAGGAAGGGCGGTGAAGTTCTGCACTTTGCTTGGGTGTTGGGTCGTCATCCTCGGGGCGGCGGCACCCGGCGGACCGGCTTCGCGCCAGACCCCGGGCGGACCTGAGGGACAGATCCGCTTTCGGCCCCTGGTGATCTGCGACGACTTTCCGCGGGCCTATCAGGTCGCCGTGGCGGACCTCAGCGGGGACCGCCGACCGGACATCGTCGTCCTGGGCGAAGATCCGGGAACTGTGGAGTGGTTCGAGAACCCCGGGGGGGCCTGGCCGGTGCGGTGGGCCCGGCATCCCATTTCCCGCACCACAACCCGTCGCAACATCGACCTGGCTGTGCATGACGTGGACGGCGACGGCCAGCTTGACGTGGTCCTGGCCAGCGAGTTCGACATGAGCCGCAGCGATACGGGCGGAGCCGTCACGTGGCATCGCCGCGGGCCGGACCTCGAGCAGGAATGGGCGATGGTGCGTATCCACGCCGAACCGACGGCTCACCGGGTGCGCTGGGCCGACGCGGATGGCGACGGCCGCAAGGAGTTGATCACGGTCCCGATCGTCGGCACGGGCGCCCAGCCGCCCGAATACGGCCATCCGCCGGTACGGATCCTGTGTCATCGGGTTCCGACGGATCCGGTCGGGGCTTTCTGGCCGGAGCAGGTGGTCACTGAGGCACTGACGCTCGTGCATGGCGTGTTTGTGGTTGACTGGGACGCAGACGCGCGAGAAGAACTCCTGACGGCCTCGAGCCAGGGCATTCACCTCTTTCGTGCCGAGGGCGGCGGGGGGAGAATGCGCTGGTCGGGCCGGCGGCTTGCGGCCGGACATCGCGGCGAGCCTCCCAGGAGCGGATCCAGCGAAGTGTGCGTGGGGCGGGGCCCGGAGGGGGTGCGGTTTCTGGCCGCGATCGAACCGTGGCACGGAAACGAGGTGGTCGTTTACACGCCGGATCGGTCCGGTGACGACGAAACGACGGAGTGGCGACGCGAGGTGATCGACGACTCGTTTAAGGCCGGTCACGCCTTGGCCTGCGCGGACCTCGACGGGGACGGCGTGGACGAGATCGTTGCCGGCTACCGCGGTGAAGGGGCGTGCCTTTACGGGTACAAGCATGTGGGCCGGCGGTGGGAGCGATTCGCGATCGACATGGGAGGGATGGCGGCGCAGGGCTGCGTGGCGGCCGACGTGAACGGGGACGGCCGGCTGGATCTCGTGGCGGCGGGAGGCACGACGCACAACGTGAAGGTGTATGTGAACGAGCCCGCCGGGGTCTGGCGCGCGGAGCGGGCCCCGGGCGAAGTACGGGGGGCGGCCAAGCGTGGTCCCAGAGGCTGACGTTCGAGCCAGCCGCGACGGCGTGCTCGTGGCGTTTCATGGTGAGACCTTCGAACGACTCGTGAAAGATCTGCCTGCGGAGTTGCGGAGTAAGGGGGCGCGATCTGACATGGGATCAGTTGGAGTCGCTGGACGTGAGGGCCCTCACACAAGGGTTTGCTGATGAAAAACAAATCTGCCCGTCAGCCATCTGCGGTCGAGTCGATGGGGTTTCCGGTTGTGGTGGCCGTCCTGCTGAGCTTCGCGAGTTCAGCGGCCTTTCGGGAAGTTCGGGCGGCCCAGGCGCGCAGGACCACCGGCTCGGGGCCTGCCCTGCGGTCGGTCGCGGTGCCGGCGGCCGCCGGCGAACCCGCCCCGGACATCCGGGGGGAAGGGTTTACGCCGCTGTTTGACGGCAAGACGCTCGACGGATGGCGGCGTGTGAACGGCTCCGCGACGTACCACGTCGAGGACGGGTGCATCGTCGGGGTGTGCGACCCGAAGTCGCGGATGAACACTTTCCTTCGTACTGAGGCGACGTATCGCGATTTCATCCTGGCTGCGGAGGTGCGGTTTGACGTGCCCGGCAATTCGGGCATCCAGTTCCGCTCGAAGCAGCGGGAGGGCGACGGTCGCGTGTACGGCTACCAGTGCGAGATCGACCACAACCCGGATCGGCGGTGGTCCGGCGGCATCTATGACGAGGCCCGACGGGGCTGGCTGTACGACCTCAAGGGCGAGGCGCGTGCCAGGGCCCGCGCGGCTTTCCGATACGACGGCTGGAACACGATCATCATCAAGGCGCAGGGGCGGCGGCTCCAGACGTGGGTGAACGGCGTGCCCTGTGCCGACTTCACGGATAACGATCCGAAGGACTTCACGCCGGAGGGGTTTATCGCCCTCCAGGTCCATGCCGGGCCGAAGGGAACAATCCGGTGGCGAAACATCCGCCTCAAGCAACTCCCGCCACCCGCCACGGCCCCCGTCCGCCCGGCCAGGGAGTGACCGGCCCAGGGGAGGACCGATGTTCCGCAGCGCCGCATGGGCGGCGGTCGCAGGCGTTCTGCTGAGCGTGGATGGGTCGCAGGCGTTCGAGTTCCGGCGCCCTCTCTCGCCTCCGCGAGCGTTCGACGTTGTAGCCCATCGGGGGGCGATGTACCGCGCGCCGGAGAACACCCGGCCGGCCATCGAGGCCGCCATCGAGGACGGCGTCGAATGGATCGAAGTGGACATCCGCCGGACCCGGGACGGCCATCATGTGCTTTTTCACGACGAACGTCTCGACGGCAAGACGAACGGGTCAGGGCTTGTGCGCGAACGGACGCTGGCCGACCTGAAGGCGCTGGACGCCGGGTCGTGGTTCGCCCCGAGGTTCGCCGGCGTGCGGGTGCTCACGCTGGAGGAGTGTCTTTCGATCGCCCGGGGACGGGTGAACCTGTATCTGGACTGCAAGGGCGCGGACCCCGACTTGCTCGTGCGACAGGTCGTCGCGGCGGGCATGACCGACCAGGTGGTAGTGTTCGACGAGCTCGAGCGACTGCGACGAGTTCGCGAGTGCTCCGGCGGGGCGGTCGCGATCATGCCGAAGTGGCGCAACCGACCCGGCCTCGACGCCTGGAGACGGGCAGTTCGTCCGGATGCCGTGGAGGTCGATGCGGATGAGGTGACGGCGGACTTATGTCGGACCTTCCATAATGAGGGCGTCCGGGTGTTCGCCAAGTGCCTCGACAAGTGGGATGGGCCTGCGTTCTGGGACAGGGTCCTCGCGGCCGGAGCCGACTGCATTCAAACCGACCTGGCCGAGGAACTGATCGCTCACGCCGTCTGGAAGCGGCTGCGTGGCCGGCCGGTTCTCATGGCGCTGCACCGGGGCGCCAGCCGCTACGCACCTGAGAATACCCTGCCGGCGTTTGAGAAGGCGGTCCGACTGGGCGCGGACCTGGTCGAACTGGACGTGCGGACGACCCGGGACGGCACCTTCGTCCTTCTGCATGATGCAGATCTCGACCGCACGACGAGTGGCCGGGGACCCGTTCGGTGGGTTACGTCGCAGATCGTTGCCGAGCTGGATGCCGGACGCTGGTTTGCTCCCGTGTTTTCAGGCACCCGGGTCCCGACGCTGGAGGCCTTCCTTGCATGGAGCCCCATGCAGGTGGGCCTGTACGTGGACGCGAAGGACATCCCGCCGGAGGTGCTGGCCGACATTCTGAAACGCCACCGCGTGACGGACAGGGCGATTGTGTATCAGACGCCCGAATACCTGGCGCGGCTGAAGGGGATCGACAGTCGAATCCGCACGCTGGCTCCGCTCACGAAGGTCGGCGGGATCGAAGAGCTGGCCGCAGGCCTTGGCCCGTATGCCGTCGATGTCCCTTGGGAGTACCTTTCCCCGTCGGTGATCGAGCGGGCCCACAGGGCCGGGACGAAGGTCTTCACTGACGCCCCCGACCAAGCCGTGGTCCAGGAGTACGTGCGGGCGATTGGCTGGGGCGTAGATGCCATTCAGACTGACTGTCCCTTGCGGCTCATCCGGGCTGCGGAGTTGGTGGCGACCACCCGGCCGGGTTCGCAGCCGACAGGTTCCGAGCCGGATGCCCGCGCGGCATCCGATGCCGCCGCCGGCTGGGTCGAACGATTTGCGTTCCAGCGGCCGACCGCTGAGTCGGTCGCCACGTGCTTGCGGGACGACCGCGGGTTGCCGGTGTTCTGCGTCATGCCGGGTGCCGGCGGACCCCAGATCGTGCGAGTCTCGCTTCCCTTCCCGCCGGGCAGCTTTCCGTTGGGCGGGAACGTCAAGGTCCGCGCGGAGGCGGGCGAGGTCCAGCCCGATGTGCGTGTCCTCACGCAACACCCCGGTGCGCCGGCATTCGTCCGGCGCGCCATTCTGACGTTCCCGTATGTTTTCAACGAAGGGCAGGAGCGCCGTTTCGCTGTGGTGGCCGCACCGGAGCGCCCGGACGTGCCTCCGCCGCTCCAGGTGGAGGCCGCATTCACCGGCGTGATTGGCGAGCTGGAGATTTGCCTGTCGCAGGCCGGTCTGGTGGTGCGGCGTGGCGGCCGAGTGCTGTGGGCCGCTGAGCCGATCGCGCCGGCTCGGCGGCCGGCGGCTTCGGCGCGGGCAGAGGTGGTCGAGTACGGCCAACACTATCTTTGGGCGCGGCTGCTCGTGCCCGACGCCTTGTGGCCCCGGATCATCGAGGTTCGGGCCGACGGGCACGGGACCGTTGCGGCTCGCGTGCACCTTCAAAGACTGGAATCCGACGACGGTTACGCACCGGACCTCGGGTGGCGGATCACCGGGCCGACCTGGGTCCGCTTGCGGTCGGGCGGCGCTGAGCGCGAGGTGCAGGTCGAGCCCCTCACCCACGACTTTTCAACCGGGATGCCGGCCTCGCTGGTCTCGCCGCAGCTGCGTCTGGATATGCCCGATGCGCACCTCGTACGACGCGGCAAGCTGACGGTCAGACGTACGTCGGCCGGCGGGGAAGTGACTTATCTGCGGTGCCTGGCCAGCGAGAAGGTGCCCCATCAGGAGGCCGCATGGCGACAGGCGAGTTTCGTGCTGGGCCCGGTGGAGGCGGCCCCGTGGAGCCCGCTGCTGGAACCTGTGCACCGGGTGCGGATTCCGTCGGCTTTCTTCGACGCGCTCTACGGGTCCGGAGCGGAGATCGATTTGTCGGCCTGGCCGATGCTGGATCGGGCCCGCGATCTTCATCGCCGGGCCATCGGGGAGTCCATGCTCCTGGGTGATGATTTCGGCAACGTCACGAGCTTTCCGCGCGGGGCCTTCGGGATGAACCGTCTGAATCACTGTCCCCCGGTGTTCGAAGAGTTCTACCGCTGCGGCGATCGCCGGCTGCGCGAGGTCGCGTTGCTGTGGTGCGACAACTTCCATGATCTGTCCATCTGGTGGGGAACACGGCGCCCGGGCGAGTTCGGCGGGACGCGCTACAACAACGCCCGCAAGGGCGATGACGCCTTCATGTGGCGGTCGAACACCGCAGTGGATTTCTGCACCAAGGGATACGACTCGTTTTTCCTGGCCTACGAGGAGACCGGTGATCCGCGCATGCTGACGGCGCTCCGGTGGCAGCTCGACTACGCAGGGCGGAAAGTGCACGCCGACCGGGGTGAATGCCGGAACATCGGCGACGTCCGCGACTTCCTGCGCCTCTATCGGTACACGGGCCGTTCCGACTACCTCCGCCAGGCCGAACGTCTTTTTGCGGAGCTGCGAACGCGGCTCTCGACAGGGGGGCTTTTCAGTCAGGGAGGAGCCCCCCTCGAACCGGATCCGCCCTTCATCGATGACGACGCCGTCGGTTACAAGCACCCTTTCGCCAAGCCGTACATCCTCGGCTATGCGCTCGCAGGTCTCCCCGCGCTGGCGGCTCAGGCACCGGAGCAACCACGCGTGCGGGAGGTAGTCGAGGCCGTCGCGGATTTCCTGGCGGACTCGCAGGATCCGGTCGGGGGCTGGCGATATCCGCACCCTGCATCGGGCCGGGTTCTCCTGGGGCAGGCGACGGAGCATGCGTGGCAGATCGCGCAGGCGGCTGAGCTTCTCGGTCCGCGCGGGAAGTACCTGGACGCCATCGAGCGTGTTCTGCGGCAGCGGCTCTGGAGCTGGCAGACGGCCGATCGGCCGGCGGGGAACCTGATCGGTTGGGAATACGCCGCGGGGCGCGTGAAGTCCAGCGATGAGATGCACGCCCTGTACGAGCGCCCGGCGGACCGGGATCCGACCCGGGATTATGTCGAAGGCCGCCTCTCCTTCGACGCCTGCCCGCCGGAGGGCCTTGCGTATTTCTCGGAAGTGCTCGGGTATTATCTGAAGCATCGGGGGCCGGATCGCCTGCTACGGCCGCCGAGCGACGACGAGCCACTGGGAAAAGTCCTGAAGAGGACGCCCGCCTCCGCGAAGTAGTATCGTCAGGGGCCGAGGGACGACCATGAGACGCGTATCGCGTATCCGATCCGCGTGTGCGGTTCTCGCATCGGCAGCCGCACTTGAGGCGGCAACCGGCGCTGAGGCCGTCGAAGAACCGAAGCAGTACCTCGTTCGCGCCGAAAACCCCGAGCCCGACCGGCTTCCCACGCTGGGCGTCTGGACGAGAGGCAAGGAAGTCCTCGTTTCCGCCTCCTTTCCCGAACTTCCGGGTTTTGTGTTCGACGCATGGTGTTACGAAAGCGATATGGAGTTCATCGCGGCCGAGGCCGGCCCGGGCGGCCGGATCGTCCTGCGGCATCGTCTGCGCGGCTCGGCGGAGGTCGTGCTCGCCACGACCGTCACACCCGAAGCCGGCGCAGTGGAGTTCCTTGCTCGTCCCGAGGCGATTCCCTCCGGATGGTCCGACAAGTCGAGCCCCCTGCCCACGCCCAACCTGTGCTGGCAGCTCCAGCGGGCGGTTTCTTTCCGCAGCGCTCCGGATCCCTATCCCGAGTTTGTCAAGCGATGTTTCATCTTCACCGATCGGGGCATGACCTTCCTCCATGAGACGCTCCGCCGTCGGATTCCCTGCCGCGCGCCCGAAGATCCGTACAACAATCCCCCGTGGGTACAATCGTATGTGGGCACGTGGCAGGACATTCCCCGGGTCGGGCCTGCCTCGTGGGCGGACTACAGCCTCGATCGCTACACCACCACGGTGATCGGGGTGGTTTCCCGGGATGGGCGCTATCTGGCGGCCCTCGCCAACGACTCGGCCACCAGTATGCACCAGGCCTGGCACGACTGTCTGCACAATAATGCGCAGTGGCTGCCGGCGGAGGCGCCGCCGGAGCGACGGAGCTGGCGCGTGAAGGCTTATCTGATGCGGAACGACGCGCGGCTTCTCCTGGATCGGGTGCGGCGCGACTTCCCGGGGGCGGTTCCGAGGACAACCATTCATCAGACCGCGGGCGTCAAAGACAATCTGCCCGTGTTTGGCATGCGCTGCCTGGAACGCATGCGCTTCCCGATGTCCTGGCTGTCCGGGCACTACTCCGAGTTCGATCTCTGGCGGTCGGCCGGTCGGGCGAAGGTGATGGAGTGCCTCCTGACCGCGCCGCCCCCGGCGCCGTTCAATCCCGTCGCCTTGGCGGAGCAGGACCGCGGCTCGTACGTGGCCCGGAAGGTCGTCTTCAACCTCACGGCCGACAGCCGGGTACTGGGCTTGCTGTTGGTTCCCAAAGGCCCCGGTCCCTTTCCCGGCGTGCTGCTCCTGCATGACCATGGCGCAAAGTTCGACATCGGCAAGGAGAAGGTCGTGCGCCCCTGGGGCGATTCCCCCGAGCGGTCGGTCTCGGCCCGCCGGTGGGCGGAGGCCTGTTACGGGGGCCGGTTTCTTGGCGACGAGCTGGCCCGCCGGGGTTACGTGTACCTTGCGTGCGACGCCCTGAACTGGTCCGACCGCGGTGGGGCCGGATACGAGGGCCAGCAGGCCTTGGCCGCCAACCTGCTGCATATGGGCATGTCGCTGGCGGGCTGCATTGCACACGAAGATCTTCGGATGGCGGAGTTCCTGGCCGCTCAGCCGGAGGTCGACCCCAAACGCATCGGGGCAATGGGACTGTCCATGGGCGCGTTTCGCACGTGGCAGCTTGCCGCCTTGTCCGACCGCATCGCTGCGGGGGTGGCCGTGTGCTGGATGGCTACGGTCAAAGGGCTGATGGTTCCGGGGAACAACCAGACCCGCGGCCAGTCGGCCTTCACGATGACCCATCCGGGCCTGTTCAATTACCTGGACTATCCCGACGTGGCGAGCTTGGCCTGTCCCAAGCCCATGCTGTTCTACAATGGCCGCCGGGATGCTCTTTTTCCCGTGCCGGCGGTCGAGGAGGCCTATTCCCGATTGCGGCGGGTGTGGGAGTCTCAGGGTGCCGGTCAGCATCTGGTCACGAAGCTCTGGGACACGGGACACGTCTTCGATCAGGCCATGCAGGATGAGGCCTTTGCGTGGCTCGACTTGTACCTTCGGCCTGGCCGGTCGCGGTAACCGGTCTCGAACGGTTCTCGCTGCCGGGCCCCGTCATGCTGACGGGGCCGGTTCCGGAAGCCGTCCCGCGCGGCTCAGTCTCCCCATGAAGGTCGGGGGAGTGGGACCCTTGTCCTCACCGCAATCCCCGAACCCGTGGCGGTGGGGACGAGGCCCCCTATAATCGGGCGAAGCCCACCCACGTTCCGATCCGGTTGCTCGCGTTGACTTTTGAGGTGCGCGCGGCCGTTTGGCTACCGGCGCTCATCGGCCTCGCAAAGGTACGGAGTGATGCATGAACAGCAGCGGGAGGCGGGCCTTCCCCGGGATCCCCACGATCACTGACGGTGCCGGGGCGGTCGTCTGGGTAGAAACCCATATCACGCAGGCGGCTTGCGCTTATCCCATTACGAGTTCGACGACCATGGGAGGAGGGTACTCGGCTGCCGTGGCCAACGGTCAGCGGAATCTGTGGGGAGACAAGCTTGTCTTTCTCGAGCCCGAGAGCGAGCACTCGTCGGCGTCTGCCTGCGAGGGTTTTGCGTTGGCCGGCGGGCGTGTGACGAACTTCACAAGCGGTCAGGGCCTCGTGCTGATGAAGGAAGTGCTCTATACCATCAGCGGCAAGCGCTTGCCGGTCGTGTTTCACATCGGCGCTCGCGCCCTGACGAGTCACAGCCTGAATGTGCACGCCGGGCACGATGACGTCATGGCATGCGCCGACTGCGGTTGGGGCGTTCTGTTCGGGCGGAATGCTCAAGAAGCGGGGGATCTGGCGCTGATTGCCCGGAGGGCCGCCGAGGCATGCCAGTCCCCCTTCATGAACGTTCAGGACGGGTTTCTGACCACGCATACTATTGAGAACGTTCTGCTCCCCGAGCCGGAGTTCATGAGGGAATTCGTGGGCCGACCGGAGGACCGGATTCTGAACCTTTTCGATGTCGCCCACCCGCTGATGACGGGCGTGGTTCAGGACCAGGACTGCTACATGAAGGGCAAGATCGCCCAGCGGCATTATTACGTGCACATGAAACCGGCCCTGCGGGAGGCGATGCAGGCTTTCAGCCGGGCGACGGGGCGCGCCTATGACCTGATCGAGGCGTACCGCATGGACGATGCCGAATACGCCTTGGTCGGCATGGGCTGCATGATGGAGACAGCCAAACCCGTCGTGGACTACCTCCGCACAGAGATGGGCATCCGGGCGGGCGTCCTCCACGTGTGCAGCTATCGGCCGTGGCCGGGCCCGGAGATCGTTCGTGCTTTGCGAAACGTCGCGGCCTTCACGGTCATCGAACGAATGGACGATCCCCTGGCGCCGTCCAACCCGCTCATGCGCGATATCAAGGCGTCGTTCGTGGACGCGGGGCTCGGTCTGGAGGAGTTCCGCGACGCCGGCGCCACGGTGGAACGCTTTCCGCGGATGTTCCAGTGCTCGGCGGGCCTGGGCAGCCGGGACATCCGCCCGGGCCATTTCATCGGCCTCGTCCAGAACATGCGAAGCGCGCTCGCGGGCTCGGACCACCGGGAATACTGCACGGTCGGAATCCGTCACGAGACGGCCATCGAAGCACCGGTGGACCCGGATGTGCGGCCCGAGGGGGCCTTCTCCATGCGGGGTCACTCGATCGGCGGGTACGGAAGCGTGACGACGAACAAGGTGATCGCCGCCGTCGTGGGCGAGCTCTTCGGTCTTCATGTTCAGGCGTATCCGAAGTACGGCTCGTCCAAGAAGGGGCTCCCGACGACGTATTACCTGACCGTGGCTCCGTCACGAATCCTTACGCACTGCGAGCTCGAGCACGTAGAGTTCATCCCGCTCAATGATGTCAACGCCCTCAGTCACGGCGATACGCTGCGCGGTCTCGCGGAGGGTGGAACTGTGTTCCTCAACTCGTCGAAGGACAGCCCCTGCGAGGTCTGGCGGGATGTACCGGCGTGGGCCCGGAGGCGGCTTCGCGATCGCCGCGCGCGGGTCATGGCCCTAGACACATTCCGCATTGCCGACGAGGTCGCCACGAATCCCGAGCTGCGCATCCGCATGATGGGAGTCGTTCTGCTCGGCGTCTTCCTGAAGGCCACGCCCTTCGCGCGCCGGCACGGTATGAGCTTCGAGCAGCTCATGGAGGGTGTCGAGAAGGTCGTTCGCGGCTACTGGGGCAAGCGGGGAGAGCAGGTTGTCCAGGACAACCTGACATGCATCCGCCGCGGGTATCAGGAAGTCATGGAGATTCCTTCCGAGGTCATTTTCGATACCGCCCTGGATGAGGTCGCGGGTACAGCGCTTCCGGTGTTGTCCTGATTGAGAGGAGCCTATGTGCGTCCGTCCCGGCATTCTTCCCCGTCGTGCTGATGAGACCGTCGATGCGGGCAAGTTCTTCGAACGCGTCGTGCCGCTCTATGAACGGGGCGTGGGCGACATCGAGCTGGAGGCGGACCTGGACACGGCCCGCTCGGTGATCCCCCCGGGCACCGGTGGGATGCGGGACTTCTCCTCCATCGCGCCGGAGATTCCCGAGTTCCTCAGCGACCACTGCGTCGGCTGCATGGAGTGCGTGACCGAGTGCCCGGACACGGCCATTCTCGGCAAAGTCATTCCCCGATCGCGGCTGGAGGCCGCCCTCTCGCCGCTTCCGCCGGAGCGGCGTGACCGGATCGCGAACGACTGGGCCAGGACGCGGAAGTACTGGGACGCTTTCGAGAAGCAGGGGAGGGAACCGGGCTGGTTCGGCATCGTCATTGATCCGACGAAGTGCAAGGGCTGCGCTGAATGCGTTCACGTGTGCGAGGACAAGGCCCTCCGGATGACCCGCAAGACTGACGAGAACATGGCCCTCATCCGCGAGAAACTCGCATTCTTCCGATCGGCCGGGCCCACCCCGCGGGACTACATCCACGAGAAGGTCCTCTCGGACATGATGCTTCAGGACTCCACCCTCCAGTACGTGGGCGGGGCCGGAAGCTGCGCAGGCTGCGGCGAGGCCACGGTCCTGCGGATGTTTGTCGCCGCCACCTGTTTCCAGTACGGGGCCGAGAATCTGGGGCTCATCGCGGCGACCGGCTGTAACACCGTCTACACCTCGACCTATCCGTACAACCCCTACCGCGTCCCTTGGTCGAACTCGCTCTTTGAGAACGCGCCGGCCTTCGCCATGGGTGTCCGCGCGAGGTGGGATCAGCAGGGCTGGCGCGAAAAGCGACTGTGGGTCATCGGCGGCGACGGTGCCATGATGGACATCGGCTTTCAGTCACTCTCCCGCATGCTCATGAGCGGCATGGACATCAAGGTCATCGTGCTCGATACCCAGGTGTACTCCAATACCGGCGGTCAGGCCTCGACCTCCACGTTCATGGGGCAGAACACGAAGATGAGCGTCCACGGCAGGGAAATCGCCGGCAAAACCGAGCGCCGCAAGGAACTCGCTCAGATCGTGATGGCTCACCCCGGGGTCTTCGTCGCCCAGACCACGGCCGCCCATATCAATCACTTCTACAGATCCGTCATGCGGGCCAATGAGTACCACGGCCCCGCGGTCGTCATCTGCTATACCACCTGTCAGCCCGAGCACGGCGTCGGAGACCACCTGGCCGCGGAACGGGCGCGTCTGGCCGTCGACTCGCGGACCTTCCCGCTTCTCACGTACGACCCCGAAGCCGGCGACCGGATCCGCGACCGGCTCAGCCTCAAGGGCAATCCCGTCCCGGATAAGGACTGGTACGTGGACCCGAAGACCGGCCGGCCGCTCGACTTCATCGCCTTTGCGCGAGGCGAAGGTCGCTTCGAGAAGCATTTCGACGCCGCGGGGAACCCGTCGCCCGCGCTTCTGGCCGCCAATGAGGACCGTCGCCGGAACTGGCGGATGCTCCAGGAAATGGCCGGCATCGAGCCGGAGCCCTCCGCCGCGTCTCACACCTGAAGACCGCGTCTTCCGGCGGGACGCGCCCCGACTACAATACGTCCCCGTGATTCGGAGCGCGGGGACGCGCAGGCCTGCTGACCTCCTTTCTGCCCGGCGTGTGGAGAGACTGCATGAACCGCGTCGTTTCTGTCCTCGCCTCCTGTGCCGTGCTGGGTGCTGCGGAAGCCGTCCCCGGGGATCGGTCAGCGGGCATCGACCTGGGGGCGGCTATCGTGGTCGTCCGACCGGGCCCGAAGCCGGCGGCCGAAGTCGCGGCGGCGAACCTCTTGGTGGAGGAAATCGAAGAACGCTCCGGGATCCGATTGCCCGTTCGTGATACGTGGCCGACCGAAGGGCGACCGGTGATTGCGCTGGCCACGCGAGGCGGCCCCGCTCCATGGGCGGACGAAATCGGGCTTCGCGCGGACGCCGGGGAGTGGAGCGGGCCGGAAGGGTTCTGCGTCCATGCGGAGCCGGGCGACGCTGGCCGGCCGGCGCGACTCTTCGTGGTGGGTGCGGACGGGCGAGGAGTCATGTACGGCGTGGGACATCTCCTGCGGTGCCTTCGCCTCGCCGCGCAGAAGATCGGGCTCGATGTCCCGCTACAGGTTGCGACGCGGCCCCGATACGCGATCCGGGGGCATCAGCTCGGCTACCGAGCGCGGGCCAACACTTACGATGCGTGGTCGGCCGCACGATACGAAGAGTACATCCGTGACCTCATCGTTTTTGGCGCGAACGCGGTCGAGAACATACCGTTCGAGGATGCCGCCCTCAGCCCGCACATGCCCTTGCCGCGCCCCGAGATGAATCGTCGCCTCAGTGAGATCTGCGCTCGCTACGACATCGATTACTGGATCTGGACGCCTGCCGACTTCCCGTTGACGGATGCCGAGCGTCGTCGCGCCGCACTGCGCGAGCATGAGGAGCTGTACCGCTCGTGTCCCAGGCTCGACGGTGTGTTCTTCCCCGGCGGCGACCCAGGGGACAACCCTCCTGAAATGGTGATCCCGTTTCTGAAGGATCTCGCCGCGATCCTGGTCGCTCATCACCCGGCGGCGAAGATCTGGGTCTCACTCCAGGGCTTCGATGCCGGTCGGGCCGAGCGTTTCTACGAATTCGTCGAGAAAGAGGCCCCCGCGTGGCTCGGCGGGCTGGTCGCCGGGCCGTCGAGCCCTCCAATAGGTCCGACGCGCCTCCGTCTGCCGCGGTCGTACCGGCTGCGCTGGTATCCCGACATTGCCCATACGGTACGTTGCCAGTTCCCCGTGGAGTCCTGGGACCCGGCCTTTGCGCGGACCCTGGGCAGGGAGCCGCCCAATCCGCGCCCATCAGACTACGCGACGATCTTCCGGCTGTACGCGCTGTACACGGACGGCTTCATCACCTACTCCGACGGCATCAACGACGATGTGAACAAGGCGATCTAGACGATGCTGGGCTGGGACCCGGATCGGGGGGTGCGCGAGATGCTCGTCGAGTACGCGCGGTACTTCTTCGGCGCCGATGTGGAGGAGGCCGCCGCGGACGCACTGCTCGGGTTGGAAGCCAACTGGCGAGGGGACCTGGAGTTGAACGGAGGCGTAAATGGAACGCTGGCGCTTTGGCAGCGGCTGGAGGCCGACCATCCCCACCTGGCCGGGTCCTGGCGTTTTCGGATGCACCTGCTGCGCGCATACTACGACGCCTACGTCCGGGCGCGGCTGATCCGCGAGGTGCAACTGGAGCGGGAAGCGATGGCAGGCCTGCGCCGCGCCAGCGAAGAGGACGCCGGCAGGGCAATGGACGAGGCCCTGGCTGTTCTTCGCCGGGGCGAAACTGATCCGGTGCGCCCGGAGTGGCGCCAGCGCATCGTCGATCTGGCCGACGACCTTTTCCGGTCCATCGGGTATCAGACGAGCGTGCCCCGGCACCAGGCCAGCGGGGCCGAACGCGGGTGCATCCTCGACTTCCTCGACCTCCCGATGAACAATCGCTGGTGGCTGGAGGATCAGTTCGCCGCCATCCGCGGCCTGACGGACGAAGCCGAGAAGCAATCCCGTCTCGGGGTCATCTCGACATGGGATGACCCGGGCCTCGGCAGCTACTACGATGATATCGGACATGTGGGTCGATCTCCCCATCTAGTGGCTGGCGAGGGGGCCAACACCGATCCCGAACTCCGCCGCCACGATACGGCTGACCACGCCTGGTGGGAGGAGGGGCGGAGCCGGGCGCGCCTTTCCTGGCAGACGTACCTTCGCTGGCCGGTCGCCGTGTTGTACGAGGGACTCGATCCGTCGGCCCGATACGTGGTACGGCTTACCGGACGGGGCGAATCGCGCTTGCGAGCTAACGGGATAGCCCTCGAGCCCTCGCGGAACCCTCGAGCCATCGGGGAGTTCAAGGAGTATCCCGTTCCACCGCCACTGACCGCCTCCGGAACGTTGCGCCTGACGTGGGACGACGTGGATGAGTCGCACCTCAACTGGAGAGAGCAGTCCCACGTGGCCGAAGTCTGGCTGCTTCGGCAACCGCGTTGACCGGCCGCCGTGGGAGGCCCGGCGCGATACTTGGTATACTGTGGGTGTTTGCTACGCGTCCTTATCTGGAGGCGATCGAAGTGCGAGCCGAGTGCGTGTGCGCTGCGGATGGGGCTCAACACGCTGCGAAGCGGCGGCGATCTATTCACAGGCTGGTCAGCGTGTACCTGATGGCAGTGACCGTCGCCCGGGCGGATTCGGCCCGGCCGACAACCGCGACCGAACGGGCGGCCTTCGCGGACACCACGGTCGTGTGCGTGGTGCCAAGCCACTCAGGCCGGCTGATCCATCCCGGCATCCGCGGTCAGTGCCCGTATCGACAGATCACCCCCGCCGGTTACGAGGTGCTGTGGGCGCTCACCGCCGGTGCCAGCGGTCGCGGAGTGGCAGGCGGCCTGGATGCCGACACCTATGACTGGCGGAACATCCAGAGCGGATCGAACTGGGGGCTCGGCGGCGGCGCGTTCACCACGCTCGAATTCCTCCGCTACGCCCGCGACTCCGGCGCCTGGCCGATGATCACCGCCAACCTCTTCGGCGGCGGAAGCAAGGCGGCCGACGGCACGTTCGTGTGCCAGACCGATCACCCGGAGCGCCTCGCGGCTGATTGGGTCCGCTATACCAACCGCATCCTCCAGCAATACCGGGAGGGCGACCAGGCGCAACTCGCGGGCGAGGACCTGCGCGTCCTCGAGTCCATCACGGGCTGGGAGGGCCGCCCCAGGCTCCTTTCGCCTGAGGAGCCGCCGGTACCGATCGTTGAGTACTGGGAGATCGGCAATGAGCCGGAGGTGCCCGGCATCGGGACGATGCTCTCGAACCACTACCTCGGCCCCGAGGAGTACCGCGACCGTTATCGAAGCATGGCCGAGGCGATGCTCGCCGTTGACTGCACGCTCCGGCTCGGACCGTGTCTGACTTCGCCTGCCGACAACCCCTCGTGGCTCGATGCGCTGCTGAACGCCGTTCCGCCGCTGCCGATCGATTTCGTGGCGTTTCACCCGTACTATTCGGGTATCAAGGCGGCCTGGGGTGATCCGGCGCTGATGGGCGACAGGCTGCGGGACTATAAGTCCTTTCTGCGGCGAAAAATCCGCCCCGTGCGCACGCTGCTCGATTCCCGCGGCCGGGCCGACTGTGAATTGGCCGCCACCGAATGGAACCCTCTCAACTGGGACGCCACCAGCCAGCAGCAACGGTCGATGGCGATGGCACTTGGCCTCGTCGAAGGCGTGTTCACATTTGCCGAAGAGGGGCTTACGGCGGCCCACTTTTGGGAGCAGCCGCAGTCGAAACCCTGTGCCGTGGCCGTGTTCAGTGAGCTTCGGGACCACATGGGTGACACGTTGCTCGCCGGCCCCGAGGCGATGGGGTTCGACCCGAGTCAGATCCACTGGCGGCTCTACGCAACGACAAATCGCCGCGATCGCGGGACGTTGATGATCTGGGGGCTGAACTTCGATGATGGGGCGCCTCTGGATGTCTCGCTCTGCCTTGACGGGTGTGCCTACGCCGTGCGTTCGGGCGTCGTGCGGCGGTATGGCAAACCCGGCGAAGACGGAGCCGGAGGCGACACGGCGTTGATGCTCTCGTCCGGGATGGCGTGGAGCGAGGAGGTTTTGGCCGGGTCCCTGGGGGTCTGCGACCTGCGGCTTCGGTTGGAGGACGCGGAGATCACCGTGGCGATCCTGAATATCGTCCCGTGGCCGTTCCCGGATATGGATCGGGACGGCGACGTTGATGTGAGCGACTTCCGGGGGTTCCAGTACTGTTACAACGGTCCTGATCGCCCGCCGGCTGGCCCCGAGTGCGACGTAGCCGACTACGATCGTGATGCTGACGTCGACATTTCTGATTTCGCGGTTTTTCAGGCGTGCTTTAATGGCCCAGCCCAAGCAGCAGCATGTCTCGATACATTCGTCAGCATGGTGAGACCGCGGCCCTAGGTTCCGTCTGAGAACGTTCTGACCTACCGGTTGTATCTGGTAGGACACGGAGCTCGGCGCAGCGGCAGAGACGCGAATCGACGGGGAGCAATAGCCGACGGTGGAGCCGTTGGTCCGCCGACGCGCAGGCGTGGCCCCGGCTGGCCCCCGTGGTCTCTCGTCATGGCCCTTTCGCCTGACCGTCGTCTCCTCTGCCGCCTCCGGGCCGCGGGCTGGGGGATGCGAACGGGGATGCGCGGCCCTGCCCGGTCAACAACGGGCCTCACTTTTCGTGGGGGCTCCGACGGCTGCGGTCCACGGGCCGTTGCGGGCATCGTCGGGAGGGGCCCGGCGAGCTAGAATCGGAGCCGATGAGTGCCGTGGACCTGCCTGATCCTGACCTGGCGTCAATCGTGCGCAAGGTCGAGTCGGGCGTTCGGCTCGATCCTGAGGATGGCCTTCGGCTCTACCGATCGCGCGACATCTTCACGATCGGCCGGCTCGCCAACGCCGTGCGTGAGCGGCTGCACGGTCGCGTGGCGTATTACAACGTCAACCGACACATCAACTACACGAATTACTGCATCTTGCGTTGCCGGTTCTGTTCCTTCTACCGGCCGTATCCGGGGCGACCGGGGCGGGACCCGGAAAGGCGCGGGGGTTCTGCGCAAGAGCGGAGCGACGGGGCCGCCGCTTCTTCGGGGGGTGTCAATGCGGGTCTGGGCCCCGTCAGGGAGCGGCCGGGGGGCTACGAGCTGTCCGTTAGCGAAGTCGTCCGGCTGGCGCGGGAGGCCTGGGAGCGTGGGGCCACGGAGGTCCACATCGTCGGCGGCCTGCACCCCAGACTCCCGTTTTCGTACTACCTGGAGATGTGCCGTGGGATCCGGGAGGAGTGCCCGGGCCTGCACATCAAGGCGTTTACCGCCGTGGAGATCCTTCACTTCGCGCGGATCAGTCGTCCGCGGCTGAGCATCCGCGAGGTCCTGGAGCGACTGCGGGACGCCGGGCTGGGCAGCCTGCCGGGCGGCGGCGCGGAAATCTTCGACGAACGGGTTCACGAGGAGGCTTTCCGCAACAAGGTGGGTGAAGCGGGGTGGTTCGATGTCCACAGGACGGCCCACGAGCTGGGCATCTTCTCCAATGCCACGATGCTGTATGGGCACGTGGAGACCGTCGAGGAGCGCATCGGCCATCTGGTCAAGCTTCGCGATCATCAGGACATCTCGCGGTCTTCGCGGCCGGCTCACTTCAACTGCGTGGTTCCGTTGCCCTTCATACCGGAAGGCAGCGAGCTGTCACACCTGTCCGGTCCGACGGGGCTGGACGACCTGAAGACCCTGGCCATCACCCGGCTCATGCTGGACAACATTCCGCACGTGAAGGCCTTCTGGGTCATGCAGAGCCCCAAGCTGGCGCAGCTCAGCCTGAACTGGGGCGTGGACGACCTCGACGGGACCGTGGTGTGGTATGACATCACCAGGCGCGAGGGCGACGGCACGCACCAGGAACTCGGCGTGGACCGGCTCCGCCGGATGATCCTCGAAGCGGGATGCATTCCGGTGGAGCGCGACAGCCTGTACCGGCCGGTGGCGAGAACCCCGGCTCGGTGACCGCGGACATGGGGGAGATGGCCCCGACGGGTCGGGCCGCGGGCGTCACGGCCGCTTCACGCGGGGGGAGCTCCGTTTGGGGGCGGGCTTCCTGGCGGGCAGGGGACGAGTGGCGGGCGGCGAGGTCTTTGCCGGGCTTGTCAATCCGGCAGACGGCTTCGGATGTTGCTCTCCGGCCTTCGATTCTTCGTTTCCTTCCGAGGTCGCCTGATCGGAGCCCTTCCAGATCCGGATGTACTTGCGCGTCAGTTCCAGGTATTGCGTGGGCGTGTCGCCCCATCGGTCGATGTACCGACCTTCGGCGTCCCGCAGCACTTCCGGCTTCGACGGGCTTACCTGCGTTCCTTCACCCAGCTCGTTCCATGCCTCGATCACCAGGAGGTGTTTCTGGAAACCGGCGGGTGTGCCGAGGGCCTCGATCCATTGCCGCTCGTACGAGCTGATCCGCTCGTTCTCGTCGATGTAGCGGTAGGCTCGCGGGTAGACCGGCGAGCCGTCGGCCCGCAACGCCCCGCCGCCCGGGCGCGAGTCCTTCTGGCGCGCGAAGTACCCTGCACCGATCGCGATCGAATCCTCGCGAAGGTTCGGTCCGGCCAGCGAGGCATGCCACGTGATCTCCTGGTCGACCAGACCTCTCTTCCGCGAAATCTCGACGATCCGTCCGTCGGCCTGGACGCCGTCCCAGCCGCCGTAGCGCGGCCCGTGCAGGTGTTGGTTGACGCAGATGTACAGGGGCAGACCGGCCATTCCCTCGAACCGCGCCCGCAGGTCCGTAAACGTTCCCTCATCCCATCGGCTGATCCACTCTCCGTTTGGCACGTCCTTGCCTCGCGGGTAGAAGAGGTTGACGATCAGCCTTATGCGGCCGGCGATTTCGATCGCGGCCAGCGCTCGGCGTGGGATGACGGGATCGATCTTTCCCTCGCCCAGGAACTGTCGGTAGAAGGCCCAGATCGGTTCAAAGAGCGTCTCGACCCCGCCGGGCGTCGTGCTTCGGACGTCCGCGTGTGGGAAGGACGGTGTTTCCAGCATCATCGCGAGTTTGACAGGGCGCTCGCCGCGGCCGTCCAGGTACCGCCACGCTTGGAACAGGGCCGCCAGCTCGGCCTCAGGGGTCCCCTTGCGCCGGCCGGCCCGCTTGCCTCTGGTCTCCGGGGCATCGGCCTGGACGAAGTCGTGCGGCCACCAGACGTCCACGAAGACGAAATCCAGTCCGACCCACTTCATCGCCCGCAGTTCGGCGACGTGATAAAGATAGTCGTCGGAGTCGGGCCACTTGGCCGTGTTCGGCAGCCGTTTGCCCGGCCAGAGGGTCGGGTCGTGCAGGCCGAAGATCTCGGCACCCGGCTCCTGGCCTTTGGGATAGCAAGGTTGCCAGGCCCACCGTATGGGGTTCTTGTCAGGATCCGGCCTGACGCGCCAGTTGTGGTACTTCGCCGTCCGCCCGTCGATGTACCAGTTGAAGTAGTAGGTTGCGGCCAGCCGCTGGTCCTGGCGGAACGGCTCGATGCCCTGCGCCCGGGCGAGGGGCGCGGGCGTGGTTCCCGTGGCCAGCAGCGTCGCCGTTGCGAGCGTGGTGCGGATGCCGAAGCTCATGAGGCCGCTCCGAGGGAACGGAGGCATGCTACCGCGGGGCTGCGGGCTTGGCGAGTCCCTGGTGGGTTTATTGCCTATACCGGTCGAAGCACGTACAGGATTTCGGCGGGTTCGGCGGGCCCGGGGAGGAGGTCGATGTCGGGTCGCGTGAAGGGGGTGAGTAGCTCGACAAAGAGGTCGATCCACTCCGACTTGATCTGCCGGCGGCTCTGGGGAGAGATCTCGTTGGCCATCCGCACGAGCATGGGTGCAATCGGCCGCAGCCCGATATCCCAGATGTGGGCGTGCGTCCGCGTGACGAAAGGCACGGCCCGCACCACGCTCAGACCGGCCTCCGCGAACCGGCGTTCCCACGTCGCGCGGTCCGCGAGGCTTGGCCAGGTGTCGAGGCGACCTCGTCCGATGATGTTGAGCCACCTATCCCCGAGCACATGGCGGAACCTGGCGAGCGTGCAGCGGGCGATCCTCTCCAGCTTCACCTCCAGCAACACCTGCCCCTGGGGCGCGACGACCCGGCGGATCTCCCGCAGGAACGGCTCGATTTGTCGGACCCAGTAGATCGAGTTCGAGTAGACCGTCGCGAACCGGCCGTCTTCGAAGGGCAGCGGTTCGTTGTTGTCGTGGCGCACCAGGCGCCGATAGAGGCCGAGTCGGGCGGCCTTCTCCAGCAGCGACGCCTTCCAGTCGGTTCCGACGTCCACAGACCAGGCGGGCGGCTCGACGATCTGCGGCCGGTATCGGTCATCCACATGGTCGAACATGTCTGCGTGCGTTGTGTGGACCTCGTCCAGCCGTGCGACACTGGTGAACACGTCGAAGTCCAGCCCGAAGCGGCCCCCGGCATGCAGGAACATGAAGCAGCCGTCGCCACAACTGATGTCCAGACTCGGCGGCCGCAGGGGGTACGGTCTCAGGGCCCGGCTCCGCAGCACCATCCAGAAGGCGTTTTCCGGCCGCAGCCAGTAGCAGTTGAGGAACCGGCGAAGGTCGTCGGCTACGGTGCTCTCCAACGTCCCGTTCATGGGCGGCCCCCGAGAAGAAATCGGTCTACCGCGATCGTGTCGACCCGCCGTAGCTCGAACGAGGGCGTGTGACGTGAGTTCCAGCCCGGGCGCGTCGTGTACGCGCATGCGAAGCCCGCCTCGCGGCAGGCTGCCGCCAGTTCTGCGTTCCAGGCTCCGAAGGGATAGGAAAATGGTCGCGGCCGTTCGCCGAAGTGCTCCCGGAGGAACCCGGCGCAGAGTCGGAGATCTCTGATCGCATTTCCGGGCGTCAGGCGTGTCAGCGGCTCATGGGTGAATCCGTGCCCACCGATCACGTGGCCGCGCGCCTGAAGGTCGCGCCACTGGTCAATCCGGCCATACCAGCGGGCCAGCCACGGTTCCATCGGGCCTACGTATTCGGTGAACAGCTCATCCAGCATGCGGTCCCGCAGCTCCACGGGCAGAAATACGTTGACCAGATACTTGAATTCGGCCAGCTCGGGCTCCTCATAGTGGTACATCGCCCACGCCGCCGCGACATCCAGGCGTTCGCGCCACCGGCCGGCCGGTGCATGTCGGTTGAGCCACTCGTCAGCGGCACGGATCAGTCGTCCCTGGCTCAGGTGGCAGGTGAGCAGGTGGACCATATGCGCAGGGGTCATGCGTCGCTGTACGAACGGCCGGGCTCCGATCAGGAATATCCCCCGGACGCCGCGCTCTTCGAGCAGGGGGGCTGCCACCTCGACATGGTCGGACAGACCGTCGTCGAATGTGAACAGGACCCCCGGTCGATCGATGGAGCCTCCCGGGTCCACCGCCGGCTCGAATCGCTCCAGCAGCCAGTCTACCTGTCGGATGAACGCCTGGCGGTCCAGCCCGTGGATGCGGTTGAGCGGGGGATCGAATCGGTCGCGGACGTAGTGGTACATCACCGCCAGGCACGCCCCGGCGGGGCTTCGTACCGCCCGTCTGGCTTGCGGTCTGGTTCTGGTGAGGCCGGTCACTCTCCGCTTTTCATCGGCTGAGGTGCGCGGGCAACTTGACTTTCGGGCATTGCCCGGGGCGTGGTGACGCGATAGAGTACGTACGACCGTCACCAACTGCGCCGCCGTGCGGGCTTGTCGGAGGAGTGACATGAATAGGATCGTGCGTATCAGCGCCCTGGGGTTTTGCGGGGCCGTGTTGCTCTCGCTCGCGGCGTGCGGTCGCAGGGGCGAGGAGCCTGAGTACCAGACGATCGAGGGAACCGCTGAATCGATCGACCCGGCGACCAACGAGGTCGCGATGAGGTGGTACAACTCCCGGAAGCAGCGCGAGATCACCGTCAGCGGCGTCGTGACGGATCAAACCGAGATCTTCATCGACGGAAAGGTCGCCCGGCTGGAGGACGTCAAGGTCGGCGAGCGGGTCAAGGCAACCGGCCGGCGGGTCAAGGGCGAAACCAAGCCGCAGATCATCGCGACCCGGATCGAGGTTTTCCGCGATCACGGTCCTGACGAGGTCCCCACGACGCATCCGTCCACGATTCCCGCGCAGCGCTGAAACCCGAAGCGGCTGCCCACATGGTGCCCCACTGTGGGCCGGCGTTTGACCCGGTCGCTCGTGGGGAGGCTGCCCGCGCATCCCGCCGGGAGCGGGTCCATTACGGCCATGCTTCGAGGATGCGCCGCCGTCGCTCCAGCAGCGACTTGAGCAGGTAGTCGGCGTCCGAGGCATGGCTCAGCCTTGCTTCCGCGATGATTGCGCGCAGGTGCTCCTCAGTGAACTCCGCGATCCGTCGGGCCATCCACCGACCATCCTCATCCGTCATCCGGTCGAATGCCGTCACGGGCATCTGGTTTCGCCATCGCTTCGGATCCAATCGGGCGTCGAACCGGCCGACGGCACTCGACACTATCGGCTGGTTCGGATCGAAACCCGGATGCACCAGGCCGAGCGTCAGGAACATCAGCGGCCCCCACTCCAGATCAAGCACGTACCTCCACCCGCGCCACGGTTCTTTGGGCAAACCCTGCCAGCTTCCCAGTGAGCCGTTGAAGTCGATGAGGTAGTACCGTGCCCGGCCTTCGCGCTCGACCACCAGCGTGTTCAGTGCGACGCGGTCGGCCTCGTTAACCCAGGCACATGCTACCCGCAGCGCCCGGAACTCGCGCCGGAACCGGAAATCGTCGAGGTCGAAGTGCCCCATGACTTGGCCATCAGCTTCCAGGACCGCTGCGGCCCGCCGCCCGTTCAGGGACGGGTCGGACATCCCTTCAAGCACGATCGGATAGGAGGGAAGGACGTTGTAGCCGAGTGCCCAGAGGATGCGCGTGGTCACGATCTCGGCCGTGGAACCGAGTTCGGGCCATTCGGGATGGTCCAGCTTGACGAAGAACCTCCGCCCGGTCGCGTCCCGCACGATGATCTTGGGTGTACTGCCTGTCGGTCGGGCCTTTTCCACCTTGAGGGGCAGCTGCGGCGGCGGTCCGGTGCAGGGGCCTCGGGCTGCATCCGCCGGAGTCATCGCCCGGAGATCCCGGTTCGTGAAGAACGCGGAGTCCTGCACTCCGCCATTCGCGTCGATGTTCCACGCCCGATCGCCCGGCCGGCTCAGCCACGGCCCGATGATCCAATCGCGAATGGGACGGGCCACGACCGTCTCGCAGACCAGACCCGCCACCGTGTAGTCGCGTGCCCTCGGCCGCTCAATCCACGCAGCCGTGTTCTCGTGTTCGAGCGTGGCGCACCCGCTCGCCAGGGCGGCCAGGATGGCCGCGGCCGTCTTGTGAAAACCCGGACGGCCACGCCGGCCCTTGATGGGGCGCCGCTTTGACCCTACCCTCTGTCGCATGACGACAAACGCCCTCTTTGGTCACTCGTGGGCCCGTGTCCTTTCCCTTTCGCTCGCATCTCTGGTCCTTTTGGGTGGTTGCACCACTTGGGGTCCTGGGCATCCGGGTCCGGCGGGCCCCGTCCGCAGGGGCCCTATGCGGGCCATGTGGGTCACTCGCTTCGACTACAGGTCCCCCGCTGATATCAAACGGATCATGACGGACTGCCAGAGTATCGGGCTCAACTCGGTCGTCTTTCAAGTCCGAGGCAACGGTACCGCCTTTTACAGGTCCGAGATCGAGCCGTGGGCCGACGAACTGGGCGGTGCCGATCCCGGCTTCGATCCTCTGGCTGTAGCCGTGACCGAGGCCCACGCCAGGAACCTCGAGCTGCATGCCTGGGCCAATGTGATGCCTGCCTGGCGGGGCACGACTCCCCCGAGCAATCCCCGGCAACTCTACAACGCCCATCCCGCCTGGTTCTGGTATGACCAGAAAGGCCGTCGTCAGCCGCTCGGCGGTTTTTATGTCAGCCTGAATCCCTGTCTGCCCGAGGTGCGCGAGTACCTCGTGTCGGTCTTCCGGGAGATCGTCAGCCGGTACGAGGTCGACGGGCTTCACCTGGATTACATCCGCTTTCCCAACGAAACCGCTCCGGCGGGCGTGGACTACCCGTATGACGCGCGGACCCTGAGCCTCTATCGCAGCCAGACCGGCCGGCGCCCCGAGGACGACGCGGGGATGTGGAACCAGTGGCGGACTGACCAGGTCTCTGCCATCGTTCGTGATATTCGGGCGATGATGAAACGCTCGAGGCCTGGTGCCCGCCTTTCGGCTTCTGTGGGGCCGGACCCAGCGCGGGCCAGGGCTGCACACTTTCAGGATGGTGCGGCATGGGCGCGGTATGATTGGGTGGATTTCCTGTGTCCGATGAACTATACGGAGGACCAGGACACCTTCGTCCGCCGGGCCAAGGCCTGGCGCGCGGCCGTGCCCCAGAGGCCGCTGGTCATGGGTGTGGGCATCTATATGCACAAGTCGACCGATCAGTCCGTCCGGCAGATCGAGCTGGCGGACGGTTGGGGCGGAGGTTTCTGCCTGTTTTCCTACTCGTCGCTGTTCGGTCGGGGCGATGGGCCCGGGAGCGTCCCGACGACCCGGCGAGAGGCTCGGCTCGCGGCGCTGCGGCCCGTGTTCCTGCGGCTTGCCGCCCGCGGGTGACGGCGGGGCGGCTGATGGGGCCACGGGGCGATACGAAGGCCGGATGCCTTCGAGGTGCGGGAATCGGGATGGGAAGCCATGCCATCGCTCGAGCAGCTCGAAAAACTCCTGGCCGTCGAGCCCGACGACGTGTTCCTGAACTTCGCGCTGGCGATGGAGCTGAGCAAGCAGGGCCGCACGGACGAGGCTTGCCGTCAGTTCCGGCGGGTGCTCGATCTGGATCCTCGTTACCCGGCGGCCTACTTCCAGTGGGGCAAGGCTCTCATCGCGGCTCATCGCCACGCCGAGGCTCGCGACGTGCTTGCGAAGGGGATTGAGACGGCCCAGAGTGCCGGCGACCGGCACGCCGCCGCCGAGATGCAGGAATTGCTCGAGGCGATTCCGGGCTGAGGCTCACGGGGCCGGATAGGGATGGTCGCGCCGCTTCGCCCGGAGGGCCCTGCTGGGAGGACCACAGCGATTCGACGTCGCCGCCGTGCACTCCGGATGCCGCTGCGGATCGCAGCGCTGCGGTGAGCGTCTTGCGACGCTTCAGCGGACCTCTACGGCCGCGCCGCCCCGGCGAGCCGATTCGTAGATGGCCAAGATGATTGCCACGGACTTCCGCGCCTCGGGGCCGTCGATGGCGGGGGGTCGCTTCTCGTCGAGCGCCTGGAGGAACTCCGCGAAGTTCGCTCGGTGGCCCTCGGCCGTCAGGCCCGCCGAGGGGCTTGATGCCCCCACGGAAACCGCCGGGAACTGGAGATACCGGCGGCGGATGTCGTCGTCCTCGGCCGTCTCGTTGCGGAACTGCCAGAAGAAGAAGTTCTGGTCGGCCATGGCGACGGTGCCGTCGGTGCCGGCCACTTCGACGATGCGGAAGTGCCCCGGCCACATGCTGGTCGTACAGGCAATGGTGCCGAGGGCACCGCTGGCGAACTCGACCGTGGCTACCCCCGTGTCTTCGACCTCGATCCGATCGTGGGCGAGCGTCTTGCACATCGCCAGCACTCGCTTGACCGGCCCCATGAACCACTGGAGCAGGTCGATCGTGTGGATGCCCTGGTTCATGAGTGCCCCTCCGCCGTCCAGTTGCCACGTGCCTCGCCAGCCGCCCTTGTCGTAGTATGCCTGATCGCGCCACCACGGGCCGTAGGCCATCCCGTAGGTGAGCCGCCCGAAGCGGCCGGCCTCCGCAGCCTGTTTGAAGAGACGAGCGGTCGGCAGGAAGCGGTAGTTGAAGATCCCGCCGAGCGTCGTGCCGGCGCGAGCGTGGGCCTCGATCATCCGGTCGATCCGGTCGAGCGTGATGTCGAGGGGCTTCTCGCAGATGCAATGCTTGCCATGACGGGCAGCGGCGATCGCGACCTCCGCGTGGGACCCGCTGGGAGTGGCGACGGTGATCACGTCGATGTCGTCACGGGCCATGAACTTGTCGAGATCGCATGTCCACGGGCAGCCGTGCTTCTGACCGAATCGCTCGGCCGCCTCCTTCACCTCATCGCAGACGCCTGCGAGTCTGGCGTTGGGCAGTTCACGGATGGCCTCCGCGTGGTAGTTGCCGATCATGCCCGCGCCGACGACGCCGAAACGGTAGGTTCTGGCCATGACGATGCTCCTGGTGGATCAGCCGATTCCCGCTTCGTTGAGCCACCAAGCCACCGGCGACGGTCCGTCGCCCGAGACGATCGCTCAGCCCCGCCGCGGGGCCTGCCCGGTTGGGCCGAGCCGGTTGCGACCCGCGCCTCCCCGTTCGTCGCAGCTTGGTGTCTCTCCAGAGAGAGTCTACCGTTGCAGCGGCCAGTTGACACGGGCCAGGACCTCCGCGGCAGCTCGGGGGCGGCGGTCGGCCGGGGCATCGAACGAAGCCTGGTCCATTATCTGGGGCCCCGCGGCCCGATAGACCTCCAAGGCGGCAGGGCCCCCGTCCACGTCGTCGCCGCCTCCGTAACCGGTGCGGGCCAGCCAACGGGCCACCTCGTCGGCGTACTCGGCGGCATAGCTCAAAGCGATGGCATAGCCCCCGCGGCCGCCCCGAAGGTGCGCCAGCTCCATCCGGATCGCCGACGGGGGAGGCCACGCCGCCGCCACACGGCGAAGTTCCTCGAAATCCTGTCGCGCATCGTCGAGATTCGTGCGACGGAAGACGAGGCCTTCCGTATCCCGCGTGCGAATGCGGCTGACGCCGATAAGCTCGATGCTCCCATCGGGTTGGATGCGCCGGATCTTATACGCACGGCCGGCGGCATACGCAGGTGCTCTCAGCAGGACCTCGATCTCCTCGGCGGTGTAGCCCACGGATACGTGGTCGCCGAAGTCGAACGCGTACAAACCGCTGTAGCGGCCGGGATCGGGCAGACGCGGGAGCTGCAAAGCGGTTCTCCACGAGTCATGGGAGCGAACCGGTCACGGCGGCCCGCCCGGTTCGCCGCGCACGCGCATCCTGCGCTCCGCCACGTGCGGCCAACCCCTGCCGCCAAGCGTGTCGGGGCAGGCTCCAGCCGATGCTACGGCCGCGTCTGATCTGGTTCAACCCGTGGTCGAGCCATGTCTGAGGGCTGCCCCGCGGGACGCTGTGTCCCTCCCCCGGATGAGCGGGTCGCTCGCCGAGGTGAGCCGGGAATCGCACGATCTCGGGATGCCTCCGGAACCGTTGATGCCTGACATGCTCAGCCGGATAGCGGAAGCCGCCGCGTGTCTGGACTGTGGCTGCCTGCTTGTCGCTTCGACCGGTGTCAGGTGTCCGGGGTGCGAGCGGGCATCCGATCCGAATACCTCGCACGTTTTCTCGGGACGCGGGGGCCCTTTCGTGGTCTCGAGTTGCCGGTCCGCCGTCGGCGTGGTCCGTCGGGGTGAATGTCGCCCTGACTGCGGCCTGGATCGAGGCGGCGTGCTTGGCCGACCGCGCCGCAGGAGGGGGGAGGATAGGCCGGCGCGGTTCTCCGCGTTTGACAGGATCGGCCGGGCGGGCTAGGCTGAAAGATGGCGAAATCACACCGGCGACGGCCCGCCTGGCCCGGGGTGTGCATGCGGCTACTGATGCGATGTGTCCTTCGCCCGCACGACCCTCGGGCACGATTCCGTGGCGTGGGGCAAGCAACGGCCATGCGGATTCGGCGCTTAAGACGGCTTGCAGCGGCAGGAGCGGTGGTCGGGGTCTGTGGCTGCGCATTTCTCAATCCTGCGAACTGGTACTCGTTCAGGAGCCCTTCCGGAGCCGCGCAGCGGGCCCGAGGCGAGCCGGTCGCATCCGCTCCCGCAGCCGGAGGGGCGGTCTGGACGGCGCAGACGGGGACGGTCGGGTCGGTGGCATACCTCCAAGGCGAGCGTGGGATGCGGGTGCGCGCCTACGGCCTCGTGGTGGGGCTGGACGGCAAGGGCAGCTCGAACTGCCCCAAATCGGCGTTCGACTATCTGGAGAAAGAGATCACACGGATGCAGAAGGGCCGTGATCCGGAGTACGAACCGATCTCCCCGAAGCTGATGATCGAGAGCCCGCACACGGCGGCGGTTCTGGTCGAGGCGGAGATCCCGCCGGCGGCGACGGAAGGCTCTCGATTCGACGTCTTCGTAACGGCGCTGGATCGTGACGTCCGCTCCATTTCCGGGGGCAAGCTGCTGCCGTGCAGCCTCCGCATGATTCTCTCCCCGGAAAACCCGCTGGAGGGCCGGATTCTCGCAAGGGCCTCAGGGCGGGTGTTTACCAATCCGTTCGCCAAAGGTGAGGATCCGGCGGCGATCGCCGATCAGCGGCGGGGCCGTGTCCTGGGCGGGGGGGTGGTTCTGGAGCCCCGACGCCTTCAGCTCGTGATGGTCTCGCCGAGCTACTCGATCGCCCGACAGATCGAGCGGGAGATCAATGAGTACTTCGGCCTGAAGCCCAAGACGGCCGATGCCATCTCGCCGAACACCATCCGGCTGACCGTGCCGGCCAGGTACGCCGGGCGAGAGGACCGGTTCAAGCAGGTTCTTCTGCACCTGCCGCTGGTCGATTCCGACGTGATGGCTCAGATGCGAGCCAAGGCTCTCGCGGACGAACTCACGCGGAGCGACAACCCGTTCGAGGACACAGCCCTCGCCCTCGAGGCCATGGGCAAGAGCGTGATCCCTCTCGTTCAGCCTCATTACACGCACTGGCAGCGTGCCACGAGTTTCTACGCGGCTCGCGTCGGGGCGCGACTGGGAGACGACCTTGCGACGGCTGTTCTTCGACGGCATGCGGCGGAGACGGACGGGCTTTTCCGACAGCAGGCCATCCGCGAGCTCGGCGAGGTGGCCGGTCGGGGGGCGGGTATGGAGGCGCGTCTGGCGCTTCGCGCACTGCTGGACGATCCGGACGCGCGGATCCGGACCGCCGCCTACGAAGCCCTGCGGGAGCGCGGCGATGCGGCCATCCGCAGCCACCGGCTCGGCGCGGGGAACTTTGTCCTGGACGTGGTTCAGACCAAGGGGCCGGGGCTCATCTATGCCCGGCGGACGCAGGAGCGCCGGATCGCCGTGTTCGGGGAGTCTCTCGCGTGCCGGCCTCCCCTGTTCTATTCCTATCCGGACCGTCCGGTGACGCTGTCGGCGGACTCGGGCCAGGAGCGGATCGTGCTCATCCGCAAGACGGGGGCGGGAGGCCTCCTGTTCGATCCGGTGCATAGCGGTTTCGGGGTTGTCGATCTCGTTCGGATTCTGGGTAATGACCCGGCCCGTCGCCCTGACGGGACACTCGAGGGACTCGGAGTGGACTACGGCGTGGTGCTGGACGTACTGGCGGAGCTGAGCCGTTCGGGCGCGATGCCGGCCGAGGTCCGCCTGGAACAGCCGAGCGTGACGGATGTTCTGGGACCGGCCGAGCCGCTGATTCGTCCCGAGACCGATGAGTTGTAAGGCCACCCGACGCGGCGGCCGGGGACGGCGGTATCACGTATTCCAGGACGATTGCAGCCATGAGACGGAGCGCGAGAGCGGCGATTCTCGGGGGGTGTCTGCTGGCGGCGGGGTGCAGCGACCCTCAGTATGCGCTGGAGGCGGTCATCGGCCAGCTCACGCTGATGTCCCGAGCCGAACCGATCCAGCTCGTCATGGACGATCCGACCCTCACGGAGGCGCAGCGGGCGAAGATCGCGCTGATCACCGAGATCCGCGAGTACGCCGCACACACGCTCGGGCTGAACGTGGGCCGAAGCTACACGACATACGTGGACACGGGCGGCGGACCCGTCGCGTACAACCTTTCCGCCTCCGCCCGCGATGCCTTCGCGCCCGTGCAGTGGACGTTTCCGGTCGTCGGTACCGTGCCGTATCTCGGGTTCTTCGATCGTCAACGGGCCGAGGAGTATCGGGAACGCCTCGAGTCGCTGGGCTACGACACCGTGTTGTATGAGGTGGGAGCCTACAGCACTCTCGGAATGTTTGCTGATCCGATCACATCCGACATGCTCGATGACGACGAGGCGGCCCTGGCCGATCTGCTGATTCACGAACTGACACACAATACTGTCTACCGCGTCGGGGACACGACCTTTTCGGAGAATGTGGCGGCCTTCGTAGGACGGGTGGGGGCGCTCCAGTACCTGCGGGACAAGTATGGGGCGGACTCGCCCGAGGTGGCCCGGGCGCTCGACCGCTATGCAGATATCGGCCTTTACAACGAGTTCGTCGCCGACCTCTACGTCCGGCTTGCGCAGCTCTATGCCGGCGAACTCCCGTCGGAACAGAAGATCGTGGCCCGGCAGGAGATCTTCGATCAGTGCGTGGAGCGATTCCGGACGGAGATACAGCCCCGCATGCGGCAGCCGGAAGACTTCGACTGGGTGGCCGGCATGGAGGTCAACAACGCGTGGTTGCTCCTGCACGCCCGTTATAACCAGGATTACTCCGCATTTGAGGCGGTCTATCAGGCGGTCGGCGGGGATCTGGTCGCGGCGATCGAGATCTTCCGGCAGGCGGCCGCCAGCGATGCCCCGATCGCCTACCTGTGGGAATCGGCCGGCCGGTAGGGGTGCGGGGCGTCGGTTGCGCGTGCGGCTGCGGCCCGGCGAGACCCGTGCCGCCGGCGCGCTCAGTGTCCCAGACCGGGTTTGGTCAGAGACCCGGTCTGGACGAGGCCGTCGCGGATTACGAAGAGGCCGGGGTAGAGCTTGGCCCACTCTTTGTTGGCCGACGGAACGAACTGGCGGGCGTTCCCCTCGATCGCGGCGGCGGCCGGAACCCGGGCCGCCAGCTCGGCCGATTGCAGGAAGGACGCACCCGGGCAGGTCAGGTCCTGCACGCAGACGAACATCTTGAACTCCTGGGCGGCGGCGGCCATCAGGAGGGCCTCGGTGATTCCCTTGCAGGCCTTGAGCGCGACTCCCGAGTAGCCCTGATCCCGGGCCAGCAGGAGGGATTCATAGTCGGTCAGCGACTCGTCGATGACCACCGGCCGGACCTTCGCCGCCTCATGCACCCTGTTTTCCGGATGGGCCTTGAGGTCCCGGTCGGTGGGCTGCTCCACGTACTGAATCCGCTGCAGCGCGGCCGGGGCGGCCTCCTCGATCTTCCGGAAAAAGCCCATCAGGTAGTCCACGTTCGGGCATTGTTCGTTGAAGTCCACCGAATAGAACCACTCCCGGACTCCTCGCCGACTCTGGGCCTCGCCGGCGACGCGATCCACCGCGAGTACTCGCTGAACGTCCCAAACCAGATCGTTCCCGTTCATCTTGATCTTCAGATGGGTAAGCCCCTCGGCCACAATCCACTCGGAAAGAGTCTCGGGCAGACCGTCGCCAAGGCGCTGCGGGATGTCCGCCTCTGTGAGAGGGTCGAGGGCGCCGACCAGGTGATACAGGGGCATGGTCGCCTTCGGCACGCGGGCAACATAGGCGTCCAGGTACTTGTTTTTGAACCGTTCATCGAGGTAGGCGGACAGGTCCGTGCTGACGAACGCCCGCCCGAGTGCGTTGTACGAGTTGATGTTGTGAACCTTGCCGTACGCGTCATGCAGGGCCGCATCGAAGGGGCTGATCACGACGAGCGAGCAGAGCTTGGGAATAGGGACGGCCAGCCGCATGGCTCGCGAGAGCTCTTCGGCTCGCGCAAGGCAATCCGGGAGCATCCGTCGGGCGAGTTCCAGCGGGTGCCCCCATTCCGTACAGGCGCCGGCTACGGCCGCCACCTCCGCCGCGAGCCGCTTCATCGCTTGGAGACTCTGGTCCACGGGGACGAATCGCGGCGGGAAGGACCATACGTTGCCCAGCGGCATGGAGCCGAAGCCTTCGGCCGTCTGTCCGCCCCGTCTTTCCACGCGGATCGTGGCGTTCAGCAGGACGCAGTGGTCCGTGGGAACGCCGCCGAACTTCAGAGGCGTGCGGTATCGATGACTCTCGAAGTCGTAACGGACCGACCGTATCCGGACATCGGTGTCTTTCGGCATGGTATAGCGAATCGTCTAAGGGCGGACGGGCTGCGTCAAGGTCGCCGGCCCGCCGTCGGCGGCCTGTTGGCCCGCCCGCGCGGACCCCATAGAATGCCCAGCTCGGAGGTCTGCCCTTGACGGTTGCCGACGAGGCGAGCCCCATCCCGGTTCATCCTGGGCGGTCCGTGGATTACACGGGCCGCGCCATCGGCCCCCTCCGCCTCGGCCGCGCGATGATCGTGAACGTCGTCGCCGGAACCTGCATCATGGCCGCCATCGCCGTGCTCTGGCCGACGGCTGCCATTACGGCGATCTTCCTTCGCGAACAGCTCGGGGCGAGCAAGACGCTGATCGGCTTGAACCTCACGCTTTCCACCTTCGGCACGGCGGTGGCGTTGCCGGGAGCGTGGTTGTTCGCACGGTTGCAGCGTCGCCGCGAGACCTGGATGGCCGTTACGGCAGCGACGCGGGCCTTCATGTTCGCGCCGGCGCTGGCGGCGCTCGTTGCCGGGAACTCCGAGTGGTCCTCGGCCCTGGTGTGGGTCGTCATCCTCTCGCTGTTCGTGGTGAATACGGGTAGCGTGTTCACGTCACCGGGCTGGTGGTCCTGGATGGCCGACCTGATCCCGGAGTCCATCCTGGGTTCCTTTTTCGGGCGGCGATATCGGTGGTTGCTCCTCGGACAGTCGGTGGCCGCGCTCGTGGCCGGGCTGCTACTGGATCGGGCCGGCGGGCCGGCTTCCCTCCGGCTGGCCTTCTTCGGCATTTTTGCCCTGGCGGCAGCGCTGGCGGTGATCGACCCGTTGCTTTTCCTGTTGGTCCCGGAGCCGGTTCGTCCGCCACCTCCGAGGCAGACCCTACGGCAGGTGGCCCGGGAATACCTCGAGCCGTTCCGGGACGCCGCGTTTCGGAAGATCCTCATCGCCGCCGGGGCATACGGCTTCTTCTACTTCCTGCCGAACATCTTCCTCCCGCTTTTCCTCCGCGGGGAAGAGGTCGGGGGCATGTGGATCGGCGGCCGGGCGCCGCTCTGGCTTCTGTCGCTCACCACGGTGTTCTTCGCATGCGCCACGGCGGTGTCCGCGGGCCACTGGGGGCGGCTGGCGGACCGGATCGGGCATCGCACCGTGTGGATTCTGGGGTCGCTGGCCTATTTCACGCACGCGGCCTACTACTTCCTGAACGCGCATAACTACGCGTGGTTGTCCCTGGCGCAATACGGTCTCTTCGGCCTGCTGTACGCCGGGCAGCAGGTGGCGGTCCAGAACCTCGCGCTTTCGACGGCCCCGGCGGCCCGCCGGGAATACTACATGTCGATCTTTCAGGCGGTCACGCAGGTGGCGACGGGATTCGCGCCCGTCCTGGGAGGCTGGTTGGCGGACCACACGCGCGTGCTGAGCGTGATGCTGCCCAGCGGGCAGCCGGCCTGCTACATCCATCTTCTGCTGGCCGTCAGCTTCGCCGGCATGCTCCTCATCCTGCCGGTCATGGTGGCCGTGCCGGACCCGAAGGGCGTGGCCGTGCTCCCCTGGTTCGGACGGCTGATCTCCGGCGACCTATTGCGGACGGCGTGGAACATCGGCGTACTCGGCTCGGCGCTGAGTTCGTCGCGGCGGCTGCGGGCGCTTCGGCGGATCTCCGAACGCGATGGGAACGTAATGCTGCCGGATATCATGAACGCCCTGGATGATTCCGACCTGGCGATCCGCCGGGAAGCGCTTCTGGCTCTCGGGCGACTGGGTACGCCGGAGGCCCTCGACCTGCTCCGCTGGTACCTGCACGAGCCGGACGCCATGCTGCGCGCCCCCAGCGTCGAGGCGATCGCCCAGACGCGAGTGCCCGATCGCGTAAGCCTGCTGACGCGCGCCCTGCGTGATCCGGACAGCCGGGTTCGCAGGGCGGCCGCCGCCGCGCTCGGCCGCTCCGGCGATCGCAACGGCGTCGAGGAGCTGCGTCGACTTCTGACGGCTGAGCCGGATGGGGAAGTCCTGGTATCGGCGGCGGTCGCCCTGTCGAACCTCCGGGAGTTCAGTGCGGTGCGGGAGATGATGCACCTGGCCCTCCACTCGACGAATACCACGGTACGCTCCCAGATGCTGGTCGCCATCGCGGATCTTCTGGGTGGCTCGGGCGATTTTCACACGTTGTGGCGCAGGGACCGGCAGTGGCGCGGGAGCGCATTCGCACGACTGGCCAGGCGCCTGAGACGGCAGGTGCGCGCGGCCGTTCGGCACGCGCGGTCGTCTGAAGGGGGAGGGCGGCCGGACCGATCCGAACTCGCCTTCTTCGAGGAGCGGATCGAAGCCATGCTCGAGTGCGCGCAGGCGGAGCGCTGGCGTGATACACTGGCCGAGCTGCGTCGCCTGGCCACACATTGTCTGCGGCTGCGCTACGCCTATCGCGGCGACGAGGAACGGGCGCTGGAGTTCGTCTCGGCCGTCGCCCCCGACCAGGCGCAACGGTACTGGTTGATCAGCTACCTGTACCATGCCTGCGACGGGCGTGTGGCGACCGAAGCACCTTGGGACGGGCTGGCGCTTCTTGGGCTGTACGTGCTGGTCCACGGGCAGGGACCGGAGTGAACCGGAGCGCCCTCGCCAAACGGGTCCGCCTGCGGAGCACCTCCTGTCGGGCCGGCTGGGTTGGGCAGGGCGGTGATGCAGAGGGTTTCCGAGCCCCGATCCGGGGTCGGGCGGCCTGAGATCCCATGACAGGCAAACAACGTGTCCTCAGCGTGCTGGCGGGGGGCGCTTCCGACCGATTGCCGGTGCTGCCGATCGTGCATACCGGCCTGGCGGCGCACGTCGGCGTTCCCCTCGGTCGTTACTTCACGGACGCCGAGGCCATGGCCGAGGTCATCCGGCGCGGATACGAACTCTTCGGTTACGACGGCGTTCAGCTCACTCTGGGCGTCGTTGCCGAGCCGGAGGCCTTGGGTGCGCACGTGGTCCAGCCTCCCGATGCGGCCCCGCTCCTGAAGGAACGCCTGCTGGCCGACCTGGACCGTCTGAGCGACCTGCGACGGCGGGATGTCGCCGCGGGGGGCCGGATACCCATGTACAACGCCGCGGTCCGGAGAGTTGTGGACGAGATCGGAAGCGAGGCGTTCGTCATCTCCACGTTGCGCGGGCCGCTGAACATCGCCTCCCAGCTCCGAGGCGTTGAAGACATGCTCATCGACATGATTGAGCGGCCGGACGTCGCCGCACGTCTTCTGGAGTTCGCGACGGAGGTCGCCATTCGAGTGGCGCAGGCGGCGCGGTCCAGCGGAGCGGATGCCGTCATGTTTGGCGAGGCCGCCTGTTCTCCGAACTTCATCGCGCCGGCGATGTACCGGAACCTTGTGCAGCCCTGGCATGCGCGGATGGTGTCCGAGGTTCGGCGGGCCGGATGGCGGTTTGTCGGGCTGCACGTCTGCGGGGGAATTCTGCCGATCCTCGACGACCTCATCGCAACCGGCGCGGATCTGCTTGACGTGGACTACCAGGTGCCTGTCCGCGAGGCCATCCGGGCGGGAGGCGGCCGGGTGGCGCTGCGAGGCAATCTGAATCCCACGGAACTCCTGCTCCAGGGCACGCCGGAGGAGGTGCTGCGGGAGACACAGGCCCTGTGCGTCGCAGCGGCGGGTGCGCGGTGGATTGTCGGGAGCGGCTGTGACGTCCCGCCCGGAACCCCGGCCGCGAATCTGCACGCGATGGTACGGGTTGTAAAGGGGGCGTGACGGGCTTCCGGTGAGCCGCCGCCCGGACGGGCATTCCTCAACTTACGCGTCGTTAGCTACCGCGTGGGCTGGGTTCAGCGTAAGCGTCCTGTGAACCCCGCGTGGCGTACGGCGAACCGGTGGCATGCGGATTGCGCGCGTGTGGGGAGCGGGAAGAAGAGGAATCACTCGGCCGCCCGCGGCCGGGGGCAAGCGCGACCGGTAGGTGCCCGTGGCGTGAGTCTGGACCCCCGCTTTCGCGGGGGTGACGATACGGGGCATGATGGGTCGTCAAGGGCGCCAACGCGGCCCTCCCCGTCATTCCCGCACGCGGCAAGGCCCGACACAGCCCCGCCCCCCGTCATTCCCGCGCAAGCGGGAATCCAGGAGAGGTTGGCTCGGCCCGGCCGCCCGGCCCTCGACATCTCGCACCATCGCACACGTCCGACCGCACCCTCGCAAATCTGAGGCGGCGAAGACAAGACGGGGTTCACAGGACGCTTACGGTTCAGCTCGCGTCATAACGCAAGCACGGCACGTTTCTGCCGTGGAGCTTGTCCGAGACCGACCCGCGACCGCCAGGACTGTGAAGCCCCAGCCCGGGCCGTTATCATGGAAGATCGGTATCTCGTGGGAGTCTCAGACGGTCTGCACCGGCGGCTCGGCCGTGCGGGGTTTGACAGGGCGCTGCATCGGCTCTAAGCTGTCGAATTCCAGGGGGTTACGTCCGTGTAGCGACGAGTGGGCGACCGACGGGCGAAAGCGGCTTCGTTCCCATGGTTCTTTCTCTGCGAGCCCCCGCGTGTCTGGTGGCCGTCGCCGCGGCATTCGGCCTGGCTGGATGTTCGCCCCCTCCGGGGGGCCTGTTGGGTCGGCCCGCGACGGCGCCGGCGGGCCCGGCGAGCAGCCAGCCCGTTGCTCTCCCGGCATTCGGCCCGGGAGCAGGCAACGGGCTGAGTCGCGGAGCAGCGCAGCCGCTCGTTCTTCAGGTGAGGTTCGACATCCTTCGGGCGTCGGTGCCGCTCGGCGAGATCAGCGGTTCGGGAAAGATATGGAACCACGTGGACGAGGAGATCATTCCTGCCGATTGGGCGGCGCACCTTCAGCGGAACGGAATGCGGGTGGGCCGGGGCAATACGAGTTCCTGGCCGCCCATCCGGGCGATACTCGAGGCTGTCCACGGGACCCGCACCAGGACCGACAGCCTGATCGCGCCCGGGGGATCCCTGTTGACACTGGAGCTTGACACTCAACCGCACGACCAGGTTCTGTTCATCTACCACCCGGACGGTCGGGCGGCCGGCCGCGAGTTCCGGCGCAGCATGAACACGTTCCGGGTCGAGTATGCTGTTCCCCCCACGGAGCTGGATTCGGTGCGGTTGTGGATCATGCCGGAGATCCGGCAGCGGGAGCTGGAGCCCGGTTGGGTGATGAGCGGGTCGCGACTGCGACCGGCGCCGCCGTTCGCCTCGCTGGTGCTTCGTCAACTCGCCTTCGAGGCGCTTGTGCCGCCGGAGCACTTCGTGATGATCGGGCCCAGCCCGGAGATCCGCCGGGCCCACCTGATCGGCCGGGCGTTCCTGACGGAGACGATCGACGGCCAGGTGTTCGAGTCGGTGTACTTCATCACACCGAAGGTCGTGCGGATCGGGGGGCCGGCCCCCGGGGGCCGGTCAACGGAACCGGGGCCGTGACATGGCCGACGACAGTCTGTACCGACGACTGTGCGAGCACGTGGGGTTTGCCCTCATCGCCGCGGATGCAGATTTCGTGATCCAGGCCTGGAACCCGGCGGCCGCACGTCTGTTTGACGCCCCGGCGGAGCGGATGGTCGGGAGTTCGCTGCTCGGGCTGATCCCCGCAGAGGAGCAGTCGGCCGCCCGAACGCTGTTGCGGCGGGCGCTGCAGCGGGGGGAGTCGAGTGAGTTTGAGATTCCTTACGTGAACGCGGCCGGACGGCGGCTGGTTCTGGCGGTGACCGTTTCCCCTCTGCTTGATGATTCCGGGGATCGGGTCGGCATCTGTGCAGGCGTGCGGGATATTACCCGGCGGGTGGCGCTCGAAAAGCAGATCGCCGCGAACCGCACGATGGCCGCGCTCGGGCGGATCTGCGGCGGGGTGGCACATCACTTCAACAACCTTCTCGGCGGCATCGCGACCTCCGTGGATTTTGCCTTGACGACCTCGGACCTGGGAGCGATGCGCCGCGCCCTCCGGCTTACGGCCGACTCCGTTGCCCGTGCGGCCAAGATCACTCAGAGTCTGCTCACTTTTGCCGAGGGCGACCCGAGCGACGACCGCTACCTGAGCCTCGACGAGGTGGTCCGCCGGTTTGCCGAAGAGGAACGGCCGCGCATCGAGGGCCGAAACGTCCGCTTTCTTGTTGAAGTGCAGCCGATTCCGGCGCTGTCGGTACCGGCCCGGCATGTCAGAACGATGCTGCAACACCTGGCCGCCAATGCCCTGGAGGCGATGCCGATGGGCGGAGAGCTGCGGGTGTGGCTGTTTGCGGATCCCCGGGGCGTGCACCTGATCTTTGCGGACACGGGAATCGGGATCGCCACGAAAGACCTGGATCGCATCTTTGAGCCGTTCTTCACGACGCGGGACGAGGCCCGTGGCGGTGCGCATGTGGGTCTGGGGCTGGCGGTGGTGCACGGGGTGGTCCGGGAGCTGGGAGGCACGATCACGGCCCAGTCCGAGCCGGGTCAGGGCACCAGGCTGGAGATCCTCTTGCCGCCGAAGGAGCCGCCGTGAGCTGTCCCGTAAGAGTGCGGCGTCGCGCGGGCTTCCGCCGCGCGCCGCGCCAACGGATGAATCCTCGCGGGGCCTCGGGAGTATATAAGGAGGGGGCGGGTGAGCACGGGCCGGAGGCCGCTTGCGGCGGTGGGGCTGAGGCGCTATACTGTGTCTTGAAGCTGGGTTGGAACAGGCGGGGATCGATCGGAAAACGGCGCGGTTCCGGAGCTCAAGCGTACCCCCTGGCGGTGCCGATAACTCCATACAGACGTCGGCAAGGCCCGCAGGCACGGGCACCGTCGCGAGCAGCGAGGATGCACTGAATGGATCTCATGCAGGAGCGGTGGACGACCGGACGCCGGGTGCGTTGGGTCGTCGGGGTGTTGCTGGCGGCGGGGTTTCTCATCGAATGCCAGCGACTCACCGCAGAGAAGCCGCCCGGCGCCGAAGCCCGCCCGCCCGCGGCCGGAGCCAACGTCGCGTACGCCACCGTGCAGCCACCCGCCGGCGCGATCGATCTGGCGGGCGGCCTGGCGAAGCGGGACCCTGTCGCATTTCTCCGTTCGTCGCTGGAACGCTACAACCGCAGCGTGCATGACTACACATGTACCTTTACGAAGCAGGAGCTGGTCAACGGACGACTCACGCCCGAACAGGTCATGCACGTCAAGGTGCGGGAAAAGCCGTTCAGCGTGAACATGCTGTGGGTCAAGAATGCCGACAAGGCCCGCCGCGTCATCTACGTTGAGGGCAAGTGGACCGGGGCCAACGGCGAGAAGCTGGCGGTGGTCGAGCCGGCCGGTGCCATCGCCCAGTTGCTGGTCGATGACGTGATGCGGCCCATCGACGGGCCGGATGCGCGTAAGGCCGCCCGCCGGCAGATTGATCAGTTCGGCTTCGCGAACAGTCTGAAACTCATCCTGAGGTACTGTGAGCTGGCCGCGCGGCGCAACGAATTGAATATCCGGTACGTGGGGGAGGGCACTCACAACGGGCGTCCGACCTACGTTCTCGAGCGGTGGCTACCCTATGTGGAGGAGGGTGGCGAGTACCCCGACCGGGTGCTGGTAGTGCACATGGACAAGGAGCATCTCCTGCCGACGTGCTGCATCTCCTACGCGGACGACGCGAAGACCAAGCTCCTGGGCCGGTACGAGCTGACAGACGTAAGGTTCAACGTCGGTCTGACCGACGCGGATTTCAGCCGCAAGGGCGAGACGCGATAAAGGCCTTATGCGGCGACGAAATCGGGCGGCAAGCCCCCGCTTGGGCGGGGGTTCTCGTTTGCGCCGGATGCGGGGGACGCCTACCGATCGTGCTCCAGGACGACCTTATAGAACTGATCGGCCGTCTGGGCGGCGCTGATCGCGCGGCGAAAGGGCTCCATCAGCATCAGCCGGCTGATTCGAGCCAGGGCCTGGATGTGCGGGCCCGTCTGATCGGTCGGGCTGGCCAGCAGGACGATCACATCGACCGGCTGGTGATCGATGCTGGCAAAATCAATGGGATGGGCCGGCTTGCCTGCCGCCATGACCAGGCGATCGACGGCCGCACACTTGCCGTGCGGAACGGCCAGGCCGCGGCCGATCCCGGTGGAACGGCTCTGCTCACGGGCGAGAACGGCTTCCAGGAGGGCGGCGCGATCCTTGACTTTACCGTTCTCGGCGAGCAGCGCCACCAGCTCTTCGATGGCGGACTGTTTGTCGGTTGCCGCCATCGGAACCTTCACGCATGACCGGTCGAGTATTTCCGTGAGCTTCATCGCCGTCATTTCCTGCGCAACGTAAGCGTAACATGATACCGCCGCCCCGGGGGCCAGACAACGCAGCAGACTCCCGCGTGCGAATCCCACTATCTGTCGAGATGGGGCTTGTACACTGATCGAAGTCGGGCGGCCGGGAAGTAGTGACGCAGAGTGCTTTCGTGATCGATGCCGCGAAGGGCCATGCCCAGCGCGCCGATCTGGCAGAGGCCGGCCCCGTGGCCCCAGCCCGCCCCCCGAAGCGTGACCGTTCGCAGGGTTCCGTTCCCGTCCCGCTCGACTCGCACCGCGAATGCGCTGCTGAACAGGAAACTCGCGTGCAGAACCTGACGGATGCGGTACTGGTCGGCGACCGTGAGCCTTTCGCGCCTGCCCTCCCGGGTCTGCACCGTCAGGGCGATCTCGGTGGCGCGGCCGGAGGCGCCGCGGCGGGTTACCTCCAGATCAAGCAGTTGCTCCATCCGCCCGGCCTCCGGCAGCTTGCGCCGGAGCAGCTCCTCGAGTTGCGACCGGCTGTACGAGACCGTCCAGCGGAAGTAGTGACCGGCTTCGTCCACCCGGCCAAGGTAGCGACCGAGGCAATCCTCCGGGACCACATTGGGGCTGCAATACACGTCGGTCTCCGCCAGCCACGCGCCGTCGAGATACTCGTCCATCTGCGAGTCGGTCACCGGACCGAACCGCTGCGCGGCCGAGTCCGGAGGCGCGTCTACGATCGAGGCGAGTCCCGGCTTGCGTAAGCCCCAGATATGTTCGGGCCATTCGGAGACGCCGCCGCAGCTCTTCGAGTAGTTCGCATCGACGACGCCGCCTTCGGGAGAAACGAGCACGCGTCCGGCGGTCGACGCCACCGCCTCGATCGCCTCAGCGCTCAGGTCGCCCGTTCCCTGGTATCGCTGGCAGCAGTCGTCGTTGCAGCGGTCGAACGGATCCGCGTCGTGCTTGGGCTCCGTGAAGGCCAGCAGCCACGAGCGGGCCACGATGCATTGTGCCCGCAGGAATTCGATCGGGCAGGATCCGCTCATCTCAGCGGTGATCACGCCGGCCAGATAGCTTTCCAACGGGACCTCATTGACGAGGATGATCCCGCGACTCCCGGGCAGCATCTCAATCCGGCCGGCAAAGGTCTGATCGATCTGCTTGTGCCAGTGAAACCCCCTTCCCGCCACCACGTCGCGGACGCATACGCCTTCCCCCCGGCGACATCCGACGTTGACGCAGGGCGACAGAAGCCAGCGAGCGGCCTTCGCGGGCGGCAGGCCGGGCCCCGAAAGCTCGATGCCGCCGGCGCAGAGCCGGGCATGCAGGGCGGCCGACCGGACCGGCCGCCAAGCCGTCGCTTCCGCCGCCAGCTCGTACGGCGCATCCGGGACCTGCAAGCGGATCTCGGTCCGGTCGTCTTGGTCAAGTACGATGCCGACACGGACCACCGGCTCAAGGCCCGAGTCGGTCTGCCAGCAACGGATGTTTGGACGCTCGCCCTGCAAATCGGACCTCCGCTCGCGCAAGTGTCCGTGTAGCGTTGCCGTCCGTTCCGTCAGTGGGTTGCGGCAGCGGCTCCCGGTGGTGCCGGCCGTACGATCGGAAGGCCCGATTCGAACGACAGGACCTGTCGGCCGGGACGCCGCCGTCTCCCGATCGCGGTCGGAGGCCGGCTCGACGGACTTCGATCCGTTGGCGGTGCCGCGCCCATGCCTGCCGCCTCACTCGAGCCAGAGCTTCGGTTCCCGGAGCCGGCGGGGAACGTATTCCTCGGTGAGGTAGCTCAGGCGCTTGTTGATCATGGCTTCCACCTCCATCTTGAAGCCATTGCTCAACATCTTCTTGATCTCGCGCTCCCAGGCCTTCTTGCCGGCGAACCAGGGGTAGCTCAAGATCTGGCGCGCCCGTTTGATGTCGCCGTCATCCAGCTCGATCTTCACGTCGTCGGTCAGCCCGCACCGTTCGTAGTCGAAACTGGAGACGCCGATGAACTTGGCGTCCGGGACGGCCATTCGCTGGGACTCGAAAGCCAGATTGATCGAGCCCTGCTTGATGACGCTGTAGATGTAATATCCCCAGGGGTCGTTGTCGAGCAGACAGAAGATCGGGAGCCCCAGTTCGTTGTGCAGCCGGTAGAGCAGGCGTCGGACGCCGCGGGGCGGCTGGCCCCCCCCGTGCGTGAGAATGCAGTGATGTTCGGCCCAGAAGCGGTCCTCGACGAACCGGCGCCAGACGGTGCCCTTTTCGACGTGGAGAACGAACTTTGCCGAGCACTTCCGGAACTGGATGACGTCGGCCTCGACGATGCTCGGGATTCCGTACCCGCCCGTGCCCATGCGGGTGCAGTCGATCACGTCGCCGTTGTCGACGAGCGTGATCTCGCCGACCATCGAGCCGCGCTGGTCCGCGAAGACGTGCAGCTCTTCGCGGAGGGCTCCGAGCGTGACCTCAAGGTCCTCGATGATGGGATCCGACTCGCTCTGGTCGTTGAACGTCTTCTCGCTCGTGCCGGGGATCGTGTGCTTGAGCAGATAGTAGATCTGCCGGATGCTGGCCGTCTTGCCCTCGTCGATGAGCTGCTTGCAGCCGGAGGCTACCAGGAGCGTCTGCATGAAGGACCGGGCCTTGCCCAGCTCGAAAAAGTTCCGCCGGGCCGTGTTGCGGCCCATCTCGATGATCCGGCGCCTGGCGTTGTACGAAACGTTGCTCAGCGTCCGCAGCGGGATGTCGAGAAAGGGATCCTTTTTCTCATGGGCCAGCTGTACGATCTGGTCCACCAGGGCCTCGATCTTCCGGCCTGCCGCTTTGCCGTCGCGCCTCGTCCTGCCTGTCGACTTCGCCTTGCCCATCGGTCATTCCCGCTGCCGGGCCTTCTGTCGGAACCAGATGGTCAGCTCTTCGGTGCCGAGGGTGCGAGCTTCCACATCGGCGGCCAGCCGGGCGATCTCCTCGGCGTCCGCCTCGACGGAGAAACCGTTGGCGGCGAGGAAGACCAGCGCCGCGGTCGTACCCACGCGCTTGTTGCCGTCTACGAACGGCTGGTTCGTGATCAGCGCGTGCATGAGGGCCGCCGCCTTCGACGCTTCATCGGGATAGAGGGGCTCTCCCCGGTAGGTGGCCGCGGGTCGCCCGCAGATCGATTCCAGGAGATCACGATCCCGCAGCCCGGGCAACCCGCCGAACCGGTCGATCTGCATCTGATGCAGACGGAGGACTTGCAGCACGGCCAGATAAGAGATCATGCCAGACGCTTCCACGCCTCTGCGAACTGTTCCAGTACACCTTCAGCGATGCGGATAAAGTCGGCGGTCACGCGGCCGTTGTTCAGGAAGCGGACAGGCTCACTCACCCTCAGGCCCGGTGTGTCGGGACACGCCGCAATCTCGACCTCGGCGCCAGCCTGGAGCTTCCACTTCCGAACGAGGTCCTCGGGCAGTACCACGGCCAGCGATCCGCCTGCCTTCACCACGGGCTGTTTCATGACCAAACTCCACCCTCACTTCGCCGGTACATCCGCCTTGGTGCTGTCATACAGACCCTCGGCCGGGGGCCCGACCGCCGGGGTCTCCACCACGATGGTATGGGCACCCAAGTCGTCCCCGTTTCCGTTCGGGGCCTCGACGGGGCGCCCGTGCTCGTCCAGAATCTCGTCCGCCCGGGCCGTCACGCGGCGGGCCACCGCCCGGAGGTCGGCCAGAAGACGTTCCCGATTGATCCGTTTGATCGCGGCGCACGCATTGACCACTTCGCCGATGTATCGCTCGAAGGTGTTCCGCCGCTGGCCCTCGTACCGCTGACGCTTCCGTCGGTTCAGGTAGGCCTGGAGCTTCCGGCCGCAGTCCTGAAGGGCCAGCCGGATCTCCCGGCGGATCTCGTCGTAATCGGCGATGGCCTCCTTGGACTCGGACGTAAAGGGGACCCACACGCTGGCCATGTGGATCATCACCACCATGGGCGCCTGCGGGAGACTGCCGCTCGGCTGAACCAGACCGTAGCGTCGCCAGTCTGTGTCGACCGCCGCCTTGAACATGCAGCAGGCCGACTGCTGGTAGAGCAGGGGGACGCGGTTGGCGAAGCGGATGACGCGGGCCTGAACAGTCTCGCGGGCCTTGCCGTTTCCGTTGCCGTCCTCGAGGGTCTGGCCCTGCTGGCCCGTGGGGTCCAGTTCGCCGCCATAGGCCAGGCCCGCTTCGATCTGAAACGGGTTGCCTCGGTACACGGCCGGGTCGCGTGTGGAAGCGGTGAAGAACTCGGCCCGAATGCCCTTGAGCAGCCCGGCCAGGATGTTCTCCGCCCCGATGGGCGCCAGGCAGTTGGTGGGCGGGGCCATGATCTTCGTTTCCTGAATGGCCTTGTAGAGCGTCTCCGCCTCGTGCCGGGCGATCCGTCGCGGGTGCGCCCGGGGATTCAGCCGCGCGCGTCGGCAGATCTCTTCGGCCACCTTCGCTCCGACGCGGCAGAACTCGCTCTGGAGGAAGCCGCTGAGCCAGTGCGACTTCGTGTCCTGGAGCATCTTGATCAGTACGCCCAGCTCGACGCCGTACGGGTGGGGCCGGACCTCGGCCGTCTGGGGCGGGAGCCGGTCGGTTCCGCGGGGGTACTCGATGGGTTCGCCGACGGGCGGATGATAGACGAACCGCGCGTGGGGATTGGCGATGGCCGTCAGCTCGATGTATTCATCTACGGACTGCCGGCCTTTCGCGTACGAACCGACGAGGTCGATCTCCACCCTTGTGCCGTGTTCCCACGGAACGTCCACCGTATCGTCCTTGATGACCTGCGGGTCGTTCTTCTTGGTATCGATCTGGATCTCGTAGTAGTGCGCGGCCTTCTTCGGTCCCGTCCGGGACGTGATGCGGATGCTCTGGCCGGTCGTGAGCAGACCGTACATCCCGGCGGCGGAAATGCCGATCCCCTGCTGGCCCCGGGCCATCTTGAGCCGATGGAATTTGGACCCGTACAGGAGCTTGCCGAAGATCCGCGGGATCTGCTCCTTGACAATGCCGGGGCCGTTATCGGTAACGGCCACGCGGAACCGGTCCTCGTCGATCTGCCTGACCGAGACGTCGATGTCCGGGAGGAAGCCTGCTTCCTCGCAGGCATCCAGCGAGTTATCGACCGCCTCCTTGACCGTCATCAGCAGGGCTTTGCGCTTGTTGTCGAAGCCGAGCAGGTGACGGTTCTTGGCGAAGAACTCCGCTACGGAGATGTCCCGCTGCTGGCGGGCCATCGACTCGGCCGTTGCCCGCGCAGGCTGGCCACGGACGGGCTTCGGCGGCCGCGTATGCCCGGCCTCTCCCGAGGAGTCTTTCCTCGGCTTCCGGGCCGGCCCGGGCCGCGCGGGCGCGGATGGGCCGGGCCTCGTACCCGGGGGCCGCGCGGTCTCGAAGGCAAGCGTCAACTGGTCCGGTTCTTTTCGCCTGACAGACTTCGTGGAGGAGGTCATCTACCGCTCCGCCATCCGTGGCGCTGTACCGATAAGTGTACCCCCTCCGCAGGGGTTCATGATAACCGCGCGGTGCTCCGTTTCAACCCCGGCATACGTGGGCAGGCCGCCGAGAGAGGGCCGGATGCCAGAGGTGCCCAAGCGGTGGTCCGGGATGCGGACCGGCTTGCCCATGGCTTATGGCGGGCCGCCCGTCCTCGGCTGACGCCGCCTCGGATGGAAGTGCCTGCGGGGCCTGGCGGCCGGCCGTGCGCGCCGTGCCTTTTCAAGCACGTTCTCAGCTGCCCGTGCGAGCCAGCCGATAGAGACGACGGGCGAAGCCTCTGTCATCAGGGAGTCCACGCGCATGACCACTGACCGCCAGGTTCTCGTTTTCAATACAGATGCGGCAGCCAGTCTGACCTTGCGTTCGGCCGTCAACGGCCTGCCGGACGCGAAGGTGCTCTGCGAGGTTTCGGATCACGCCTCGCTTTGCGATGCGTTGCGCCGGCTGTCGGTCAGCGTGGTCCTGTTCCACCTCGATCCCGATCCGGAGCAGTTTATCGGTACACTGGAGGCGGTCGCCGCCCAGTTTCCCAAGATCCCCATCATCGGCGTGAGCGAGCGCACGGACCCGCAAACGATCGTCAGCGCGATGCGGGCAGGGTGCGTCCAGTTCGTCTTCAAACCGATCGACCGAGCGGATCTCGGTCGGGCGATCGACCGCGTAGCGATCAAGCCGGCCAGTCTCGCCCCGGGCGGACGCCGGATCTGCGTTGTGGGCGCCAGCGGTGGCGTGGGTACGACGACGATTGCGTGCAATCTCGCGCTGGAAATCGCTCACCTGACCGGCAAGCCCTCGGCGGTGGTTGATATGCATCTCGAGTTCGGGGATGTCGCAAGCACGTTCGATTGCCACGCCGAACACACGATCGCCAACCTCTGCCAGGTGGATGGAGAGGTGGACCGGACGGCACTGGAGGCTGCCCTCGTGGTGCTGCCGTGCAACGTGGCCGTCCTGGCGCGGCCCGCCAACGTGGCAGACGCCGGGGTGGTGACGGCGGACCGGGTGACATCGATCTTGCGCCTGCTCTCCAACTTCTACAGCAGCGTGGTGGTGGACACGCCGCGGAGCTTCGACCGTCTGGCCGCCGCCGCGCTCGAGGAGGCGGACAACGTTCTGATCGTCGTGCAGCTGATCGTGCCAAGCGTTCGGAACTCCCTGCGGCTCTACCACACGCTCATGGACTACGGCATGCCCGAGGATCGCGTGCAGATCGTGGTCAACCGCTATCGCAAGAACGTCGGTCGAATCACGCCCGAGGACGTGGAGAAGCAGTTCAAGAAGCCGCTGTTCGGGCTTGTGCCCAACGATTATGAGCGGGTGACGAGCTCCTTGGACTTCGGCCACACTCTGATGGCGGACGCCCCCAACAGCCCGGTCCGCACGGCCATCCACGAGATTGCCTCGAAGCTCATCACGGATCCGGGCGGCAGCGATCCCGTCCGCGCGAAGGGGTCAGTCCGAAAGGGGAAACTGCTCGGCCGCCTGTTCGGTGGCTGAGGCGCCGCCCGGGGCTGCCCGGTCTTCAACCACCCGCCCGGGAGCCCGGGCTCGCGGGCTTCCGCGGCTGTCTCGCGGACGCGCTTCAGAGTTCTCGAATGATCATGTAGGACGCTACCGCTGTAACGCCGAGGAATACGGTCTGAAGGGCTTCGAACAGGGGGGTCTGGGCGCAACCGGCGAACTGAAGAAGGGTTGCCCCGGCCACAAGAAGCGCACCGTAACGCGTGATGCGTGCGAACATCGTTATTCTCCCGGTGAAATCCCGTCTGCCGACAGGCCGCGCCAGATCGCCTCGCCCGTCGTGACGCGCCGTAGTGTAGCGGGAGACCACGTGGCGTCAACGCCATCTGTCATGTTGCCACGATCCCCGACCGCCGCGACAATGCCCTCCTAGTGCTGGGAGTCCCGGCGAGCCCTCTCATGACACCCGATGCGGGCCCGGACAGTGTACGCACGGATCCGGCGATCATCGTGCGCGGCCTTCGCAAGAGCTACGGCACCCGCGAAGTCCTTCGCGGCATTGATCTGGAGGTCGCCCGCGGTCAAGTCCTCGGCTACATCGGTCCCAACGGGGCCGGCAAGACCACCACGGTCAAGATTCTCATCGGGGTTCTGGACGGCTTTGAGGGTCAAGCGATCGTGTGCGGCCATGACGTGGCCCGCCAGCCGCTGGAGGTCAAGCGGCGAATCGGCTACGTGCCTGAATCCGCCGCCCTGTACGAGGGTCTCACGCCCCGGGAGTATCTCCGGTTCATCGGGCGGATTCATGGGCTGGCGGACTGCGAAATCGACCGTCGCGGCGCGCGGATGCTCGCGCAGCTCGGGTTGTCGGACGAACTAGACGACCGGATCGCGACGTTCTCGAAGGGCATGCGCCAGAAGGTGCTTCTGGTCGCCGGCATGATGCACAATCCGGAGGTGCTCTTCCTTGATGAGCCGCTTTCGGGCCTGGATGCCAATGCCGTGGTCGTTGTCAAGGAGATCATCGCGCGGCTGGCCCGGCGGGGCAAGACCATCTTCTACTGCTCGCACGTGATGGATGTTGTCGAGCGAGTATGCGACCGTATCGCCATCATCGATGACGGACGCATCATTGCGGACGGCTCATTCGAGGAGCTCCAGGCCGCCGGGCGGGGCGAGTCTCTGGAGCGGATCTTCACGCAGCTCACGAGCGCCGGCGGCCACGAACAGGCCGCCGAGGCATTCATCCGGGCCTTCGACGTGGAGATGCGGGCGTGACGCGGCCGGTCCTGTATCTGTTCGACAGGCTGGCCGGCCTCGTGCGCCGGCTCGGCGGCGACTATCCGCAGTTTCGGGCCATCCTGGAAGCCAAGCTTATACTGGACAGCCGGCGCCAGGGCATGTTTGCGGACCTTCATCCGTCCCGCCAGAAGAAGAGGGGCGCGTTCAACCTCACGCTGCTGCTGTTCGCCTGCATGGGCGCCCCGGTCGGGGCGACCCTGTTGATGGTCGAGCCGGCCCTGATGTCCATGGGCACCATTCACCTGTTCATCATGACCATGATGACGATGTCGCTCCTGGCCGACTTCAGCAGCGTCCTGCTCGATACCGCGGACAACCTGATCCTTCTTCCCAGGCCCGTCAGCGGACGCACGCTCGTCCTGGCACGCCTGGCCCATATCGCCACCTATCTCGGGCTGCTGGCCCTGAGCCTCTCGCTGGGCAGCCTGGTATTCGGCACGTGGAAATGGGGCCTTGCCTTCGCACCTGTCTTCGTCGTTGCGCTTGCGCTTTCAATGCTGCTCGTGCTGTCGCTGGCCGGCATCCTGTATCTGTGTGTGCTGCGGTTTGCCGGCCGCGAGCGGCTCCGCGACATCATCGTGTATGCGCAGGTGGTTATGACGGCAATTGTCGTGCTCGGGTACCAGCGAGTCCTGCCGAGGCTGATGGTGCTCGCCGAGCGACGGTTCGCCGGCCTTGAGCACCGCGGGTGGGCGTATCTGCTCCCGCCTCTCTGGCTGGCGGCGCCGCTGGACATTCTCGCCGGGCGAATGGCGATGCCCCAGATCATCATGACCGTGGAGGCGCTGATCCTGCCGCCGCTGGCGCTGCTCATCCTGGTCCGTCATCTGGCCCCGCGGTTCCAGGAGTCGCTGGCCGGCCTCGAAGCAGGCCCGGGTGGCCGGTTCGTCCGCCAGGCGGGTCCCCGGCGGCAATCGCTCGCGGGATGGATCGCCTCGGTGGTAAGCCGGGATCGCACCGGGCAGGCCCTCTTCGAGTTCCTCTGGCGGCTGTGCTCGCGGGACCGTCACCTTAAGATGCGGGCGTATCCGAACCTGCTGTTCATACCGATCGCCGCCTTCGGGATTATCGCCGCGGGCCAGCGGGACCTCGCAACGGCGCTGGAACAGCTTCCGCACACATCAAAGCACCTGGTGGCCTTGTACGTGGCGTGCGCTACCGTGCCGCCGATCGTGGTCCTGGCCGGCTACAGTGACGAGTACGAGGCGGCCTGGATCTTTCTGGCGCTGCCTTTCCGACGGCCCGGGCGGGTCCTGCTGGAAACCGTCAAGGTCGTCGGGTTGCGATTCGTGCTCCCGATTCATGCCGCCATCTGCGCGCTTGTGCTGCTTGTGTGGGGACGGTGCGCGATACTGGACGTGCTCGTGGCAACGGCGGCACTGGTCCTCGTGACCGTCTCTCTGGCATACCTGATGGCGCGTCGGCTTCCGTTCTCGCAGCGGATGGGCACAGGCCAGCGCGCGGGCGGATTCGGCGGGGCCTTTCTGCACCTGGTCGTGCCGGCCCTGATCGGGGTGACGCATTACGCTCTGCGGCCGCGGCCGTGGACACTGGTCGGGCTCATGGTGGCGTTTCTCCTTGCCGCTGCGGTTCCGGCACGGGCCATCGTCCGGACCGAGTGGGCGGGGATCCGCCGGGCCTCCCAGTGATCATTCGCCCGGCGGCTGCTTCTTCGGCTCGACCAGGTCGGCGATCCGGGCTTGGCGGTCCGGCAGCGTCGGGAACGGGTTGTGCGGCTCGATCTGATACCAGTAGGCCACGCTCGACCAGTCGTCGCTCCGCTCGTACAGGCCCTCGTGCCAGCCGATCTGCTGAATCGTCACCTTCAGGCTCCGGCGAAACCGGATCGGATCCAGAACGTGCCAGCGGTACATTGAGACCAGGTCGTTCTTGAAGAAGTCGTTTTTGAGCAGGAGCGTGCACCCATGATAGGGCGTCTGGTACAGGCCCATACCCCAGGCCGCGCAGAAGTAGTCCTCGGTTCCTGTGCCGCAGATGGTCGGGTACTTCGTGTCCCCGTCCATGTACATCTTCAGTTCGCCTTCGCCCCACCAGTGGGGGCCCAGCGCCCGAACGCCGATGACGGTCCCGACGTACATGCCCGGTCCCCGAACGTTGTCCACAATCACGTAGTCCTGCTTCTCCACGGTCGGGTTCTGCCGACGGAACTGGGCGTGGAACCGCCCGACGTTCGCGGGCAGCGCCGGCAGTTGCTCGTAATCGATCTGGAAAAAGAACGAGCGACTCTCTTGGCCCGTGTCGTTCTCGACGGTGATCCGCGCGTGCCGATCGAAGGGCATCGGGAAGTAGCAGTTGAATCCGCGGCCGAGCGTCTGCGTTGTCCAGGCCGATGACATGTGAACCGGGACGCCCTTCTCGTTGCTGGCCACGCGACCGTGGGCTGTTCCGAAGAAGTCTCCGAGGGGCACCTCGACCGACGGCGTGGTCTCGCCATCCCAGTACATCCGCAGGATGTGGTTGCGGAGGTGGTTCGGGTCGCGGCGGGGGATCGTGATCCATATGTGGCGTATCACTCCGGGACCCTCCACGTCCATCAGGGTGACCGTCTCGCCGGGCCTGATCAGCGGGATGCATGGCGATCCCTTTCGGCCCTCCCGTGCCTGTCCGCCCGCCCCAGGCGCACCGGTCCTGTTCTCCCACGTGACAGCCCGGCCGGCGCCGTCGGTGATCAGCGGCACGTCCGCCGGCATCAGGGTAACGGGATCCGCAGGGCCGGACGACCGGCAGCCCGCGCATACCAGGGCCGCCGCAAGTCCCGTCGCCGACAGCAACCGCCAGTGCAGCGTCATGGATTCTTCCTCCGGGTAGCTCTTCTCAATATGGACTGGGAGCAACCCGATTATGCGATCCTCCCCGACAGACCGCAACCTGGCAACGGAGGGCGGCTACGCTCCGCTTCGCGCGGGCTACGGGCCTCCCTTTGCAGCCGGCTTGGTGACGGATCGCACTTTCAGCCGTCAGCTCCCGGAACCGGGGAGTGGCCGTTCCGGCTCGACCCGATCGGACAGCTCCTTCTGGAACAGCTTTTCGCCTGTCGCGGGGCTGAAGATCTCGACGCGACCGGCCGAACCATCGGGCCCAAGCCGATTCAGCCGCCAGGTAACCGTGCAGCGGGCGGTGGGAAGAGCGATATTCACCGTCGCCATATCGTCCCGGACGGCATGATCGAGCGGTGGCGGTTGAGCCTGCCGGATGTCGGTCGGCACGAACACGTGCAGAAAGGTGCCCGACCGATCCCGGATAGGTGGGGCGACGTCGAGCCGTCCCCACATCGATCGCAGGCCGAAATGCGGGGACAGGTCCCTCGGCTGCCCCAGCCGGAACCACGCCTGCGGCGCGCGATCCAACAGCGCCGGCGCCAGCCGATGCTCGTACCCGTCCTCGTCCCCGCCGAAGTACCGAAAGCCCTGCCATGCCCCGCCCGCAATCGTGCGGGGAGCTCTCGGGCCGCCGATCAGACGCGCGCGTGCACCGGCCGGCAATAAGGTCCGCACAAACAAGCGCCCTTCAGCACGGGCCGTGTCGATCCAGCCGTCCGCGGGGACCTTCCAGATTCCCGCTTCGTTCGAATTGCCGGCCAACCTGGCCGACTCTGGGAGATCGCCGCCGGCTGCCCGTGGCCGCTCCGGGATCTGCAGGTGCCATGTGGCGGTCGTGTTCGGCGCGACCGTGATCGAATCACATACGAAGAGCGCCCCGGCGTTCAACAGGAGGAAGTGCCGCACGTACCCTTTCACCTGCTCGACGGGATACGCCAAGGCAAGATCCGCGGCGGCGTAGCTGTAAAAGCTGTTTGTTTCAAATGCAATGAGCCGGCCCGTGACGCGGCCCGTAGCGTCTACCGGGGGATCGGAGGGCCGGTAGTCGCGGCTGATCTCCCGCTGGTTCCCGACTGGACGGGGCCCACGTTCCGGGGCCGGCTGGAGGTCGGCGTTTGATGCGACCGTTATGCAGTTGTGGGCGATCGTGGCGCGGGCGAACGCGTCCCAGTCGGCAGGTCGTCGATCGATTCCCGAGTCGCCGCCCCGGGACGGCACGGCGTCGAACGCCACATCGTCTCCCGCGCCGCTCGTCAGAAGGCCTCCGCGCAGGATCTGGAAGTGACCGGCGTCGTAATGCTGCCGCGATCGCCAGAACGGTTGGCCGACGTCCGCCAGCACCACCACGGCGCTCGGCGACCAGTCGCTCCGCAGAACTACGAAGCCCCTCGGTATGTGCCGCGCCAGCGGGCATGCCTGACGCAGAATACCGGCCCTCAGGGCTTCTCCGTAGAGCACCATCGGCCATAGCAGGCCGGGCGCGGTGGCCTCCTGCGAGCCGCTGGCTGCCCCGTGCAGTTCCGTGGTGAACCACTCCGCGAGTCCCCGATTTGTTCGTGCCGCCAGCACCCACGGGACCGCTGCCGGCCAGTCCGCCGGGATCAGCCCGGGGCGATCGGGCGCCCAGTTCCCATCGTCATTGGGGAAGCCGTACGGCGTGGCGGCGTGTCCTGTGTACGTCCAGAAGTACCACTCGAATGACCGTCCGAGCGATTCCCCCAGCTCCGGCCACAGCGGCCGGCCCACTCCCGTCGCCCAGATCTCCGCTGCGAAGACCGCATCGGCCTGCGCCCAGATATCGTTCGTAGGGGATGAAGCCGCCGGACCTTTCTCGTTCCACATCCGGACGAATGGTCCCTGGATGTATTTCGAGGCCGCATCCAGAACGGTCCTGATCTGCGCGGCATGTCCGGCATCGCCAGGGACGGGTCTGGGATCGAACAGTACGATGGCGGCGGCTACATCGCAGAGGCGCGGGTGGAAGCCCACGTGATCAAACGGCGTCACCTCGTCCGACAGGGGCTTCATGCGACGAACCAGGGCAGTGGCGGCGGACTGCCGAACATTCCTGTCGAGGGCGTCCCAACACCAGTCGAGCGCGATGACCACGTCGTCCCGCGGCCATACCAGTGCCTCTTCGTGGCGCAGTTCGCCTTCGACGAGTTCCACGTAGCCGTCGCGAATCCCCGGTTCGCCGAGCACGAGGTGGCACAGGGCCGCCGCATAGAGCCAACCGGCGCCGGTTCGTCCGCGTGCCCCGAGATCTGCTGCCGCTCGAACACGTTCGAAAGGCAAACGCGAGGCTCCGAACGGCACCTCGGCGGGCAGCGCATCACGATAGGCCGCCACCCCACAACGCTTGCGGAGCGCAGCCAGCCCGTCGCGGTGAATCAGCAGGCGTGGGTGATCGCGCGGGATGTCCTTCTCCCACTCGGCGCCGGCTCCGATGGACGCGAAAACAAGCAGGGCGGTTACAGGGGTTCGCATGGCAGTCCCGGGCGGTCGTCGCCGCAGCCCCGCCTTGTATCGCTGGAGGCCGCGCCGCTCAAGCCCGGCCCTTCCGGATGGCCGCGCACACCACGACGACCTGCCGCGCCATGGCCACCGCGTGAACGCGAACAACCGCTGCTCCGCCCGCCACGGCGGCGGCGACAGCGCCGAGCGTACCTACGTCGCGGTCCGCCGGCCGGCCGATGCCGAGCAACTCTCCGATGAATCGCTTCCGGGAAGGCCCGACCACGACCGGCTGGCCTGTGGCGACCAGGGCGTCGGTCCGGTTCAGCAGGGTCAGATTGTGATCGGTGGTCTTGCCGAAGCCGATACCCGGGTCGATCGCGATCCGGTCGGAGGCGATGCCTCGGGCAGCGGCGTACTCGACACGCTCGCGAAGGAACGCGACAACCTCCGCGACGACGTCGCCGTACGCCGGCGCCAGCTGCATGGTGGCCGGTGTGCCCTTCATGTGCATGAGGATGACCGGACAGCCCCGCTCGGCGATGAGTTCGGACATGGCCGGGTCGTCCCGAAGGGCGGAGATGTCGTTGATGCCGTCTGCGCCGGCGTCGAGGGCCGCCCTCGCCACCGCCGCCGACCGCGTATCCACGAACAGCGGGGCTCTTGCGCTCGATCGCCGAAGCCCTTCGAGCACCGGCAGGATCCGCCGGCACTGCTCTTCGGGTGGAACGGGCTCGGCGCCGGGCCGCGTCGATTCGCCTCCGATGTCCAAGAGGTCCGCCCCTTCGTCGATCAGGCGAAGGCCGTGGTCGATGGCCGCGGCGGGTTCCAGGAATGCTCCGCCGTCGCTGAACGAGTCCGGCGTCACATTGACGATGCCCATCACGAGCGGACGACCCGCTCGCGCGAGCCAGTGGTGCCAGGTCGTGGATGTCGGCTTCACGGCTTACATTATAAGGATTCCGGCCGCCTGCCGGGCCCAGCCTGCGGCATCCCTTTTCGGCGCCGTTTCCCCTGTTGTCGTCACCCCGGCAAAGGCGGCGGGGCCACGAAGTCAAACGGAGCCCGGATCCCTGCTTGGGCGGGCGCGAGGTACACCGCACACTGCAATCCGCACGAGCGCGGAGGCCCGCGGGCCGGGTCAGTCGCTGTCCTGGGGGCGGCCGAAAAGGAACTGAAGAAAGGGCTTGTCCTCCGAACGGCAGAAGACGTAGACATGGTCATTGGGTTGCAGGACGGTCGTGCCCCGTGGAGCCAGTACGTCCTCGCCGCGCACGAGAAGCACAGCCGACGAGTGGGGCGGGAAGGGGATCTGGGAAATCCGCGCGTTGCAGACGGCCAGCGGCTCCGTGATGAAGAACGAGATCAGCTCGCCGCTCAGAGGCTGCGTAGAGTTGATCTCCAGAGCAGCGGGCGGGCTCGGGATTTCGGGTGCCGTCAAGCCGAGTTTGCGCGTTACAAAACGTATCGTAGCCCCCGGGACCAGGGAGCTGACCACCGCCACGAAGAACACGATGTTGAAGACGCGCGAAGCCCCGGCCACGCCCGCCAGGACCGGGAAGACGGCCAGGATGATCGGAACCGCTCCGCGCAACCCGACCCACCCGATGAAGGCTGTCTCGCGGAGGGAGAACCGAAACGGCAGGAGACAGGCCACTACGACGAGCGGCCGCGCCACCCCCGCGAGCAGCAGGGCGATGCCCAGCCCGATCCGCGCGACCCCCAGCAGTTGCGACGGGAACACCAGCAGACCGAGCGTAAGGAACATCGTGATCTGGCAGAGCCAGGCGATCGAGTCGTGTACCCGCACAAGCCCGGCCCGATACGGGATGGGCGTGTTCCCGAGCAGGACGGCCGCCGCATACACCGCCAGAAAGCCGCTTCCATGGGCCAGCGTGGCCAGGCCGAAGGCGATGAAGGCCACCGCCGAAGTAAAGACGGGATACAATCCGGCCGTGGAAAGCCGCATCCTGACCAGTATGATCCGTGCCCCTGCACCCAGCAGAACGCCGATCACCAGCCCCACGAGTATCTGAAGCGGTATGCCCACACACAGCCCGGCGTACGTGATCGGGTGGCCCGTCAGGTGGCCGGTCATGGCAAGCGTGAGGATGACCGCCATCGGGTCGTTCAGGCCCGATTCCAGCTCAATGGTCGTGCCCACCCGTCGAGGCAGCTTGAGGTTCCCTCCCCGCAGAATGGCGAAGACAGCCGCTGCGTCCGTGGAGGAGACGATCGCGCCCAGGAGCAGGCTCTCTTCCCACGGAAGACCGAGTAGCTGAGCGAGCAGGCCCACCAGACCTGCCGTTCCCAGAACCCCGAACGAGGCCAGGATGGCCGCCGGCGCGATGTGTTCGCGGACGGCCGCCAGGGGCGTGTTCAGACCCCCATCGAACAGGATCAGGATGAGGGCGACGGTCCCCACGCGGAACGCGAAGCGGTAGTCCTCGAATTCGATGCCGCCGATTCCCTCGGAGCCGGCGAGCATGCCCAGCGCAAGGAAGAGCAGCACGACCGGAATGCCCAGCCGCTCGATGGTCCGGCTCGAGAGCACGCTGGCCACCAGGAGCACGCCGAAGGTGGCCAGCAGCACGGCGGTCAAACCCAGTTCGGTCTCCCCGAGCATTGTTCACTGGCTTGCGCACGGCCCCGATGTCGCCGGCGAGGGAAGGACATTCCTCCCTCCGAGCAATGTCACCCGCGTGCTGGTGCTGCGACAAGCTTGTTCCTTCCCCGCGAACGGCCGGACGCGTCTTATACCGGCCGGCCGGCCTCCGCGAAAGCGCCCTACCGTGCGGGCACCTCACAGGAATCCGAAAAGTCTGCCCTCCGCCGCAGCATGTCTAAAGTCGGCGCCGGGGCGGTACGACCTGTAAGTAAGGTGCCGCCCCCAGGGGCCGCCGCACCGTCCGATATCCGAAGGACCATCAGGAGGTCGCCCATGGGCGAGCCGACCACCCTCGTCCCGCTCAAACCCGAGTTGATGCCGGTCTTCCTCTCGGTAGTGAGCGCCGCGACCGAAGATCCTGAGCTCCTGGGCCGGCGCCGCTCGCCGCGTCGTGCTGCCCGCCGGCCGCTCGAGTTTCTCCGCACGTTCAACTCGGGCGATGCTGAACTGTGCCGGGGCCAGTGCGTAGACGTGAACGAGGACGGGCTCGGCTTTGTCTGCAACGAGCCGCTTCACGTCGGCGAGGTGATCCAGATGTACGTGCCCGGAGAGACCCACGAGTATACGTTTCGGGCCAAGGTCGTCCACGTGACGGCCCGGCGGGGGCGGTACCGCGTGGGCGTCAGGTTTTCCTGGTAACCGGCAGCACCTCCACCGTGATCCGGTCGTTCGTGTAGACGCAGATCTCTCCCGCGATTCGCAGCGAGCGTTCGACGATCTCGCGTGCCGGCAGGTCCGTGGCGGCCAGAAGGGCCTTGGCGGCTGCCGCCGCGTACATGCCGCCCGATCCGATGCCTATGACGCCGTCGCTCGGTTCGATGATGTCTCCGCCTCCGCCCACGATCAGGGAGACCTCGGCATCGACGACGGCCAGCAGCGATTCGAGGCGACGCAGAACGCGGTCCGTCCGCCAGTCCTTGGCCAGCTCGATCGCCGCCCGTCTCGTGTTGCCCTTGTACTGTTCGAGCTTGCCTTCGAACCGCTCGAGCAGAGCGAAGGCGTCCGCAGCCGCCCCGGCAAATCCGCATAAGACCTTCCCGCCCGCAAGCTTCCGAATCTTGACGGCGTCGTGCTTGACGGCCGTGGCCCCGATGGTCACCTGCCCATCGCCGCCGAGGGCAACCTGCTCGGCTCGTCGGACCGAGAGGATCGTCGTCGAGAGGACGCGCTTTCTGACCATAGCGGGATCTCCGAGGGCTTCGATTCCGATTGACGATGCCTTTCCGGCGGGATTATAATGCCTGTTGCCGGAGGGGCGAGCAGCCACGTCGTGTCGGTCGAGCGGTTCGTTTGCGCTGCGGAGGCACTCATGGCCACCACATCCGAAGCGGAAGAACGAGTCCTGAGCTGCCAGTCGTGCGGGGCGAGCATTTACAAAGAGCACCTCGACAAAGGCCTGGCCGGTTACCGGGCCGGCAAGCTCCTGTGTCACTTCTGCTCGCGGGAAAACAAGGCCGCTCCGTCGTCGCCTGCTTCCCAGGTCGCCACTTCGGCCGCAGCCCCGGAGAGCGAGGGGGAGCTGCCGACAATCTCGTTGGTGGACGAACTGGAGCCGCTGGAGCCGCCGGCGGCACGGTCCGGCACAGGGTTGAGCCCGGCCGGTTCATCGATGGCCTCCACAGGGGCTCCGATCGCGCGCGAGGAACGCAGATTCTCGAGGCCGCTGAACAAGACAGGTGCGGGGGCCACTCGCTGCAAGACCTTCCACTCGAAGCTCTCGGACGATGCGGTCCGACACCTGGATGACCTGGTGAACGAGTGGCTGGAAAAAAACCCTGACATCGAAATCAAGTTCGCTACCTCGACCGTGGGACTCTGGACCGGCAAGCACGCGGAGCCCAATCTGATCCTGAACGTCTTCTACTGACGGTTTTTTGCACGTAGCCCCCTCGGTACGGACGGCCCGCCTCCAGAACCGGGCACGGAAGGTGCCGGGGAGGGCGGTTGTTACTCGGGTCTGCTCGCATCGCGCGACGTCCGCCGGGCACGCTTCGCAGCCCATGACGGATGACGGCACGCACGGGCACCGCCAGGCCCGAGCAACTCGTATCAGAGGGCCCCGGTGTGGCGACGGAGCGGTATGCCACCGATGGACGGTCGCAGCCGTCCCGGAGCATCTGGCCGGGCCGGCGAGGTATCGCACCCGCGGTACTCGCCTTGATCCATCCCGTCGCAAGAGCATCTCCATCTTGGCACATAGGGTTTTCCGGGCTCGCGGCCTCGTGCGGCCGCGGCCGGGTTCGGGGAGTCGGGACCAAGGGCTCGGGTTCGTGAGACCCAGCCGCGTGGTGCGGAGGATGTGCGTATGGCCGTGCCTTCATATCGCTGCGGCGAGCAGCGACCGCAGCTCCTCCGAGCCCAGCGGGGCGGGGTTGGCCTTCATGCTGCTGGCGGCCTGGGCCTTCTCGACGATCCCCGGGAGGTCTTCCTCGCGGAGGCCGTATGACCGCAGCGGGGGAATCCCAAGCTGGGCGGTCACTTGCCGTACCCATTCGACGGCTCCCTCCGCGTCCGCGTCCGGATGGCCGGTCAGCAGGGGCCCCAGCTCGTGGTAACGACGAAGCGTTTCCGCGTCCGGCCGGGACTTGCGTAAGGCAAGAACGTTCGCCGCCATTACGTGTGCAAGCAGGGCCGCGCAGACGGCACCATGTGGTGCAGGGAACATTCCGCCGATCGGGCCTGCCAGGCCGTGCACCGCTCCCAGCCCGGCGTTGGCCAGGGCCAGCCCCCCGAAGAGACTGGCCAGCGACATGTCCGTGCGGGCGCAAGCGTCTCGGCCGTCTCGATACGCGCGGAGCAACGACCGTCCCACCCTGCGCAAGCCCTCGCGACACACGGCGTCGATCATCGGGTTGGCCCGGGTCGATACGAACGGTTCAACCAGCTGTGTCAGAGCATCCATCCCTGTGCTCGCGGTGATCGCAGGGGGCAGGTCGTATGTCAGTTCCGGGTCCACCACGGCCACACGCGGCAGCATCAGCGGGCTGCGCATACTGACCTTAACCCGGTGTTCGGTGGAAAGCAGCACCGCATTGCGGGTGACTTCCGCGCCCGTACCGGCGGTGGTCGGGACCGCGATGCACGGGACGGCGGGATGGGCCAACGGCCGACCGTGGCCGATCACTTCCAGGTAGTCGAACACATCGCCCGGGTTCGTCAGGAGCGCGGCGATCGCCTTGGCGGCGTCGATTGCACTGCCTCCCCCGATCCCCACGACGACCCGGCAGCCTGTAGCCTGCGCGACCGCCACTCCGGAGCGGATCAGTTCCACGGTCGGCTCATGGGGGACGGCGAACAGGGTGCATTCGACTCCGTGGGCCCGCAGCAGGTCGATCAGCCCCTCAACGCGTTTCACCGTCTGGCCCGTGACGACGAAGGCGCGGGATTCGTCAGGGGCCGCCGCCAGCTCACGGGCGAGGGGACCGATCTCGCGCGAGCAGCCCGGCCCGAACAGGATTCGTGCGGCGGTCGCGAACTCGAAGCGTATCACGAGTCACCAACCGGCATCGTCCGGGAACACATTCACGTATTTCACGCCCTTTCGGGGTTCGGCCATCATCCCGGCGACGGTATCGCGCCACGTCGCGTAATGGCGGGTCTCCTTGTGTCGCACGGTCGCCTCTTCGTCCCGATAGACCTCGACCAGTATGAACCGCGTCGGATCGTCGTGCTGTTGGATCACATCGAAGCGGGCGATGCCCGGCTCCTGGACGCTGTGGCGGGCGTTCTGGATTGAGGCCTGCCTGAATGCTTCCACTGCGTCGGGCTTAACGTGCACGTGGACGAGAACGATCACCATGAGTCGACCTCCCGATGCGTGCGGCCAGCCGGAGCGGCCCAAGCCGGCAACGTGCCTTCCAGCCGGGGCCGCCCCCCTTCCGTACTGCCCCAACTTCCGGATTCGCATGGAACCCTTATGCACTTCCGGCGGCGTACCGGCAACCGCGAACCTCCGAGGCAACATACACTACCCGCACGGGACTCGGGCTGCGAGCCGAGGTCCGAGGGTCTTGACAATCCTTCGGCAGCGCCGCTGGGCCGGGGCGATCCGGACCGTCCCCAGCCTCACAACGGGCTTCCCGGGGCTCCTCCGGGAGCCGCCGGGGACACGCCACCTGCCTGCGAGGTGCATGACGTATAATGTCGCTCCTCGGAGAGGGCTGATGGAAGCCAGGTTCCTACGTATCATCCTGGTTAAGCCGCCGCGCCCCCGTGGGCCACACGGGTTGGGTGTTCATTGCGGTGGGGCGTACTGCATCCTGTCGGCGGGGGAACCCGAACGGTTCGGGATCAAAGCCGCGTCCGCCGAAGGATTCCCGCCGGCCGACGACGACGTCATTGCCAAGCCCCTCGGGAACGTGATCTGCGAGTGCCGAGGCCACACCCGGGCGCCCCCGTTGACCTTCGGAGAAGACGGCGTCTTTCGGCTTGGCTGGACTGCCCGGGAGTCGCTCGGGTTGATCCTCGCTCCGGTGAACCGGCCGTTCAGGTGGCCGTCGGTGTCTCTTTTGACGTGGGTGTGTCGTGTACGACTGGATCCGTTCGTACGAAGAGAAGCTCGCAGCGATTGCTCCGCTTGATGCGGCCTGGTTCGGCGAAGCCCTGGCGGCGGCCCGCCGGGGCGACCGCATCGCACGTGTCGCCATCGCCGAACGTTCGCTGCCGGAGGTCTACGAACTCAGCAGGGCCTTTGCGCGGGAGAAGGGCCGTGACGATCTCGAATGGATCGTTGAACGCGGCCACCATCTTTCCCTGGTCGCGGTCGATACCTTCGCCGGGGAGAACCTGAGCGAGTACCGGCGTCACATCGAACGGGTGCTGCGGGAGGGGTGGCTGCGGAGCTGAGCGGTCCTCGCGCGACGGGTATGGTATCATCCCGCCGAATGGCGCTGCCGAACGAGGTCATCTTTCTGCTTCACGCCGCCGTCGCCTTCGCAGCCGTCGTGGCTGCCGGCCGGCTCGGGCGCGATTGGCTCGTCGCGCTGATCGTTACCTGCACGATCCTCATGAACATCGACGTATGGAAACAGATGACGCTCTTCGGCCTGCCCGTGACGGGCGGCAACGTTCTTTACACAACGGTGTTCTTCGCCAACGACTGCCTCAATGAGCACTACGGCCGGCGTGTCGCCATCCAAGCCGTGTGGAAGGGTTTCGCAGCCGGCTTTTTTGTCGTCGCGATGACTTCGTTCATGCTCTGGTACGCTCCGAACGAATTCGACTCGGCCCAGCCTCACATGGCCTATCTCTTCGACGTCGGCGGCTATCCGCGAATCGTGGCCTTCTCCATGCTCAGCTACATCCTCTCCCAGTGGATGGACGCCCGTCTGTACGACGCCATCCGCCGGCGTACCGGCACGCACCGGCTTCTTTGGCTGCGGACGAATGGCTCGACCTGGCTTTCACAGGCCTTCGACACGCTCTTCTTTACGACGGCTGCTCTCACCGGCATCATCATCAACTCGTGGGCCGAGTGGCTCGGCGCCGTCGCCTTCGCCTACCTGGTAAAGGTTGCTACCGCCGTCCTCGATACGCCCTTTCTGTACCTGACTACCTGGCGCCCGCTCCGTCCGCCGGGTTCAATCCGGGCGATGCTCTCGACCCACCGGGCCGTGTAGGGCCGGCGCCCGAAGTTCGCCGTGAGCCGGGCAGCGGGGCCTTGCGGGGCGCAGCCCGGGCGATATCTTGCGCCCCGGACGGAGCCGAACGGCCTGTTCCTGGAGAACCTGTTGTGACGATCGCATCCTTCTCTTGGGTCCGCCGGACGGCGGTCGGAGCATCGCTTCTGGTCATCACGGCATCGGCCGCCACTTGCGACCTCGGGAACGGTTTTCGGGACCACGGCGTGGCTACACCTGTCAGCAATCATCGCGGTACGGTGGCCACCGTCGATGGAGAGGGGCGCAACGTCGTCCTCGTCTGGCTGTTCGATCATCGCGGCGGGTACGCCCTGCTGATGATCGACGCCGAGACGGGCAAGGCCCAGGAGTATCCCGTGCCGTTTGCTCCCGGGGGGGATTGCCCCTACGCGTCGATCCTCTCGAGTCGAAACCGCTTCTATACTCATTTCAACAGCTACTTCGTGGAGTTTGATCCGGCTAGGCGGGCCTTCACGTTTCACCACAAGACCGTTCCCCAGATGGCGATGGGCATGACCGAGGACGACACCGGCCTCATCTGGTCCGTGACGTATCCGCAGAGCGGAGTAGCGTCCTTCAACCCGGAGACGCGCCAGTTCAAGGATTATGGCCACGTCCACAAGGAGAACTGGGCCCAGTACCAGCGTCACGTCGCCGCCGACGACGCAGGCTGGATCTACTTCGGCCTCGGCAGCACCGCCAGCCACATTATCGGGTTCGATCCGGTCACGGCTACGGCCAGGCCCATGATTCCCGAGGATCAACGCGTCCATGGCGAGGGCGTTGTCTATCGTGATCTCAATGGCAAGGTCTACGGCTGGCCCGGCGGCAGCGAGGACAACTGGTATGAGTTCCACAGGGGCCAGGCACGCCGGATCGGCAAGCGACCCGCGATCCGCGCCAAGCCCATCATCACCGGCTCCCAGAGCCTTTTCCACCGGGACTTCCCCGATGGCAGCCGCATCGAGGAGTGCGATCTTGTCGATCGGGTCCTGACAGTCCGGGACCCTGCCGGCAGGCTGACGAAACGGAAGTTCGACTACACGAGCGAGGGGGCGCACGTCATGGGCCTGGCCGCGGCACCGGATGGCACGATCTGCGGCGGCACCGCGTTTCCCATGCGCTTTTTCAGCTACGACCCGCGAACCGACGGATGGACGAACCGCGCCAGCTACGGCCAGTGGAACACCGTCGTCCGCCAGGGGGATCGTTTCTTCGTGGGCGGCTACACGGGCGGGTTTCTCCTGGAGTGGGATCCCGCCCGACCCTGGGTCGAGACCCGTCAGGGAGATCCCACCTCGAACCCGCGGTTCTTGACCGAGTGCCAGCCCGCCATCAACCGCCCCCACGATCTGCTGGCCCACCCCGATGGCAATACGCTTGTTCTGGCCGGAACCCCCGGCTACGGGCTTACAGGCGGAGGACTTCTGTTCTGGGACCGCACGTCCGGCAAGCGGGTTCTCCTCGAACATACGGATATCCTTCCGCAACACTCGACGATGAGCCTCGTTGCACTCCCGAACGCAAAGCTCCTCGGCGGGACGACCACGGCCCCGGGAACCGGCGGCGAAAAGAAGGCTCCCCAGGCCGAGCTGTATCTCCTCGACATGGCCACACGGAAGGTCGAATGGCATGCACCCGTTCTGGCCGGCGTCCAGGAGTATTCGGACTTCTGCCTCGGGCCTGACGGGTTCGTCTACGGTATTGCCGACCGCACGCGATTCTTCGCGTTCGACCCCAGGACCCGCAAGGTGGCGCACGCGTGGGACACGTCCGGGGACCTCGGGCCGACGAACTCTCAGCAGGGGCCCCGCACGTTCATTCGGGGTCCGAAGGATGCGATCTTCGTGCTCTTCGTAAAGGGTGTTGCCCTGCTGGAACCCGGCGCGTTCAGGCTCAGGTTGCTGGCGCCCTCGCCGGTGCCGATCGGGGCGGGCGGCGATTACCTGGACGGCCGTGTGTACTTCGCCAGCGGCTCGCACGTCTACAGTTGCGCCGTCGGGCCGTAGCCGGCCCACGGGGACATCTCGTGCGGTGGGGGGCGTCCCATTCCCGGCAGCCGGTCCGGTCCGCGCGCCACGGTCAGATCCGCACGGCTCGGGGAAGGCCCGTTCCGTTGCTCACCTGCGGGGCGTCCTTTTCCCAGACACCGGGAATCGCTGCGTCACATTGTGGACAGCGGCCGGCCCGCATGCGGTTCTCCTCCACGTAGAAGCCGCGACGCCGGATCAGAAGGGCCCGGCACTCCGGGCAGAAGGTATGCTCGCGCTCGCCCACACGGCCCGGCAGGTTCCCCGCATAGACGAACCTCAGCCCGGCCGATTCTCCGATCTCGCAGGCGCGCAGGAGCGTCTCCACAGGGGTGGGCGGGGGATCCGTCATCCTGTAGTCGGGGTGGAACGCCGTCACGTGCCACGGAATGTCCGGCGACACGGAGACCAGGAACTCGGCCATCCGCCTCAGCTCGTCGTCCCCGTCGTTGAACGTCGGGACCACCAGCGTGACGACCTCCACCCAGAACCCCATCTGCTTGAGTCGCCGGATCGTATCCAGCACGTTGGCCAGCACGCCTCCGAGCTTGCGGTAGTTCCGATCGCTGAAGGTCTTCAGATCGACTTTGTACAGATCCACATAGGGCCGAAGGAACTCGAGTACCTCCGGCGTGCCGTTGCCGTTGGAGACGAAGCCGCAGACGAGCCCGCGCTGCCGCGCGATTCTGAATATCTCCACGGCCCAGTCAGCCGTGATGAGCGGCTCGTTGTAGGTGCTTACGATCACCGGCGCACGATTCGAGACGGCCAGCTCGACCACCTGCTCGGCCCGGCAGAATCGCGGCGGGGAGATCGCCCGGTCGTCCCGGAGGGCTTGGCTGGTCACCCAGTTCTGGCAGTAGCTGCAATGGAGGTCGCATCCGAGCATCCCGAATGACATGGCATCGCGGCCCGGATAGGCGTGGTAGAAGGGCTTCTTCTCGATCGGATCCACGGCCAGACCGGCTACGTAACCCCCCGGGACCCGCAACTCGCCGCCCCGGTTGAAGCGGACGCGACAGACGCCCGCTCGTCCATCGGCAATCAGACAGCGGTGGCCGCACGCCAGGCAGCGGAGGGCGTCGCCTTCGCGTCGCACAAGCGCCGGAGCAGCCGCCATCGTGTGTTCCGCGAGGAGTTGCTTGAGAGACGTTTTTGACATGGTGGGCATCCCGGAGTCGCCTTGAAACCGCCACCGATTATACCACCCGGGCTTCCGAGCCGGTCGCCGGACCAGTTGCACAAGCGGCCCCGGTCTGCTACAAGACCGGTCGGGAAGCCGGCCGAGCGGTCGTCGGCGTCCCGATGTCTGGATCCCCAAGGAGAGTCCTTCGATGCTTTGCCGAACGATCTCGTCTCGCCGGTTTTTAGCAGCCGCCACCTTGCTCTCGACGGCTCTTATGGCCTGCGGCGGGTGCGCTCGGAACGGGCCGGCATACATCAGCAACCTGGCGGATCGCCACGGCGATGTGGCCTGCGAAGTCGATCTGCCCCCCGGATTCCACCCCCTGGCGGGGCTGGACCCGAACGATCCCAGCGACTTCGTGGACGGCTGGCCGAGGTACATCGTCAGCAACGCCGACAATGCCGTCATGGTGTACGTGCCCGGCGGCGAGTTCGTCATGGGGACGGGCAATCCCGCCGACGGCCCGACCGGGCCGGTCCGCGTGAACCACTTCTATGTGGACATGTATGAGGTGAACAACGCCCAGTTCGCGCGGTTCCGCGAGGCGTCGAAACACCGGACCACCTGCGAGAAACTCATGGACCCCCTCGGCCTCTTCACGAGGAGTAGCCTCCGCCGCTCGAAAGAGGAACGGGCCGCCGTTCAGTGCTACGCCGGCCACAAGTATGAATACGAGATCTGCTCGCCGGGCGGATGCGGCTGTCCCGTGCCGCGGGACATCGACTATTACAGGGACTTCCATGAGGCCGGTCACAACAGCGCGGACCCCGTGCGGAACGTAAGCTGGTGGGAAGCGTGGTATTACGCCAACTGGGCCGGCAAGGCCCTGCCGACGGAGGCGCAGTGGGAACTGGCCGCCCGTGGGCTGCGCGAACGCCGCGCGTACCCGTGGGGCGACTCGATCGACGATGCCCACCTGCGCTGCAACTTCGACAACGCCGGCGAGATCTTCGATGGATATCGCTATGTTGCGCCTGTCGGGGCGTTTCCGGGGGGAGCGAGCCCCTATGGCGTCCTGAACATGGCGGGCAACGTGTGGGAGTGGTGCGCCGACTGGTACGACGCGACCGCCGGAATGCGGCCGCGGAGTTACCCCTGGCGAGACCCGGACCCGATCCGGCCGGATCGCGAGGCAGGGGGGCGGCTGGAGACGGCCCAGTCCAGCGAGGGGGCTACCGACCCCGACGCCGTCTACGTTCAACCCGCCGGACCCTTCTTCGGAACCCGCAAGGTGGTCCGCGGCGGGGCGTACACCAGCGCGGTAGCCCGGTGCACGGTCTACAGCCGTGCGGGCGTGCTTCCGGATGCACACAACATGAACGTCGGTTTCCGCTGCGTACTGCCCTTGCCGTAATGGGCGTGCCGGCGGCCGGTAGGAAGACTCTCAGCGGCGCGAGGGCCTTGTGTCCCCGCGCCGTTTGCCTGCGCCCGGGTCTGTGAGGGCGCCTCCGCCCGGAGGCGGGTGACCGCACAGCCGACGAAAGGGGCGTTGACAAATGCCGGAGGCCGACGCAGGCTGTCGGGATTCATCGCGGGTGGAGTTCTCCCGGGAGGATCGCATGAGCGGGTGCGGGCGGGACTGCGATTGTCGCGGGCTGTCACGGCGTGAGCTCCTTCAGCTCGGAATCGGAGCGGTCGCGGTCGGGGCGGCGGCCGGTTCGGGTGCGTTTGCCGCGCCGGGGGACTTTCCTCCGAGTGCCCAGACCCCGCCGCCGCCGGATTGGTTCGACGCGCTTTTCAAACGCGGCGAACCGATCGTCTACGCCGGCGATAACCTCAAGGAGGTCGCGTTTCCGCTTGGCGGGATCGGTACCGGAACGATCTGGTTGCACGGCACGGGCCAGCTCGTCAACTGGCAGATCTTCAACAACATCAACCGTTCGAGCCAGGTGGACGATTCCTTTCTGGCCGTTCGTATTGAAGAGCCGGGCAAACCCCCGATTGTTCGGGCCCTTCAGATACGCCCCGTCGGCCCCATCAAGCCGATGCCGTCCGTTCGTTTCCACGGCCAGTACCCCTTCGCGTTTCTCGATTTCGAGGATCCCGCCGCCGCCGTGAAGGTTCGCCTTGAGGCGTTCAACCCGCTGATCCCGCTGGACGACAAGAACTCCGGGCTTCCCTGCGCCATCTTCCGCATCATCGTCACGAACCCCACGAACAAGCCGGTCAAGGTCGCGTTCCTGGCCTCCCTGCAGAACGCCGTGGGTCATCAGGACGGCGGCGCCTCGGTCGGCGTACGCCATCCCACCTACGGCCGAAACGTCAATGTCCTCGCCCGAAATGCCACGATGACCGCCGTGAACATGAGCGCCGAGCCGGGCGTTCCTGCGGAGCTCGGTCGTTCGCTTACGGTTTTCGCCGACCACAATCTCCTGCATGCCGGGCAGACCTGGCCTATCCGCAACCTGACGGCGCGGGGGGTGGCGCCCCGCATGGATGAGGCGGTGCAGGGTTCGGCCATCTGGCTGCATCAGAGCGATCCGTCGCGGCTCGGCGGCGGCCTGCTCGGCGAGATCGCCCGCGCAGTGGGTGGTGGCGCCACGCTGTTCTTGACCGGCACCGGCAACGGACTGCTCCAGAGGATCGAGCCGAAGGGCCAGGCCCACGCGACTCGCGAGGAGGTGACGTTCGCGGACTTCGAGGGGCCGGGCTACGGCATGTGGAAGGCTCAGGGGGCGGCGTTCGGCGAAGCTCCCGCCGCCGGGACGGCCCCCAACCAGCAGCCCGTCGGCGGCTTCGTGGGCGGGGGACTCGTCAATACGTTCCTTCCGGACGACGGCCCGCGGGGACGGCTTACCTCGCCTCCGTTCACGATCCGACATCGTTACATCACCTTTCTTATCGGTGGAGGCAACAAGCCCGGCAGGTGTTGTCTGAACCTTCGCGTCAACGACCGGGTGGTTCGAACGGCCACGGGCAAGGACCGCGAACAGCTCGATCGGGAACTCTGGGATGTGCAGGACCTGATGGGGAGCGAGGCCGTACTCGAGATCGTGGATGACTCCGGCGAGGGCTGGGGCCACATCAACGTGGACGACATCCGCTTCAGCAACGTGCCCCCCGATACGATTACCGAGGCCGAGGCGAAGGCTTGGAACGAGCTTATTCCCATTGTCCTCCCGCCGGCTGACCCGAAAGTCAGACGGGAGGACCGGCTCGTCGAGTTCGACCGCAAGGTACCCGAGCTGTCGGACATCGTTCCCGATCGCATGGTGTTCGGCGTCGTGCCCGCCCGCCAGCCGACCGCCGTCGGCGATGGTGTTCGGACGCTCATCCAGCTCAAGGACGGCATCCCTCTCCTGCTGGTGGCCGCCCGTGGCAAGGGACGGGTGATCGCGGTCCCGGCGGACCTCGGAAGCGACGCCGCCGATCCCGTCGCCCAGCGCGATGGCTGGCTGGCTCTGATCGCCGGGCTGATGGGCGTTCCCTTCCACCCGGCCGCAGGACGCCCGAGCACCGCGCCCTCCTATGGAACGATGTGTCTGGCGACTCCCGATCCGAAAGCGGCCTTCACGGCCGCGTGGCGCGACCGGGAGCAACTCCTGAAGGACTTCGCCGAGGATGGGGCCCTGAGCGGTCCCGATCGCGACGGCCCCACGGAGGGGGGCGTCTCGATCAATGCGGCCCTGGCCATCCCGGGGGAGGCCCCTCCGGGCGGCGCCGCCTCGGCCGAGTTTGTGTTCACGTGGCACTTTCCGAATCTCTATTATCCCCAGGGGGCGTGGCGCGTGGGGCCGCACAACGCGGTCGCGGTCGGGAACATGTATGACAACTGGTTCCGCGACGCAGTCTCCGTGGCCGGCTACGTTCTCGGGGGTCTGGGCCGGCTTCGTGAGCAGACGGAGCGTTTTCGGGCGGCGCTCTACGATTCGACTCTGCCTCATTACCTGGCGGACTGCATCGGAGCGAACGTCTCGATTCTGCGCAGCCCGACCTGCTTCCGCACGAAGGCGGGCACCTTCTACGGGTTCGAGGGCTGCAACGCCGATTCCGGGTGCTGCCCGATGAACTGCAATCACGTATGGAACTACGAGCAGGCCCTCGCCAAGCTCTGGCCGTCGCTCGAGCGCGATATGCGCGTCACCGAGCTCGTGTTTCACCAGCAGCCCGATGGGGGCCTGCACCACCGGGTCGGCGTGCCCCGCGAAAACACGAACCGGACGATCCCCGTGGCCGACGGCCAGTGCGGCGCGGTCCTCAAGGCGTGGCGCGAACACCTTCAGAGCGGCGGCCGCGAGTTTCTCAACGAGCACTGGCCGCGCATCCGCAAGGCGATGGACTTCGCGATCACGAACTGGGATGCCGACGCGGACGGCGTGATGGACAGGCCGCAGTTCAATACGTACGACGAGGCTATCGATGGGCAGAACAGCTTCGTCAGCTCGCTCTATCTGGCGGCGCTGCGGGCGGCCGAAGAGATGGCCCGGCTCATGAAGGACGAGGAGTCCGCCAGACGGTACCGCGCGCTCTTCGAGAGCGGACGTCGGATGATCTCGCAGAAGCTATTCGACGGTGAGTACTACATCCAGATCAGCGACAACCTGCGGTACGGTTACGGAAAGGGGTGCCTTTCGGATCAGGTCGTCGGCCAATGGTGGGCGCGGGTGTTGAATCTCGGCGATATCCTGCCCGTTGAGCAGGTCCGCTCGGCGCTGCGCTCGATATTCAAGTACTCGTGGCTCACTTCGCAGAAGGGCTTCCAGGGAACCCAGCGGTTCCTGCGGTTCGCGGACGGAGACGACAAGGCCCTGCTGATCGCGTCCTGGCCCAAGGGCGGCCGCCCGGACGAACCGATCTATTACCGCGACGAGGCCTGGACCGGCGTCGAGTACGAGGTCGCGGCTCACATGATCTATGAGGGGCTCCTGCGGGAGGGGCTGGCGATCGTCAAGGGGGCACGGGAGCGGTACGACGGGCGGAAGCGCAATCCGTGGAACGAGATCGAGTGCGGGGATTACTACGTGCGGGCCCTCAGCAGTTGGTCGCTCCTGCTGGCGGCGCAGGGCTACATGTATGACGGCCCGGCGCGTGTGCTCGGGTTTGCCCCGCGCCTTCATCCGGACGATCATCGCTCCCTGTTCACCGCTGCCGAGGGCTGGGGCCAGTTCTCGCAGAAGCGGGAAGCCCGAAGGCAGATCAACCGGATCCTCCTGACATACGGGCGACTCGAGGTGTCGCGGCTGATCCTGCGGCTTCCTGACGGGGCGGGCGCGCCGACGGTCCAAGTCACGGCCGCTGGACGCCAGACCGTTCCGACGGTCGCCTTTCAGGACGGCACGCTTGAGCTGGCCTTCCCCGCTCCGGTGACAATCCAGGCCGATCAGGCAATCGAGATTGTCGTCGAGTGGTCCTGAGTGAAAAGGCGCCCTTGCGGCCTGATCCCGCGCGAGACCAGCGGGAGTCTTCCGGCCGTACAGCGACACATCCCGCCACCCCCGCGCTGGCGGGAATCCCGGAATGTGACTTCGTGGTCTCCCGTTGCCTTGCGGGGGCAGCGCGCCGGCGCGGCGAGGAGCATCAGGGCTACGTTTGCCGGCGGCATAGTGCCGGAGCCGGCCGTCGGACCCAAGAGGCAGTCGGTCGCACGCTCAGGATTGAAGACGAAGCGCGCCGGGAGCTTTCCAGACAACTCCGCACAGCGGCAACCTGCCGCCGGATACGCACCGGGCAACTCCCGCGCACCTCGCTGGACGGCCGCGCTGTTGGTTCCCAGTCATGCCGGAGACCTCCGGCCGGGTCAGACCCAGTCGGCCCATGGTATGTCGATGTGCGCCCGCTGGCGTCCCCCCGGTCCCCGGGACGTGACCAGCGTTACCTCGCGATGCAGCGGGAGAGGCGACATCGGCCACACATGCCCGAAGTCCCGAAGACGCACGATGGGCACCGTGCGGTCGGTCGGCAGGTGATGTCGCAGCACGGCCAGGGCCACCTCGCCGAGGTCCCCCGACGGGTCGTGAAAGTCGCCCAGCAGGATGCCTTCCGCCCGCTCAAAGAGCCCCGCCAGTTGCAGCCCCGCCATCATCCGGTCGAACCGGTCCGGCGACTCGTCGACCTCCTCGATGGCCAGCCATCGCCGCCTCGTCTCGAAGCACGTCCGGTACGGCGACCCAAGCATCGATTCGATGAGGCTCAGATTCCCCCCGACAATAGTAATCCGCCCACGCGTGGGAATCCGGCCCTGGAGGACATGGCCGGTGGGACGCCGCGATGACCCGCGGCCCTCGACGATGTCGACCACGTCGCGAAAAAACTCGAGGAACTTCGCCCGATACTGAGCCGCCGCCCACCCCGCGGCGAACGCGGGATACTCCTCGGCTCTGATGCCCATTCCCTTGGCCAACCGCGGGGCGTTGAGTTCCGCGTACCGCCGCATCCCGCCGAACAAATACCCCGGGCACAGATCGTACAGACCTACGCATGCCGGATACGCCCCGGCCACGCCCACGAGTGCCGTCATCTCGCTGAAGCCGAAGATGAAAATGCGCCGGCGGCGCCTCCGCAGCACGTCGAATCGAATCCGCGGAAGCACCCGGACGAACCACGCCCCGCCTCGCAGACACACCAGGGCGGCGACGCGATCGTCCGCCAGCGCCCGCTCGATGTCCGCGGCCCGTTCCGCATCGTCGGTGCGGCCTCCCTGCCGGAGGTTCACCGCGCGTGTGATGATTCGCCCGGCGATGGTCACCCGATATCGCGGTCCGACCGCCTGCTCGATGAGTTCCCGCATCGGCCCGATCCCGCCGACGCCGAGCCGCTCGACTTCGGTGGCGGCCGAGCTGCCCACGGACGTAACGTGGATCACCCGCTGTGCAGCCTTCACGCCCGTCTTCTCTTCCGCGGCAGGGGGCCGGTCACCCCCGCGCGGCACGTACAAATGCTTCCGCCCGAGCCGGATCGACCGGCTCGCGCGTCCGTCCGTCCCGTTTGATAGCCGTCCCTACAATCACGCCGTCCGCTGCTTCGAGCAGGGCGCGCACGTTGGAGGCGTCGGCCCCGCTGCCGACGTACACGGGCCTGTCGGGCACATGTCGTCGGACGAGCCTCAGGTCCTCGAGGGCCGTGGGGCGACCCGTGGTCGGTCCGCTGATCACGAGGGCGTCCGCCCGCCCGCGATAGGCCGCCTCCTCGGCGGCAAGCCCCAGGTCCCGACACGAGAGGGGCTCGGCGTGCTTAACGTGCACGTCGGCCAGAAATGCCCCCGGCCAGCCCAGCGAGGCCCGGTACCGCAGCGCCTCCGGCGCACGCCCCTCGATCAGCCCCTGGTCGGTTGCGTACACTCCGACGTACACGTTCGCGCGGATGAAATCGGCGCCTGCTACGCTGGCCAGTGCAATCGCCGCCGTCGTATCATTCCGGAGCACGTTCACGCCGACCGGACCGGCGAAGGCCGACCGCACCTCCCGCAGTACGATCGCCATCGCGGCCACAGTGTGCGGCTCGACGTGGCTGGCGCGGAAGGGAGCGTCGCCGAGGTTCTCGACGATCACGGCGTCGAATCCGGCCGCGGCCAGACGCGTCGCCTCGTCCACGGCCCGTGCGGCGATGAGCTCGACCGACTGATCACACGCCGGATGCCCCGGCAGGGGCGGAAGATGTATCATTCCGATCAGCGCACGATCGGGCAGTCGGGCGGTTGCCAATTCCATTACGTCTGTCCGCCGGGTGGCTTGCGGAATCGGAACACCGCCACCACATCCTCGATCGGTACCACGAACAGGTGGTTGTCCGACTCAAAATCTACCGGGATGGCGTTTTTCGGGTTGAACAGGACCTTGTCATACTGCCGCAGGGGAAAGTCATCGTCGTTGGCGATCTGCGCGGACACCGCCACGACACGCCCCGTGATCGTGGGGATCTCGATGCGATCGGGCAGCGCAATTCCCCCCTTGGTCTGCTTCTTGTCCTCGTCTTTGCGGATCAGGACCCGCTTGCCCAGGGGTTCGACGGTCTCAAGCTTGACCCGATCCGACCTGGTTCGCTTGGGTAGCGGTAGTTCGTCTGGCACGTTTTGCAACTCCGGTAGGGTGACCGGCGTATCCTACGACTCCGGCTCGTGGTCTGCAACATGTTTATCGCCTGCGCTGAAGCGAACGGCCGGTCCATCCCGACCGTGATGCCCGGCCTCACCGCTCCGTGCGGCCACCTCTCGCGGGTACCGGGCCGACGCACTTTGTGACGAAGGCCAGCAACCGGGGCCGCCATTCGTCGGCGCGGGTCCCCAGGGCCTCATAATGCCCGGCCCCCTCGATCATCCAGAGTTCCTTCGGCTCGCCGGCGGCCTGGTACAGCTCCCAGGCCATGGCCGGGTCCACCACGTCGTCGGCGGTCCCGTGCAGGATCAGCAGGGGTGTCGGAGCCACCCGCGCGACGGAGTCGATGGGATCGTACCCATCGTCCATCAGCCACGGAATCCAGAAAGCGACGACGCGCAGGAGCGGGTTGCGTCGGATGTGCCACGCCACCACACGTCGGTAGTGGCTGAAGCCCCCGTCGCAGACGAGCCCCGCCACGTCCTCCCGGGCGGCGACCACTACTACGGCCACGGCAGCGCCGAGCGACTGACCGAACACGACGATCCGCGCCGGATCGACGTCCGGCCGCGATCTCACATAGTCGATGGCGGCGTGTCCGTCGCGGACAAGCCCGTCCCGCGAGGGTCGGCCCTCCGAGCGTCCGTAGCCACGATAGTCGAAGCAGACAACGTTCCACCCGAACGCCGGCAGCCACGCGACCTGAGGAAAGTGACTGGTTATGTTTCCCGCGTTACCGTGAAAGTGAACGATTGTTCCCACGGCCTGGGCCGCATCGGTAAGGCCGGATGACAAACGGGCCATTGAGGCGTCGGCGACCTTCTCTGGTTCCAAAACAGTAGAACTGACGTTAGTGCGGGACGGAAAGAACCATCCATGCAGCGTCGGTCCATCTCCTGCTGAAAACCGAACTTCCTCGTACGCGAGCCCGAACTGTCGGGGCGAGGCATAGGCCCTGTGTGTCGGTCGAAAGAAAAGGCCGTCAAGGATCCGCATCGTCACCCCGCTTCCAGTGCGCGAAGCAGTGGCCCTGCAGTTTCTTGCACGGCCGAGTGCACCGTGCCATCCGGAGTCGAGCACCGCGCCGCCGACGGCCGGGCCGCAGCGGGGTGTGAGGTTCCTGCTGCGCCTTGGCCGTCCGAGTTCGGAAGGTTGGGCATGCTCCGGAAGCCAGGGCCTTTTGCTTTACGTCGTGTACTCCGCGTTTATGGCCACGTATTCCCGGGAGAGATCGCAAGTCAACACGCGGTCCTCGAAAGATCCCCCGCCAAGGTCCACTTGGATCTCCACACGCCGGCTGAGCATGTGACGCCGGAGATCGTCTAGCGAAGCCTCGCGAACAGGCTCGCCCTGCTCGAATACCCGGGTCGCACCGATGCACACCCGCACCTTGAGCGGATCGAAGGTCGCGCCGCTGGCCCCGATGGCCTGCACGATACGCCCCCAGTTCGGGTCACCCCCGTGCACCGCGGTCTTGACCAGGGGACTGGCCGCAATGGCCCGAGCGACCCGGTGGGCGTCCGATGCCGACCGAGCCCCAACGACCCGGACCTCGATCACGCGTGTGGCTCCCTCCCCGTCGGAGGCAATCTGTTCGGCCAGGCCGCCGCAGACCTCCTCGAGCGCCCTGCGAAACGCGTCAGCCTCCGCAGAGCCCGGCCGGATCGGCCTGTTACCGGCCCGTCCGCTGGCCAGCACTGCCACTGTGTCGCTTGTAGACTGGCACTCGTCCACGGTGACGCGGTTGAAGGTTTTCTCCACCACCGTTCGGAGGGCGCGGCGCAGCCAGGCCGCGCCAATGGCGGCGTCTGTCGTCACGTACGCGAGCATCGTGGCCAGATGGGGGGCGATCATGCCGCTCCCCTTGCAGCA